>Ga0182016_10001144_pt1 | contig 32498 bp, 24 predicted proteins | sample 712S2MmetaG_FD_120491 | JGI IMG/M metagenome (GOLD analysis project Ga0182016, IMG submission 120491) | Permafrost microbial communities from Stordalen Mire, Sweden - 712S2M metaG | ecosystem: Environmental > Terrestrial > Soil > Wetlands > Permafrost | place: Sweden: Stordalen | collected...
CGCTCCTAAGTATCAGAATTTAAGCTGAAAAAGAATCCCACCTCTGCGTTTTTCGAGATTGGCCGGTTTACGGTCACAACAATCCTTAAGAAATCGTCCTTTCATCCCCAATCGCTTACAGCCCAAGCCCATCCCAGCCCCCAACCGCCATGCTAGACCTTGAGCCGTATGCCGACTTCCCTCAAACGTGTCGCCGCCAACCGCGCCAATGCCCGCCGTTCCACCGGGCCCAAGGCCCCCGAAGGCAAAGCCCGCGCCTCCCAAAACGCCCGCAAGCACACCTTCGATCCCGAACCCTTCGCCATCGTCCGCATCGAGGACTCCGCCCACATCGCCGCCCTCGTCGCCGACGCCGTCGCCACCTACCAGCCAATCAACTCCCAAGAACGCTTCGCCGTTGAGCGCATCGCCCTCGCCCAACACTCCATGCTCCGCATGTACGTCTTCGAAGCCGGCTTCTTCACCAACTGCCTGGAAGCCGCCATGGTCGGCCCCAACGATCCCGAGATCCTCAAACGCTGCCAGGTCGGCGATAACATCGAAGTCCCGCGCACCCAGAACCGCGCTTTTTGGCTTGCCCACGGCTTCAAAATCCTCGGCCGTCAATCCAATCTCGCCTCTACTTCCCTCCGCTTCCAGGCCCAGGCCGAGCGCCTCTATCGCCGCGCCGTCGAAGATTTCGATCGCCTCCGCAAGCTCCGCGGCCAGCTCCCTCCCGAGAAATACGAAGAGCCGAACGAACCCATCTTCGAACCCACCGCCGCACCACAACCCACCGAGAACACAGCGCCACCTGGCACCGCACCGCCGATTCCGCAAGCCCCAAACGAACCCACCGCCGACCCAGCACTCGAACACACCCGCCCGGCCGCTCGCCCATCTGCGATTACAATAGGGAAGGTTGAGACCCCCGTCCATCGTCCTGGCCGTATCCGCCCTCTGCGCCTTCCTCTTCGTGGCGCTGCTGTCCGGCCGGCCCGCCCCCACTGCCAAACGCCCCCACTTCACCGACGTGGCGCCGCGCTCCAACTTCTCCTACATCAGCAACAACAGCCCGCAGGGGCACAAATATTTTCCGCAGCCCATGTGCGGCGGCGTGGCCCTCTTCGATTTCGATAACGACGGCCTGCTGGACATCTTCTTCACCAACGGCGCCCAGCTTCCGGAAATGAAAAAGACCGATCCGTCGTTTTACAACTGCCTCCTGAAGCAAAAACCCGACGGCACATTCGAGGATGTCACCGTCAAAGCGGGCCTGACCGGTAAGGATCTCGATTTCAACTTCGGCGTGGCCATCGGCGACTACGATAACGACGGCTACGAGGACCTCTTCATTGCCAGCGCCGGCCGCAACACGCTTTACCACAACAACGGCAACGGCACTTTCACCGATGTGACGGCGGCCTCCGGCATCGGCGGCAAACCTCCCGGCACGCTGAGTGTGGTGGCCGCCTGGTTCGACTACGACAATGACGGCCTGCTCGATCTGATCGTGGATAACTACACCACCTGGACGCCGCAGACCGACCAACGTTGCACCATGGGCGGCGCCGAATACTACTGCGACCCGCGGAAGTACAAGAGCGTGCCTCCGCGCCTTTACCACAACCTGGGCCACGGCAAGTTTGAGGACGTCACCGACAAATCGGGCCTGGGCGCCGCGCCCGGCAAGGGCATGGGCATCTCCATCGCCGATTTCAATAACGACGGATGGCCCGATATCTTCATCGCCAACGACACCGAGCCCAATTCCCTGTTCATCAATCGCAAAAACGGCACCTTCGAGGAAAAGGGGCTGGAACTGGGCGTCGCTTATAACGATAGCGGCCATACCGGCTCGTCCATGGGGTCCGACGCCAAGGACTATGACAACGACGGAAACGTCGATATCTTCTATAACAACCTCACCGGTCAGGTGTGGCAATTACTGCGCAACGACGGCGACCTGTTTCAGTACGCCTACCGATCGAAGGTGCAAACCTTGAGCCTGCCGTTCGCCGGCTGGAGCAATGGCTTCATCGACTACAACAACGACGGATGGAAGGACATCTATTCGGCCAACGGCGATGTGGACCAGGTGAACGAGAAGTCGCCGCAGCATGACACCATGTTCGAAAACACCGGCGGAAAAACGTTCGTCGATGTCTCCGCCGACATGGGCAAGGACTTTCAGAGGTTTGGCTATCAGCGCGGCTCGGCCTTCGGCGATCTCAATAACGATGGAGCCATGGATCTCGTGGTGACCTCGCTCAACGCCAAGCCGCGCATTCTCATGAACAGCGCCGATAGCGGCAATCACTGGCTGCTGCTGGCCCTGACGGGTCACAAGAGCGCGCGCGACGCCGTCGGCGCGAAAGTCAAAGTCACCACCGCGTCGGGGCGCATGCTGTACAACCACGTGGCCATCAGCGTCGGCTTCATGTCGTCGAGCGATAAACGCGTCCATTTCGGTTTGGGAGAGGAAAGCAAAATCGCCTCCATCGAAATCCGCTGGCCTAGTGGCATTCGACAGGTATTAAAGGATATCAAGGCCGACCAGATCTTGAAAATCGACGAACCGATGTAGGACATGCTTCAGCTTGTCCAGGCGAGCAAGGCTCGCCCTGTCTTTTGCGTTTCCGAGCGGTGCCTTTGCGTTTCCGACGGTGCTTTGCGTTTCCGACCCGTGCTTTTCGTTTCCGACCCGTGCTTTTCGTTTCCGACCCGTGCTTTTCGTTTCCGACCCGTGCTTTTCGTTTCCGACCCGTGCTTTTGCGTTTCCGAGCCGCGACCGTGAGGGAGCGGTCAGCGTACCCAATAGCTATTTCGAGCCTTCCGAAACTCGAATAGAGACACTAACGTATGAATAAGCGAGATAATCGGAGGTGGTGCTATGAACGTTCCTGGTGCCAGTTGTTTGACTCTCCTGCTCCTCACCTCGGCCGCGCTCCCGGCTCAGCAAGCGACCCCAGCCTTCAGGGCCGAGACCAATCTGGTGTTAGTACCCGTCGTGGTCCGAAATGCCAAGGGCGAGGCAGTCGCCAACCTGACTAAGGCAGATTTCCACCTCTTCGATAACGGCAAAGAGCAGGCGATCGCCAGCTTCTCCGTGGAGGAAACCTCCGGGCAAGTGGCGCCGGACCGCAGCCAGCCGGATGCCAACCCGGCGCCCCAAAATAGCGCCGCAGAAGCAGCATCGCCGGCAAGTCCGGCCCCGATGATCGTCCCGGAGCATTACGTCGCGCTGCTATTCGACGATCAGCACGTCAAGAACTGTGATCCCGATCCGCCACCAGGCTACATCGGATGCATCGGCGACCTGTGGCACTCGCGCGACGCGGCCAAAAAGATGATCAAGACCCTGAAGCCCACCGATCGAGTAGGCGTCTTTACGTCATCGGGGCAAGTCATGCTCGATTTCACATCCGATCGGGCGAAAATCGACGAAGCGCTCATGAAACTTCGGGAAGGTAAACCCGTTCTCCCCACCGTCGCGAATTCGGGCCTGCGCGAACGCGAAGTCGAGAACCAGACAGAAGAAGCCATAAACTTTTGCGGCGGTATAGTGAAGCGCATGTCTCATCTGCCGGGGCAGCGGACTCTGGTTTTCATCTCGCCCGGCTTGAAGCTGCATGGGGACGACTGGTCGTCCGTGGGAAGCGCCATGTATTTGATCGACAATTCCATCCGCGCGCGCGTGGTCATCAACAGCCTCGATGCGCGAGGGCTGACTTACGAACGAGCCGGCGCTTTCTGGGAATTTCAGCAGCGGGTGACCGATGGCACCGGCGGCACATTCATCCGCGACACCAACGACCTGAACAGCTCCATCGAACGCCTCGCCGCTACGCCCAAATACATTTATGTTCTAGGTTTCTCGCCGCAGGACATCAAACAGGATGGCAGTTTTCATCGCCTGACGGTCAAGCTGCGCGAAGGCCACAACCTCGAGATTCAGGCGCGCGCGGGCTACGCTGCGCCCGACGCCAAGGAGTTGGCGCGCAAAGCCAGCCAGCCAAAAGCCACCCCGGCGGCAGCTCCCGCTCAAGTGAGCGAGGCCGACACGCAGCAGGTCGCCAAGGCCTTGGGCATCGCGACGCCCGCTGCCATCACGCCCACCTTCAAGGCGGAAACGAACCTGGTCCTGGTGCCTGTCGTCGTCCGCGATGCCGGCGGCATCGTAGTCGGCAGCCTCGCCAAGAACGATTTTCAACTCCTGCGAGACGGACAACCGCAGCCCATCGCGACCTTCGCACTGGAAGAAACCTCTAACCGCACGGTGGAGGACCGAAGCGTCGGCGAAGGGCCGAAGGCCGCGCCCACAGTGATGCCGGAACACTTCGCCGCGCTCATGTTCGACGACGCGCACTTTGAATTTGGGCGATATGAAGACATCGTTTACCCGCGCAAAGCCGTTCTGAAATACCTGGAGACGTTGCAGCCTTCCGATCGTGTGGCCCTATTCACCTCGTCCGGCCTGTTCGATGTCGATTTCACCACCGACCACGCGAAAATCCAGGAAGCGCTTCTGAAGATTGCGCCCGGACCGTCCCTTTTCTATGGGATGCCGCCCGACGAGGTGGCCCGCTTGATCGTCGGTAAGTGTGACAAGATCGTCAGCCGCATGGCGCTTCTGCCGGGCACGAGGACTTTGGTCTTTATCTCAGCGGGTCTGCCGGTTCACGGAAACACGTGGAGCGCCGTGCCCGACACCATGCGGCTGATCGATCGCGCCATCCGTTCGCGCGTGGTGATCGGGGCTATGGACGTGCGCGGGTTGTCGGAGATGGCCGCAACCACCCGCGCATGGGAGTTCCAAATGGATGTGAGCGAGGGCACCGGCGGCAAGTTCATACGCGACACCAACGATCTCGATGGAGCCGTGCGGCAGCTCGCCGCTACGCCGAAATATATTTATGTTTTGGGCTTTTCGCCGGACACCGCCAAGGGCAAACCAGGCTTCCACAAGCTGGAAGTGAAGCTGCCCGGACGCAAGCTCGACGTGCAGGCCCGCAATGGGTATTCCGATGGGGACGCTCCGCCCCCGCCCGCGCCGGTGACCACTGCCAAAGTCGAGACACCTCGCGTTAGCGAGGCCGAAACCAAGGAACTGACGCAAGCCTTGGGCATCCGCGCCGCCGCTTCAGCGAAGGATGACGAAATGGTCACCACCGAGCAGCCCGCCACATTCAAAGTGCAGACCAATCTGGTGGAAGTCCCGGTGATCGTGCGCGACCGCGCCGGCCACGCCATCGGAAATCTCAAACAGGAAGACTTCCATATCACGGACAAAGGCAAACGCCAGGAAATTACCAAGTTCGCCATCGTGAAATCTGCCGCGCAGCCAGCGCCGGTGCCCGACACCAAGGCCGAAGCTGCCACGCCCGGTGCGTCGACGCCCGCCGCTGCGCTGAATTCCCCCTCCGTTCCCACACGCTTCGTCGCTTTCGTCTTTGACGACGTCCATCTGCAATTCGCCGACTTGCCACAAGTGCGCAATGCCGTGGTGAAGTACCTGAACACATCCCTGGCCCCGCAGGACCGGGTGGCGCTGGTCACCACGTCGGGCAAAAACTCCGTAGATTTCACCGCCAAGCCCGACGAAGTGAATGCGGCGCTGCTCAAAGTTGTCCCCAATCCGTTTGCAGCTTCCCCGATGCGCACCTGTATGTACGTCAGCTACTTTCAGGCTGTGCAGATAGACCAACAGGTCGGACTTCATCCTTCCATGGACGACCTCCCGCGATCCCTTCCGCTGAGAGTCGCCTACTTCGATGCCAGTCAGTGTTTGCACGACGGGGACTCGAGATCCATCTTCAATCTCACGCTGGACGAGATTCGCCATGCCGATGAGAACGGCCAACGGGAGTCGCAGGCCGCGCTCGCTGGGCTTAAGGAACTGGTGCGGCGCATGGCCGTTCTGCCGGGACAGCGCGCCATCATCCTGGTGTCGCCGGGCTTCTTCGTCTCACCGGAGCTGCAGACCCAGAACAATGAGCTCGAAGCGCTGGCCATCCGCTCCAAGGTCCTCATCAACACCATCGACGCGCGCGGCGTCTGGACCGATCCCGGCTTCGATGCCAGCCGGAGAGGCGCCGCTCCTCCGCCGGATTTGGCCACATTTAGAGTTACCGATGCGAACGTCGCCGCCGATGAATTGATCGCGCTCGCCGAGGACACCGGCGGAACAGTGCATATGAATAACGATTTCCTCGAAGGAGTCCGGAAGGCAGCGGCAGCCCCCGAGTATCTTTATATACTGGGCTTCGTGCCGCAGGACCTGAAGCTCGATGGTAGCTTCCACACACTTAAAGTGACGGCCAGCTCCGGCGAGAAGCTGACCCTGCAGGCGCGCCGCGGATACTGGGCGCCCAAACACTCGGAGGACGAAGCGGCGGTTTCCAAGCAGCAGATCGAAGACGCCGTGTTCTCGCGGGATGAGATTCACAGTCTGCCGGTGGACATGCACACCCAGCTGAGCAAGTCCGGCGAGCAATCGAAGTTGACCGTCCTCACCAGCGTGGATCTGAAGTTGGTCCATCTGCGCAAGGCTGACGATCGGAACCGCAACGATCTGACGATTGTGGCGGCGCTGTTCGATACCAACGGCAATTTCGTCGTGGGAACCCAGAAGTTGCTGGAGCTCCGCCTGCGCGACGAAACCGTGGCCAGGCTGGAGCAGAAGCCGCCCATCGTCATTAACACGGATTTCGACGTGAAGCCGGGCGGATATCTGGTGCGGCTGGTGGTGCGCGACGCAGAAGGGCAGCAAGTCACGGCGGAGAATGCCGCCGTGCGGGTACAGTAAAGCGAGGCGCCCATGCGTAAAGCTCTCCTCTTTGGATCGATTGCGTTGTGCTGGGCGGCGGCCCAGGAGCAAACCAGCCCGACATTCAAGTCGGGCGTGACCATGATTCAGGTGCCGGTGGTGGTGCGCGACCGCGACGGCCATGCAGTCGGCGATCTGAAGAAGGAAGACTTTCAGCTGTTCGACAATGGCAAACCCATAGAGATCGCCGGCTTCTCCGAGGATAAGCCCGGCAGCCGCGCGATCCCCGACCGGTCGCTGGTTGTTGGGGTCGGGCCCCTGCCAAGCCCGCCGCAGGCGCCGATGGATGTTCCCGAGCGATACATCGCTTACTTCGTCGACGATGTCAATATACATGGCATTAGTATCCTGCAGCGGGTTCGCGAAGCCGCCACGAAACAAGTCAACGCCCTACAGCCGGGCGACCGCGTTGCGATTGTCACCTCGTCGTGTCTTCTAGCCCAGGAGTTTACCAACGACCGCGCTAAGTTATTGGACACCTTGTCGCACTTGCAACTCTCTCCCGCGCCGAAGTGCCGCGTTTCCCGCGTTCAGATAGCGCAGATTGAGGTGTTGAAAAACGTCGTCAAGGCGATGGCGGACCTGCCCGGGCGTCGGCAGATCATATTGATATCCGGCGGATTCTGGGTGGGGCACGACCGGTCGAATGAACCGCCGGATCTGATTGACGCAGCCGTCCGCGCTAAGGTCGTCATCAACGCGCTCGATACCGGCGCAGCCACGGAATCCGCCGGGCGAGGCGCAGCGAACGGGATGAACCCCAACAGCGACAACATTGTGACGCCAGTCCCGAACGGCACGCTGCCCCTCGTGCTCGTCGAGCTGGCCCACGGCACCGGCGGCACGTATGTCGTAGGGAACGATCTCAGCGTGAGTTTCCGCCAGCTCTCCACCCCGGAGAGTTACTATGTGCTGAGCTTTGTTCCCCCCGAGAAGACAGATGGCAAGTTCCATCAGCTGAAAGTGAAGTTGGAAAAGAAGGGTAAGTTCACCATCGAAGCGCGCAACGGCTATTACGCTTCCGAACGGCCGGAGTGACGCTCGGCCCTTGGCCAATAAGAGCTATCGAACTCCCGTAACTCAACCCCAAACACTCGCGTCGCACAATCGGGCGAGTAATCGGGCGCGCTTAGTTTTAGGATATTAGGAGGTGGTGTTATGAAAACGTCGTTGGGGAGCCGTTTGACACCCGTCGTTCTCTTGCTGCTCTGCGCGGCTGTGGTCCCGGCGCAGCAAACCGTCCCGAGCTTCAAAGCTGAGACCAACCTGGTGTTGGTGCCCGTGGTGGTACGGGATGCCAAGGGCGAACCTGTCGCCAACTTATCGAAGGACGATTTCCGCCTTTTCGACAACGGCCACGAGCGGCCCATCGCTACCTTCGCGATGGAAGAAAGCTCCGGCCGCGCGGCGCAGGACAGAAGCGTGGGCGATGGTCCGAAATCCGCGCCCATGGTCATGCCGGAGCATTTCGCCGCGCTGATGTTCGACGACGCCCATTTCAGCAATCAACGATACGAGGACATCGTTTACTCGCGTAACGCCGCGTTGAAGTACCTCGAGACCCTGCAGCCGGCTGACCGCGTGGCGTTGTTCACTTCCTCGGGGCATTACGATGTCGATTTCACTGCCGATCGGAGCAAGATCAAAGCCGCGCTCATGAAGCTCGCGCCCGGGAACGCATTCTTTTACGGTATGCGGCCCGAGCAGGTGGCGCGATTAATCATTCAGCAGTGCGACAAGATCATCCATCGAATGTCGCTTCTGCCAGGCCAGCGCACCCTGGTCTTTGTCTCATCGGGTTTTCCGGTTCAGGCCATCGGAGACTCGGCCTGGAGCGTTGTACCGGACGTCATGCGCCTGGTCGACACCGCCATCCGCTTGCGCGTGGTGGTGAGCGCCATGGACACGCGTGGGTTATCGACTGCGTCCCCTACCACCCGCGATTGGGAGTTCCAGTTGGACATGGCCGACGGCACCGGGGGTAAATTCATCCGCGACACTAACAATCTGGATGGGGGCATGCGGCAACTCGCCGCGGCCCCGAAATACCGGTTTATTTTGGGTTTCTCGCCGGAGAGCACGGGCTCGAAGACCGGCCACCATAAGCTCGAAGTCAAGCTCCGCGAGGGGCACAAGCTCGCAGTCGAGGCTCGCGCCGGCTATTACGATGCCGATGCGCCGGCCACGGTCGACGTGTCCAAGGAGACGGCGTCCGCCCCGAAGAAAGACACCACCGTGTACAGCGAGGCCGAAACTCAGGCACTGCTGACGTCGCTCGACATTCCGGTGCCTAAGCCCGCGGCGGGGCCGTCGAAAGTGGAGGCCGCTTCAACCGCGCCGCCGGTGTCCGCGAAGAATGGGGAAATGGTCACCACCGATCGTCCCGCCACCTTCACCGCGCAAACCACCCTGGTTGAGGTGCCGGTAGTCGTGCGGGACAGTTCGGGTCACGCCATCGGAACTCTGAAGCAGGAAGACTTTCATATCACGGACAAGGGTAAGCGCCAGGAGATTTCGAAGTTCGCGATCATGAAGGCGGGCGGCGCTACCGGTTCCACGCCCGATAACAGCGCCCCGTCCGATCCCTCTGCCGCTCCCACCATGGCCATGCCCACGCGTTTCGTGGCATTCGTTTTCGACGACGTGCATATGCAGTTCGGGGACCTCCCGCAAGTGCGCAACGCGGTGCTGAAATACCTCTCGACCTCGGTAGCGCCCCAAGACCGCGTGGCCTTCTACACCACCTCGGGCCGCCAGCAGGGCGATTTCACCGGCAACCCCGACACGCTTGCCGAGTCGCTGAAAAAGATCTCGCCAAGCCCGATCACGCAACCCGATATCAGCGGCTGCGGCGATGCGCATGTAAGTTACTTCCAGGCCGTCCAAATCGACCGCGAGGTCGGGTTCTACCCCCAGGCCTCGGATGTTTCCAAGTCTCTGGGGTTGCGCGTGGCCGTAAGCGAATTCGGGGATTTTCAGACCGCCCTCGTGGCAATACGCGACGCGTACACCTCCGGTTTGCAGGAATCGCGCGCCACGCTCGCGGCGCTGAAAGCCGTGGTCAAGCGGATGGCGGCGATGCCGGGGCAGCGCAGCATTTTGCTGCTATCGCCGGGACTTTTCGTCCCGTCCGACCTCCAAAACGAAAGCGACGACCTCATGGCGCTGGCGATTCGCTCCAAGGTGCTGATCAACGTCGTGGACGCTCGCGGCGTCTGGACCAATCCCGCGTTCGATCCGTGCCGAAAGGGTGTCTCGGACGTCGCCATTCGCGACGAGGCGATGTTCAAATCCCTGGAAGGGCAGGCCAACACCGATGAACTGATCGCGCTCGGCGAAGGAACCGGCGGCACTACCAATTTCAATAACGATTTCTTCGGCGGCATCGTGAAGGGAGCGGCGGCGCCCGAATATATGTACATCCTCGCCTTTGCGCCGCAGAACTTGAAGCTCGACGGCAGCTTTCATTCGCTAAGAGTGACGGTGGGTCCGGGCGAGAAGCTGAGCCTGCAGGCGCGCCGCGGGTACTGGGCGCCAAAACACCAGGAGGACGAAGCCGCGGTCGCCAGCCAGGAAATTGAAAACGCCGTATTCTCCCGCGATGAGGTGCGCGATCTTCCTGTGGACGTACACACGCGCTGGATGAACGGGGGCGAGAAAAGCAAGTTGACCGTCCTGACCAGCATGGATCTGAAGCTGATTCACTTCCGCAAGGATGGCGATCGCAACCGCAGCGATCTAACGATTGTGGCGGCTCTCTTCGATAGCGATGGCAACTTCATGTCGGGCACTGAGAAGCTTGTGCAGTTTCGCCTGCTCGACGAGACCGTCGCCCGGCTGCAACAGCGGCCGCCGGCGGTGATCGGCACGGATTTCGACGTGAAGCCCGGCGCATATATGGTGCGGCTGGTAGTGCGCGACGGCGAAGGGCAGATTACGGCGGAAAATGCCGCCGTACAGGTTCAATAAAGTCGATGTCAGTTCGGGTAAGGCTCGCCCGCTTTGACAACGCGGATCTGGTGATCGGTGAACTTGTGGTGCGCGCCAGGTAGATCGATCTTGGGCATGTGGCACGTGGCGCAATTCTCCTTCGCCACGCTGCAGACTTTGGTGTGCAAGGCAGTCGAATGGCAGGCCGTGCACTTCGCGTCGTAGCTCGCCAGATTGGTGTCGATCTGCCCATGCGGATCGTGGCAGGTGGTGCAGCGAATGCGCTGATCCTCCACGTCGTAACATTTGCTGTTGGTCAGCCGATACGGCTGGAAGCGCACCGTATTCGGACCGTGCATTCCGCTCTGCGCGATCTGCGCCCAGGTGCGATGGCACTGGCCGCACAATTCGAGCGTCTCCTCCGCCGCCAGCTCGGCCAGGTGCGGCATTTTCGCGGCCGCCACATTTCCCGTGCGCACCGCAGCGGCGTGTTTGTCAGCCTGCACGTGGCATGATCGGCAGCCCACGCCGGGCACCACCGAATCGAGATGCAGAATCCCCCCGGCCACGGCGCCGTTGGAATGGCACCCCAAACAATTGGCCGCCTCCGCGGGGACCAAACGCCGGCCCGCCGCCTCGACGATGGTGTGCGGCGTCGTGCCTTGATCTCCAATCGTCAAATCGATCCCGCCCGTCTCGTTGTAAAAACTGACGCGGCTCTCGTAGATCGCCCCATCGTGCTGGAATACGTAAGTCTGGCCGGCTTTGCCCTGCCCGAGCGCATAGAGGATCGGAACCGAAAAACTCTCCGCCCCGTTCGTCACCGTGATGATGCTGCGATCGCCCTCCCGCTTGATTTGCGTGTGGTAAGGCCCCTCTTGAAACTGCAGATCGGGATGGGTCTTCAGAATTTCGCAGCTGTCAACCAGCAGGAGCGCCTGCGACATCGGCGTGGGCCGAAAGTGCGACGCCTCCTGAGCGTGACAGGCGGCGCAGACGGAATCGCCCGATCCCATGGCAACAACCGGCGCGAAGAAAAGCGCCGGCAGGGCCGGTCTCATTTCGATATCCCCGCGGGCGCCGATGCCCGCCTCGCGGCATTCAACTCGAGCACGATGGCGCGCTGTTTGTTTCCCTCTTGCTTGCGCTTCAACCGGTAGTACGCCGTCGCCAGAGAAACGTGCGCGTCCACGTCCTGGGGATTCTCGCCGACCAGGCTCTCGAGCGCCGCACGCGCCTGTTCGGCCTGGCCGGTTTCGAGATCGACCAACGCCAACTGGTAGCGGGCACCGCGATCGTGGGGGCGCTGCGCGAGCGCGCGCTCGAAGCAGCGGCGCGATTCGGCATAGTTCCCGTCGCCTTCGAGAAGCTTGCCCAGCTGGAAATTGGCCACGTAGTCGTTGGGATCCGCTGCCAGCTCTTTGCGGAACGCCGCTTCGGCGCCCGGAACGTCGCCGGTATCGGCCAGGGCGGTTCCGTAATAGCCGTTGAGACTCGGCAATTGAGGATCGATCGCCAGGGCTTTCTGGAATTCCTCCAGTGCGCCCGCGAAGTCGTTGGCCGACAGTTTGGATTCGCCCATCAGCAGGTGAGCTTCCGCGGAGTCGCCGTCGCGCAGGATGCGATCCACCAGCAACTCGCCGCGCGCGGTTTGGCCGTCGCGGATGAGGGCCGTTCCCAGCATGTAGTCGAGCGCCTTGTCGTCGGGCGTTTGCTGCTGCAGAGGTGTGAGCAGGTCGACGGCTTTCCGATTCTCACCGAGACGCAGATAACAGTCCGAGAGCAGGAGAACCGGCTGGCGGTCGGCCGGCCGATCCGCCACCACCCCCTCCAATTCGGTAGCCGCCGGCGGGATCTTCGCCGCCTTGTAGTAAGCCAGAGCCAGGTTCATACGGATCGGCAGATTGCCCGGCTGCTGCTCCAAAGCTTTCTTGTATTCGACAATGGCGTCCTCATAATTTCCGGCCCGCGAGAGAGCGGCGCCGAGATTGGATCGCGCCATCGCGTTGTCAGGTACCTGATTCAGGTAGGCCCGGTATTCCGAAATTGCGCCTGTGAGGTCACCCGATTGGTGGAGTTGCAGGGCATGTCGCAGAACCGCGTCTGGCGACACGTTGTCCTGGCTCCACGCTATGACTGAAATGCCTAGAACGAGCCCGGCTAACCCAGCCAGGGCTCGGCCACAAACGAGCATCTGCCCCTCTTCCGCCTAGGATCTCACGAATCGGGTAGTTATGGACGCGCGAAGCACCGCACGGTTGAGGAACATCGCAGGCTGAAGGCCGGACTGTCGCCCGGCCGGGCAAGCTGAAGCTTACCCCACATGCGAAAGGCCGGCGATTTCGTGGGATAAGCTTTCAGCTTGTCCAAGCGAGCGAAGCTCGCTGTGGCCCATCGGGCCATGATGCGCTCCCTGACGTCTTGCCTGAGATCACAACGGCGCGGCCTGATTTCCGCAGAACTCGTGCGTCTGTAGTGTCTCTGAGACCGAGGGGGCGGTGTTTAGTGTGGAGGGCTGGCTCCCGCCTGATGGTCGAGTTTGGCCACCTGATCCCGCACCATGGCGGCATCGCGGGCGTTGGGAGCGAGTTCCAAATACGCACGCAGGTACTTGGCCGACTCGGCATACTGCTGCTTGTGAATGAGGAGCAGGCCGAGCACGTAATTCAGCCGCGGGACCCTCCGCTCTTTATCCACTCGCAGGCCGTCGCGTGCGGCAAGCTCGGCGGCGGCGACGTGGTTCAGATTGGCATTGGCGATCGCGTTGATCAGGTAGGCGCCCGCGAAGTCGTCGGGATCGAGTTGCAGCCACGCCCGGGAGTATTCTTCCGCCGCGGTCCAGTCCCCCTGCCGGTCGGCCACGGTAGCCAGGATCTCGTAAGGCTTGATGTACTTCGGGTCCTGCTTGCGCGCTTCATTCCAGGCTTCCAGCGCGCCCGCTTGAGCGTTCTGTTTCTGCCGCACCTGTCCGAGTTGATACCAGGCAATGGCGAACTTGGGGTAGATGGTTACCGCCCTGGTAAGTTCCGACTCGGCTACGTCCCATTTTTCCTTGACGATCCACTCCATGCCCTTGTCGTATGCCTTCCTGGCTGCCGCCGGCGCGGCCGCGGTGGTGGCGCTTATGACGAGAGCCCCGGATCGGGAGAGCGGATGGAGAACGATGGTGCCAACGCGGCCGTCGTCGGACGTATCGTGGATGGAGAGACGCACACTCTCGCTGCCAAATCCCGCCAGAACTGCCTGCAACTCGCAACCCCGCAGCGCATAGGTAATCGGATTCGTGTATTGGGTAGCGGTCTGATTGATCGCCTTGGTTGCCTCCGATGTCGAGGCAGCCGCCATTCCGGCGTCGGCAGTTTCGGTCTTCCTGTGCCCGGCCTCTACGGAGAACGTAAAGTGACCGGTGGTATCGGTGTTGGCCCCGGGAAAGGTGTGCCCGTCACATACCCGTGTGATCTGGACCGCATCCGGCGGCGGCGTCCCGTCTTCCAGACGCACATCGCCCGATATGGCAAACGACACCTCGGCCTGTCCCCACACACGCGAACTGCCGGCGAGGACTGCCAGGAAAATCACGAGCGCCCGCAAACGCATAACGCCCTCCATGTTGACTTAATTATGACAGTTTCCGAGGCGTCAAGAACCTATGCATTGCCGTTGGATGAGGCGGCCTTGGGTGAGGGAACGAACATGGCGATCGCTTCAATTTCCACCAGCAGGTCGGGCCGGCACAGAATCGCCTGAATGCCGGTGGAAGCGGGCAGAGGATCGAGCCCCTGCTCGCGGAAGAATTCCGTGCGGCCTTCGTTGAACGCCTCGTAATCGCGCTCGATGTCGCGCAGATAGCAGGTGGTGCGCACGATGTCCTTCCAGGTTGCGCCTTCCGCCGCCAGCAGGCCGATGATGTTGTGGTAGGTCCGGCGCAATTGCGCGCGAAAGTCGCCGGCGTGGACCGTCTGTCCGCTTTCATCGATGCTGGCCGTGCCCGAGATCAGCAGAATCGCGACGCCGCCCACATCGATGCGCAAACCGCGCGAAAAGGAACTAGGCTTGGGGTAGTGATAAGCCTCGTTGAGTACCGATAGCGCCGTGATGGCGCGCTTTTGGACCTCGGTGGCGCCCGCGATTTTGTCGAGCAACTCGCGCGTGTTCATTTCGATTGAGTCTCCCATTAGTCGCTGATCTCGATTGCCGGTCCGGTTTCCTGCGCGGCTTCCGCGGTGCGTGCGACTGCGTTGCGCGCCAGTTCGAGGAACGGCCCTCCCTGGCCTTCCTTAAGTACGACCGGCTGGCCCGTATCGCCACCCAGTCGCACTTGCGGATCGAGCGGCAGTTCGGCCAGGAAGTGAACCTGCATCTGCTCCGCGGTGCGCCGGCCGCCGCCGTGGCTGAAGACGTCGATGCGTTCGTGGCAGTGCGGACAATCCAGGTAACTCATATTCTCCACGATTCCCAGGATGGGCACCTTCACCTGGTGGAACATGTGGATGGCCTTGCGCGCGTCTTCCAGCGAAACGTCCGAAGGAGTGGTCACCACGATCGCGCCGGTGATGGGCGCGGTCTGGATGAGCGAGAGTTGCACGTCACCGGTTCCCGGCGGCAGATCGATCACCAGATAATCGAGCTCGCCCCAATCGACGCCGCGCAAAAACTGCTGGATGACGCTGTGCAGCATCGGTCCGCGCCAGACCAGCGGCTTGTCGCCGGGGTTGAGAAAGCCCATGGACATCAGCTTCACGCCGAATTGACTCAGCGGCTGGATGCGGTCGCCGTAAGCCATCGGAGTGCTATTCACCCCCATCATTAGGGGAACATTCGGGCCGTAGACATCGGCATCCATCAGGCCGGATTTGTACCCCAGAGACGCCAGTCCGACGGCCAGGTTCACGGCCACCGTGGTCTTACCCACGCCACCTTTTCCCGAGCCAACAGCGATCAGATATTTCACACCGGGAATGGGCATCTTGGGCATTTGGCCCGGTTGATTGGGGGTCATGAGTTCTATCGTAGCAGGGCAAGGAGGATGTTCCGGCCCATCGGTACGCTGCGTTTCCGAGCCGCGCGCGTAAGCAAGCGGTTTCGGTCCGGGACCGCTCCCTCACGGTCGCGGCTCGGTAAGGCGGTTAGTGCGCGGCGGCTACGCGCGCCGCCGGACGATAGGCGAGCGCCTGACGGGCGACGCCTTCCAGTTGCTCGCGCGCGATGGCCCAGGCGGAGTCGCCGATATTCGATGGCTTCCGGCTGGCGGCGAAATACTCCGGCAGGAATTGGAGGAGATCGTGGGCCGCCTTTTGCCCGGTGGCCACCTGCTGCGCGGTCGGACTGCGCAGTTTTGGAAAGCTCGCGCTCGCGGCCACCAGAATCTGCAGCACCTGCTGCTGGTCGGGGTAATTCGCCCGGACTCCGGCCTGCACCAGCGGCGCGGCGGCATCCAACACCGACTCAGGGCGGTCCATGCGGTCATAGACGTGAACCAGGAAATACGCGCGGTCGTTTGCGAATGAGGTGACGGGAAACCTGTGGGACCAGGTATTCAGATCGCTCAAGGCTTTGGTGAAGTTCGGCTCCTTAGGGTCGATATCCTGTAAGACCTGTCGATACAGGTCCTGCTCGCTGGCGGCGGAAGCGGTCTTCTTGGCGGCGGTGTCGTCCTTTTTGGGTGGAGTTACCGGGGGAGCGACGGGGTGGTTTGGCGGAGGCGTGGGCGGCTTGACGGGCGGCGAAGGATCGGTGGGATGGGACGGCTTGTTGCCGCCACTGGTGGGAGTGGTCGGGTTGGACGCGGTTTGATTGTTCGTAGCCGGATGAGATGCGGGCGGATTGTTCGCCTGGGTGGGCGGGTTGGCGGCCGGGCGCGGCGAATAGGTCGGACGGGCGGGCGCCGCCGAACCGATATATACCTGGGTATCGAAGGTCGGAGCGATGACGGCGGGAACCGGATAGACTCCGTCGGGTACCGGCGCGATGCCGACATCGGACACGGGCTGCGGCAGAGGCGCGTCGGCTGGCGGGCTGGTCATCAAATCGGACGGCGGGGTATCGCCAAACGTCGTTCCGGGAATCGACGGGACCACGCGCGTGCTGCCCACTTGAATCATCGGCCGCTGCGCATCGAGCCGGGCGGGGAGGAACGCGGGCGAAGGCAGCGCGGCAACGAAGAACGCCGTCTTGAACTGCTCGCCCGTCGGCGTGGCGAAGCCGGAGCCATCGATAGTGAGGGCATCGGGCTGGAAGGCGGCGTAACTGGTGCTGCCGGATGGGTAGCCCTGCGGGGTGACGGCGCCGGGATTGGGCGCATTCCATTGTTCGCCGGGCGCGAGAGGTCCCCAGCCGACGAAGTTGGCGCCGCGCATCCAGTAGACTTCTGCCGGACGAAGCACCGGATTGGGTGACGGCTGCCAGACCCAGCCGAGGTTTGCGACGCGGGACCAACGGCCGTTGCGGTACGGCATCCAGCCCCAGGAATCGCCGCTCACCCAGGTGTAGCCGAGCGCGTCGTAATAGCGCCAGCGGCCGTTCCGGTAGGGCGCCCAGGCGTCTGCAACCTCAGGCTTCCAGACCATGCCGAGATCGCCGGCGGCAACCCACTTGCCTGCGGAATCGAGATCGGCCAGCCCAAAGCCGGCGTTGACGTAGGCGGCCGAGGCGGGGGCGGCCTGCGCTTTATCGCGCTCCTCGCTCCAGCGGTCGAGCGGCTGCACGGCGATCTGGGGCTCGAGCGAGAATCGCGCGGTGTTGGCCGGTTCCACTTGTGCGGTGGTGCCTTCGCGGAGATCCATTTCGGCGGCGGGCGAGGAGAATCGTACCAGGCCTTCGAGGATGGCGGCCTGGCTCAGGCCGGGCTGCGCCGTCTGACGCAAGCGCGATCCTTGCAGCACGGTCAACTGCGCGCCGGGCATGACTAGCATGGTGACGTCTTTCGCCGCGGGCTGGCCGGTGTAGTAAGCGGTGCCATGATCGAGCGAAAGGAGCGTGATGCGCTGGCCGGTGGACAGGCGGGCGTAGTCGGAGATTTCACCCAGGGAATTGGGGCCGAGACGCCAGAAGCTGCCGTCGTCCATCTCGATTTCCACGCGGGCGTCGGCGCCGGTGCGCAGCCACGCGAGCTCGGGGAGCGGCAGATTGCGTTCGGCGGGAATCCAGGGGTCGGCCGCCGTGAGTTGGACTTCTACCTGACCTTGAAATTCACCCAAGCGGGCGAAGCGGGACTGGCCAGCCAGCAGCGCGGCGGGGACCAAGACGAGCGCGAACAGTCGCATGCGTACCTCCGGTTGAATTGATGACGCTGCGAACCGGCCATCCGTTGCCTGTAAAATCGGGCTATGACGGACCGGGCGATTCTCGATCACATCTCCAGCCTTCCACACGCGCGCGGCACTTTCAAGCAGCTGGTCAAAGAACTGGGCGCGAAGGGCGCCAGCCGCGACGAATTGGAAGCCGGGCTCGACCGTCTGGTTGCCCGCGGCGAACTGCTGGAGCTGCGTTCGGGCCACTTTACGGTGACGGCGCGCACGCGGGAGTACGCCGTCGGACGGCTGAATATGCATCGCGACGGCTACGGTTTTCTGATCTCCGAGCGTCCGATTGAGGGGATTACCGGAGACGTTTTTGTTCCCCCGGATTCGGCCGCGAAGGCTATGCATGGCGACCGGGTGATCGTGCGGATTGCGCGGATCGAGGCGGATGGCCGCGCCGATGGCGAGATTATCAAGATCTTGAAGCGGGCAAATGCGACCGTGGTGGGCGAGTTTCGGGTGGGACGGCGCGGGCAGTATGTAGTTCCTCATGATGACCGGCTGCATCAGTGGATCGACATTCCCGAAGGGATGGAAATGCCGCCCGCGGGCGCGCCGGCGGTCGACCGGATCGGCGTGACACCGCCGGTGGTGAACAAAGTCGAAGACCTCGTCGGGATGGTGGTGAACGTCGAGCTGATCGATTACGAGGAGCGCGTTGGACGAGTGATCGAGATCTTGGGCCATCCGGACGATTTCGGCGTGGACGTGGAGGTAGTAATAAGGAAGCACCACCTGCCGCACCAATTTCCGCCGGAGGTGGTCGATCAGGCGGAGCATGTGCCGGCGGCCATCGGCGCGGCGGAGCTGGCGGGACGGCGCGACTTCCGCGGCATGGACATCGTCACCATCGACGGCGAGACGGCGCGGGATTTCGACGATGCGGTGTGGGTGGAGAAGCTGGCCAACGGAAATTACGCGCTGGAAGTTCACATCGCCGATGTGAGCCACTATGTGCGGCCGGGAAGTCCCATCGATCGCGAGGCGCTGCTGCGCGGCACGAGCGTCTATTTTCCGGATCGCGCGGTGCCTATGCTGCCGCATGAGCTGTCGACCAATATCTGCTCGCTGGTGCCGCAGCAGGACAGGCTGGTGCTTTCGGCGCTGCTGGAAATCGATCATCAGGGCGCGGTGGTGGCGCAGGAATTTGTGGAAGGCGTGATCCGTAGCGTGGAGCGGATGACGTATACCAATGTGCACAAGCTGCTGGAGGGCGATGCGGCGCTGCGCGAGCGGTACCGGCCGCTGGTGGCGCGCTTCGAGCTGATGCAGGAGCTGGCGCTGGTGCTGAATCGCAAGCGTGTGCGCCGCGGGTCGATCGATTTCGATCTGCCCGAGCCGCTGATCGAGTTCGATGAGTTCGGCGCCATGATCGGGGTGACGCGCGCGCCGCGGAATATTGCACACCGGCTGATCGAGGAGTTCATGCTGGCGGCCAACGAGGCGGTGTCGGCGCATCTGGAAGAGCACCTGGAGGCGTCGATCTTCCGCATTCATGAGAAGCCCGACCCGAAGCGCGTTCTGGATTTCGAGGAAGTGGCGGCGCATTTCGGCTATTCGCTGGGAGTGGGCGCGATTCCGGTGAAGCGATTTGCGTTCACCGACCGGCATCGCGACGGGTCGAAGAAGCGCAAGGAGCTGACGATGACCGGCGGGGAGATCGACGTCTCGTCGCGTCATTATCAGAAGCTGGTGGCGAAGGTAGAGGGCAAGCCGGAGGAGCGGATTTTGAGTTACCTGATGCTGCGTTCGCTGCGGCAGGCGCGCTACAGCGCGGATAATCAGGGGCACTTCGCGCTGGCGGCGGCGACTTACACGCACTTCACGTCACCCATCCGGCGGTACCCCGATCTGGTGGTGCACCGTCTGCTGCGCGGCGTGTTGACGGGCCGCGATCCGGGGCTGGGGTACAACGAGCTGAAGTCGATTGCCGAGGATTGCTCGCTTTCCGAACGGCGGGCGGCGGATGCGGAACGCGAGCTGGTGGAGTGGAAGAAGGTGAAGTTCATGGCCGAGCGGGTGGGCGAGGACTTCGACGCGCTGGTGATCTCGACGGCGAAATACGGGCTATTCGTGGAGCTGACGGACCTATTCATCGAAGGGTTGGTGCCCATCGATACACTTCCCGGCGATGAGTACAGTTATCAGGAGAACGTCCGCAAGGTAGTTGGCCGGCGGACTCGGCGGGAGTTTGCGATCGGCGACAAGCTGCGGGTGATTCTCGATCGCATCGACGACAACGAACGGAAATTACAGTTTTCGATTTGGGAAGATGAGCGCAAATCGCGTCCCAGGGGACGAGTTCCTCACGGGTCAGGCCGACGGAAGAGATGAGGGAGGGTGATGCAAGGTGAGGGTCCGCGACGCCGTGGCCCGGATCCAAGCCGGAGCCATCATGGCTTCTGCGCTTCCATGTAGGTCCGTAGCACGGCGTTGATCCGTGTCTGGTAGCCTTTCTGCCGCCGCAGCCAACCGAGCAGGTCTGCATCCAGCCGGATTGTGACCGTTTGCTTCGCTCTCGGCATTACTACTTTCGCTTGCTTCCAAAAGTCCACGTCTGTTGGGCGCGCCTCCGGATCTGTCTTAACCGCGCGCCTGATGCCTTTGTCGCTTAAGGCGCGCAGGCGTTTCCAATCCGTGGCGCCTCCCTTAGCTGAGGCTTTGCCAGTAGGCTGTTCTTTCATGCCGTTCTGCCCTCCATGCCGAAATGACCCGTCGCTCGGTTTCCGATACATCGGTGTAAATCAACGTGATCTCCAGACCGTCTACGACGCCGATTGCGTAGATTCGAGTTTCTCCATAGTCAAACCTGTCATCCACCCGCTCAAGCGTCGGCCCTTCGAAAATCCGGATCGCATCCCTCGAAGGCGATCCGTGACGCGCAACATTCCCCCGACCCTTTCGTTTGTCCCAAACGTAGTTGATCGGTTCATATTTACATTATGTATTGACACCAGAGTCGGCCCAACGGGGGACCGTATTGCTCGTACTGCCCGCCTGCTCCGCAGCCGAAATGGCGCAAGGCCGTACCCTTCGGGTCCCGCGGGCCAGATCCTCCCTGACGGCGTCGTGTTTAGTAGGCGAATCTGGCCCGAGGTCCTCTTGCAACAGCAAAGGCCCGTGAAGTGTTCTGGGAGAGTTCGGGACTGCATTCGCCGCCGCGGGCCGGTTTTCCCGCCACCATTTCCGGGACCGGCGATTCACGGGAAGAAGCCATTCTCGAACCAGCGCTCGGGGCTGGATCAATGTACGAGTGGCGCGTGATACGGACGGAGCATCCAGAACGGGTCCTCGGCTGCCGCTGAGGAGCCGAGTTCCGTGAAACTGCCGATGGGACGCGTTTCGAGCGTCTGGTTCGGGCCCTGGAGGTCGGTGGTTCGAATTCGCTCGCCCCGACCAAAACTACGCACTTCAACAGCTTAGAATTCCTTCCCGACAGACCTGCAAAGCCTCGGAATCGGTGACTGAAAGCGGTTCACGGAGGGCTGACTCCTCTTTCGGCCAGCGTCTCAATCAGCGCCGCCAGGTCCGGTCCGTCCCAGCAAGCCCTCCGAAGGTCGTCAGCGGCATCAGAGCCCCGGCAGCTCCCTCGGGAAAAATGCTCTACCTCGAATTCTTCGATAAGCGCGGGCTGCCGGTTAAAGTAGCATCGGGCGCCCTATCGCAGCTCTCCTCATCGCCTTAAGCAGCGGCATTGCCGTTGGCTCGTCGGTCTCCCACCTACCGAAATAAGGCTAAGAAAGTACGAGCCCCCTAAGCTCACAAGCTGGAGGCTCGTCAAATGTAAAATCAGGCATGGCATCAAGGCTGCCCGCCGATATTCGCGCTCACATCCTTTCCCACGGACAAATCCTTCACGACGCCATCGAGCTGATCAGGCCGGCGCCCGCGCACTGGCACACCACACTGCTCATCGAGTTGGCCACAGAAGAGTACGCCAACTGCCTGGAGCTAATCGACGGCGTTGACAAGGTCAACCTAGCCAAGACGGCATGGGCCGCGCGAAACATGCTGGAACTGCACTACTTCGTTCGGTACGTCAGCACCAGTCCTGAAAACGCTCGCCGCTACGCTGAAGACGTCATTTGCGACTACCAATCCCTTTCGAATGAGCTCGGCAAGAATCCTCAATACAGCCAATTCCTGGCCCAAGGCCAGCCGACAATTGATCAGCTATGGCAGGCTGCGACCGAGGCCAAGAAGGGCGACCCATACCTATCCAGCCGAAAAATCGCCAAAGACTTTGGAGAGGAGATTCCGTACGCCGAAGCCAACAAGCTATTTTCTAAATTTGTGCACCCAACATCGCTGTCTGTTCAATTCCGGAAGGCGAACGCAGAATTTCACAATATGGTTATTTGGGGAATCGTCGAAACGGCAGGCCGACTTTTTGCCGCCACCGTTACAGGCTTCAGTCAACACATCAGGGAGTACAGCAAGACGGTGCTCCCGGCCTAACGCATCCAGGAGTTTGGCCCGCGCATGATTGTGAAGGCATTCTCGTCGGCGAGCGCCTTACGTTTTCTCTCTTCTTCCCGGTCTCGATAGGCATTGGTCAGGAAGGCGCTACCGTCGTGATTGGGACAAGTGAACATCCCTTGCGTCATTGCTTCTGCAAGCGGGATCAATTGACCCTTCTCGCCAAAGCATGTCGCGCAATATCGAATGCAGACGCCTTTTTCCGCCTCGGATTTGCGAATCCAAAAACCGCCATCTTCCTGCCATTGCATATCATCCTTGATGGCACGGTCGATCTCAATACTCTGAACCTGTCGTCGGAGCTTTTGATTTTCCTCGTCTACCACCTGTAACGAGCGTTTGGCTTCCCAGAGATTATCGTGGAGCTGTCGCAATGCCTCCTCGTAATCGGCCGCCTTGAGGTTAGCCGTCTTCGACCGCTTCAAGAGGGCGTTGATTAGATCAAGGCCCGTTTTGGTAGCACTGAGCCCCGTTGCAATGGCGGTGATTGGTTCCATACGCCATTTGTACCGTGAGCCCTTCAGGAATGCAACGTCTCCGCGGACAGGTCTCCGCGGACGGAGGTCGGTTGGCGATGCCCGCGGCGGCATTCTCCGTGTGGCGCGTGATCCGCTCCGAGCTTCCCACAACCGGACGTCGGGAGCGCACGAGGGACCCCGGCACGAATATCCGCGCGGCAATGGCCGCGAGGTACACTGGTGCTTTGGCGAGCGAAGAATGCCCCGCGGAGAACTGAGCGAAGCGATCGGCGACCGAGGCGAAGCCATCTTCGCCAGTATCATGACGAAGTTTCATGGCATCCTGCCTCTATTTCGGCGCCCTATTCATATGGGAGAGAAGTGGCCTTCTGTTGACTACATCTGCGAACTTAACGGGCCATGGAAGACGGTCAGACCATTCTTCTTCGTTCAGGTGAAAGCAACGAGCAGCGGGTACACTCGCGCAGGTCAACGGCTGAAGGTAGGGATCTCTGCAAAACGAGCGCGAGCGCTAACGGCGTACAAGGTTCCCGTTTACCTCGTCGGGGTTGATGCCCAATCAGAACGGGTCTATATCGTTGGAGCCGCTGGACGTGTAGGGGGCCTATCGAGCATGCATACCGGAACCGAACTCGATGTGTCTGGCCGGCGTAAGTTGTGGAATGAGGTCCGAGAGTTCTGGGCCAAAGTGCCCCGGGCCGCGAATTGGACGAACCTGAAGGAGCCAAAATGGAAGTAACTGCTTCGTTTCTTGAAGAGCGCGCCGTGTCCTTGGCTACCGTACTCTTGACTCGCCATCCTCGGGTTCTCGTCACTCAGTCGCTCAGATTTGAGGGGTTTGACCTCCAGGTCAAGATTACGCACGGGAATCGCTTTTCCGGTCGTTCTTTTGCAGTTGTCGTCAAGGCTCGCAAGAAGCTCGATGGGATTGGAAGACGGGTGGGGGATAGCCGCGTCAGACTGCGTGCCGAACTGGTCAAGGCACTCACAAATTCGGCTCACGCTGCCAGTGATTTGCCTTTTCCGTTGCTCTTCATGGCGTTCACCATGGATTCCGATAGCGCCTTCTTCGGCTGGCTCCGGGAACCATCAGGCGCGGCCCGGCTGGAAACCCCGAAAGTCGAACTCGCAACCGAATGGACTAGCGGGACTCACGATGACGTAATCCGGAAAGTCGAGGCGTGGTACGACGAGCGAGAGGGTATCAATAACCAACGCCGCAGTGCCAGAATTGATTAAGGTCCTTGGAGAGGCCGCACCACCCGCCATCGCGGTGGACGTAAACGGCTGCCAACTCGTCGAGGTACTGATCCCCAAGAGCGCTTTATGTTGTCGCTTCGTACCGTATCGTCGGCGACTCGGAGAGACCCCAGAGCGAGGTTCCCGGTGCAGCGTCCTGACGCGGGATTACTCCTGATCAACGCACCGGTTTCCGACGACGCTGGGTGGTTTGCCGATGACGAGGGAAGCGGGCCGCAGCTTCGGTCCGGCACAAGCAAACTGGGATGCGGTGCGCTTACGTTAGCGCTTATTGGGGTCCGCCCCACCTGAGGTGAAACATACGGCAGGACCAATTGCCACCCGGTGAGCATCTTAACTTCTCCAGCGGGTAGAATGAGCCGTAGTGAATATTGCTCCTTGTGGATCCTGGAAATCGCCCATTATTTCAGACCTGATCGTGGCGCAGTCGATTGCCCTTTCGGAGATTCGGCTGGACGGCGGCGAGCCGTATTGGCTGGAACGACGGCCGCATGAGGCGGGGCGCAGCACGGTGGTTTCCGGCCGCGATCTGCTGCCGCCACCGTTCGATGTGCGAACGCGCGCGCATGAATATGGCGGCGGCGCGTGGACAGTTGCGGACGGGGCGCTTTACTTCTCGAACGACAAAGACCAGCGTCTATACCGGCTAAAGCGCGGCGCGGCTGAACCCGAGCCACTCACAGCCGAAGCTCCTTTTCGATATGCGGATGGGGTGATCGACGCGCGCCGCCGGCGGTGGATCGGGGTGCGTGAGGACCATTCAGCCCCGGGTCAGGAACCGGCGAATACGCTTGTCGCGGTCGACTTGAGCCAGCCGAATCACGGCCGCGTTCTGGCGGAAGGCCACGATTTCTTCTCATCCCCGAAGCTCTCGCCCGACGGCGCCTGGCTGGCTTACCTCGCGTGGGACCACCCACTAATGCCGTGGGTGGGAACTACCCTTTACGCGATGCCGCTCGATGCAGCCGGAACACCCGGCGGCAACGCGATCGCGATGGCGGGCGGGGCCGACGAATCGATCTTTCAACCCGAGTGGAGTCCGGACGGCACGGCGCTCTTTTTCGTCTCGGACCGGACCGGCTGGTGGAACCTGTATCGCTCGGCCTGGCCATCGCGAAACATCGAGGCCGTGCTGCCGATGGACGCCGAGTTCGGGCAACCTCAATGGGTCTTCGGCATGTCGACATACGCCTTCGCCGGCGCCGGTCGGATCGTCTGTTCGTATGCTTCCAAGGGCCTCAGCCGGCTGGGTGCGATCGACCTGGCTTCGGGCAAGTTGACTCCCATCGATCTTCCCTATTCGGAGTTCTCCTCGGTGCGCGCGGAAGGGAATCGAGTCGTCTTTCGCGCGGGATCGCCATCTATTCCGGCGAGTTTCGTCCATCTGGACCTCGCTACAGGCGAAACCGAGGTCCTGAAGAAATCGACGGCGCTGGCGGACGATCCCAACCTCGCCCGCTACTTTACGGGAGTGGAATCGGTGGAGTTTCCCACGGAAGGAAACCGCACGGCATTCGGTCTCTTTTATCCCGCCTTCAATCCGGATTACCGGCCGCCGGAGGGAGACCTGCCACCGCTCGTCGTGACTTGCCACGGCGGTCCCACAGCGGCGGCATCGAGTACGCTCGACTTGCGCGTGCAGTATTGGACCAGCCGCGGCATCTCCGTTTTGGACGTGAATTATGGCGGCAGTACCGGCTTCGGCCGGGCCTACCGGATGCGCCTGGACGGCAACTGGGGAATCGTGGATGTCGACGACTGCGTCAACGGCGCGCGCCATGTGGCCAACCAGGGCCGGGTTGACGGCGCGCGCAGCGCGATCACCGGCGGCAGTGCGGGCGGTTACACGACTCTTGCTGCCCTGACCTTCCGCGATTATTTCCGCGGGGGCGGCAGCCACTACGGAGTAAGCGATCTGGCGGCGCTGGCTCGTGACACGCATAAGTTCGAATCGCGCTATCTGTGCTCTCTGGTGGGACCGTATCCCGAGCGGGAGGATTTGTATCGCGAACGGTCGCCGATCTTTCACGCCGAGCGGCTCTCGGCGCCAGTGATCTTCTTCCAGGGCGAAGAGGACCGGGTTGTGCCGCCAAGCCAGGCTGAGGCCATGGTGGAGAAACTGCGCCAAAAGGGTCTGCCCGTTGGATACTTACTGTTTGCAGGCGAGCAGCACGGTTTTCGAAAGGCCGAGAACATCAAGCGTGCTCTCGACGCCGAGCTCTATTTCTTTGCCGTGAACGTGTTCGGGATCGCTCTGCGCTTCTGAGTGACACGCCGCTATCCCGGGACTGGAGTACACTGATCGGACGATGAGCGCAAATCACCTGGCCGTAGACGATCTGATTCGCATCCCAGGGGGCGAGTTCCCCATGGGGCAGGCCGACGGAAGAGATGAGGAGCGGCCGGTGCACCGAGTGACGGTGGCAGCTTTCCGCATCTGCCGTTACCCGGTGACCAACGCGCACTGGGAGGAGTTCCGCAAGGCGGCCGGCCGGGAGAAGCTGGCATACGCGCACGAGACGGCGCCCGCGGCATCGGTGAACTGGTACGACGCGGCGGCGTTCTGCAAATGGCTATCGGGGCTGTGGCCGGTGCATGTGCGTCTGCCTACGGAGGCGGAGTGGGAATTTGCTGCGCGCGGAGGCGTGGAGCAGCAGAGTTATCCTTGGGGGCCGGAGGCGCGGCACTACGAGGTATCGCGCTGGCGCGATGGGCCGGAGCCGGTGGGGCACGATGAGGCGAACGGATTCGGGCTGTTCGATATGTGCCAGAACGTGCACGAATGGTGCTCGGACTGGTACGACCCGGGATATTACGCGATCTCGCCGGCGGAGAATCCGGGCGGTCCGGAGCATGGCAAGCGGAGGAGCTCGCGGGGCGGGGCGTGGCGGCATCATATTAAATGCTCGCGATGCGCGGCGCGGAGTAGTATTCCGCCGGAATTCCGGTATGCGGATTATGGATTTCGGGTAGCGGCCGATGGGTAAGGGCTGAAGGACGCTTTAGGCGGTGTAAAACGCGCGTTTGACTTCCTCGAAACAGTTTGGGGACCTTTCGGGCCATAGCACTTCTGCGGACACGGCCAAGTGGATTCGTTGAATTGGAGCAGCCAGAGCCGTGAAATAGGCCCGAACTCTTGCGAGAGAGTTTCGCAACACGGCCAGCAGTGGTATCAGTGCTGCGGGAGCCCGGCCTCAATGCTGACGTTTCGCAAAAGAGCATTTATGGAGCATGCAATGCGTCGTTAGGCGGCAAGTTCCATTACAACGTCAATGCGCTCGGTCCACGGCACAGGCCGGATGTCGTAATTGCGAAACGCCTCTAGGACTGCGCCGGGAATCGGCTGTTCGTCATTGAGAACGGCATATGCCTTCGATTCCGGTGCACGGACTTGGCGCGTGTCGCCCCAGGCATTGATAAACAGCAATGCGTTATCGCGTGTCGGCCGGGTGATCGCCTGCACAATGCGCTCTGGCTGCTTCTTGGATTTGGGTATTGCGAAATGAAAATGGTGGTCGTAGCCGCTGATGCCAGTAAACTTCACGCTCGGCGTATAGCGAATATCGTTCGCGTCGAGCCATGCAACCACGTCCTCATAAAAGAGGCTCTCGACAATCGGCTTGGCGAGGTAGAAAAGGTCGTTCACCGCAAGCATGGCCTGAATGAGGTTGTGCTTGCGAAGTGGAAAGCTTTCTGGCGTCGCCTGGACTTCTATGGCCTCGTGGTTCAGCTTCACGCCAAACCCGTTAAGGGTCATTTGCAGAAGGTCTTTCCGCTTTTGGGTATCCAGCTTGCAGCCCGAAGCTTCGAGGTCGTGAATAATGTAGCTGTCATCTGTCAGAATCAAAGCGCCGTTTTCACTTCGAGCATAAATCTGCAAAGCATCGTTGTGCCGGTCGAGATAGGGGGTCGTGATCTCAACCCATGAGCCGTTCACTTGCCGCAGCGTGGTTCTATCTTTGAGCCAGTCGCGGTAGTCTTTCAGAAGTTTTTCGATCTCGGCTACGGTCATGAGAAAAGCCCCTTCTCAATTCGCGGCTCGTCCGTGATATTGCAATGGCGCATGAACGCCTCGAATGTGGAAAACAGGTCTTGCACATTAGGGTATCGGTCGGCCGGGGCGGGGATGGCCCACTGTCACCGTAGCCTGCTCTGTAGATATGCAGATGGGGGCAGGGGATTTCCTGATCGTCCGGGTTTCTGTGGGGCGGCCCGTCGAGGTCAAGACGCATGAGAACGATGGCCTGCCGCGCTCTGTTCTGATAGGTGGCCTTCGTCAGCTTGATCTGAGCGCGCGTGATATCGAGCATGAAATTCTCGCGCTTGTCTATGGAAGTCAGCGCAATCGCCAGCCTGCCGCCGGGTTCCGGGAATAGGCAGTCTTTGTCGTCGGCACGTTGTTTCTCCATTGCAATCAGGGCGTCGGCTTCGGCCTGTGCGATGTCGGTCAGCCATTAGAAAAGTTTCTCTTGTTTGCTCTGGTCGAGGCAAGCAAGGTCAACGCTTTCGGTGGGGACCGAATTCCTCAAAACTTGGGGATTGTCACCGTAATAAAGCTGGTTCGTCATTGTCCGTTTGGGGCCGCTGGTGTGCAGTTCTTCAACTGTACGGCATAAGCCAAAGGCAGAGCAAACTTGCCCTTTCGATACGTTGAGAGAAGCACCCGCAGTCCGCTTTCGGCGGATCGGCGAACGATAGCGGGAAGCGCCGGGGTAGGGGAGGGCCAAACTTACCCTTATACGCAAGCTGATTCTGCCTGTTTCGCTGGATTTCGCCTGAGCCGCAGCAGTGGGCAAAGGACCACGAAGTCCCCTGTGGCAGATGAAGGCCAGGCAGCCCTCGCCGGGCAGCGCCGGAAGTTGGCCCTTTTCCGGACATCGATTTCCGTGGCCGGCGTCTAGCAGGATTTGATGTTGGGCGCTCAATTCAGAGGATGCAATTGACCGAGCCAACCGGTTGCTTTCAGCGGAAGCGAGGAAGCCCTCGAGTGCTCGCTTGTCGCAGGGCGGCCGCCCCACCTTGGGTAGAATCGGTGCTATGGATCGTGCGTTGAGTGGGCAGACTGCCATCGTGACTGGCGGGGCGGCGGGCATCGGAGAGGCCATTGCGACGCGATTGGCGGCGTCGGGCGCGACGGTCGCGATTGTGGATCTGGATCTTGCGGGCGCGGAGCGAGTGACGGCGGCGATTGGCGGAGGCGCTTTTGCGATTCGCGCGGACATCACGCGGTCGGCCGAAGTGGAACGGGCGGTGGCGGAGGTACTCGTGCGCACCGGGCGGATCGACATTCTGGTGAACGACGCTGGGATGGCCGGGAAGGCCGCGCCTATCTGCGAACAGACGAATGAGGATTGGGACCGCAATATCGCGCTCAATCTCACGGCGATCTTTTATTTCTGCCGGGCGGTGGCGCCGCACATGCGCGAGCGCGGGTATGGACGGATCGTTAATATCGCGTCGATTGCCGGGAAGGAGGGCAATCCGCGAATGATCGCGTATTCGGCGAGCAAGGCGGGGGTGATCGGGCTGACGAAATCGCTGGGGAAGGAACTGGCGACGGACGGGGTGTGCGTGAATGCCGTGGCGCCGGCGGTGGTGCGGACGCGGATTCTCGATCAATTGACTCCGGAGCAGGTGGAGTACATGACGGATAAGATTCCGATGAAGCGGACCGGGACTCCGGAGGAGATCGCGGCGGTGGTCCACTTCTTGTGCAGTCCGGAATGTTCGTTCGTGACGGCGCAATGCTACGACTGTAGCGGTGGCCGGGCGACGTATTAAGCGCTGGGTCCGGCTCATCGACAGGAGTGTCGATGCTGCAGGCAGGAGTGCCTGCGCCACGTCTGGGAAATGCGTACGGGGCAGCGGCATATCTTTTTTGGTATACTGTTCCTTGAGCTGGACGGTCGAAACCCTGAACGAAACCGTCGACGCGGAAGTGGAGGTGCTGCCCGAGGACATGCGGGCGCGGCTCGCTCGCATCGCGCTGCTCATCGAACAAAAGGGCCTGGAGCGGGTGGGAGAACCACACGTCAAGCATATAGAGGGCCGCCTGTGGGAGATGCGGATGACAGGAAAGAGTGGGATCTCGCGGGCGATCTACGTAACGGCCGTGAGCCAGCGTGTGGTGATCTTAAGGGTTTTCATCAAGAAAACCGAAAAGACGCCGCGCCGTGAAATCGATCTGGCGCTGGTGCGCGCGAAACTGATCAAGACGATGGAGAAGTAACCAATGGCACGTATCATTGACCTGCACAAGAAATGGATGAAGGAGCCGAAGTACCGCAAGGCGTACGAGACGCTGGAGGAAGAATTCGTCTTCGCCTCGGCCGTGATCGACGTGCGCAACCGCGCGGGGCTCACGCAGGAGGAACTGGCGCGGAAAATGGGAACCACGCAGCCCGTGGTTGCCCGGCTGGAAAGCGGCCGTTCCCGACCGTCGATGCGGACGCTCGAAAGACTCGCCGATGCCACGGGTTCGCGCCTGCACATCAGCTTCCAACCGCGCAGGGCGAAAGTTCGCGCTCCCTCCGGCCGCGGCTCGGTATCGGAGCGAGGGCGTTAGATGAGTTTTTGTTTGCCTATGGGGAGTTCTCTAATGCGCTTGCCGGTGGCGGCGAAGATGGCGTTGCAGAGCGCGGGGGCGAAGGGCGGAACTCCGGGCTCGCCGACTCCGGCCGGGGGCGCGTCGGTCTCCACGATGTGGACGCGCGTTTCGTAGGGCGCCTCGTTCATTCGCGCCACGGGGTAGTTATTGTAGTTGCTCTGGTCGATTTTGCCGTTGGTCGCCGTGATTTCGCCCATGAGCGTGAGCGACGCGCCGAAGACCGCCGCGCCTTCGAACTGCGAGCGCACGCGATCGGGATTGACGATCATGCCGGCGTCCACTACGGTATCGACTCGCGGGATGGAGATTTTTTCGTCGGGGCCGACGGCCACTTCCACCACCGTCGCGATGTAACTCAGAAAGCTGCGGTGCGCGGCGATGCCCAGGGCGTGCCCCTTGGGGAGCGTGCGTTTGCCCCAGCCCGACTTCTCGGCGGCGATTTCGATCACCTTGCGCAGGCGGCCGGTGTCGACCGGGTAGGTCTCGATGGGCCCCATGTTGGGGTAATCCACGCCCTGCGCTTTGAGGTCGATGTTGCGTGCGGGGCCGATTAAATCGAGCAGGTAATCCTTGGGGTCGCGGCCGGCGGCGTGCGCGCACTCGTCGGCGAAGGAGCAGACGGCGAAGGCGTGATAGATGTTTGCCACGGAGCGCATCCAGCCGATGCGGACGTGATTTACCGCTTCGCCGTTTTCGGCGCGGATGTTAGCGATGTCGAAGGGCATGTCGGTGAAGCCCATGCCGAGCTCACCGGCGCCGCCGTATTTCACATCCAGGGCGAAGGTGGAATCGATGGAGGGGAAGACCGTGCGCTGCAGCCACGCGGAAGGCTTGCCGTGGGCGTCGAGCCCGGCCTTTAGGTACATTGCGTCGACGGAGTGGAAGTAATCGAAACGGATATCGTCTTCGCGGGTCCAGACTACTTTCACGGGCTTGCCGAGCTGCTTTGACAGGATGGCGGCCTCGGCGCAGAAGTCGGGTTTCGACTTTCGCCCGAACCCACCGCCGAGCAGGGTGACGTTGCAGATCACGTCCATCTTATCGATGCCGAGGGCGGCGGCGACGGTGTCCTGCACTGCCTGGGGATTCTGCACCGGCGCCCAGAGGGTGCATTTGCCGTTGCGGAAATCGGCGACCGCGACTTCGGGTTCCATGGCGGCGTGGGCGAGGAGCGGGACGTAATACTCCGCCTCCAGAGTTTTGGCTGCGCCGGCGAAGCCTTTATCGACATCGCCCACGTTGCGGACGACCTTGCCGGGTTGGCGCGCGGTCGCTTGCAGCTGCTTCTTGTACTCCGATGAATTGTAAGTGGCGTTCGCGCCGGCATCCCAGTCGACTTTCAGCTTCTTGCGGCCTTGAAATGCGGCCCAGGTGTTGTCGGCGATCACGGCGACGCCGCCGAGCGCCTGGAACGCATGCGGCGGTTTGAAATCGGGTAGGACGACGGTTTGCGAAACTCCGCGCACGGCGAGCGCTTCCTTGTTGTCGACGGACTTGATTTTGCCGCCGAGGACGGGGGAGTGCTCGATGGACGCGTAGACCATGCCATCGACTTTGGCGTCCATACCGAAGATGGCCTTGCCGTGGGTGATGTCGGCGAGGTCGTAAATGGGAAAATCTTTGCCGATGTAGCGATA
>Ga0182016_10001146_pt1 | contig 32473 bp, 36 predicted proteins | sample 712S2MmetaG_FD_120491 | JGI IMG/M metagenome (GOLD analysis project Ga0182016, IMG submission 120491) | Permafrost microbial communities from Stordalen Mire, Sweden - 712S2M metaG | ecosystem: Environmental > Terrestrial > Soil > Wetlands > Permafrost | place: Sweden: Stordalen | collected...
CATGCACTATGGCGAGCGCACGGCGCACCTGGCACTGCTGGCCGTGCACCCGATGCAGCGCAAGCGCGGGATTGCGACGCGATTGGTATCATGGCTGGAGAAATGTGCCGACACAGCCGGCATTGAACGAATTCGCGTGGAGGCGAGATCGGATAATCCGGCCGCCATGGCCTTCTACCAGAAGCATGGCTACGCGCAGACCGACCGGCTCGCCAAATATTACCGCGGCGTGCTGGACGCAGTGCGCTTTGAAAAGACGCTTCGGGCACCGATTCGCGAATCGCGCCTCTGAGCGGCCGTGTTCACGGCTGCAATCTTCGATATGGACGGCCTGCTGCTCGACTCCGAGCGGGCTATCATGCAGGCTTGGCTGTCCTCGGCACAGGAGGAGCGGCTGACTCTTTCCGCGCCCGACTTTCTACAGGTGGTGGGCTGCGGGGCGCAGGAATCACGCGAGCGGCTCAGTAAACTGCTCGGCGGCCCCGGAAGCTTTCAACGGGTACGCGATCGCGCGCGCGCGAAGCTCGCCGTGCATCCAGGCGTGGTGTTCCCGCTCAAACCCGGAGCGCTGCGGCTGCTGGGGCTGCTGCGCGCACGTGGCGTGCCGTGCGCGGTGGCCTCGTCCACCTTCATCGATGAGGTGCGATGCCGGCTGGCAAAGGTCGGTGTGCTTGATTACTTCCAGGCGCTCGCGGGTGGCGACGAGGTGTCGCGCAGCAAGCCGGAACCGGACATATACCTGCTGGCCGCCGAACGGCTGGGTGTGCCGCCACTGCGATGCCTGGCGTTCGAGGACAGCGATCACGGTGCCAGGGCGGCGCACGGGGCTGGACTGCGCGTCGTCATTGTGCCGGATCTCAAGGCACGCGAATTCGATGCCGCCTACATGCAGCTGTCCTCGCTCGAGGAAGCGGTGACGCATCTGGATCGCTGGTTTTCGGCCGCCTTTGCCAGACCGCGTGGCGCAGTAATCGTTGCTGCCGACGGGACGGCGCGATGATCGGGTGCAGCTGATGGATGGGATCAGTTACAGCGGCGGGTGCCTGTGCGGCCGAGTGCGCTACCGGGCGAGCGGCGACGGCACCAACCGGTGCTTCTGTCATTGCACCAGCTGCCAGCGTGCGATTGGTGCACCGATGGTGGCATGGGTCAGCTTTGCAGCCCGCAACTTCACCCTCGTGCAGGGTGAGATGGCGCAGTACCGCTCTTCGCCCGGCGTCAGTCGCGGCTTCTGCGCTGCCTGCGGTACTTCGATCACCTACCGCCGAGATGATCGCAGCGAGGAGATCGACGTGACAGTCTCGAGCCTGGATGATCCCGTGAGCCTGGGTCCCGAAGCGCACATCTGGGTGGAAGACAAGTTACCCTGGGTGGATATCGCCGACGGGCGCGCGCAGTTCGCCCGGTCCCTGACCTGCGACCCTGAGCCGGGGATTTCCGCGTCGTGACGGAGTCACCGTCCTGGTTCGCCTGGGCGTTGCTGTCGGCGGTATTCGCCGCGCTCACGGCCGTGTTTGCCAAAGTAGGCCTGCAGGGCGTGGATTCCGATCTTGCGACGTTGATTCGAACCGCAGTCATCATCAGTGTGCTGGCCTGCTTTGTGTGGCTTACCGGCAAGTGGCGCAGCCCGATGGAGCTCGGCCCGCGCACCTGGCTGTTCCTGACGCTGTCCGGTCTTGCGACTGGAGCCTCATGGGTCTGCTATTTCCGCGCGCTGAAGCTCGGTGAGGCATCGAAAGTGGCGCCGGTGGACAAGCTCAGCCTGGTGCTGGTGGCGATCTTCGCCTACCTGTTCCTGGCCGAACGACCATCGGCGCGCGAGTGGTTCGGTATCGCCATGGTGGCCGCCGGCGTCGTGGTGCTGGCGCTGAAGCGCTAGAGCTCATCGATCAGGGCGAACGCGCATGGGCAGCAGCAGACTGGAGGCATTCAGCGACGGCGTCATCGCCATCCTGATCACGATCATGGTGCTGGAGCTGAAGGTACCCGAAGGCGCGCAGCTCCGGGCCCTGATCCCGCAAGTCCCGCTGTTTCTGAATTACGCGTTGAGCTTCCTGTACCTCGGCATCTACTGGAACAACCATCACCACCTGCTGCATACCTGCAATCGGGTTACCGGCGCCATCCTGTGGGCCAACCTGCACCTGCTGTTCTGGCTGTCGCTGATTCCAGTGACCACGGCATGGATGAGCGAAAACCACAGCGCGTCGGCACCCTCCGCACTGTACGGCGTGGATCTGCTGCTGGCGGCGGTGGCGTATTTCATACTCGAGCGCCTGATCATGGCAGCGCAGGGCCATGCGTCGCTGCTGCAGCAGGCGATCGGTCGCGACCGCAAGGGCAAATTGTCTCCGCTGCTTTATCTGTGCGGGATCGTGGCTGCGTACTGGTCGCCGGCAGTGTCGCAGGGCATATACCTGCTGGTTGCGCTGCTGTGGCTGGTACCGGATCGACGCATCGAGAGCGTGCTCTCGAGTCAGAAGCATTGAGGCGCGGTGGAGGTACTGCGGCGAGGCCGGATATTTCGGCGGCGATTTTGTTGGGTTCGATCACATCTGACACGCTGCAGCAGCAGCATCGGGAGGCCAAATGCACAAAAGCCAACTGGCTGGTTTCATCATCGACTGCCAGACCACTGATCTGGCCGCAGCCACAGGATTCTGGGGCGGCGCGCTCGGCATGAAGGCGCGGGCGCTGCCGGGGGCCGAGGCGGACCGGTACATGCAGCTCGTTGATCCGCACCAGCGCCTGCACATCGAAGTGCAGACGGTCACGCATGCGAGTCGGGTTCATCTGGACATCGAGAGCGACGACATCGAAGCAGAGGTCCGGCGACTGGAGGCGCTTGGCGCCACGCGCGTCGCACAGGTCAGCACCTGGTGGGTTATGCAGGCGCCGACCGGTCAGCGCTTTTGCGTGGTGAGGAACAGCTCGCCGAATTTTTCAGTGGAGGCCACGCAGTGGCCGTAACGGCGGAATGCTGATCCGCATGCGCTTGTGGTCGTTACATCCGCAATACCTCGATGCGCGCGGCCTTACGGCCCTGTGGCGCGAAGCCCTGCTAGCGCAGGCAGTACTGCGAGGCCGGACACGCGGCTATCGGCATCATCCGCAGTTGCAGCGCTTCATCAAGTCCGGTGCGCCGCTGGCAACGATCGCCCGTTACCTGCATGCGGTGCAAGCGGAGGCGGAACTGCGCGGTTATAAATTTGACGCCAGCAAGATCGGCCGTGCCGGCCGTAGTCTGCGGGCCAGGCGCTTATCGGTCACGCATGGACAATTGACGTTTGAGTGGCGGCACCTGCGGCGCAAGCTGGGTATTCGCTCGCCAGCATGGTTGAGTGGGTTGCCCGCGACTGCCGAGCCGCATGCGCATCCGATGTTCCGGGTGCGCCGTGGGGGCATCGCCAGCTGGGAAATATCCGGTGCGGGTCAGGCCGCAGATGCATGACATGCCGGGCCGTGAAGACTTTGCGCATCGGCGTTATTTCCGACACCCACGGTTTGCTGCGGCCGCAAGCCATGGCATTTCTTCGCGGCTGCGATCACATCCTGCACGGCGGCGACATCGGCGGCGCGCAAGTACTCGAGCAGCTGGCGGCGCTGGCGCCGGTGAGCGCAGTGCGCGGCAACAATGATACGCAAGCCTGGGCCGCATCGCTGCCAGATACCCTGCGGCTGGAGCTCGCCGGCGTCAGGTTCTATGTCATCCACGATCTGCGTGAACTGCGTATTGATCCGACCGCGGCCGATGTGCAGGTCATTGTCTCCGGCCATTCACACCAGCCGTCATTGCGCGAGCGCGCCGGCGTCATCTACCTGAATCCCGGCAGCGCCGGGCCGCGGCGCTTCCGCCTGCCGGTAGGCGTCGCCGAGATCCGGATCGACGGCGCCGGCATTGCGCCGCGTCTGGTGCAGCTGCAGGTGTCGCCGCGTTGACGGCGCACAGCGCGCCGGGCAGAGGTGCTACGATCAGTGCCATCATGACTAAGCTCCTGGTTCACCTGCTGGTAAGCGCGCTGCTGTTGTGGCTCGTCAGCCAGATCGTTCCTGGAATCCGCATCGTCAATTTCGGCAACGCACTGCTGGCCGCGCTGGTGCTGGGCCTGGTGAATTTTCTGGTGCGGCCGATACTGATCATCGTGACGCTGCCAATCACCATCGTGACCCTGGGTCTGTTCCTGTTCGTGATAAACGCGTTGATGCTGATGTTGACCGGTGCGATCGTCCCGGGGTTCAAGGTAGACAGCTTTGGCGCCGCCCTCATCGGCGGCCTGGTGCTGGCGCTGTTCAATCTCGCCGCGAGCGCGCTGCTGAACCGACGCGCCCGCTGAGCATCGCTGTCCGACACAGGTGTGCCGTGAGCGAACGCTCAACCCATCGAGCCGCCGGCAGCTTCACGGTTTCCATCAAGCCGCAGCATAAGCCTGACATTGCTCCCGGCAGCAGCCTGGGCCGCATGGCGCTCGAGAAGCAGTTCTCAGGCGAGCTGGTGGGGAGCGGCAAAGGCGAGATGCTCACGGCAATGACCGAGACTCCCGGGTCAGCCGGTTACGTTGCCATCGAGCGCGTCACCGGCGTGCTGCACGGGCGGCGCGGCGGTTTCGTATTGCAACACAGCGGCACGATGGCGCGCGGTGCGCAGCAATTGCTGATCTCGGTGGTGCCGGATTCGGGTACCGGCGCACTGACCGGCATCGACGGCACTGTGACCATCCGGATCGTGGACGGCGAGCACTTCTACGAGTTCGATTATTCGCTGCCGTCCGACGCGCCGTGATCGGTGTCGCTGCTACAGCACCAGCATGACCTGGGGACAGGTTTTGAGGGCCGCGAACAGCTGCGCGATCTGATCCTGGCCGGTGGCCCGGATGACATAAGTAATTCCAAGAAAATTCCCCTGTGCGGACGGGCGCTCCGTCACCGTGTTCAGGTCGAGCGGGCCGGCGTGCCGCTCGACAATAGCATCCACGTGACTGCGCACGCCTTGCTCCACGCGCACCATGACCTTGATCGGGTAGTCGCAGGGGAAGCTCACACGTTCCGGGGCATCATTGGCCATAGAGCGCCATATTGCACCGCGCTGGCGCCGCCTGGCCAGCCTGGAATTCCACCCCCTGTGCTAAAATAAGAGGCGATGGTGACAGGATCCGGCAGCGACGTCAGAGTTTGAATGGTTATTCGATGAATGGACGCCCATTACGCGTGAACGAGGCGCAGGACAAGCCGCGCACCGGCGGCGCTCGTCCGGGCGGCGGCGGCTTTCGCGGCAATGGCGGTAATAGCGACAGCGGTGGTGGTGGCGGCGGCCGCTGGTAAGAGGCACCGCAATTCGCCGCTGGAGGATAGAGGCCCGGATCGATCCGGGCCTTTTTCGTTGTTCACGCTATGCTGACGGCCACGGCGATTTCCCGCGGCAAACAAATATCCCCGATTCATGAGTGCTTCCACCAATCCGTCAGAGTTTCCGGGGCGCATCGGGCTTGGAACCTGGGAGATGGGCGTCTCCGCGGCGCAACGCAGCCGCGAGATTGCAGCGGTGAAACATGCACTTGATATCGGTTATCGGTTGCTCGACACCGCCGAGATGTACGCCGATGGCGGCGCGGAGCGCGTCATCGGCGGCGCGCTCAAGGCGTTTGGCGTCGCGCGGCGGGCGCAGATTTACATCGTCAGCAAAGTCCTGCCAGGCAATGCTTCCCGCAGCGGCACGGTACGCGCCTGCGAGGCTTCCATCGATCGCATGGGATGCGACTACCTGGATTTGTACCTGCTGCATTGGCCAGGTCGGCACGAGTTCAGCGAGACGCTGCGCGGATTCGGTGACCTGATGCAGCGCGGATTGATTCGCGCTTTCGGCGTCAGCAACCTCGACACGGACGAATTGCGGCGCTGGCTGCAGGCCGGTAATAATCTCGGGCTGCCGGCAGAAACGAGTTGCAACCAGCTCTATTACTGCGCCGAGGCGCGCGGCATCGAATTTCAGCTGCTGCCCTATCAGCGGCAGCATGACATCGCCACCATGGCCTACTCGCCGCTCGGACGCGGTTCGCTGGTGCGGCATCCGTTGCTGGTGCAACTGGGCCGCGAGCGCGGCGCGAGCGCGGCGCAGATCGCACTGGCCTGGTGCCTGCGCGAGCCCGAGGTCATTGCAATACCAAAGTCGGTGAATCCGGCGCGCATCGAGGAGAATCTGGCTGCGGCGCAACTGCACCTGACCGCGGCCGAGCTGGCACAGATTGACCAGGCGTTTCCGCCGCCAAGATCGAAGCAGCCGCTGGATATGGTCTAGCGCTTGCAGCCGCGTCAGCCAAATCATAGTCGAGCGCGGCGTCTGTGGCAGACCGCAGTTTGCGTCGCGATGGCAGGCCTGGGGCTGGACGCGATGAGCGCAGAGCTGCGCGCCGCACCGGTCGTGGTGGCGTCATCCTGCAGCTACCTGGTGCGCTCGATGACCGCGCAACAGGGCGCTGCGGTGTTGCTCGCCAGCTATCCGACCGAGCGCCGCGGACCGCTCAGCAAAGCCGCCTTTACCTACGACAATGCCGTGGCGGCGATCGCACTGGTCGGTTGCGGGCAGCCCGCCCAGGCGCGGCGCATCGGCGCCGCTCTGCTGCTGGCGCTCGATCATGATCGCTACTGGCACGATGGCCGGCTGCGCAATGGCTATGTCGCGGGCCCGATCGGGGCCGCGCCGCTGGCGCTGGTGGGCTGGTGGGACCAGAAATCAAAGCGCTGGCTGGAAGACGGCTATCAGGCGGGCAGTGACAGCGGCAACATGGCCTGGGCCATGCTCGCGCTGCTGACGCTGTACGGCAACGGCGGCGATCAACATTATCTGGATGGCGCCCTGCGTCTGGCACATTGGGTGGAAGGTACACTCGACACGCGCGGGCCAGGCGGATTCATCGGCGGCTACTTCGGCAACGAACCTGCGCCGCAGCGCCAGCGCTGGAAATCTACCGAGCACAATGTCGATCTGGCCGCAGCGTTCGGGCGGCTGGCGAGCGTCACCGGTGATGCGCACTGGCAGCAGCGAGCGATGGTCGCGGCCAATTTTGTCGACGCCATGTGGAACGCTGGCTGCGGTTGCTTCGCCGTCGGTACCGGCGAGGACGGCGAGACGGCCAATCCGCTGCTTGCGCTCGATGCCCAGGTGTGGCCGTTGCTGGCAATGCCTGGGATGGTGACAAAGCACGCGGCCGTGCTGCCGACCATCGATGCCAGACTGCGTTTCGATGACGGCTATACCTACAGTGCAGGCGGCAGCGGCCTGTGGATCGAGGGCACCGCGCAGGTGGCGGTGCTGCTCGAGCTGATGCAGCGGGACTCGCAGGCGCAAGCGCTGCGCGCCGCGATCAATGCCGAGCGCACGCCCGGTGGCGGCTACTATGCGAGCGGCGCGGCGGCCACGACCACCGGCTTCATGCTCGCGACCGACCCGTCAACGCCACGGGTTTATTTCCATCTCGAGCATCTGGGCGCCACTGGCTGGGCGGCAATGGCGGATCAGGGCTATAACCCGTTCACGGGCGGTCGTAGCCTGCCCCCGTGACAGGTAGAATTGAATGCGACGGTCGCGCCGCACGGCGACACCTATAGACGGGAGCGGGCATTGAAAGCGTTGGTGAGCACCGAGTGGCTGGCGGCACAGCTTGGATCGAACGACCTGGTCGTATTCGATGCCAGCTGGTACATGCCGGCGGAAACGCGTGACGCGCGGGCGCAGTATCGGCACGCCCATATTCCCGGCGCGCTGTTTTTCGACATCGACGCAATCGCCGACACTGAAGCGGCGCTGCCGCACATGGCACCCGGCACCGCGCGCTTCGAGCGCATGCTCGGCGCGCTCGGCGTATCTGCCAGCCAGCGGGTGGTGTTCTACGACCAGAAGGGCATCTATTCGGCCGCCCGCGGCTGGTGGCTGATGCGGCTTTTTGGTCATGAGTGCTGCGCCGTGCTCGACGGCGGGTTGCCCAAGTGGTGCCGTGAAGGTCGCGTAGTGCAGGCCGGTGATGGCGCGGAGCCAGTCGCTGCCGAGTATCGCGCCAGCATGAACTCGCGCCGCGTACGCGGCCTCGGGGATATACTGGATAACCTGCAGTCGCGACGCGAAATTGTGCTGGATGCACGCTCGGCGGATCGCTTTCATGCGCGCGTGCCCGAGCCACGTCCCGGTGTGCGCGGCGGTCACGTGCCCGGCAGCCGCAGCCTGCCGTTCACGGAGCTGCTGAGCAGCGAGCAGACGCTGCTGCCGCCGGAGCAGTTGCGCGCGCTGTTCACGGCGCGCGGGGTCGATGAGGGCCGTGCGGTGGTCACCAGCTGCGGCTCCGGGCTGACCGCCGCGGTACTGAACCTCGGACTTGAAGTTGCGGGCCTGCCGATGGGCGCCCTGTACGATGGCTCGTGGAGCGAATGGGGCGCGCGCACCGACACACCGGTTGAAACCTGAATTCTCCCACAGCCATGGACCAGGATGCATCCTCCGACGACGGCGCAGCCACGGCCGCCAGGCCTCACAAGCTTGACGGGCTGCGCCTCATCGCGCTGCTGAAATTCGGCAAGGCGCTGCTGCTGATAGCGACCAGCTACGGCGTACACCAGCTGTTGAATGCGGCACTGGTGGAGCGGCTGTACACCTGGTCGGCGGCCCTGAGCGACGATCGCTTCGAACGCAAGCTGCTGATGCGGGCGCTGACCTGGGTCGAGGGGCTGGGAGCAAAGAAGATCCAGATTTTTCTCGCCGTAACCATCGCCTACACCGCGGTCGTGCTTACCGAGGGGATTGGCCTGTGGCTGCGCCGCGCCTGGGCTGAATGGCTGACCGTAATAGCGACCAGCTCGCTGATTCCATTCGAGTTGTGGGAGTTGATCACGCGCCCGCCGGAACGCCGCCTGCCGATAGGCCTGACCCTGGCGCTGAACCTCCTGATCGTCTGGTATCTTGCGCGATTACTGCGTGCAACGCTCGCACACCAACGACAGGAGCCGACCGGATGAAATACGGCAACCGAGTTTGCAGCCAAGCAATGGCGGCGGTCGGCGTGGACGCCGATGAGTTCGATCCCGGCACGCAGCTGGCATTCAGCGCCAACGGCGAGCGCACGGTGACCATTGCGCAGGTGAGCCCATGACAGCGATGATCCGTCATGCCGGGGGCTGCCATTGCGGCCGCGTCCGCTTTGAGATCCAGGCGCCTGCGGAAATCGAGGTCTCGGATTGCAACTGCTCGATCTGCGCCAAGTCGGGTTATCTGCACCTTACAGTGCCGCAGTCGCGCTTCCGGCTGCTTTCGGGCAGCGACAGCCTTACCAGCTACCAGTTCAATACCGGCACGGCGAAGCATCTGTTCTGCTCGATCTGCGGGGTTAAGTCATTCTACGTGCCGCGCTCGCATCCGGACGGTTACAGCGTCAACGCGCGCTGCCTCGATGAAGGTACCGTGACTGGAATGCGCGTTGAGCGCATCGACGGCAGGAACTGGGAGCGGCAGTTTCCGCAAGGCCGCGGCCGGCAGTTCGAGGAGTTGCGCTGATGAGCCTGCCGCGGGTCTACGGCATGTCGAGTTCCGGCAACTGCTACAAGGTGCGCTTGCTGCTCGAGCAGCTGCAGCTGCCATATGAGTGGATCGAAATCGACATTCGCACCGGAGTCACGCGGCAGGCGCAATTCCTGGAGCGCAATCCCAATGGACGCGTGCCGACCCTGGAGTATCAGTCCGGCCAGTACCTGGCGGAATCCAATGCGATACTGGTGTATCTGGCCGAAGGCTCCCGGTTCTGGCCGGCACACCGGCTCGGGCGCGCACAGGCGCTGCAGTGGATGTTCTTCGAACAGTACAGTCACGAGCCCTACATAGCCGTCGCACGCTTCATCTGCGGGGCGCTGCCGCCGCAGCACGAACGCCGCAGCGAACTGCCGCGGCTGCAGGAGCGCGGCTATCAGGCACTGGCGGTGATGGAACGGCACCTGGGCGCAGCCCGCTTCTTTGCGGGCGATGGCTATTCGGTCGCGGACATCGCGTTGTATGCCTACACGCACGCCGCCGGCGACGGCGGCTTTGATCTGCAGCGTTTCCCAGCGGTGCGAGCCTGGATCGAGCGGGTGCAAAGCCAGCCGCATTTTGTGCCGCTGCCGCCGCTGCCTGGCGACTAGCCACAATCGTCAATCCACCAGCAATCGCTCCGCGATCTGCACTGCGTTCAGGGCAGCGCCTTTGAGCAGTTGATCTCCGGCAACGAACAACGCCAGCGAATGACCCGACGGGTCGCTGCTGTCGCTGCGGATGCGACCGACCAGTACATCGCCCTGACCGCTGGCCTCGATTGGCATCGGGAAATGATTGCCGGCGACATCATCGACGATGCGCACGCCCGGGGACTGCGCCAGCAGCTCGCGCGCCGCTGCGGGCGTCACCGGCCGCTCGAATTCCAATGTCAGAGCAACGGCATGGGCGCGCAGCACCGGCACACGGATGCAGGTGACGCTGATCTTCAGATCCGGCGAGCGCATGATTTTGCGCAGCTCGCGCATAACCTTGGTCTCCTCTTCGTTGGCGCCGGTCGCCGGGTCGACGGCGGTATCGTGGCTGTATAGATTGAAGGCGTACGGATGGCGCAGCACCCTGGGAGTGAAGCTTTCGCCCGCGAGCGCTGCGCGCGTCGACTGGCGCAGCTCCTCCATCGCGGCCGCTCCGGCACCTGAGGCCGCCTGATAAGTTGCTGCGATCATGCGGCGGATGCCGAATTCACGATGCAGCGGCCACAGCGCAATGACGCTGATGATCGCGACACAATTCGGATTGGCGATGATGCCATGGTGCGCGCCGATCGCCTCGGCGTTAACCTCGGGCACGACCAGCGGCACGGCGTTATCCATCCGAAAGGCGGATGAATTGTCGATCACGATCGTGCCGTGACGCGCTGCCCGCGGCGCGCATTCGCGCGACACGTCGCTGCCGGCGCATATCAACGCGATGTCGGTGCCGGCCAGCGCCTCATCGCCCAGCGTTTCCACTGGCAGCATGCCGCCACGATAGGGCAGCTTGCGGCCGCTGGAACGGCCGGATGCGAACAGCCGCAGCTCATGCAGCGGAAAATTCCGGTGTTCGAGGCAGGCGATAAGTTCGCTGCCGACGGCCCCGGTGGCGCCGACGACGGCAACGTTGGGTTGGCTGAGGGACATGACTCGTTACTCCTGGTGCGATAAGGCCGGAGGAACGAGCGCCAGAAGATCGAAGGCCCCGTCCGTTGCCGGCGGGGCCTTTCGGTGATGCTATGTTGCCGCTTTCAACACCAGCAGGACCGAACCGCCCCGGAAGCGCAGTGTTTGGCCGTAGTCTGGATCGGTGCTGGCAGCAACATGGCGACAGGATATGCGAACTTCGTCTGCCAGGCAAAGCATCCACTACGCGCGCGCCGTGCCGGGTGGCGATCAGCGGCTGCGGCACTGAACCGGCCGGCTTGACGAGTGGCGTTTGGCTGACCTAGTGTGGCTGGAAATATCGATTCGACGATATCGAATATCGTCCCCCGGACCGTAAGCGGAGTCAGACATTGTCACGGCAGCTCAGTCGATCGCTGCGGCCGCGCCACATGGCGATGATCTCGATTGGCGGCATTATTGGTGCTGGCCTGTTCGTCGGCAGCAGCGTCGCCATCGCCGCTACCGGACCGGCGGCGATATTGAGTTACCTGCTGACCGGCGTGCTGGTATTGCTGGTAATGCGCATGCTGGGCGAGATGGCGGTGGCACTGCCGATGACCAGCTCGTTCACCGAATTCGCCCGCGTCGGACTGGGACCGTGGGCGGGTTTCGTGTGCGGCTGGCTGTACTGGTATTTCTGGATCATCGTCGTACCGGTCGAGGCGATTGCCGGCGCGAATATCCTGCACCAATGGCTACCGCTGCCGAGCTGGCAGCTCGGTCTCGGATTGATGGCGGTGATGACAGCGGTCAACCTGATGTCGGCCCGCTCCTATGCCGAGTTCGAATTCTGGTTCGCCTCGATAAAAGTCGCGGCGATCATCGTCTTCATCGCACTCACGGCCGCGTATGTGTTCGGCTGGAGCTCGCCCCAGGGCCCGACCCTGGGCAATCTCACCCGCTACGGCGGCTTCATGCCCAGCGGACCGATATCGGTGCTGGCGACAGCGGTGACGGTGCTGTTCGCGCTGACCGGCGCTGAAATCGCCACCGTGGCGGCGGCCGAGTCGGCCGAGCCGGCGCGCGCCGTGGCGAAGCTGACGACCTCGGTGATCGTTCGCATCCTGGTGTTCTACGTGTTCTCCATTTCACTGATCGTGGCGGCAGTTCCGTGGACCCTGGTGCGCGCCGGTGAATCGCCATTCACGCTGGCGCTGCGCACGATGCATTTCGGCTGGGCCAGCACGGCGATGAGCGCCGTAATCCTGACCGCCGTGCTGTCCTGCCTTAATTCGGCGTTCTATGTCTGCTCGCGGGTGCTGTTCCTGCTGGCGGCGAACGGCGATGCGCCGCAGTCGCTGATCCAGGTCAATGCACGGCATGTACCGACGCGATCCGTCTGGATCGGAGCACTCGCCGGCGTCATCGGCATATTCGCGGCAACCTGGTCACCGCACCGCGTGTTCGCCTTCCTGCAGAATGCTTCCGGGGCGCTGATGGTGTTCATCTACATTCTGATCGCGCTGGCTCAGATCCGCCTGCGCCGCGAGCGTGAGCGGCGCGGCGAGCCGCCGCCGGCGCTGCTGATGTGGCTGTTTCCGTGGGCCAGCTACGCGGCAGTCGCGGGCTTTACGGCAGTCGTGGTGGCGATGGCGGTCACGCCGGGGCAGCAGCAGGATTTATATTTCAGCCTGGTCACACTGATCGTGGTGTTTCTGGCGTATGCGATCCTGCGCCGCCGGCGCATTGGCCAGCCCGCAACGGCTTTGCCGTAGTGCAGCCCGGACCGGCTGTATGAGCTGAAGTCGGCGGCCGCCGGTCGTGCAATCGGCTATCTGCGATAGATGAACGTCACTCCAAAGGTCCGCGGCCGGAAGGTGTAGGCGCGCAGCAGGCTGCTGGTGCCAGGGCCCGGGTAGATGCTCAGGTTGTAATCGGTCAGCGCGTGCGTGTCGGTCAGGTTGTCGATGAAAGTCTCCACCGACAGTTCGCCGAAGTTCATGCCACCGCGCACCGACAGGAAGTTGGTCGACGCCAACGTGAAGTCCTGCGCGTTGTATTGCAGTGTGGTCGGATCCTGGCCCGGCGGCAGCCATTTGGCGCGACCCTTATATTCATCGTCGGCGCGCACGAAGGCTTCGTGTGCAATGACGCTGAACTTGTATTGCAAACCGACCGATGCCGTAAACGGCGCGGCAGGCTGACCGCCGCCGGTCTCGCTGCTCTGGCCCGCGATCGCATCGCCGGAAGCCACGATCGGCGTCTGCTGCGCCGGGGAAAACCTGGAGTCCTGGGTATAGCGCGCCTCGGTGTATCCAGCGGTGAGTTCCGCCGAAAACGCTTCGGTGACGACGAACTCGGCCTGGATGTCGCCGCCCTTCGCGGTCGCCTGGCCGAGGTTGGCAATGAACGAGATCTGGCAGATCGGCGGCACCACCGTCTGCTGGATGTTGTGCCACTTGATGTAGTAGAGGCTGCTGGCGATCCGGACACGGTTGTCGATGTTGTTCTTGGCGCCGACCTCAAAGCTGTCCACGGTGTCGGAATTGTAGGTGGCAGGAGAGGCAGTGATGCCGAAGTTGGCGAAGTCCGCCGCGCAGGCGGCCTGCGGCACCGGATTGTTAGCCCCGCCCGGACGAAATCCCTTGGCGTAGGTGGCATAGAACAGATCGTTCGGGTCCATCTGATAGGCAAGGTTTACTTTGGGCGTGAAGGAATTTTCCTTCTTGTCGCCGCTGTTGGCCGCCGGCGGCTGGAACAGCTGCGGGCCGCCGGTCAGCGTGTTGAATGAGTATTCGGTCTTCGAGTAGCGCAGCCCCACGGTCGCCTTCAGCGTATCGGTGAGCGCGTAAGTTGCCTCGCCAAACCACGCCAGCTGCTGGTCGCGGGCGTGAATGTTCAGGAAATAGGAGTCGTTCGGAAAGGCGGCGACGTACGGGACCGGGTCGCCAGTGGCGGGGTCGGTGAATATATACGTGTACGGCTCGCGCGCCACTGCCAGCCAGAACTCGTTGAGCATCGGATCATGGATCTGCTCCAGGTAGGTCTGGCGATCGGAGCTGAAGAACACACCGGTGGTCCAGATCAGCCTGGCGGTGGATTCGGCCGATACCAGCCGTACCTCCTGCGTGACATTCTGCTGAGTGTTATCGATGGTCGACGGCGAGCGATAGTTGGTGATGTCGGGGGTGAAACCGCCCAGGTGAACCCCGGTGTTGTCGAGCAGCGGAGTGGCAAGGCCGGCGAACGACTGGTAGAAGCCAAGGTTGTAGAGGGTGCCCTCGTAGCCGGTCTGCTCCTTGCGATGGTAGTACGATGTATTGGAGATCAGGTGGAAGGCATCGAAATCGCCCTCGATCTTCAATGCCGGGAGGTAGAACTGGTCGGGCGTTGCCCGGGCGTTTGGATCGCCGTCGATATAGTGGTCGCTGCCCGGATTGGAGTAGATCGGCCAGTAGTTCGAAATGTCGTGCACCTGGCGGTTCTGGTAGTAGATGCTCGGCGTTATCGACCATTGCTCGCTGGCCTTCCACAGGGCGGCGAGCCGCAGCAGCAGGGTCTGTCCGTGGTTGGCGTTCTTATCCACCACCGCACTCTGCGGATCGGGTGCGGTGGGATCGATGCGGTCGATCCAGCCGCCGTCACGCCGAAACCAGATCGTGGCGCGTGCGCCCAGGGTATCGGCGATGACCGGACCACCCGCGGCCAGTCCAGCCTCGTAGCTCGGCTCACCGCCCTGGGTGAACGACAGTTCGCTGCGAGCATAGAGGCTGTCCTTGGTCAGGCTCGGGGGGGTGGTGATGTAGCGCACCGTGCCGCCTTCCGAACCGGCACCGAACAGCGTGCCCTGCGGCCCGCGCAGCACCTCGACCCGGTCGATGTCGAACGACTTGGGAAGCGCGTCGTCCGGATTGAACGCCAGGCCGCGCATCTGGATCGGCGTATCGTCGATATAGATGCCGGTGGTGCCGGCACCGCCGGTGGATGAGATGCCGCGGATGGAAATGTTATTGGTGCCGGAGTTGTCAATGGCGATTCCAGGCGTGAATCGAACGACGTCAGTGATGTCCTTGATGCCCTTGGTGTCCATGTCCTCCTGGGTCAGGGCCGTGACACTGATGGGGACTTTGCTCAGCGACTCTTCGCGTCGGGTCGATGTGACTACGATCTCCTGCAGCTGACCGCTTTCCGCGGCCGCTGATGCGGGCGCGCTGTCATCAGCGGCAGCCCACACCGGTGTCCAGCAGCATGCCAGCAGCAGTATCGCCCAACCTGGCGAGTGCCATGCATGAGGGCAGAGTGATCGCCTGGTGGTCAGGCCGTTGCTGATTGCGCGCATCCCTAATCTCCCCGCGGTTTTCATTACAGCTCAGGTTTTGATAAATGCTCAAGCAAGTACGGTGCCACTTCCATAACAGCACTGCGCAGGGTTTTCCGCGGTGATAGCACGCGCCTGCGGATCGCTGTGCTCGGGATTGGTGCGGCAAAGACCGGTCCGGTGACTAATCCAGTGCCGATGTCCCCACTGTGCCGGCACATCAGTAGTCATCGGAGGGCGCCGAACCGCTGGCGGCCAGCTCCTTCACTACGTCGCGGCGCGTGGCCTGCACCGAGCTCATTGGCAGGCGTCGATGTGCCGCTACCTCCTGATCCGTGAACGGCGCCACAGCCGCAGCCGGATCGGCGCTGAAGTGTCCGGCAATCCAGTTCAGCACCGCGGCCAGCTGTGCATCGCTGAGCATCGAGTTGGAGGCTCCGGGCACTCGCAGCACATAGCTGCGCCCGGCGGGAGTTCGCATGAACTGCACCAGCGTCTGCGCCAGCGACGGCACCCTGCCCGGCACGCCCTGCGCACTGGCACCATGGCAGCCCATGCAGTGCAGCGTGTAATCCTGGGCCGGGCTGGCGAGCGCCTCGCTGCTGAGCATGGCCGCTGCCGCCAGAGCGCAGCAGACTTGTGCCAGAGCACGGCGCTGCGCACGCATGTTCAATTCGCCAGCCCCAGCGCGACCAGCAGCGCGGCGCGATGCCGGCGCACCACATCAGCGCCGACCGGCGGGCTGCGCGCGGCGGCAATCTCCGCGGCGCTAAGCGCGGTACTATCGGCGCTGGCGTGCGCCAGGTCGAAGACGACGTAGTTCAGCACCGTCGCCAGCGCATCATCCCCCAATTTCGCGAACTCCGGCATCTTGAAGTTGTAGTGCTTCTGCTCCACCTCGACGTCGCCGAACATGCCGTACAGCACGGTCATGGCAAGCTGACTGCGGCCCTCGGGCGTTGCGATATAACGCGCTGGATAGCTGGTCAGCGGCGGCGCCAGAGACGGCGTGCCGCCGCCACTGTTGCCGTGGCAGACCGCGCAATTGGACTGGTAGCTGGCGGCGCCCGCGGGAAAGTGCACGCTGGCAGCGTCATCCGCGCGGCTCGGCGCTAGGATCGCGATCGCCCAGCACGCGCACAGCGCTGCGCCAGATCCTCGCCAGCGACTCATTGTTCTGCCAGGCCTAGGATCACCGACACCGAACAGTGATAGTTCGAATCGCTGTTGGCCATGCACCAGTTGACGTCATTGTTGCGCGACAGCCGGTACAGCGGCTTCTCGCGCTCATTGCGGTTGCAGGCGCAGTTGCCGCAGCTGGTCTTGCCGCAGCAATCGTTGTACGAAACGATGTAGTCGCGGCTATCACCGGGGTTGTGGCAGGTGCCGATCCAGGTAATCGGCGACATGGCGGTGCCTGGCGGGCAGGAATGCGAGCTGCCGCCGCAGCAGGAGCATAGAAAGCCGTCGATGGCGCAGTATTTCCAGTATTCGCAGTTCTGCGGATCGTCGTGCGCGCTGTTGCGCGCGCCGCTGGCAATGGATGCGTGCTGCGGTGGCGCCGCGGCGTCCGGGTCTGCATTGGCGGCTGCGGCACGGCTTGCACGATCAATCGGCAGCAGCGGCAGAAGTATCGAGCCAGTCAGCGCCTGTCCCAGCTGCGCGACAAAACTGCGCCGGGACGTGCGTTGCGCCAATGAGCGTGAGGACTTCTCGAATAAGCGGTCGAGCGGGTGCATCACGTTTGCCTCAGGGATTCAGGAACAACCACGGTGTCTGGCCTAGATCTTTATCCACATGCCGCAGCCGGCCGGTGAGTGCGTCGAACACACCCACTGCGCCGTGATCGCCGGCAGCGAATAGCAACGGCGCATCGTCCTGCGATACCTGCACGGCGGTCACCGCGCCGAGCCGGGACGGCGCCATCGGCCAGCGTGCCATACGCTTGTGCGTGCTGCGATCGAATACCCAGATCTCGGTGCCGCCTTCCTTGTGCGAGCCTTCGCCGCCGCGATGCATCGCCACATACAGCCGTCCGAGCACACGATTGATGGCCAGTGGCTGCGAGCCACCCGGACGCCAGTGGCCGCGCTCGCTATCAGTGACCAGCGACCAGGGTTGGAGCAGCGACGGTTGTGCGCCGGAAAAATCGACCTCGTGCACCTGTCCAAGGAACGACAGGAATGTGTAGCCTCTGGTGCTCGGCACGCCCTGGATGAACACCGGATCGGCGTCCGGATCAAACATTGCGTCGGACAGCGAGCGCGAGGCCTCGTGCCCCTGCGAATCCAGCGCCACGGTCAGCAGCTTGCCGTTGTCGCACAGCGACGAGACGCGATTGGGTCCGGCTGGGATCACCAGCACACAGCCGGCGGTATCGATCTCGGCCAGCACCGTCTTGGCCGCCGGGTCGAGCACGCCAAATGATGCCGCCGGAGTGATATAGGCGACATACATGAAGCGGCTGTCAGTGCTGTAGGCGAGATTGAAATAGGTCGGCGGGATCTGGGCCCGCTTGGGCGGCAGCACGATTTCACCGGCGACTGCCAGCGTCGCGTTGTCGGTGAACTCCACCACGTCGGTGCGTGCCCCGTGGCCGCCGCGCGCAAAGTAGGTGGTGGCCACGGCGGTGGTGCTGCCGTCGGGCGACTGGATCACGCCGGGCGAGAAGCCGGCATCTATCTGGCCCAGGTGCCGGTAGCTGTCGCCATCGAACAGGCGCACGCGCGCGTCGATCTCGTTGAAGAAAGCCTCGTCGATGACGAAAACCCAATGCGGGCTCTTCGAAGGCAGCGGCTCGATGGAAAGCTGCTCGGGTGTCAGCGGTTGCGCCGCGAAAGTCCCGCCGCCGACCATCAAAGCCAGCAGTGCGGCGCGAAGCTGCAATGTGCGCATCATCGGCTCCCTGGATTGCGCGACCGCCCGGATCATAGGCGAAGCCGGACACGGCCGCCAAAACATTCTGACCTGTCAGCTCGATTTGCCACTATCGATTATCGGGTAGTATGGATTGGATCCCGCAACGGCCATACGGGTATACGGGGTAGCGGATGCAGTCGCTCTGGGGCGCAACGGCGACGCCGGCATTCACCTTGCCGGAACTCAAAGGCTCAGCCCGGTCGCAGGTAGCCATCATCGGGGCCGGATACACCGGACTGTCCGCCGCGTTGCACCTGTGCGAGTCCGGCGTCGACGTCGTGGTTATCGATGCCGCGGAACTGGGCGAGGGCGGCTCGGGCCTGAATGGCGGCCAGGTGATAGCGGGGGTCAAGCACGATCCGGATACCCTGGAGCAGATGTTCGGTGCCGGTCCCGGTGCCCGGTTGGTCGACACCGTCGCCGCGGGGCCGGAGCTGGTGTTCGGGCTGATACAGAAATACCAGATCAACTGTGACGCGACCCGCAACGGCTGGATCCAGCCTGCAACCTCCGAATCAGCGCTCACGGCCATCAGTGCGCGGGTCGAACAATGGCGGCGACGCGGCGCGCCGGTGGAACTACTCGACCGCGTTCGGGTCGCGCGGCTGATCGGCTCTGAGCGCTATTGCGGCGGATGGCTCGACCATCGGGGCGGCACCCTGCAGCCACTCTCGTTCCTGCGTGGATTGGCGCGCACCGTCTGCCGCCTCGGCGGCCGGATCTTCACCCGCAGTGCCGCCATCAAGCTCGAACAGTGCGGCGGAGAATGGCGCATCGAGACACTGCGTGGCCAGGTCATTGCGCCGGCCGCGGTTGTGGCGACCGATGCCTATACCGGCGAGCTGCTCGACGCAGTCCGAAGGACCGTGATTGCGGTGCCATCGTTGCAAATCGCGACCGAGCCGCTGGCGCCGGCGCTGCGACAGTCGATCCTGCCGCAGGGGCAGGGTGCATCCGACACCTGGCACCTGCTGCGCTACTTTCGGCTGAGCGCGGATGGCCGGCTGGTCATGGGTTCGCGCGGCTTCTTCGGCCGTACGGCGGAGACCATTGCGGCGCGACATCATTACCGCGCGGTACAGGAGATTTTTCCTCAGCTGGGGGGCGTGCGCTACGACTATCACTGGGGCGGGTTGGTGGCGATGACCGGGGATCACCTGCCGCATCTGCATGAGCTGGCGCCCGGTCTGCTGGCCGGACTGGGATACAACGGCCGCGGGGTCGCGATGGCGATCGTCATGGGACGCCTGTTGGCCCGACGAGTGCTGGGCGTGTCGGCAGAAGAGCTGGGATTTCCGGTCACTGGTGTCAGGCCCATAGCGCTACACCGCTTCAGCCAGGTCGGTGTGCGGCTGGCAATCGAATACCTGCAGCTGGTCGCCACGCTGGCGCGCGCACGTGCGCGGCTGGCGTGGCAGCGGAGTGCCGTGTGAGTATACCGAAGCTGGGGCTGCTCGCAGCCCTGGCACTCATCAATCTGGCGTTCGTGGCGGCCTGGGTGCGCCGCGGCCGCGAACATCCCAATCACGAGCGCCCGACTGTCGGCGATGTGCTGATCGGCGTGGTCACCGATTTTCTCGACGCGCTGGGCATCGGCTCATTCGCGCCAACCACCGCTATCTACAAGCTGCGCGGCAGTCCCCCCGATGAGCTCATTCCGGGCACGCTGAACGTCGGGCATAACGCCGCTGCATTCACCGAGACCGTCATCTTTACCAGCGTCGTGGCGGTGGAACCGGTGCTGCTCGCCACCATGGTCGCCAGTGCCACGATGGGCGCATGGCTGGGGGCCGGGGTCGTCGGCCGCTTGCCACGGCGCGCGATTCAGCTCGGCATGGGCGCTGCGCTGCTCACCGCGGCCGTGTTCTTCACCATGGCCAATCTCGGCGCATTCCCTGCCGGTGGCACCGCCATGGGGCTTGGCGGGTGGCGCTTTGCGGTAGCGCTCGGCGTCAACTTTGCGCTCGGTGCATTGCTAACCATAGGCATCGGCAACTATGCCCCGAGCGTCGTGCTGCTGTCGCTGCTCGGCCTGCATCCCCTGGCCGCGTTCCCGATCATGATGGGAACCTGCGGCATCGTGCAGCCGGTGGCGGGTCTGCGCTTCATCAAGTCGGGCCGCTTCGCCTGGGGCCCATCACTCGGTCTGGTGCTCGGAGGCGTCGTCGGCGTACTGCTCGCGGTGTACGTGGTCAGGCAGCTGCCGCTGCGGGCGCTTCGGTGGGTCGTCATCGTCGTGGTAACTTACGCGGCCGTGTCGATGCTGCGCTCAGCGGCCGCACGCCGGACTTCTCAATAGCGCGGTAACCGATGGCTCACGTATTGATGCTCGACCCGGTGATCGGCGATGTGCTGGCTGGCTGTTACGTCTTGCTGTTCATCGGTGCGGCGAGTCATAAATTGCGCGACCTGGGGCAGTTCGCGCAAGTCTTTGCTGGCTACGACATGCTACCGATGTTGCATCGCTGGCGGCTGTCCTGGCTGGTGCCGGTATTCGAATTGCTGCTGGCGCTCGGATTGCTGCTGCCAGTATGGCGGCGCGTGGCGGCCGCAGCTGCCGCGGCACTGCTGCTGGGTTATGCGACCGCCATCCTCATCAACCTGCGTGCGGGCCGCCATCTGGTCGCCTGTGGCTGCGGTGGTGCGGATGAGCGCCGTCCGATCGCCGCCTGGATGGTGTGGCGCAACCTGCTGCTGGCTTTCGGACTCGGCGTCGCGATGTTGCCATGGGAAACGCGGCCGCTCGAATGGACCGATGCGCTGACTCTTGCCTGCGGCGTGACCAGCCTTGCGCTGCTGTACAGCTGCGCGGAGCGGTTGCTCGGGGAGCTGAGCCGCGGGCAGGATGCGGGAATTCGGGGGGCGTCATGACTGCGCTGGCGATCTCCAACATCGTGCTGTGGATCGTGGTGACCTGCCTGGTGTTCGTGCTGCTCGGGCTGACGCGCCAGCTCGGCGTGCTGCACGAGCGCATTGCACCGGCCGGCGCCTTGATGGTCAATCGCGGGCCGGCCATCGGCCAGGCGGTGGCGGCGATCGATGTGGTCGATCTGCAGGGACGCGAATTGCGCATCGGAGCCGCCAACGGCGATGGCAGGAGCACCCTGATCCTGTTTTTATCGCCGACCTGCCCGGTATGCAAAACCCTGCTGCCGGTGCTGCGCTCGAGTCGCAGCCAGGAGCGCGACTGGCTCGATGTGGTGCTCGCCAGCGATGGCGAGCCGGCGCAACACCGCCAGTTCGTGCTGGAGCACCAGTTGGGCGATTTCCCGTACGTGCTGTCACCGGCGCTCGGTTTGAGCTACCAGGTGAACCGGCTGCCGTTCGCTGCGCTGATCGACCAAGCCGGCGTGTTGCGCGCACGCGGGCTGGTCAATTCGCGCGAGCATCTGGAGAGTCTGTTCGAGGCACAGCGGCTTGGGGTGGCCTCGCTGCAGGAGTACTTTTCGAGCCGGGCGTAGCCGGGCGCGTTACCCGGAGCTCACAGGCCTTCGAGAAAATGGTACAGCGCCGGCGCATCGCAATGCGCGACGTTGAATCGCCATTGGGGCGTGGCGCGGCCATCAGGGCGAAACAGTTCACCCGGCGCAAGCAGTACGCCCTCGCTCAGCGCCCGCCGCCATAGCTTGCCGACGGAATCGCGCGACGGCAGCCTGGCCCAGAGAAACAGGCCGGACTGCGGGCGGAATGCGAGCTGCACCCCCTTGGCCTCGAATAACTGTGCTACGCGCGCCTGCGTCGCGGCCAGCCGCTCGTGCAGTCGCTTGAGGTGCCTGCGGTAGCGGCCGTGCGTCAGGATCTGCAGTACCAGTTGCTCCAGCAGCTCGCTGGAGCCGAGCGCGGTCATAACTTTGGCGCGCGCCAGTCTCGGCGCCCAGGCGGGCGGCGCGACCAGGTAGCCGGCGCGCAGTGCCGGCGACAGCGTCTTGGAGAAGCTCGACACGTAGATCACGCGCTGCAGTTCATCAAGGCTCGCCAGCGTCGGCTGCGCGCGCGCAGCCAGATCCGCAAAGATGTCGTCCTCGATGATGGTCAGGTCATGGCGATCGGCGAGTTCCAGGATCCGATGCGCGCAGGCCGAAGTGGTGCTGGTGCCGGTGGGGTTGTGAAAGCTGGTATTGGTGAACAGGCAGCGCGCACGCGTGCGCCGCAGCAGGCGCGCCAGGGCTTCGGTGTCCGGTCCGCTGTCGGTGCGCGCCACGGACAGCATCCGCACGCCGCGATAGCGCAGCAGTTCAAACAATGGCGGATAGCCAGGATCCTCGACGATCGCCGCATCGCCCGGCTTCAGGCACTCGCGCACCACCAGGTCGAGCGCCTGACTTGCGCCGGCGGTAAGTACGATCCGATCTTCACGCGCCCCGATGCCCCGCAGTTCGAGCAATTTCGCGATGTGGGATCGCAGCTCAGGCAGGCCCAGGGCGTTGCCGTAACCCTGCAGGCGCAGCGCCGGCTGACGTGCGAGCGCCCGCAGAGCGGCGCGCACACCATGCGCGTGCAGCCACCCGGACGGCAACCAGCCGCAACCAGCATCGACCTCGATCGGGCGCTCGCTCGCCTCGCGACGCCGCTCCCAGACGGAGTCGGTCGGAAATTCCGGGCCGGGGACGCTCTCGGCGCCGCTGTGCACATGGCGCGGCACAAAGTAGCCTGAACCGGCGCGTGCCTCGACCAGCGCGGCGGCAACCAGGGCGTTGTAGATTTCCGCCGCGCTGAACGGACTTATCCTGCGATCGCGCGCCAGCTGCCGTACCGAGGGCAGGCGGCCGCCGGCGGGCAGCGCGCCGGACTGAATCTGCGATTTCAGCTCATCGGCGATGCGCGCCACCAGGCTCTTGAGCGATGTCGGACGGCGTGCCACTATCTACCGTACTGCTATTACTATCAGTACAGTATAGCTGCTTTGCGCCGGACCCGTGTCTGGCCCGGTGCGGCGCTACGTGCGACCCTATGCCATGAATCCAAAACTCGCAGTCGCGGGCGCCCGCGAACCCTCCGGCGCAATCGATCCACTGCAATCCTGGTGGATGCCGTTTACCCACAACCGGCGCTTCAAGTCGAAGCCACGCATGATCGAGAGCGCGGCCGGCGCCTACTACACGCTGAGCGACCAGGGGCGGGTGTTCGATTGCCTGTCAGGCATGTGGTGCACGCCGCTCGGTCATTCGCATCCCGGGATCGTGCGTGCGGTGACCGAGCAGGTGCAGCGTCTCGACTACAGCCCGGGCTTTCAGCTGGGCCACAAGGCTGCCTTCGACCTGGCGGCGCGGATCGCCGCACTCGCGGGCCGGCCGCAGGATCGGGTGTTCTTCGCCAATTCCGGCTCCGAGGCGGTCGACACGGCGCTGAAGATCGCCATCGGTTATCACCGCGTGCGCGGCGATGCGACGCGCACCCGCGTCATCGGGCGTGAGCGCGGCTACCACGGCGTCGGCCTTGGGGGCCTCTCCGTCGGCGGGATCGGCGTCAACCGCAAGATGTTCGCCTCGATGATGATGCCAGGGGTCGACCACCTGCCGCATACCTACTCGCCCAAGCACATGGCTTTCAGCCGCGGGCTGCCGCAGTGGGGCGCGCAGCTGGCCGACGAGCTGGAGCGGCTGGTCACATTGCACGATGCATCCACCATTGCCGCCGTGATCGTCGAGCCGGTACAGGGCTCCACCGGCGTGATCGTTCCGCCGCGCGGGTATCTCGAACGGCTGCGCGAGATCTGCAGCAAGCACGGCATCCTGCTGATCTTCGACGAGGTGATCACAGGCTTCGGCCGCCTGGGCAAGCCGTTTGCCTCGCAGTTCTTCGGCGTGCAGCCGGATCTGACCACCTTCGCCAAGGCGGTCACCAACGGCGTGGTGCCGATGGGCGGAGTGCTGGCGCGGGCAGATATCTACGACGCCTTCATGAGCGGCCCGGAGCACGTGATCGAGTTCTTTCACGGCTATACCTACTCGGGCCATCCGCTGGCGGTCGCGGCCGGTCACGCCTCGCTCGACGCCATGATCGATGAGCGCCTGATCGAGCGTGCCGCCGAGCTGGCGTCGGTATTGGAAGAGGCCGTGCATACACTGCGCGACGAGCCGCACGTAGTGGACATCCGCAATATCGGTCTGATGGCCGCGGTCGAGCTCGAGCCGATCGCCGGCCAGCCCGGTGTGCGCGGTTACCGTGCATTCGAGCGCGGTCTGGATGAGGGCGTATTGCTGCGCGTGTCGGGCGAGATCATCGCGCTGGCGCCGCCGTTCATATCCAGCGCGGACGAAGTGCGCACCATGATCGAGAGCCTGAGGCGCACGCTGCGCGCGGTCGTGGCCGGCTGATAACGGGGGATGCCATGAACGCGTCTGTGGAACAACGGCCGGATACGGCTGCGTTGAGTTCGATCTCACATTGGATCGACGGCAACCTGGCCGCCGGAGGCGGGCGTGTCGCGCCGGTCTACAACCCATCGCTCGGGCGCGTGATGCGCGAAGTGAACCTGGCGACCACCGCCGAGGTTGATCGCGCGGTCGCGAGCGCCGCCCGGGCATTTCCCGCCTGGTCGCACCACAGTGCGCTGCGCCGCGCGCGCGTGCTGTTCCGCTTCAAGGAATTGCTGGATCGCGATGCCAGGCGCATCGCGCGCGTGATATCGGAGGAACACGGCAAGACGCTCGACGATGCCCTGGGGGAGGTCACCCGCGGCATCGAGGTGGTGGAATTCGCCTGCGGGGCGCCGCACCTGCTGAAAGGCGAGTTCAGCGACGGCGTCGGTCGGGGCGTCGACAGCTACAGCCTGCGCCAGCCGCTGGGCGTGGTCGCGGGCGTGACGCCATTCAATTTTCCCGCGATGGTGCCGATGTGGATGTTTCCGATCGCGCTGGCATGCGGCAACAGCTTCGTGCTCAAGCCCTCGGAGCGCGATCCGTCGGCATCATTGCTGCTGGCCGAACTGTTGACCGAGGCCGGATTGCCGGCCGGGGTATTCAACGTCATACAGGGCGACAAGGAAGCTGTGGATGCGCTGCTGGATCATCCGCAGGTCGCGGCATTGAGCTTCGTCGGATCGACACCGGTCGCGCGCTATATCCAGAGCCGCGGCGTGGCTAGCGGCAAGCGCGTGCAGGCGCTGGGCGGCGCCAAGAACCACATGGTGGTGATGCCGGATGCGGATCTGGGCGCCGCCACCGAGGCGCTGATCGGCGCCGCCTACGGTTCCGCCGGCGAGCGCTGCATGGCGATCTCGCTAGCCGTTGCGGTTGGCGATCAGGTTGCCGATGCCCTGATCGACAAGCTCAAGCAGCGGCTGGCGCACCTGCGCATCGGCGCCTCCGATGCCGCGGGCGTAGAGATGGGCCCGCTGGTCACGCCGGTGCACCTGGCGCGGGTGCGCGACTACATCGACATCGGTGTGCGCGAGGGTGCCAGGCTGGTGCTGGACGGGCGCAGTCACAGCGCCGCAGCCCAGGGCGGCGGTTTCTTTCTCGGTCCATCACTGTTCGATGCGGTGCGCCCCGAGATGCGCATCTATCGCGAGGAGATCTTCGGTCCGGTGCTCGGCATCGTGCGCGTGCCCGACTATCGGGCCGCAGTTGAGCTTATCAATGCACACGAGTTTGCCAACGGCACCGCGATATTCACCCAGAGCGGTGCCATCGCACGTGCCTTTGCCGTCGATGTCGAGGTCGGCATGGTCGGTGTGAATGTGCCGATTCCGGTGCCGATGGCATTCCACAGCTTCGGCGGCTGGCGCAATTCGATGTTCGGTGATCATCACGCCTACGGCGCCGAAGGCTTCCGCTTCTACAGCAGGCTCAAGACCGTGACGCAGCGCTGGCCGGATGCCGAAGCGGTGCGAGCGGAATTTGTGTTGCCGACGATGAAGTGACGCCCGCGGCACCGGTGCAACTCAGGCGTTCCAGTAGGCTTCGATCAATTGATGCATCCGCTGCCATAGCGGGCCGGGCTTGCCGCTGCCGATCGGCTTGCCGTCGAGTATCGTCACGGCGAGCACGCCGCGGGTCGCGGCCGTCAGCCACACCTCGTCGGCCGCCCGCAGCTCGCTCTCGGTTACCGCGGTCGCGCGCCGGGCGATGCCGTGCCGGTCCGCGAGTTCCTCGATCAGGCTGCGCGTAGTACCGGGCAGCAAGCGTGGCGAGTTCGGCGGCATCAGGATTTCACCGTCGATAACCACCTCGACACTGGACGCACTGGCCTCAGTCAGGTTGCCGTCGCGCAGCAGGATAACCTCGCCGGCTCCCGCCTCGACCGCCTGCTGTCGCAGCAGCACGTTCGCCAGCAGCGCCACCGACTTGATATCGCAGCGCGCCCAGCGAGTATCGATTGCGGTAATGCAGGTCACGCCGCCCTCCAACAGCTGCGTCGTCGGCAGCGGCAGCGGGGCGCAGAAGGCGAAAACCGTCGGTTCGATGTCCGGCAGCGGTGCATGATTGCGGCCGTATTCGGCGCCACGCGACACCTGTACATAGACATAGACGTTGCCGCCGCCATTGGCACTGATCAGCTGCTGCACGATGCCGCCCCACTGCCGGTCGGTGAACGGGTTGCGGATGCGCAGTTCATGCAGGCTGTGCGCCAGCCTTGCCAGGTTGGCCGCCAGCCGGCGCGCGTTGCCGGCGCGTACCGGTATGACTTCATAAACGCCGTCGCCGAACAGGAAACTGCGGTCGAGCGCCGACACTCGCGCCTCGCGCAGCGGCATCAGGCTACCGTTCAGATAACAGATCGGCAGCGGCTCGGACATTGCGCGGCTACTTCTGGAACCACAGCAGAACGGTATCGCTGAGCCAGCTCCATAGGCCTCCCTCGGGCACGTTCGCAAGCGGATACAGCGGCACCGAAGTGACCGGTTTGCCGCCGACAACCACCTGCAGTTCGCCGACCTGGGTGCTGGTCGTGAGCGGCGCAATCAGCCGCCGCTGTACCGTCGCGGTGGTGGTGATGCTGCCGGCCTGGCCGCGCGGCACCACGATATTGATGTCGGTCGCCGGTCCGACGCTATAAAACTCCTCGGCCGCTTTATAGACGCGCGGCTTTAGCACCGGAGTGCCGCGCTGTTTGACATTGACCGTCTGGTAGAAGGTAAAGCCGTAGTTGATCAGCGCGGCGCTCGCGTCCTCGCGGCCCTTGATGCTGGCCGAGCCGAGCACCACCGCCACCAACCGCATGTCCTGCCGCCTGGCCGATGTCACCAGGCAGAATCCGGCACTGTCGGTGTGCCCGGTCTTCATGCCATCCACCGACGGATCGCGCTCCAGCAGGCCGTTGCGGTTCTCCTGCTTGATGTTGTTCCAGATGAACTCGCGGATCGAAAACCACGGGTAGTACTCGGGAAAATCGCGCACCAGTGCACTGGCGAGCAAGGCGATATCGTGCGCGGTGGTGTAGTGGGTCGGCGAGGGCAGGCCGCTGCTGTCGTCGAAGTGCGTATTCGACATGCCGAGACGCCTGGCATTGTCGTTCATGATCTGCACAAACGCGGCCTCGGTGCCGCCTACGCGTTCGGCAAGTGCGATCGTGGCATCGTTGCCGGACTGCACGATCATGCCTTTGATGAGCACTTCGGCCGGCACCTGGCTGCCCACCTGGACGAAAGTGCGCGAGCCTTCGGCTTTCCAGGCGTGCTCGCTGATGGTGACCTGATCGGTGAGCTTGAGCGTGCCGGCCTTCAGAGCGTGAAACACCACGTAGCAGGTCATGAGCTTGGTCAGGCTCGCCGGTTCCATGCGGGCGTCGCCATTGCGCTGTGCCAGGGCCTGGCCGCTGGTGTAGTCGATCAGGATGTAGGAGCGTGCATCGACTTCCGGCGGACTGGGAATTCCGTCCGGTCCGAGCGGCTGGCCGGAGGCCGCGGCAGCCGGGGCGCTCGTGGCCGCAGCGGGTGGCGCTTGCCGGTGGTGCTTGTGCGGTGCGCCGAAGGCGACCAATGGCAGCAACAGCAGTGACGGCAAAATGACTTTGAGCGGGGCGAAGAATTTCATGCGCTGCAAGTGCCTCGACGAACTAATCCGGCAGTGTAGCGGCTGCTGTCAGTCTTGTGCGAGCCGCGCATTCGGAAACCCGAGCGCGCCCAGGCGTGCAACCGTTGCGTCGAACTGCTGCACATTCGCGATCGGACCGATGCGCACCCGCTCGAGCGGTTGGTGCGCGTCGGGCGCGAGCGTGAAGATATCCTCCAGGCCTGCGGCGCGCAGTCGTCGGACCGCGCCATTGGCATTCTCGGCGCGGGAATAAGCGCCAACCTGTATATAAAGGTTGCCAGCGGACGGCGGCGCCGGGGGCGTAGGCGGCGCCGCCGGCGTTGCGGTTGGGGTTGCCGGCACCGGCGGGGCGGCTTCCGGCTGACCGGCAGCGCCCGGGTTCATAGCGGGTACGCTGCTGACGCCCGCGCTGGCCGCCTGCGCCGCCGGCGCGTTGACCGGCATCGAGGCAGTCAGGGCTGGCGCGGCAGCGCTTAGAATGTCGACCTGCACGAAGGCGGTGCCGTTGCGAATCATGTCGAGGCGCGCGGCGGCGGAATACGACAGGTCAATAATCCGGTTGGCGACGAAGGGTCCCCGATCGTTAATGCGCACCACCACGCTGCGGCCGTTTGACAGGTTGGTTACCCGCGCATAGCAAGGTAACGGCAGCGTCTTGTGGGCGGCGGTCATCGCGAACATGTCATACGGCTCGCCGGTGGAGGTGCGCAGTCCGTGAAACTCCGTCCCATACCAGGAGGCAACACCACGCTCGGTATAGCCGCTGGAGCTGGGCAGCACCACATAGCGGTGGCCGGCCACGTAATAGAACGGCGGATTGCCGAAGGCGCTGCGCGGCTCATCGCGCGGTACCGCATCCGGGACCTGGCCGGCATCAGGCGCATTGCGCGGCAGCACCGCGGCGGGCGGGGCGGGAGCTGCCGGACGCGCGGGCCTGGGGCGGGGCGGCGCATGCGCGCAGGCGCCCAGCAGCAGCAGCGCCGCCGGCGTCGCAGTTCGGCACGCGCGCAGCATGTCGCGCTGGCGCGAATTCAAAGTGCGGCTTCCCGTGCGATCTGCTGCGCAATCGCCTGCGCGAGGTCATAGACCGCCATCGCGTACAGCGGACTGTTGTTGTAGCGCGTGATGACATAGAAGTTCTTGAAACCGATCCGATAGTCGAACGCGTCCTGCTGCGGGGCAGCCAGCAGCAGCGCCGGGGTTTCGTCCGGCAACTCGCTCGCCACAGTCACGCCGCGAGCGCGCAGGCCGCCCAGCGTCTCATTGAGTGCCATGTGCTCGGGCGCGACCAAGCCCAGTTCGGCCGGCAACTGGGCCTCGGCCAGTACCGGCGCGCCGTATTGCCAGCCGGCCTGGTGCAGGTAATTGGCGGTGCTGGCAAAGATGTCACCCCAATCACCCCACAGGTCGCGATGCGGCGCATGCTGCTCGCTGACGGCAAACTTGCGATAGCTCGACGGCATGAACTGCAGCGCTCCCATAGCGCCGGCATAGGAGCCGCGAATGCTCAACGGGTCCAGCCGGTCTTCACGCGCCAGCAGCAGGAATTCGGTCAGCTCCTTGCGGAAATAGCTGGCGCGCGGCGGATAATCAAACGCCAGGGTGGCAAGCGCATCGATGACGCGGTAGCGGCCGGTCACGCGTCCATAGCGCGTCTCCACGCCGAGCACGGCGATCAGGTACTCGGGCGGCACCTGGTATTCGAGCGCCACCTGATCGAGCAGTTCCTTGTGCTCGTGCCACAGTTGAATGCCGGCGTCGATGCGCTCCTGCGTCAGTACCCGGGCGCGGTACTCCCACCATTGCAGCGTCTTTTCGGCCGGGCGGCTGATGGCATCGAGGATCTTCTGCTGCGGTTCGGCGGCGCCCAGCACTGCCGCGATCCGATCGCGCTCGAAGCCCTGTGCCACCAGCTGATCGATGTAGCCATGGATCTCGGGTCGCGCCAATTCGAAATGCGAACGATCGACGACCGAATACTCAACCACGGGCGCGGAGACCACCGGCGGCGCGGCTGTTGGCGGGGCCGGCGCCGCTGGTAGCGGCGCAGCCGGTGACGGCACTGGCGCGCTGGCTGCCGGCACCGCGTCGACAGGAGGTTCGGGCGCGGCAGCCAGCTGACCGCCGGCGCCAAGTGCAATGACAACTATCCAGGTCGATCTCAACTAGTTCTCCGCGTCAGGAGCCGACGAGCTTACGGTGAGAATACAGCCCCATCACGATGCCGAAGCCGGCCAGCAGGGTGACCACCGAGGTGCCGCCGTAGCTGACCAGCGGCAACGGTACGCCCACGACCGGCAGCAGTCCGCTGACCATGCCCGCATTGATGAAAACATAGACGAAGAAAGTCAGGGCGAGGCTCAGCGCCAGCAGCCTTGAATAGGTGTCGTTGGTCTGCATCGCCAGCCAGACCGCGCGTGCGACGATGAACAGATACAGCGCCAGCAGCAGCAGCAGGCCGATCAGCCCGAATTCCTCGCCGACCACGGCAAAGATGAAGTCGGTGGAACGTTCCGGCAGGAACTGCAACTGTGCCTGGCTGCCGTGCATCCAGCCCTTGCCGAACACGCCTCCGGAACCGAGCGCAATCTGGCTCTGGATGATGTGATAGCCCGCGCCCAGGGGATCAGTCTCCGGATTGAGGAAGGTGAGGACCCGCTCGCGCTGGTAGTCGTGCAGGAAATGCCATCCAGCCACTGCGGCGCCGACACCTGCCAGCAGCAGCACGAACACGATACGCAGCGACAGACCGGCCATCAGCACCAACAGGGCGCCGCTGGCGGCAATCAGCGCCGCGGTACCCAGGTCGGGCTGCATCGCCACCAGTCCCGCCGGCAGGAAGATGATCACGGCCAGCATAAGCATGGCGCGCAGGTCCGGCGGCAGGGGACGATCTTGCAGGTACCAGGCGGCCAGCATCGGCACCGCCAGCTTCATGATCTCGGATGGTTGAAAGCGGATGATGCCGAGATTGAGCCAGCGCTGTGCGCCCTTGCCGATCACGCCAGTGAGTTCCACCACCAGCAGCAGCAGTACGCCCAGCACATAGATCCATGGCGACAGGCGGCGCAGGAAATTCGGGCTGGCATGGGTCAGCGCCAGCATTGCCGCGGTGCCCAGCGCAATGCGGATCAGGGTCCGCACGATGGTGTCGACGCTCTGGCCCGAGGCGCTGTACAGGATTGCAAGGCCGTAGAGCGCGAGCAACCCCAGTCCCAACAGCAGCGGGCCGTCGAGGTTCAGTGCCGAGAGCAGTTTGGCGGTCGAGGATAGCGTGCGGCGCGTGCGCGCATAGCCGGTATCGTCAATCACTGGCCTGACTCTCGGGCACGGCGATCTCGCTGTCCGTCGGCGTGGCCTCATGCAGCAGATAGGCGTCCATCACCTTGCGTGCAATCGGTGCGGCAGCGCTGGCGCCGAAGCCGCCGTTCTCCACCAGCACGGCGATCGCAATGCGCGGCGCATCCGCCGGCGCAAAGGCGATGAACCAGGCATGGTCGCGCAGCCGCTCAGCGACGTTCTTCTCGACGTATTTCTCGTTCTGGCCGACCGTGAACACCTGTGCGGTACCGGTCTTGCCGGCGATGCTGTAGCTGGCGCCTTTGCTGATCGCGGCAGCGGTACCGTAGGTGGCAGCGCCCATCATTCCGCGCAGCACCAGATCCCAGGCATCAGAACTGATGCCCTCGATCGATGGCAGCTGTACCGGGGCAATCGGTTTCACATTGCCCTCCAGGTCGCGCACGCCGGTCACCAGTCGCGGGCGGAAACTCTTGCCGCGCTCCGCCAGTACTGCGGCGACATGTGCCAGCTGCAATGGAGTGACCAGCAGGTAGCCCTGGCCGACGCCGAAGTTGACCGTCTCGCCCGGGAACCAGATCTGATCCTGCGGGCGTTTGAAGGCCTTGCGCTTCCATTCGGGCGAGGGCAAGAGGCCCGGCTTCTCGCCGCTGATGTCGATGCCGGTGAGCTGTCCGTAGCCGAATGGCGCCATGAAATCGGCGATGTGCTCGGCGCCGATGGTCGCGGCAAGGCCGTAGAAATAGACATCGCAGGACCTGGCGATGGCCCGTTCCAGGTCGACGTATCCGTGCTTGCCGCCCTTGCCCTCGCG
>Ga0182016_10001147_pt1 | contig 32408 bp, 27 predicted proteins | sample 712S2MmetaG_FD_120491 | JGI IMG/M metagenome (GOLD analysis project Ga0182016, IMG submission 120491) | Permafrost microbial communities from Stordalen Mire, Sweden - 712S2M metaG | ecosystem: Environmental > Terrestrial > Soil > Wetlands > Permafrost | place: Sweden: Stordalen | collected...
CGCGGGGTCGGCCGCTTAAAATTGCGGTTCGTGGCTTATGGCGGCGCGGCGGCGGCCATTTCGAACCTGCAGCTTCAATTCGCCCAAAGCGGAGCCGTGATTGGCAGGCTGCCCGGCGGCCCCTTGATGGCCGGCAACGCTTGGAAATGGCAGGTCGATCTGGATGTCCATGCGACTTCGCTCTCTTTCGGAGCCGAACTTTGGAATGGAACCTCCATGGCCTATCTCGGCCAGGGAAGCATGACCCCGTTCGATCCCGAGCTCGAACTGGACATCTTGATGCTCGAGACGGCCGCGCACGCCAATGCCGCCGGCCTGACCCTGGCCGTCGTCGAACTCGGCTGATGGAACATGGCTGAAGGCATGAGGAAGGGCGCAGCGACAGGGCCGCCGTCGCGCCGGTCGTTCCTGGCTTCCTGCGGCGAAGGCTCGCTGCTCGCGGCCTTGCCGTGGATGCTCGCAGGCTGCGCCGGCGGTCTGGATCAATTGGCGCGTGGCCCTGCGGGCAAGGTCGCCCAGGCGCGCAGCGGCGATAGCGTGGTGCTGGAGGGTGGCCAGGTGGTGCGCTTGGCTGGCCTTGAGGCGCCTTATGGCCAGGCTATCTACGCCGCCGAGGCGCAAATGGCGCTGAATGATCTTCTGGCTGGCCAGGCGGTGGAGCTGTTCTATGGCGGCGCGCGCCAGGACGCCTACGGCCGCGCCCTGGCGCATCTGCGCCTGCGCAAGAGCGGGCTTTGGGTGCAGAAGGCCATGCTGGAGCAAGGCGCGGCCCGGGTGCGCACCTATGCCGACAACCGGGCTCTGGCGCGGCCCATGCTCGACGCCGAGGCGCGCGCCCGCAAAGCCAAGCGCGGACTATGGACCTTGCTGGCCTACCGCGTGCGTTTGCCCGAGGAGGCCGCTCTTGATCCCTACGGGTTCCAGGTGGTCGAGGGGCGGGTCACCTCGGCCAAGGACAGAGGTTATGGCCTGACGCTCGATCTGGAGCATTGGGTGCAGGCCGATATCGCCCGTTCGGCCCAGGCGCAGTTCGCTGCAGCGGGCCTTACGGCTGATCAGTTGCAAGGTCGGCTGATCCGGGTGCGCGGCGAGCTTCGGCGCGGCGGGGGCGGAGCCTTGATGAGCCTGGATCACCCCGAGCAAGTTGAGCGGTTGGGTCAGTCTTGAAACATGGACTTGGCAAACGAAAAACGCCCCGGCGGGCCGGGGCGCTCTCATTCGATCCGTGGGCAGACCTTTTGCGTCAGGCCGCCTTGGACAGCGACTTGGTCAGGATGCCGATGGCGGCGTCGCGGTCGATCTGCTCGATGGCGGCCACTTCGCGCGCCATTCGGTCCAGCGCCGATTCATAGAGCTGCCGTTCGGAATAGGACTGCTCAGGTTGATTGTCGGCCCGGTGCAGATCGCGCACCACTTCGGCGATGGAGACCAAGTCGCCGGAATTGATCTTGGCTTCATACTCTTGGGCGCGACGGCTCCACATGGTGCGTTTTACGCGCGCGCGGCCCTTGAGGGTGACCAGAGCTTGCGAGACCACGTCGTTGGCCGCCAGCGGGCGCAGGCCCGCGCCTTTCGCTTTGCGGGTGGGCACGCGCAGGGTCATTTTCTCGTGGTCGAAAGTGATCACGTAAACTTCCAGAGACAGCCCGGCCACTTCCTGCGTCTCGATGCCCTGCACCCGACCGACGCCGTGCGCTGGGTAAACAACGTGATCTCCGATCGAGAAATCATGACCGATGTTGCTCATGGACAAACCTTTCTGAAATGCGCCCGCCGTCTACGCGCTTATCCGTCCGTGCTCATATATAAAGGACAGCATCTCCTCCCCCCGCTGGGCGGCAGGGTGGAAGACGATTGTCGCAAAGTTTTCTAAGACACTCTTCGCCTTTGCTGGCGCGTCGGTGCGCGATATGAATATGACGCATGGGCAAACGTCATCGCCCTCACCGCGTCGCCTGCGACATTAACACAAATATACAGGGAAGTGAAGCGCGTGGTGCGGCGGGGCCGATCGGCCCTTGATATCCGGAGAGCTTTTTAGGAGCCTTTGCCCGGTTTTTCGCTGAAGTATTTTTCAAACTTCCCGGTTTCGGTCTCGAACTTTTCCCGGTCGGCGGGCGGTTCGCCCTTGAGCGTGATGTTCGGCCAAAGCTTGGCGTAGTCAGAGTTGATCTTCAGCCACTTGCCGTCGGCTTCATCCTCGGTGTCAGGCTTGATCGCGTCCACCGGGCATTCCGGTTCGCAAACGCCGCAATCGATGCACTCATCCGGGTTGATCGCCAGGAAGTTCTCACCCTCGTAGAAGCAGTCCACCGGACATACCTCGACGCAGTCCATGAACTTGCATTTGATGCAGGGATCCATGACGATATAGGTCATTGAACGCTCTTGCTGACTTTGCGGTCTGATTTGCGGGCCCCGGACATGCAGTCGGGGGGCCGGCTTGTCAATGGCCCAAGGCTTGCGAATAGAGCGACCGGGCCTCGTCGCCTGGTCCTCTGTGCTCGCCCAGAGCCCTCACTTCGATGTCCACCAGGCGCCCGCCGATGGCGAAAATCAGGCTGTCGCCTGATCTGACGGTGCGACTGGGCTTGTCCACGCGCACCGGCTCAGCGCCAGGGCGGGCCACGCGCAGCCGGCCCTTTTCCACGAAGCGGGCCGCCAGGGCCCGGGTCTTGAAGAAGCGCGCGCGCCACAGCCAGACGTCCAGGCGACAGCTTTCGGGTTCAGGGGTCAAATGCTGTCTCCTCTCGCTCATTGCCCTTCGGGAATTTAGTTCATTCGAGCTATCAGCCCTTGCGGTCGCAAGCGGTTACGGACCGAGCCCCGTGATTTTTTCCAGCCTGGCTAATGAAAATCGCGCGATCGAGGCAGAATCCTCACATTGCGCGGATGCCGATGCAGGCTTTCGCGCCCGCGCGGATCCGGCGAACCCGTCGCCGCATCGGCCGATGGGCGCAAGGCGGCCGAAAGCTGTGTGGACCGCGACAGCAAAGCCAGGTCGGCGCTGATGTCTTGCAGCGTCTCGCCGATCAAGTGCACGACTCCGTCGGCGCGCTGCACCTTGCCGCGCACCAGCAAGAGGCGCGCGCTCATCACCTGGGGCCGGAAGGCTTCAAACAGGCGTGGCCACAGCACCACATTGGCGATGCCGGTCTCGTCTTCCAGGGTCAGGAAAATAGCGTTGCCTTCTCCCGGCCGCTGACGCACCAGCACCACCCCGGCCACGCTCACGCGTCGGCCGTCGGGCAGGCGCTCATAAACCCCGGCCGGGACGGCGCCCAGGTCCGTCAGCCGCTGGCGCAGGAAGCTGACCGGATGCCCCTTCAGGGACAGGCGGAGGGTTTCGTAATCGCTCATCACCTCCTGCGAGGCGGTCGGGCGGGGCAGGGCGGAGGGTGGCGCACCGTCGGCCTCGTTCAGGCCCGCGGCGACGAACAGGGGTGCGGGCGCCGCGCGCGGCAGGCCTTTGGCCGCCCACAGGCCCTCGCGACGCGATAGGTTGAGGCCGCCCAGGGCGTCGGCGGCGGCCAGCGCGTCCAGGGCCGCGGCGGGAAGGACAGCCCGACGACGCAGATCGTCGATATCGGCGAAGGGCCGCCGGAAGCGCTCCACCATGATCTGTTCGGCCCAATCCTTGCGCAGGCCGTCGATCTGACGCAGGCCCAGGCGCAGAGCTCTTGTCTCCCCCGCTTCGCAGGGGCCGAGAAGGGGCTCCAGCGTGCAATCCCAATCGCTCGCGCCTATGTCCGGCGGCCTCACCTGCACGCCGTGCGCCTGTGCGTCGCGCACGATCTGGGCGGGGGCGTAGAAGCCCATGGGTTGGCTGTTGAGCAGGGCCGCGGCGAACACGGCCGGATAAAGGCATTTGATCCAGGCGGAGACATAGACCAGTTGGGCGAAGGCGGCGGCGTGGCTTTCGGGAAATCCGTATTCGCCAAAGCCCTTGATCTGGTTGAAGCATCTCTGGGCGAATTCCGGCGGATAGCCGCGGGCGATCATGCGGCCCACCAGCATGGTCTCGTAGCTGTGGATGGTCCCCATGTGGCGGAAGGTGGCCATGGCTCGGCGCAGGCCGTTGGCCTCCTCGCCGGTGAACTCGGCCGCGACCATGGCGATGCGCATGGCCTGTTCCTGAAACAGGGGCACGCCCAGGGTCTTCCTGAGGACGGCCTTCAGTTCGTCCGGCGGATAGGCCGGCCCGGGCGAAGGGAAATCGATGTCGTAGGTCCCGCCCTCCGTCTCGATGAGACGCTTCTCCTTGCGCGCCTTCAGATACGGATGGACCATGCCGCCCTTGATCGGGCCGGGCCGCACGATCGCCACCTCAACTACGAGATCGTAGAATTCGCGCGGTCTGAGGCGCGGCAGCATGGCCATCTGCGCCCGGCTCTCCACTTGGAACACGCCTACCGAGTCCGCCTTGCACAGCATGTCGTAGACCTCGGGCGCTTCGCGCGGGACGGTGGCCAGTTCGAAGCGCTGACCATGATGCTCGGCGATCAGATCCAGGCCCTTGCGAATGGCGGTCAACATGCCCAGGGCCAGCACGTCCACCTTCATGATGTTCAATGCGTCGATATCGTCCTTGTCCCATTCGATGAAGGTGCGGTCCGGCATGGCCGCATTGCCGATGGGCACAGTCTCGATCAACGGCGCCTGGGTCAGCACGAAGCCGCCCACATGCTGGGACAGGTGGCGTGGAAAGCCGATCAGTTCCTGGGTCAGCTCCAGCGCCAGCTTTAGCCGGGGCGAATCCTGATCCAGGCCGGTGCGCTGGACGTGATCCTTCTGCAAGCCGGCGCCCCACGAGCCCCACACTGTTTTGGCCAGGGCCGAGGTGACGTCCTCGGTCAGGCCCAGCGCCTTGCCCACGTCGCGGATCGCCGAACGCGGGCGATAGCAGATCTGGGTGGCGCAGATGGCGGCTCTGTGGCGGCCATAGCGGCGATAGATGTACTGGATCACCTCCTCGCGCCGCTCATGCTCGAAATCCACGTCGATATCCGGCGGTTCGCTGCGCTCTTGCGAGATAAACCGCTCGAACAGCACATCCTGTTTAGTCGGATCGACCGAGGTGATCCCCAGGCAGAAACACACGACTGAATTGGCCGCCGAGCCACGCCCCTGGCATAAAATCGGCTTCTCCTGCGCGCGGGCCCAGGCGACGATGTCGTGCACGGTCAGGAAATAGTGCTCGTATTTGACCTTGCGGATCATTTTCAGTTCCTTGCGCAAGATCTTGACGATCTCGGTGGGCGCGCCATCCGGATAGAATCTGCGGGCGCCGGCGAAGGTCAGGGCGCGCAGATGCTGGCTGGCGGTCTTGCCCGGCGGGATCGGTTCATCCGGATAGCGGTATTTCAGGTCGTCCAGGCGGAAGGCGCAGGCCTGCGCGATCTCGATGGAGCGTTCGATCGCCGCCTCGTGGCCGGCAAACAGACGCGCCATCTCCTCGGGCGGCTTCAGATGGCGCTCGGCATTGGCCTGCAGTCTCAAGCCCGCTTCGTCGATGGTCACGCCATGCCGGATGCAGGTCAGGACGTCCTGCAACCGGCGCCGCTCGGGCTGGTGGTAGAGCACCGCGTTGCTGGCGACCATAAGCGCGCCCGTCCGCTGAGCGATCAGAGCCAGGGCGTTCAGCCGCGCCCGGTCATCGCCCCGATTAAGCGGGGCGGCCAACAGATAGAGCCGATCCGGCCAGGTCTTGCCCCAGTCGAGCAGCCGCGCCTCGAAGACCGCGTCGATGACCGCCGGCGCGGGCGCCAAGGCGATCAATCCTTCGCCGAGTTGGGCGGCTTGGGCGAAGCTGAGCCGGCATTCGTTCTTGGGGATGGGCTTGCCGGCGCCCTGCGCCTGCTCCAGCCCGATGCGCGCCTTGCCGATCGACAGCAGCCGGCACAGGCGGCCATAGGCGGCTCGGTCTCGCGGATAGACGATCAGCTCGGCGCCGTCAGTGAACTGCAGGCGGCAGCCGGTCAGTACGGCCAGGCCTGCGTCCTTGCCCGCCTGCCAGGCCCGCACCACCCCTGCCAGGGAATTGCGGTCGGCCACGCCCAGCGCCGCCATCCCCAGCCGCTTCGCCTCCGCCGCCAGCTCCTGCGGATAGGAGGCGCCCTCCAGGAAACTGTAATGCGTCCGGCAATCCAGTTCGGCGAAACCCAGTTCGGCGAAGCGATGAGGGACCGGGATGGCGCGGAGGAGTTTCATAGGCGCGCGCCTCTCCCCTTTGAGAAAGGAGAGGTCGGGAGTTGGAGTGGTTTTCTCCTTCATCCGAACACCCCATGCATGCGCCAGGTGGGTAAACGCATGGCGTCCTCGCGGCCGTACAGACCCTCGCGGAACAGCCAGAACCTGTGGCCGGCTTCATCCTCCACGGCGTAGTAGTCACGCGTACGCTCGGGGCCCTGGGACGAGGCGGGCGCGCGCCACCATTCGGGGCCGAGCCGTTCTGGCCCCTCGGCCTTGACGACCTTGTGCGAGCAGCGGCGCCAGACGAAGCTTGAGGGCGCCGTATCGGGCAGTTCGGCTATGGCCTCCACCGGCTGGGGAGGATCAAACAACAGCAGGGGGCGCGGACGGCCAGAGTGGGCGACGGTCCCGCCCGATGTTTCGGGTCCAGCGCGCCGCCAACGCTCGCTGCGTTCGGGCATGTGGCTCTCATAAGGCTCAGGCCGCAGCACTGCGCTCTCGCCGAGTTTGGCCTGCAGCCGGTCGATCAGGCCGGCCAGCGCTTCTGAGCAGGCCTGCGGCTTCTCCTTGGGCGAGCCCGCCAGCAGGGGCGCCTGGCGTGCGGCTAGCGGCTCGGCCTTAAGCGCCGATAGCATCAAGGCGTCTGCGCCGAAGCCCAGCTCCAGCCGCTCCAGGCCCTTTTCCCTGAGCAGACGCAGCCAATGGACCGGCGCGCGCGAGGGCGCGCTCAGCCCGGCTTGCAGCCGCACGCGCCGTCCGTCGGTGCGGAAGGCGTCCAGCGCCAGGACCCGCGCGCCCATGCCGTCGCGCTCCAGTTGGGCGGCCAAGGCGCCGGCCAACCCCGGCAGTACATGACCCACGCCCTCCGCTTCGATCAGCGGCTCGGCGAAGGCTTGCCACGCGCGGTAGTCGGCGGGTGGCTGCACCGACCGCAGCGGCTCGGCCTCCGCGCCCAGGGCCTGGTCCAACCGGCGCACCAGGGCCAGGCCCGCCTCTGCGCGAAACCGCCGGGCCAGGCCCGCCCGCGGCAGGCCGTAGAGATCGCCGATGCTATGCAGGCCGAAACGGTTCAGCAGTCGGGTGGTCTCCTCGTCCAAACGCAGGGCCTGGACGGGTAGGGGCGCCAGAGCCTCTCGCGTGCGCCCAGGTTCGGCGATGGGCTGGGCGCCATAACGGGCCAGGGCCCAGGCCGCGCCGGGCGTGTCGGCCATGGCCAGGGCCGCGGCAATGCCGGCGCCCTTAAGCCGCGCGGCGATCTCGTCCAGCAGGGCCGCCTCGCCGCCGAACAGGTGCGCGGCCCCGCTCATGTCCAGCGTCAGGCCCTCCGCGCCCGGCGGGTCAGCGTCGATGGCCACGGCGGGCGAGAACCGCTCGAACCATAGGGCCAGGGCGTGCAGGGCGCGGGCCTCCGCTTCCGGCTCGGCCGGCGCGCTGACGAGGCCCGGCGCTATGGCGAGGGCGTCAGCGTGCGTCTGGCCTCGGCGCAGACCGAGCGCCCGGCCCGCATCGTCGACCGCATGCAGCAGCAGCCCCCGCCCGGTGCGCTGGGTAAGGGCGAACGCCTCGTGATCAGGCGGCTGAACGTGTCTGGCTCGCCGCCAGGCCGTGATCGGCCAGTTCGGCAGCCAGATGCAAACCACGCGTCTCATGGTCCTGCTCCAGCATAAAGACGGCGCCCATGCCCATGCGGCTGCGCACCAGTTCGGCCGTAAGCCGCGCGGAGCCCGGCGCGTGCGGGTCCAGCGGATGGACGGCGGAAGGCGCCGAACCGATACGCCAGCGCAAACGTGCGGCGCTGAGGTCGGCCGGCGGACGGGGGCGCAGCAGCAGACCCTGGGCGCGGCCGGCCTTGGCGGCGAAGTCCAGTCGGCGCGTGGCGACGAAGGACGGGGCTGCGGCGGGGCCGAGGGCCGCGCAGACAGCGCCGGATTTCAGCGTCTCCTCCAGCGCCCACAAGGCCTCGGCCTCACGCGCGGCCTCGATGAGGATCAGCCGGTCATGGCCAAGGCCCAGCCCCCGCCAGCCCCAGCCGAACGGGCGACCGTGTTCGTTGAGCCAAGCGCTGGTCGCGACAAAGGCCAAGGGCCGGGCGTCGGCTGCTCGCACGGCGCGGCCCAGAGCGAAGGCGAGGGCGGCGGGCAGGTCCTGGGCCACGGCCGGCGCCACTTCTTCCAGGGCCTCAGGCGCGGGCAAGGCCTTGGCGAAGTCCTGGGCCGCGAAAGGCTTTGCGGGAATGGACGAGAGGGCGGCAAGCGGCATGTTCCTAATTTGTTCTAATGCCGAAATGAAGTCAAGAAGGGTCGGACTCAGGCTTCATGAAGCCGCCCGGCTTCGCGGGCGACGCGCGCGCCGTGTAGGGGCCGTTCGCTGAGAGGCGGGGGGCGGCGCCTTCAAGGCGGCGAGGGCGGCGAAGGGCGAATCCGCGGCTTCGGCCGGGATCGGTTCGAGCGTGTTGGCGGATGAGCGCCGGCGCCAGGCCATGGGCTCGCCGGGCGCGGGCCGCGACGCGGGGGCAAAGCCGAGGCCGCGCATGATCGTCCGAGCTTGCGCCTCGCTCCAGCCCAAGGCGGCGATGGCCTCCGGCGTCAGCACCATGGCCCCATGCCGACGCGGCGCGGCGCGCAGCAGGGCGTCCAGCCGCTCCAGCGCCTCCACGGGCGCAGCCATGGCCCCCACGGCGCGAAGGCCGCGCCGCGCTAGGGCCTTGGCCGAAGGCCGGGGGTGAGGCAGCGGCGACAGGCGGTCTGGCGCCGGCCTCCAGTCCCTCTCCTCAGGCGCGGTGAAGGCGGCGTTGAAGGTCAGGGCCTGAGGCTTGAGCAGACTGGGCAGGAATACCGAAAAGGCGCCGAAGCGCACGCCCAGCCCCTGCAGCGAACGCCGCTCGGACTGGCTCAGGGCGCGGATATCGGCGGCCGCATCGGCGCGATCCATCACGCCGCCTGCCTCGATCAGACGCCAGGCGACGCCGCGCGCCAGGCCCTTCAGGGCGCCGGCGGCAAGAGCTGTTTCCAGCCTGCGCAGCGCCTTGAGGCGACGCCCAGCCTCGGCCGCGACGAAGGCCTCCAGCCGCTGGACCGCCCGCTCGCGCGCCGGCGCCAAACCGAGGTCCGCGAACAGACGCGCCTTGGGCTGCAGCGACTGCTCACCACTCACCCGTCCCGCCGCCTCGCCGCGCCAGGTGATGGTCCCGTCGGGCAGCAGGGCGAAGGCCTCGTCCGGTTCGGCGGCCAGCTTGCCCATGCGCCGGGCCAACTCCGGCGCCACCACCCGTTCGGCGGCGGCGCGCAAGGCCTTGTCCTCCAGCGCGGAACCGCCCCGCGCCGGCTCGAAGCGCAGGCCCCGCAGCTTGCCGACAAAGTGGCCTTCCACGGTCACCTCGCCCTCGCCGCTCACGGCGGCCAGGATCTCCTGGCGCTGCTGCAGGCCGCGCAGGAGGGCGCTGGTGCGCCGATCGATGAAGCGCTGCATCAGGCGGGCGTGCAAGGTGTCGGACAGGCGATCCTCCAGCCCGCGCATGCGCCCTTGCCAGTGGGCGGGATCGCGCAGCCAGTCCGGCCGGTTGGCGCAATAGGCCAAGGTGCGCACGCCCGCTAGGCGCGCCGCCAGGGCGTCGATGTCGCCGTCCATGCGGTCCAGCCCCCGGAACTGCTCGTCGATCCAGTCTTCCGGCAGGCGCTCAGCGCCTTCGGTCAGGCGCTCGAACAGGGTGCGCACCAGGCCCAGGTGCTCGTCCGGCGACATTTTGCGGAAGTCCGGCGTCTGGCACGTCTCCCATAGGCGCAGCAGATGTGCTCGGTTGCGGCAGCGGGCCTGGATGTCGCTGTCCTGGGCCAATTGACGCAACACCTTCTCGTCCAGGCTTTCCTGGGACAGCTTCAGGCCGTCGCGGTCTGGCGCTTCGCCCAAGGAGCGCATCAGGGCGCCCAGGGAATTGAAATCGAGCCGGCTGTTGCGCCACTCCGCTGCGGGGAGCGCCTCGAAGCGGTGGTTCTCCACCGCCTCGATCAGGTCCTCGTCCATCTCGTCGGCTTCGCCGGTGACGCCGAAGGTTCCGTCTGTGCGATAGCGGCCCGCGCGGCCGGCGATCTGGCCGACCTCCTGCGGATTGAGCCAGCGCGTGCGCCGCCCGTCGAATTTGCGCAGTCCCGAGAAGGCGACATGGTCCACGTCCATGTTCAGGCCCATGCCGATGGCGTCGGTGGCCACCAGGAAATCGACCTCGCCCGATTGATACAGGGCGACTTGGGCGTTGCGCGTGCGCGGGGACAGGCTGCCCATGACCACGGCCGCGCCGCCGCGCTGGCGGCGGATCAACTCGGCGATGGCGTAGACCGCGTCGGTGGAGAAGGCGACCACGGCGGTGCGGCGCGGCAGCCGCGTGAGCTTCTTGGAGCCGGCGTAGGTCAGGCGCGAAAAGCGCTCGCGGGTCTGAATCTCAGCCTGGGGCAACAGGCGGCGCACCAGCGGGGCCATAGCGCCGGAGCCCAGGAACATGGTTTCGTACTTGCCCCGCGCGTGCAGCAGGCGCTGGGTGAACACATGGCCCCGCTCCGGATCGGCGCATAGCTGGATCTCGTCCACCGCCAGGAACTCCACCTCGCGGGTCAGGGGCATGGCCTCGACGGTGCACACGTAATAGTGCGGCAGGGGCGGGACGATCTTCTCCTCGCCCGTGATCAGCGCCACGGCCCTGGGGCCACGCAGTTTGACGATGCGGTCGTAGACCTCGCGCGCGAGCAGGCGCAGGGGCAGGCCGATCATGCCCGAGGCGTGACCCAGCATGCGCTCGACGGCCAAGTGCGTCTTGCCCGTGTTGGTTGGTCCCAGAACCGCGACGAGCCGCGAGGGCGCCGCGCCTGTAGGGCGGTCGGTCATGGTGCGAAGGTGGGATATCCTGCGTGCGTCGGCAAGCACGAGCGCGCTTATGCGACAGCTTTGTCCGACTTTTGAATCGCCTTGGGGCCGGCCTGAAAATAGGCCTGGGCGTAGAGTGCGCCCGAACGGGGAATGCTGAGGTTTTCGATCACGTAGTCGCGGGGCCTGTAGGTCTCGCGTTTGGTCATGAAGGCGTCGAGCTTGGCCGGAAAATCCTCCATGCCGACAAAGCGTTCGCCGCAGTCCGGCGAGAAGAACGGCACGGAGGAGGCCCAGGGCGCGACGTCCATGAACGGCTTCCACTGCGGATCGGCCCAGTAGCCGCGGTCCCAAGCCAGCACCGGAACACCAGAGGCCATGGCCTCCTGGTAGGCGATGCCCTGGGTTTCGTTCTCGCACAGGAACAAAAGACCCTTGGCGCGGCCCAGCAGCGATTTGAAGGTCGCATGGTCGTGGAACTTGTAGCGGATCAGTTCGGCCTTGAGGCCTCGCGCCTGCAACTCGGCCAGTATCGGATCGATCAGACTGGCCTGGTATTGGTCGTGGTCCCAGCGGACCTTGTCGTAGATCAGGAAATCCAGGTCCTTGGGTTGGGCCGAAAGATCGGGCCAGGCCTGCGTGTCGATGCCGGCGAACCACTTGACGCAGCGGCCGGCGTAGACCGTCTCGAACAGGTCATACATCCAGTTCGCCAGGCAGACGTAGGTCTGGAAGCGCGCGTCGTCGAACAGGGTGGGCGCCTGCCCCGGCTGGTCGTAGATGGAGGGGCCCAGGATCGCCGGATTGGGCAGGCGCCAGTTCTCCAGCAGCGCGGGCCCGCCGATGATTCCCACCGGGTAGTCAGGGTTGGCGCGGGCCAGGGCGTAGTCGTTGCGGTGAACGATATAGCCAGCCTCGACCAGGCCCCGGTGCAGCATGTTGAAGGACACGCCAAAGCCGGTGACCTTCTGATTGTGGTGCAGGCGGTCGTACAGCGGCCGCACCAGCCGCTTCAGATAGCGGTCGCCACGGACAAACCGGTCGGTCTCATGCTCGCGGTAGAACAGCAGAATGTGCTCGCCGCCGGCCTTTTGCGGGTCCAGGCGCAGTTTCATGGTTCACCCATCGTCAGTTTCTGGCCGAAGGGGAATTTGCACAGCAGCTTGTCGGCGAAGCCCCGCGCGCCGCCCAGGTCCAGACCATAGGCCAAGCCGCCATAGATCATCACGCCCAGCGCGGGCTTGATCATGAGATCCAGCGCCACGCCCAGCGGCGGGATCAGGCCCAGGACGGCGGCCATCAATGTCGCCGCGCCGGCGATCTTAGCCAGCTCCAAGGCTGGAATGGGCATGGGCTGGGCCTTTTGCCCCAGAGCCCAGGCGGCGGCTATGCCGATGACAAAGCTGGCCAGATAGGCGCAAGCCGCGCCTGTCAGGCCCAAACGGGGGATCAAAATCCAGTTCAGCGCGATGTTGACCGCAGCCGGGATCATCATGGCCATGACCAGCAGGCGGGTCTTCTTGGCCAGGGTGAAGGACAACAGGAAATAGCCGTTGTTCATGCCGGCCAGCAGCGCGCCCATCGTGACCAGGGGCGTGATCGACAGGGCGCGTCCGCGCAGGCCCTCGCCGATCAGCACGCCCGACAGGGGTTGGGCCACGCTGATGACGCCCGCGACGGCCGGGAACAGCACCAGGGCCATCAAGGTGATCTGCCGGCGGGCCTCAGCCTTCAGGCCCATCTGGCCGCCGTTTTCCAGGGCGTGGATCATGGCCGGCACGCCCGCCGCCCCGAACCAGATGAACAGCACGTCGATCACCCGCGAGGCGATGGAGAAACCGGCGTGGTAGGCGCCCGCGTCCGCCTCGGTCAGGAAGTGGGCGATCATGAAGCGATCCACGGTGTACAGCACGATGGTCATGATCAAGCTGAGGCTGATGGGGTAGCCGTATTGGCTATAGGCCTTGGCCGCCTTGGCGCTGAACTGGCCGCGCCAGGCCCGGCTCCAGTCCTCGCGCACCACGAACGGCATGATCAGCAGGGCCATCACGCCCAGGCCGGCCAGGGGCGAAGCGCCCTTTAGGCCGAGAAAGGCGAAGCCCAGGCTCAGCAGGAATCCTCCGCCGGTCATGGCCATGTCGATGCTGGAGGCTTCGCGCACCCGGCCCACCGAGCGGCGCTGCTCCTGCGCCAGCTTGACCAGGCTGCGCGGGGCGTTGGCCGCCAGGCCCACCGCGATGGTGAACTTCAGCGTCTGCTCGTTGGCGGCGTGCGTCGGCCACAGAGCCGCGCCGGCCGCCAGCAGCGCCAGGAACAGCACGGCGATGACCGCGAACAGACGGTAGAGGGTGCCATAGAGCAGGGGGGCGTGCGGGTCGCTGTTGCGCTCGGCCGGATAGAAGCGGGCCATGGCCGATTCCATCCAGGTGAACACCAGGGTGTAGGCGATGGAGGACACGCCCAGCGCCAGCACATAGGCGCCATAGTCGGTCGGCGTCAGGATGCGGGTGAACGCCATCAAGCTGGCGAAACCGACGATCCCCTGCAGGATATTGGCGGGCAGATAGCCCAAAAGGCCTTTGGAGAACACGCGCTGGGTCCGCAGTTGCTGGCGGGCGCGACCCTAGCGCGGGGCCGTATAAGATAGGTTTAATCAGGTGGGAGCGTGCCGGGCGGGGGATTAACGGCGCGGCCGCCGTGGGGAGAACATGGGCGAAACGAATCATGACCGAATCAGTGACACCCACCGATTCAGTCTTTGTTCCCTACGATATAAGGTATCCCGATTCGGGGTTAACCATAGAGTCAAGCTTGTGGGCGGGCGGCAATACGGCTGTAGCGGCGGCGAGGCGACAGCTCCCGCCTTGACCAGACCCACGGCTTCAGACTATATCGCCCGCTCCGCGCCAGGGCTCTGTCCTGTGCGCCCTATACCGTTTTCGAAGGTTTTCGCTATGTCGCGCCGCTGCGAGCTTACTGGGGTTGGTCCGCTGGTCGGCCACAACGTCAGCCACTCGAACATCAAGACCAAGCGCCGCTTCCTGCCGGCCCTGGCGACCACCACGCTTCAGTCTGAAGCCCTGGGCCAGAGTTTCCGCCTGCGCATCACTAATGGCGCCCTGCGCACCTTGGACTTCCGCGGCGGCCTGGACGTGTTCCTGATGAAGGCCAAGGACGAGGAGCTGTCGCCCCGCGCCCTGAAGATCAAGAAGCAGGTCAAGGCCAAGCTCGCCACCCAAGCGGCCTGAGCTTAGCTGGGGCTTAGCGCTCCCGTATTTTCCATCGTCATCCTCGGAAAATGCGTAGCATTTGTCTGAGGACCCAGCAGGCGCTGAGCTCAAAGCTTGGCGCCTGTTCGTTTGCGCTCAGGTGTCTGCGCTGCTGGGTCCTCGGGCTCGACTTTCAGTCGCCCCGAGGAAGACGCTGAGTTTTCATCGCGCCTCAATGTCCGCCGCCACCGCTTGCAGGCTTGAGCGGCTCAGCCCGCCGCGCGGCGCCGGCTTGGCGATGGTCATGGCGCCGGTCCGAGCGCGTGTGGCGTGCGGTTGTTCCTCGAACAGGCCGGCCAACTGCTCGACCATGGCGCCGCCGAGCTGCTCCACGTCCACGATGGTCAGGGCGCGCTTGTAGTATCGGGTCACGTCGTGGCCGATGCCGATGGCGATCAGCTCCACCGGCGACAGAGCCTCGATCTCGCCGATCACCTCGCGCAGGTGCCGCTCCAGATAGTGGCCGGAATTGACCGACAGGGTGGAATCGTCCACCGGCGCGCCGTCGGAGATCACCATCAGGATGCGCCGCTGCTCAGGCCGACCCAGCAGGCGCCCGTGGGCCCAGATCAGGGCCTCGCCGTCGATGTTCTCCTTCAGCAGGCCTTCCTTCATCATCAGGCCGAGGTTGCGCCGGGCCCGCCGCCAGGGCGCGTCCGCGGCCTTGTAGACGATATGGCGCAAGTCGTTCAGACGGCCGGGGTGAGGGGTCTTGCCCGCCTTGATCCATTGCTCGCGCGACTGTCCGCCCTTCCAGGCTCGGGTAGTGAAGCCGAGAATCTCCACCTTGACCGCGCAACGCTCCAAGGTGCGCGCCAGAATGTCGGCGCATACCGCCGCCACCATGATCGGGCGCCCACGCATGGAGCCGGAGTTGTCGATCAGGAGGGTGACCACCGTGTCGCGAAACTCGGTGTCCTGCTCCTGCTTGAAGGACAGGGGCGCGGTGGGGTCGACGATCACGCGGGTAAGCCGCGCGGCGTCCAGCATCCCTTCTTCAAGGTCGAAGGACCAGGCGCGGTTCTGCTGGGCCAAGAGGCGGCGCTGCAGCTTGTTGGCCAGGCGCGAGACCACGCTGGACAGGCTGGAGAGCTGCTGGTCCAGATAGTCGCGCAGGCGCCCCAACTCCTCCGGATCGGCCAGGTCATTGGGCGTGACCACCTCGTCGAAGGCGGTGGTGAACACCTTGTAGTTCGGTTCCTTGGCCAGATCGTCCGAAGGGGTGGGACGGGCGGGCTTTTCCCCGTCGCCCATGTCCACCGGTTCTTCCGTCCCGTCGCCAGGCTTCACGTCGCCCGCTTCGGACATGGCGTGTTCGCCGCCATCGGATTCCCGCTCACTCATCTCGCTGGAGGGCGCGCTGTCGGAATCGCCTTCGGATTGGCCTTCGTCGCCTTGCTCATTCTCGGTTTCGGAAGGACCTTCCTGTTTCGCCTCCGCCTCGCTCTCCTCCAGCTCCTTGGACTGGGCGTCGTCGGCCGCGTCGGTCATGTCCAGATCCTGCAGCACCGAGCGGACGATGCGCGCGAAGGCCGGCTGGTCCTCCACCGCGCCGGCCAGCCGGTCGAGGTCCGATCCCGCCTTGCGCTCGATGTCGGCGCGCAGCAGGTCCACCAGCGGGCGCACGATGGGAGGAGGCGCCTCGCCGGTCAGGCGCTCGCGCACCAGAAGGCCCAGGATCTCGGCCATGGGCGGATTGGCCATCGCTTCGGGCCGGGTCAGGCCGCGCCGGTCAAGCTGGGATTCCAGCGCCGCCTTCAGATTGGCCCGCACTCCGCCCATGGCGTTGGCGCCTATGGCCTCGACGCGAGCCTGTTCCAGGGCCTCGAAAGCGGCCCCAGCCTCGGGCGAAACCGGCTTGAAGCGGGCGTGCTGAGCCTTGTCGTGGTGAGCCAGGCGCAGGGCCATCTGGTCGGCCAGCCCCCGCATGCGCGCCGCCTCCTTGGCGGGCAGGTCGCGCGGCGGGTGTGGCAGCACCGCTCGATTGGCGTAGAGCATCGGCCCTTCGTTGGAGAACACCACTTCCAGGTCAGGCGTCTCAGCCAGTGACCGCGTGGCGTGCGCCAGGGCGCGCTTGAAAGGCTCGAGGGGGTTTTGCGGCGTCTGAGGCATGGGCCGTTAGAGATAGCGCGTGCAGGGCCGTGCGGTAAGAGCGGACTGGCGCCTGAACAGCAGGACGCAAACGGTGGAGCGGTCCGGCCCGCCTAGATGTTTAGGCCACCTTCACCCGTGCGGCGCTTTCCGGCAGGTCGTGGCCGAAGGCGCGTTGGTAGAACTCCGCCACCGTGGGCCGCTCCAGCTCGTCACACTTGTTAAGGAAGGTCATGCGGAAGGCCAGGCCGATGTCGCCGGCGAATATCTCGGCGTTCTGCGCCCAGGTGATCACCGTGCGCGGACTCATGACGGTGGAGATGTCGCCGTTCATGAAGGCGTTGCGGGTCATGTCGGCCACGCGGACCATGGCGGCGATGGTGCGCTTGCCTTCAGGCGTGTCGTACTGAGGCGACTTGGCCAGGACGATCTCGCCCTCCACCTCGTGCGACAGGTAGTTGAGGGTGGTGACGATCGACCAGCGGTCCATCTGTCCTTGGTTGATCTGCTGGGTGCCGTGGTACAGGCCCGTCGTGTCGCCCAGGCCGATGGTGTTGGTGGTCGAGAACAGGCGGAACAGCGGATTGGGCCGGATTACCCGGTTCTGGTCCAGCAGCGTCAGGCGGCCAGACTGCTCCAGCACCCGCTGGATGACGAACATCACGTCCGGGCGGCCGGCGTCGTATTCATCGAACACCAGGGCGATGGGTCGTTGCAGGGCCCAGGGCAGAATGCCTTCGCGGAACTCGGTGACCTGCTTGCCCTCGCGCAGGACGATAGCGTCCTTGCCCACCAGGTCGATGCGCGAAACGTGGCTGTCGAGGTTGACTCGCACCAGAGGCCAGTTAAGCCGCGCCGCCACCTGCTCGATGTGGGTCGACTTACCGGTGCCGTGATAGCCCTGGATCATCACGCGCCGATCGAAGGCGAACCCCGCAAGGATCGCCAGCGTGGTCAGGGGATCAAAGCGGTATGCCGGATCGATCTCGGGCACGTGGGCGTCGCGCTCGGAAAAGGCGGGAACCTGCATGTCCGAATCCACGCCGAACAGGTCGCGCGCGGACACCCGCTTGTCAGCGGTGAGGGACAGAAGCGTGTCGTCGGTGGTTAGGGACGGAGCCATGGGCGTTTCTTTAGGTAAGGCGGGCTTCCGGGTCCAGTGATTCACTTCGCGCGGGCGCCGGGCCGACGGCTTGGGTTGGGAGCTGCGGGCTAGCTTTTCCAACGAGCTGGGCCGGCCGCTACAGTCATCCAGATCATAGTTCTGAATAGATGTATCGGCCTTAAGTTGGGGACCTGTAACATTCAGGTTTCCTGCCGAAAGTTCAGGCGGTTACGGGCGCCGTTGAGCCCCCTGGCCCCACCCCGCAGCTACGCCAGTTCATCGATTTCCAGAATGGGGACTTGCGAATCGAGCGCGATCCTGGCAAAGACCGGTTTAGTCATTCCCCTGCTCCTTTCGTGAGTTAGCTGGGGACGCAGTTCGGGGCTTTGAGAGAGTCGGTTCCGGAAGGCTGTCGGGGGGCGTATCGCCCTCGCGGAATAGGACACGAAAGCTTTGATTGGTAAGACCTTGCCGCAGGCAAGCGTGCGCGCCCTATTGGGCGCGGCGGCGGCTGGATCAGCTCTGGGCCTGGGTTTTTCGGCGGCATACCTCGCCGGCGCCGACGCGCCCAACGCCCTGATGCGCGCCCGCGCCCAAGCCCTGGTTTCCAATACGGACGTCAGCTTTTCGGAGGCGGCTCTGCAGCGGACCATCCGCGGCATGTCTCCGGGCGCCCTGGCTATCGCCCAGCGCCACGATCCGGAGCTGGTGGCCAACGCCGCTCTGCGCGATCGCCAGGCCGCCCAGTTCGCCGCCCGCCTGGAGCGGGCCGATCCGGCGCCCAAGGCGCCGACTGTGGCTAGCCTGATGCTGCGGCCCAGCCTTGGCGTCGGCCGATTCGACGTCTCCAGCCGGTTCGATCTGACGGTGATCGATCCGCTGGACAGCACGCGCGACCTGGAATGCCTGACCCAGGCGGTCTACTACGAGGCCCGCGGCGAAAGCCCTGCGGGCCAGGCGGCGGTGGCCCAGGTGGTGCTGAACCGCGTCAAGCATCCTGCCTTCCCCAAGACCGTGTGCGCGGTGGTGTTCCAGGGCGCCTCGGTCGGTCACGGCTGCCAGTTCAGCTTCGCCTGCGACGGCTCCATGCACGACCGCCGCGAACCGGCCGCGTGGCGCCGGGCCGAGACCGTGGCCGCCCGCGCCCTGTCCGGCGCGGTGATGGCCGAAGTCGGCAAATCCACCCACTTCCACACGCTCGGCCTGGCGCCCGAGTGGGAGCAGGACATGATCCGCGTGGCCCAGGTGGGCATGCACGTATTCTACCGCTTCGGTCACAACAACGCGGCGGCAACACAACTGGCCGCCGAGGCGCTGCACGCCGCGCCGTCGTCGCCGCAGCCGGTGCTGGCCAGTTTCTTGCCGACCGCGTTAGATTCCCCCCTTGCACACGCTGATTCCAAGGCCCCAGCGCCCAAGGAAGCACCGGCGTCCGCGGCGGGAGCTCCCGCTGAGATGCAGCCCGCGGCGGGGCCAGCGTCGGCCAAGGTCGACCAGCCCACCGCCTAATCCGAAGGGCCGCGAGCTTCATCCCTTGCCTCGGCCGTCGGCCCGGATATGAACGGGCTGGCGACGCGCACCGTCCGCAGGGAACCGATGTCCATGGCCGACCAGCCCCAACGCTCTGCCGCGATGACGATCCTGGAGGGAATCAAGGATCCCGCGAGCGGCCTGGGTCTGGTCAGCGCGGGACTGGTCCAGGGGCTGGTGGCGGCGCCCGGCCGCGTGGGTTTCATGATGGAGGTGTCCGCCGAAGACGCGGACCTCTACAAGCCGGTGGCCCAGGCCGCCGAAGCGGCGCTGCGCGTCGGTTTGCCGGATATCGAACGGGTCCAGGTTGTCCTCACCGCCGACCGCACGTCCCAGCCCCGGACCGTCGCCCCGCGCCAGCGGACGGTGGAGCGGCCCCGAGAGCCGCATGCCCCCGAGCCTCAGGCGCCGTCTTCCATGAAGCCGGCCCATGTGCGCCACCTACTGGCGGTGGCCAGCGGCAAGGGCGGGGTTGGCAAGTCCACCGTGGCGGTCAACCTGGCCTGCGCCTTCGCCGCGCTGGGTCTTCGCACAGGCTTGCTGGACGCCGATGTGTACGGCCCCTCGGCGCCGTTGATGATGGGCCTCGTCGGCCGGCGCCCGGGCAAGCGTGCGGACGGCAAGATCGAGCCGCTCGAGGCGTTCGGTTTAAAGGTGATGTCGATTGGCTTTCTGGTGGATGAAAGCCAAGCGGTGATCTGGCGCGGTCCCATGGCGTCGGGCGCTGTGAACCAGATGCTGAACGACGTGGCTTGGGCCAGCGAGGCCGAACCCATGGACGTGCTGGTGATCGACATGCCCCCGGGGACGGGCGACATCCAGTTGACCCTGGCCCAGCGCACCGCCCTATCGGGCGCGGTGGTGGTGTCGACACCGCAGGAAGCCGCCCTGGCCGATGTGCGCCGGGGCATCAGTATGTTCGAGAAGACCCGTGTTCCAATCCTGGGCGTGGTCGAGAACATGGCCTATTTCCCGGACCCCTCTACGGGCGAACCCATCGCTATTTTCGGGCGAGGGGGCGCCAAGGCCACGGCCGAGGCGCTGGGCGCCCCGTTTCTGGGCGAAATTCCCATCGATCCAAGCCTGCGCCAAGCCTGCGACGAGGGCGTTCCCTTGGTGGTGTCCCAGCCGGAAGGGCCTACCGCCTTCGCTCTGATCCACATCGCCCATGCCGTGGCTGAGCGCCTTAAGATTGGCGCAGGCCTTAAACCCGCCCCAACCATCCTGTTCGACCGTTGAAATCGCTAGGTGCAAGGGCCCTCGTAAGGCCGCGCATGGGCATGATCCGTGTCGCGGTCCTGTCGCTGCTGGCGGCGCTGACGCTCGGTCCAGGCCCCGTCTTGGCCGACGAGGGGATGTGGACCTTCGACAACTTTCCGGTCAAGGCCGTGCAGAAAGCCTACGGCGTGACCATCGACCCGGCCTGGCTCGACCATGTGCGCCTGTCGACGTTGCGCTTGACCAGCGGCTGTTCGGGGGCGGTGGCGTCTGGCCATGGCCTAGCCTTGACCAACTACCATTGCGTGGTCGACTGCGTAACGGCCCTGTCTGCCGGCGGACCCGACCTTATGGCACAGGGATTTCACAGCGCCGCCGCGAGCGAGGAGCGCCGCTGCCCGGGCTTGCAGGCCGAAATCCTGGTCAGTTGGACCGATGTCACCCGCCAACTCCGCGCCGCGACGGGCGGCGTAGGGGCGAGAGACGCGGTCATCGCCCGATTGGAAAAGGATGGGTGCGGGCTTGACCCTCTCGTCCATTGCCAGGTGACGGCGCTCTATCACGGCGCCCAGTACATGCTTTACCGCTTCCGCAGGTACACGGACGTGCGCCTGGTGTTCGCGCCGGAGTTCGACAGCGCCTTCTTCGGCGGAGATCCGGACAACTTCAACTTTCCCCGCTACGACCTGGACGTGGCTTTTATTCGTCTCTACGTCGATGGCGTACCGGCCTCCACGCCCGAGCGCCTGGCCTTCGATGAGGCGACGCCTCGGGACGGGCAACCGGTGTTCGTCGCAGGAAATCCGGGCGGCACCGCGCGGCTGTCGACCCTGACCCAGCTCGAGGTTGAGCGCGACGTCGCCCTGCCGCCTATGCAACTGCAGCGCTCCGAGGAACGGGGACGGCTGCTGCAGTACGCGGCCGAGAGCCCTGCGCACACGCGTGCGACGGCCGATGTTCTGTTCAGCCTGGAAAACAACTTCAAGGTCTTCGTCGGCCGTCAGAAAGCCTTGTCGGACCCCGCCTTCCTTGAGATCAAGCGCCGCCAAGAGGCCGAGCTTAGGGCCAAGGTCGCGAGCAACTCCGAATTGAGGTCGCGCATCGGCGACCCCTGGGCCGATATGGACGCCGCGCAGATGGCCTACAGGGCCTCGTTTCTCCGCTACGCCGCGTTGGAGGCCGGGGCGGGCAACGTGTCGCAACTTTACGACTATGCCCGCATTCTGGTGCGCGGCGCGGCCGAACGGGGCAAGCCCGACAGCGAACGGCTGCGCGAATTTGGCGATGCGCGCCTGCCGCCCATCGAAAAGGCGCTGCTCGATTCCCGACCGATCGATGTTGATCTTGAGACGGTCTATTTGGCGTTCTGGCTGTCGAAGACCCGCGAATATCTCGGCGTAGACGATCCAGCGGTAAAGGCGCTGCTGGGCGCAGACTCGCCCGAGGCCGTGGCCCGCCGTCTGGCGGCCGGCACGCGACTAGCTGATCCGGCCGTTCGCAAGGCCCTTTGGGAAGGCGGGCGCAGTGCGATCGAGGCCTCGTCCGACCCCATGATCCGCTTCGTGGCGGCCAACGACGCCGCCGCGCGCGCGGTTCGTCGAGCCTGGGAGGATCAGGTCTCGGGTCCGACCGACGAGGCCGCCGGCAGGATCGCCCAGGCCGCATTCGCGGTCTACGGCGGCAGGGCCTATCCGGACGCCACCTTCACTCCGCGCTTGAGCTTTGGCCGCGTAGCGGGCTGGACTTATCAGGGGACCAAGATCGCGCCCTTCACCCGCTTTTCGGGGCTTTACGCCCGCGCCACAGGGGCCGAGCCGTTCAAACTGCCGCCATCCTGGCTCAAGGCGCAGCCGACACTGGACGCCGACACGGTATTCAACCTGTCCACCAGCACCGACATCATCGGCGGCAACTCGGGCTCGGCGCTGATCGACGCCGAGGGCCGCATGATCGGGGTCGTGTTCGACGGTAATATTCACTCTCTGGGCGGCGACTATCTGTACGACGGGGCGCTCAACCGCTCGGTCGCCCTGTCCAGCGCCGCTATCGGCGAGGCCCTGGCCAAGGTCTACGGCGACACCCGTCTGCTGAACGAACTGAGGGAGCCTTGAATATGTCGCCCATCGAAGAGGCCATCTTCGCGGCGCTGGCCGCGACAGACGCCGGTAAGAGCCTGGATCCCGCCGCGGTGGCCAAGGCGCTGGCTGCCGAAGGCTGGAGGCGCATGCTGCCGCAGGTGCGTTCCACGGCCGTGGGCTTGGCGCGGCAGGGCAAGGTGGTGATCCTGCGGCACAACAAGCCCGCCGATCCGGACACATTCAAGGGCGTGTGGCGCCTGCGCCTGCCTTGAACTTTAACGCGATCGCCGCGCGCCAATCGATGTGATCCGCGAGTATGGCGATCGTCAGAAGGGTAGGCATGATCAATACGCTGACGTGCCGCGTATAGCAGAAGCCGATGACATAAGGCGCTGCGATCGCCATGCAGGTTACGAGATACAAAGCGCACAGCTTTTTCAACGGAAACGCGGTGGGCGCGCAAATCAGCGCCGCCGAGCCCGCCATTGCCCCGATGTTGGCGATTCTGAAGACGACTAAGCTCAGTGTCTCCCATACGCCTCGCAGCCCAGTCGACTTCGTGGATCCAATCTTCTCAATGGACAGAAAGAATTCAAAAAGCTTTCGGCCTACACCTTCGAGGAAAATAAGGGGGTAATTAAATATGAATTTAATCGCCTCGGATTTATGGTAAGCATCAAAGCTCCATTCTGACTTGAAGAATCTTCCTGCATTTAGTTCGGAATCGAACTGGTCTAGGGCCTGGCCGGGCGCTGGTGGATATCTGTCGAGAAAATGAAGGTTATTGCCTTTATGAAAGTTAATGCCATCCAGGCTAGTCCCGACGCTGGCATGGCCGGTGTAGACATAGACGTAGGCCGCCCATCCGCCGACAGCGACCAACAATGCCAGGAGCGGCGTCGCCCTTTTGCTCAAGGCGCCGCCGCCGAGAATTATCGATAAAAGAGCGATGAGCCCGCACAGGGGCAAGAATGAGCTTTTTGTCAGGTATATTAGCACCAAAGCGCAGCTCAATATGATCCAGTCCGCCCAGCTGCTCTCCTTACTCGCCGGCTGGTTCGAAATGAGAACCGCGCAATAGACGAAGGCCAGGGCTACGAAACCATAAGCATAACCTTCCTCCACTTGCGGGTTGACCACGTCCGCCAGAAATGGCGCCATTAGAAATGGCGTGAACGCCGCCAAGACAAGAATGGGAGGGGGCAGGTTGCGTGATCGGCGCAACAAATTCCAGGCGACGAGCCAGATGGGGATCAGGAAAATAACAGCCTTCAGCGAGCTGATCTCTGATTGCGTAGTATTGTGCGTGATTTCCGCCAACAACGACAGCGCAATAACGGGCACAGGCATTCTCGCGGCATAGAAATCGATGGGCTGCCCTGGTGTACCCATCGCATCGGTCCTCACTAGCATGGCGCTATGATGTGTCAGGCTATAGGTGGCTGGTCCGATCAGGTTACTTAACGAAAAGATCGATGCGTGAGGGGAATTCGACCAGGATTTCCAGCTTGTCATTAGGGATAAAATTGTACTAAACAAAATGAAAATAAATAGTAATGATTTTTTAGATGATATTTTGCAAAATAAATCGCTCATTGAATTATCCATTACCTATTATCTAATTTCATTTTATGTGGATTAAACTCCAAGCTGATTTACTCACGATCTGGGCCGATGCCACGAAGCTATGAACGCGGGTAAGCAGGTCGCCACTCAATTCAATGTCATTGCAAGTTGTACAATGGCCGTGCTTGAGGGCGCTAAAGACTGTTGGCCAGATCGACGAAAATGCCGCGCCTTGGGCTATATTGCGGCGCCAAACGTCCACGCTGCTGCAGATTCTGTAGACCGGGTCGAACATGTCTGACCAAAGCGAATGATCAGCGGCCCGAGTCGGGGCGATGTCTAGGTCCTGCGAGGGCTTCCTGGAATGATGGCGGTTAGAGGCTAGCTAGGCTTCCGGCTCCAGCACCGTCAGGTGGCGCACTGTGAGGGAGTCGATCTCGACCGCGCCGAGCTTCAGCCGCCGCACAGTTGCGCGGCCGATGACCAGGGTTCCGATGGCCAGGGCGCCGACCGCGAAAGCGCCCAGGGCGAAGGCGCCAACGGCGCTCGATCCCACGACAGCGGCGGGTAGGCTGGCAGCCGGCAAGGTCCTGCGACGGAAGGCGCGCCTGTTCATGGGATGTTTCCTGCTCTTCGGCGCCCAGCATAGGCTGGGCCGCCTCGCGCGCCTATATGGGTCGCATGTCTCTTGAGGTGTTGCTCGCCGAAATCGCCGCCTGCCGCGCCTGCGTGCTGGACCTGTCACATGAGCCGCGGCCGGTGGTGCGGGTGTTTCCCGAAACCCGCCTGCTCATCTGTGGCCAGGCGCCCGGCCGACGGGTGCACGAAAGCGGCCTGCCGTTCGATGACGCTTCAGGCCAGCGCCTACGCGCCTGGCTGGGGGTGGACCGTCAGACCTTCTACGGCGACCGCCGCATCGGTGTGGCGGCCATGGCCTTCTGCTTTCCCGGGACCGACCTGAAGGGCGGGGACTATCCGCCGCCGCCGCGATGCGCGGCTCTCTGGCGGGCCCGGCTGATGGCGGCTCTGCCCAAGGTCGAGCTGGTTCTGACAGTCGGCGCCTATGCTCAGCAATGGCATACCCCGGCCGCGAGGGGACGATCGATGACCCAGACCGTGCTGGCGTGGAGGGAGAGCCTTCCCGGGGTTATCCCATTGCCACACCCCTCATGGCGCAACACCGCTTGGTTGAGGCGCAATCCTTGGTTCGAGGACGAGGTCGCGCCCTATCTGCGCGCCCGAACGGCGGCCATCCTGGGCGATTAAGCGGTTTGGCCGCCCATTCAGCGGCTTGTCGATTGCGCCCGAGCGGTCCATGAGGCACATCACACGCCTCAATCGCCTGCGGATAACACCCATCATGTCGCTGGAAGCGGAGCTGATCGACCTGATTGCCAAGGAAGCCCTGGTTGATGTCGACAAGCTGAAGAAGGACGCCACTCTCGAAGAGATCGGGCTGGATTCCGTCGATTTGGTCAGCGTGGTCTTCGCGATCGAAGACAAATACGGCGTGACCATCGGTGAGAACGACTTGGAGAAGAGCGCCACGCTTGGCCAGATGCTCGACCTGGTCGAAGCCAAGATCGCCGCGAAGGCCGCCTCTCAGTGACGCTGAGGCGCATCGCCGTCACCGGCCTGGGCGCCGTGTCGGCGTTGGGCGGCGACGTGGACGCGACGTGGCAGGGGGCGCGTGACGGCGTCAGTGGCCTTGAACAGGTGTTTCTCGATCCGGGTCCCCACGGACCGCCGGGCAGGACCTGGCTGGTGGGCTTGGTCAAGGGCGATACCTTGTCGGCCCTTGAGGCGGCGCTCAGCCGGCGGGTTGGCGCATCGCTCGACCCGTTTGCGATGTTCTCGCTCAAGGCGGCGCACGAGGCTTTGAGCGCCTCCGGCTTGCTGGGCGACGCCGCCCTGGCCAAGGGGGCGGTTGTCTTCGGCCACGGCATCGGCGGGCTGAGCACCCAGGAGAAGGCCTACGAGCGCTTCTTTGGCATGAAGATGAACAAGGTGCATCCCCTGACCGTGCCCCGAGTGATGGTCTCGGCGCCCGCCAGCGCCATCGCCATGGAGTTCGGCGTCAAAGGGCCGGTATTCGCTGTCTCCAGCGCCTGTTCCTCCTCCGGCCACGCCATCGGCCAGGGCGCCATGCTGATCCAGAGCGGCCGCGCTGCGGTGGCCGTGGTCGGCGGCGGCGAGGCGCTCGTCACGCCTGCGGACATGCTTTGCTGGGAGGGCATACAGGCCGCCAGTTCGACCGCCATCCGGCCATTTTCCCTGAACCGCGACGGCATGGTCATCGCCGAGGGCGCCGCGGCCATGGTGCTGGAAGACTGGGAGCACGCCCAACGGCGGGGCGCTACGATCCTGGCGGAGTTGTCAGGCTTCGGCATGTCCTCCGATGCGGGACACCTGACTCAGCCGGCGCTCGACGGCGCAGTGTCCTCCATGACCCAGGCTTGCGAACTGGCTGGGGTGCTGCAGGACGAGAACATCTTGATCGGGGCCCATGGAACGGGCACGCCGCTCAACGACAAGAACGAGGCCGAGGCGATCCGCGCGGTGTTCGGCGCTCGGGCCGCCAGCCATCCGCTCACGGCCACCAAGAGCGCCCACGGCCATCTGATCGGCGCGACGACGGCGTTGCAGGCCGTTATCGGCATCGAGGCCCTGCGCGCCGGCCTGGCGCCGCCGATCCTCAATTTCGAAGCGCCCGATCCAGATTGCGCCGGCCTCGACCTGGTGCTGGGAAAAGCTCGTCCCATCGACTGCCGGATCTTGTTGGTGAATTCCTTCGCGTTCGGCGGCTTGAATACGAGCCTGGTGTTCAAGGCGGCGTAGCCCCGCGCGCCGCGTCCGCCCGCAGGAGAGGTTGATGCGATATCTTCACACCATGGTCCGGGTGGCCGATCTGGACGCGGCGCTGGACTTTTATTGCACCAAGCTTGGCCTCGTGCAGACGAGGCGCATGGACCACGAGAAGGGGCGCTTTTCCCTGGTGTTCCTGGCCGCGCCGCAGGATGAGGCCCGAGCCCAGGCCGAGCGGGCGCCGCTGATCGAGCTGACCTACAACTGGGATCCGGAAACCTACGCCGGCGGCCGCAACTTCGGCCATCTGGCGTTCGAGGTGGACGACATCTTCGCCCTGTGCGCGCGTCTACAAGACGCGGGCGTGACCATCAACCGGCCCCCGCGGGATGGTCACATGGCCTTCGTCCGCTCGCCCGACGGCATCTCCATCGAGCTGCTGCAGAAGGGCGAGCCTCTTGCGCCCCAGGAGCCCTGGGCGTCCATGGCCAACTCCGGCGCCTGGTAGGGGTCAGCGTCGGCGCGGGGGTCCGTGCAGATGCGCGCCCGCATTGGCCGGCAGGCGCGCATAGACCAGGATCGACGACGCGGCCGCCAGTCCGACCATACAGAATGGCAGCACGAAATTCTGCGGCGCCAGGGACCTGACGCCATGGGGCGCAGAGGCCTGCTGCGCGATATGCAGCATCAGACCCGCCAGGGTGATGCCGAAGGCTTGAGCCATCTGCTGGAGCACCGCCGCGAGGCTCGAGGCTTGGCTGACGGCGTTGTCGGGGATGTCGGCGAAAGCGATGGTGGACGCCGAGGTCAGATGGTTGGAGCGCAGGAACCCGCCCACGGCCAAGACCGCAACCATCACCGCGACCGGCGTGGTTGGACGAAAAAGGCCGGTGGCCGCCACTATGAGGCCGCTGGTCGCCGCCGTGGCGATCAGCACGACCCTAAAGCCGAATTTGCGGATGAAGAACTGGGCGCCCACGCGCGCGCCCATCTGTCCCAGAGCGCTGGACATGGTGGCCGCTCCCGCCTGCAGCGGGGTCCAGCCCAGCCCGGCCTGCAGGAGCAGCGGCAATAGGAACGGCAGGGCGCCTATGGTCATACGCATTAGGCTGCCGCCCACGGCGTTGGCGCGAAAGGTGGCGATCTTGAGCAGTCCCAGGTTCAGCACCGGCCGCTCACGCCCACGGGCATGGAGGAAATAAGCGACCGCGGCGAAAAGGGCGGTCAGCCAAACCGCCGCTTGGACCCATCCGGAGAACAGGTCAACGCCAGCCGATTCGGCTCCCAACATGGACGCGCTAATGACGGCCGCGGCCAGCAGAAACCCCAGAGAATCGAACCGGCCGGGATGGGGTTGTTTGATCTTCGGCACGAACTTGAGCACCGCGGCGATGCCCAGCAGGCCCATGGGCACATTGATGTAGAAGATCCAATGCCAGCTCGCGATCGAAAGGATGAAGCCCGACAGCGGCGGACCCAGGATCGGGCCCAGCGTGGCGGGGGTCGTCAGCCAGACCATGGCACGGATCAGCTGATCTCGCGGGTGGGAAGCCACGACGATGATCCGGCCCACCGGGGTCATCATGGCGCCGCCGGCTCCCTGCAGGATACGCGCCGCGACCAGCTCGCCCAGGGAATGGGACAGGGCGCATAGCACCGAACCGATCTCGAACACCATCATGGCCGTGATGAACACGCGCCGGGCGCCGAAACGGTCCGCCGCCCAGGCCGAGGCGGGTACGAACACGGCCAGGGCCATGATGTAGGCCGTCAGGCACAGCTTCAGATGGATCGGATCGGTGGCGAAGGCCCGCGCCAGGGTGGGCAGGGCGGTCGAAAGGGCGGTGGAGTCGATCGACTGCATGAACAGGGCGCAGGCGACCGAAACCAAGGTCATGCGGGACGCCAACAGGTTGGGGCCGGCGGCCGAGGATTGGGTCGGCGTTGGGGCTGATTCGGTTTCTTGAGGGCTCACCCCGCCAGGCTAAGGCCTTCAGGGTGGCGCGATCAACGTGGTTTGGCCGTGAAATACGTGGCTTGCGAGGCCCTTGTTCGTCGGCTGTTTTAATGTCGAGCGTGGACGCGGCTTAGCTTCAAGATCGCCTTTGCGCCGCAGCAAGGTTGATGTTGCGGCGCGCTCGCCTAAGGTATGAGCCAATGGCGAGTCTTACCGCGATTTTTCGAGATACCCGATGACAGACGCCAAAGACGTCTCCAGCCTTTCCTTCGAACAGGCGCTGGCCGAATTGGAAGCCATCGTGCAGGAATTGGAATCGGGACAAGCGCCGCTGGAGCAATCGATCGAAATGTACGAGCGTGGCGCACGCCTGAAAGCTCACTGCGAAGCTCGGCTTGAAGCTGCCCGGCTGAAGGTGGAAAAGATCGTGGTCGGTCCGCAGGGTGCGGCCGAGCGCAGCGAAGCCGCCGATTTTGCCTGAATTCCGTCGCGGCGCTCGCCCCCGGCGCGCTGCCGGTCTATAACGCTTTCAACCCTTTAGCAGTCTCCACGTCAAAGATGCCGAAAACACCCTTGCTCGACACGGTCAAAAGCCCCGCCGACATCCGCTCGTTTTCGCTCGCGGAGCTGAAAAATCTTGCGGATGAGGTGCGCCTCGAGACCATCGATGCTGTCTCCACCACCGGCGGCCATTTGGGCGCCGGGCTAGGCGTTGTGGAGCTGACGGTGGCTTTGCACCACGTCTTCGAAACGCCCAAAGACATCGTGATTTGGGACGTGGGCCACCAAGCCTACCCTCACAAGATCGTCACCGGCCGCCGCGACCGGATTCGCACCCTGCGCCAGCCAGGCGGCTTGTCCGGCTTCACCAAGCGCGCGGAGAGCGAATACGACCCCTTCGGCGCGGCCCACGCATCGACCTCGATCTCCGCGGCTCTGGGCTTCTGTACGGCGCGGGACCAGCAGGGCAAGAACAACAAGGTCATCGCCGTGATCGGCGACGGCGCCATGAGCGCCGGCATGGCCTATGAAGCGATGAACAACGCCGCCCATACCACGGGCCAACTGATTGTGGTGCTCAACGACAACGACATGTCGATCGCGCCGCCGGTGGGCGGCATGAGCGCCTATCTGGCGCGCCTGGTGTCCGGCGGCGTCTATCAGACCCTGCGCAAGTTCGGCAAAACCATGGTGCATGTGCTGCCCAAGCCCATGCAGGAAGTGGCGCGCAAGGCTGAGGAATATGCGCGCGGCATGGTCGCCGGGGGCACCCTGTTCGAAGAACTGGGCTTCTATTACGTCGGTCCGGTCGATGGGCATAACCTGGACCATCTGGTGCCGATCCTGCGCAATGTGCGCGATATCGACGACCGGCCGGTCCTGGTGCACGTGGTCACTCAGAAGGGCAAGGGCTATGCGCCCGCCGAAAGCGCCGAGGACAAGTACCACGGCGTGGTCAAGTTCGACGTGGTCACTGGCAAGCAGGCCAAGGCCGCGTCCAACGCGCCCAGTTACACCAAGGTGTTTGCCGAATCCCTGATCAAGCAGGCTGAGCGCGACGAGAAGATCGTGGCGATCAGCGCGGCTATGCCGTCGGGCACGGGCCTGGACCTGTTCGCACAGCGCTTCCCCGAGCGCACCTTCGATGTTGGCATTGCCGAACAGCACGCGGTCACCTTCGCCGCCGGCATGGCCGCGGATGGTCTGAAGCCGTTCTGCGCCATCTATTCCACCTTTCTGCAGCGCGGCTACGACCAGGTGGTGCACGACGTCGCCATCCAGAAGCTGCCGGTGCGTTTCGCCATCGATCGCGCCGGACTGGTCGGCGCCGACGGCCCAACCCATGCCGGTTCCTTCGACATCGGCTTTCTGGGCGCCTTGCCCGACTTTGTGCTGATGGCGGCGGCCGACGAGTCGGATCTTGCCCGCATGGTGGCGACTTCGGCCGCCATCGATGATCGTCCAAGCGCTTTCCGCTATCCGCGCGGCGAGGGCGTTGGCATCGACATTCCCGATCCGGCCGAGCCGCTGGAAATCGGGAGGGGCCGCATCGTACGCGAAGGCTCGACCGTGGCGATCCTGTCTTACGGCACGCGGCTGGCCGAGGCGCTCAAGGCGGCCGATCACGTGGCGGCGCACGGCTTCTCGGCGACGGTGGCGGACGCCCGCTTCGCCAAACCGCTGGACGTGGATTTGGTGCTGCGCCTGGCGCGCGAGCACGAAGCTTTGATCATCGTTGAGGAAGGCGCTGTGGGCGGCTTTGGCTCATTCGTGCTGCAAGCCCTGGCTACCCACGGCGCTCTGGACAAGGGGCTGAAGGTGCGCAGCCTGGTGCTGCCCGACATCTTCCAGGATCAGGACAAGCCTGAGGTGATGTATGCCGAGGCCGGACTGGACGCCACGGGCATCGCCCGCGCTATCTTGGAGGCCCTTAACGGCGAAGAAATCGCGGCCAAGTTGATGGCGTCGGCTCGTTAGGGCGCGATGGGTTCAGGTGTATTCGCCTACACGCTGAATCGTGGTCGCCGCCGCATACGACTCGTCCCATTGGCTCGAAGGCCGGCGGTTGGAATCAAGACCGTTCGCAAGCCGAGAAGAAGTCCGACACGGCGGCCCGTTCCTCGCGCCGTGCCTTCAGTCCGTAGTGCGACCGGCCCAGGCTGACGGCGATGACGCCGCTGCGGCGAAATCCCTGCAGCACGGGTGAGTTCAGCGGAAGCATAGCTTCGGCTAGGGCTGCTCCGCTTTCATCGATGCTGAGCTTCGCGGCTAGGACCGCGCTCTGGGCGCCGGAGGCCAGCACGAATGGCGCGTTGGCGTTGGCGGCCGCGACGTCGGTCAGCTCAACCTGGCGGGAACCCTTGGCGCACTGAAGCATCAGGCCCACATCATCCGAATTGGCTTCGCCATAGGCCAGGTTCGCCGCCTGATCATCCTGGTTGAAATAGAAGCCGAAGTGGGCCGGCGCCCAGATTGTCCTGCCTTGGCAGCTCGCCATCAAAAGGCAAATGGCCCCCAGGCAAGCCGCCGTCATCCCGCCGCGCAGCTTCACCGGCTTACTCCGTCGCCCATCCCGCAGGGCTAGAACCCGGATACTCAAACGACGCCGCGAGCCCTGCAGTTCCCCCGTCCTGAGTTCGCGATCAGAACGGTTCGAACGTTTCCAGCAAGGCCTGCCCCCCGGGCGCGGTGTTGGAGCGCATCATATCGCCCTTGCCGCCATAGTTGATCCGGGCTTCGGCGATCTGGGTGTGGTTGATGGTGTTGGACGAAGAGATATCCTCCGGCCGCACGATGCCGCCGACGGTCAGTTCGCGCAGATCGTTGTTGGTCTTCACTTCCTGACGGCCTTGGATCACCAGGTTGCCGTTGGGCATCACCTTGGTGACCACCGCGGCGATGGTCAGGTTGATCTTCTCCGCCCGGTTGATGGTGCCGGTGCCGGTCAGGGCGCTGTCGCCGTTGGTGTTGACCATGCTCGACGGCGTCATGCCTGGCAGGGCGGCCTTCAGCACCGTCTCAAGGCCAAAGAAGTTGGTCATGCCCATGGTATTGGCGGTCTTGCGCTCGCGGGAGGTGTCATTCTGCACCTGGGCGCTGTCGTCGATGGTGATCAGCACGGTAAGAATGTCGCCAACCCTGGCCGCGCGCTGGTCGTTGAAGAAGGTGCGTGCGCCGGCCCGCCAGATGGAATTGGCGGATGCGGGTCTGGGATTTTCGTCATGCGCGCGGTAGGCCGAAAG
>Ga0182016_10001148_pt1 | contig 32380 bp, 24 predicted proteins | sample 712S2MmetaG_FD_120491 | JGI IMG/M metagenome (GOLD analysis project Ga0182016, IMG submission 120491) | Permafrost microbial communities from Stordalen Mire, Sweden - 712S2M metaG | ecosystem: Environmental > Terrestrial > Soil > Wetlands > Permafrost | place: Sweden: Stordalen | collected...
CTGGAAAATGTATCGAGCGGCCAGTTCCTCGACGTTGTTGGAGCCTCCACCGCCTCCGGCGCCCTCGTAGATCTCTATCCGAACAACGGCAATCCCAACCAGAATTGGCGTGCCGTTTCCCTGGGCGGCGGCCACTACGAGGTGATCAGCCAAAACAGCGGTCTGGCGCTGGGTGTTGTTGGGGATAGCTCGTCCAACGGCGCGGAGATCGATCAAGCCACCTATACCGGCAGCGCCTCGCAGCAGTGGGTCTTTACCCCGGTGGCCGTGCCCGCCAACGAGATCAACTATGGCTGCATCGGCGCTTGCCTGGAAGACGGCAGAGTCGAAGGCTACAGCGGGCCGCCACCTACCCAGGGCGCGCCCGGCACCACAACGTTCCAACTCACTGCCTTAGCTTCCGGCAATTGGAACTCAGCCGGAGTTCACACCATCGGCAACTACCAGATCGGCCATTCTAACCAGTTGCCGGACCAGCAGGTCTCCTACTTCGAATTCAATTTCTCGTCCATTCAGGGAAGGACGGTCAGGGCGGGATTCGTCCTGATCCCCGGCTCGACCGATTTTGACATCGGTACGACCTATCATCCCTCGGAATGCCCACCGGCCCCAGGACCCTGCTTCAAAGTCGGCATCCGCTCAGCGATTGCGCGGGGCTATTCCACAGCCGAGATTGTGGACGCGAGCAGCAACAATAACCGGGCGTTGGCGAATGCCCTGATCGGCAATCAGAACGAGGACCTGGGATATGACTGGGTCGCCAATGGGCTGCACCTGGGCTTGGAGTTTGGCGCCTATACCTTCAATCTGTCTGACCTCCAGGATATGCTCAACGCAGGCGGCGATCAGGTGTTCCTCGGTGCGGACGACTTCGACTCCGGCGAAAGCAACCTGAGTGGCGGCGGCGCTTGCCCCGCTTGCCCCGGCGGCGTGGAAAACTACGTATGGGGGCAGACCGGCTACAACACCGGGATCATCGCGCTGATCACGGTCGATGGTGGGGAAGCGTCGATTCCGGTGGTTCCCAACGGCATTTACGAAGTCCAGAACCTGAACAGCGGCGCGGCGCTGGAAGTAGCTTCGGCGAAAGACGGCGCCCCTCTTGACCAGTCCGCCTACACCGGGAGCAGCAAGCAGTTGTGGAAAGTCGCCCGGCTTGTTGACGGCAACTATACCATCACCAACATAAGCACCGGCCAGCAGTTGGATGCGAGTAACTCCGCAAAGCCATGGGAGCCTGCTGGCATCGCGCTTGCCGGCAAAACCGCCAATCAGGAATGGACCATTTCGCCCACGACGGACGGGAACTACACCATCAAGTCCGTCCAGAGCGGGCTATTGCTTGATGTAGCCGGCGCCAAGACCCTCAATGGCGCGGGCATCGTCCTGGGCACGGCCCAAAATGGCTATGCCCACCAGCAATGGTCGTTCAAGCCCAGCAACGCCAACCAGCAAGCATCGGTTTCCGCCATGGAAGCTAGCCACAGCATGTAATAACCGTTTACTTGGAGTAAGTCGCTTAGACTCGCAATCCCTGGATCCCCTTCTCGCTAGCCGGCGGGAAGGGGATTCCACTTCCGACAATTGTAGATGTCCAGTTCCTAAGTCTCTGAACGTTTGATCATGTATTGGCTTGGGTGCCCCACCCTCGCGGCGTCTTTGTTTTTGCCGCTAGGGTGGGAGGAACAGAATCACCCGGTCAGAGACCTAGCCGCAATCTGTTCGTGCTCCGATTTCGACCCGGTGCGGGAATATGTTGCGACGGTGATCGTAAGTGTCAATGCGCTGCCGGCGAATCGGTCCCTGGACATTTCAATCGGGGGCCGGAAGCCGGAGTCAGAATTGTTTCTCCAGATTAATCCGCTAAAAGGAGGGAAAATGAAAAGGACAACAAGATTCGCATCAGTTGTAGCTTCGGCGATGATCTGCCTCGCCGGAATCGCATTCGCTCAAACCGATCCTGGAGTGCAGAGCGCCAGCCGCGGCACCGGCGCCACAATCATTCCGTCGGGCGACACAACAGGTTTCCTCGCGTTTTTCAATGACGGTCTCGCTCGCTTCCAGAAAGTGGAGGACGTCTCCGCGCCACCCAACAACGGACTGGGACCGAGGTTCAACTCGAATAGCTGCGTTTCGTGCCACGCGCAACCTGCCGTCGGAGGGTCGGGCGCAGCCGTCAATCCTCAGTTCGAATTCGCCACGAACGGGGTTGCGCCCGGCAATACCACCCCGTCTTTCATCACGGCCAGCGGCCCCACCCGCGAAGCTCGGTTTGTGTACATGATGAACAGCAACGGCAGCGTTGACACGGGCGTGGTCAACGGCGGAGTGGAAGACTTGTTCACCGTTTCCGGCCGCTCCGACAGGGGCGCCTGCACCAACTTGGCGCAGCCCAATTTCGCTGCCGCCGAGACGGCCGGCAATGTCGTCTTCCGGATTCCCACGCCCACCTTTGGCGCCGGTTTGGTTGAGAACCTGGACGACTCAACCCTGCTGAATAATCGGACGGCCAATCTTGTCAATAGTTTTGGCATCTCCGGTTCTTTCAACCGCAGCGCCAATGACGGCACCATCACCAGGTTCGGCTGGAAGGCGCAGGATAAATCGCTGCACATCTTTGCCGGCGAGGCCTACAACGTGGAGGTAGGCGTCACCAACGAGTTGTTCAATAACGAACGCCCGCTCCCCGAGGAAGACCAACTGGGAACCGGGCTGCCGGCAAGCTGCCTGAACCTCACGGAAACCGGCTACCCGGAAGACACGTCCAATCCATTGCTCACGCCTAACTCAGCGGTGCTGGACGACGTGTCGGCGTTTGCCAACTTCATGCGGTTCCTGGCTCCGCCGCCAACCGGTCCGGTGGTGTTGAATGGCTCTCCGGTCAGTGCTTCAACGCTCGCCAGAGGCCTTTACTACTTTAACGGGTTGGGCTGCGCGACCTGTCACAACGCAACGCCAGGCACGACGCAAATGTCGAACTTCGTTCCCGCGTTAAGCAATAAGCCTGTGCCCGCCTTCTCTGACTTTGAGCTCCATCACATGGGCACGGGGCTCGCAGACAATATCGCGCAGGGCAGCGCCGGCGGCGACGAGTTTCGCACTGCTCCTTTGTGGGGATTGGGACAACGGATATTCCTGTTGCACGATGGGCGCACGACTAACCTGATCACGGCGATCATGGACCACGAAAGCAATGGGAGCGAGGCCAACGCCGCGGTCGAGAATTATATCAACCTCAATGAAGCCCATAAGCAAGACCTCTTGGACTTCTTGCGTTCACTCTAATTGGCACGCTTGCTGGCGAGATACAGAGGCGTGTCTCGCCAGCGTCCTTTTTCTCTCTGAAAGCGATTGCTCAGCTGGCCGCCTCAGAGTTCGGACTGAAGTTGCCCAGTTTCAGAGGAAAGAATATGTATGTACGGCTTTTCCATTTCCTGGCCGCATGCGTCTTGTCCGCGTGGCTGCCGGCCTGGGGGCAAGTGGCCGGGCAACAAGACTCTGCCAAGAATACCGTCGGCAGCTCCAGCGGCGCGCAAGCAGTAACGAAGGTTCCGCAAGGAGTCATCCTGGTAAAGGGCGCATGGCCCAGCGCAAGCGATTATGTAACTCCTTTGCCGGAGGACGGGAGTATAACCAACAACGTATTCGAAGACAAATATTTTGGAATAACCTGGGCGCTTCCTCCGGATTGGATCGAGAAATACAAAGGACCGCCTCCGTCGGATAGCGGCCGTTACGTGCTAGCGCAGATCGTACCTGCGGATACATTCAAAGGGCCGGCCCGCGGAAGTATCCTCATCACTGCCGACGATATGTTTTTCACGCCTTTTTCCGTTTCCAGCTCAATCGAGTACATGGACTACATGAAGAATAATTTGCAGGCCGTCTATAAGGTCGAACGAGCACCAAGCCAAGTTACGATAGGCGGCCGCGTCTTTACGTCCTTCGCGTACTGGTCTCCGGCTGCACAACTGCACTGGTGTGTTCTGGCGACTCAAATCCGCTGTCACACCGTGGAAGTGGTGCTGACCAGCCGCGACACCGAGCTCCTCGATCGCTCGATGCGGGACGTGAACAAGATGAAACTGCCCGCGGAAGAAAGTCTGACTCAGGGGGACACTGTTCCCGTGTGCATCAAGGATTACGCCAGCGGCGAGAACGTGATTGCGCGAGTCGACCCAATCCTCACCGAGCGCCGTTTCAACGCCATTCCGGTCCGGATCGTTATCGACAAGCATGGCAGAATAAAGCACATTCATTTTCTCCGGGCGTTTCCCGATCAGGCAAAGGCCGTCACCGATGCCTTGGAACAATGGAAGTTCAGGCCGTACCTGCGGGACGGAAAGCCAGTCGAAGTGGAGACCGGTATTATGTTCGGCTACGCGCCGCGCCCGGTAACACCCACAGCAAAAGACAACGCGTCCAAGTGATGCCCAAGAGAATTGGGACGCAGTAGACAAAATGAAATTGTGTTTAAAGTTTGTCGTGTGTGTTCAACGTGGATCGAACCTTACAGTCCCCAACAAAGGAGACCGATGATGCGAAACTGCGGTGAGAAATCCTGGAAACGTATGATCGTCTTAGGCGCTGCCATCCTCGCCTTCTGTTCTTCGCTGTCCCTTGCGGCCGACTCCATAACTGGTGTAGTCCACAACCAGACCGACGGCCGCTCAGCGGCTGGCGACGAAGTGATTCTTCTCGCTGTGGGCCAGAACGCACAGGAGGAAGCACGCGCCAAGACCGGCTCCCAGGGGTTATTCACCCTGGAATTGCGCCATCCCGAGAGGCCGCACCTGGTTCGCGTGATTCATCAAGGCGTCAACTACGATCGGCAGGTTTCACCGGGTAATGCTATCTCGATCGATGTGGCCGATGCTGCGGCCGAGGTGAAGGGCGTTAACGGCGGCATCGAGATCATCCGCGTAGGCGCCCATGGAAACCTGCTTCATATCTCCGACATGGTTGAAATCAAAAATGATTCCAAGCCGCCGGTAACTCAAGCAAGCGAGCGAACCTTTGAAGTCTACCTGCCCGGCGATGCAAAGATCGAATCAGTTCTGGCTGCCGGTCCGGAAAACATCGGGTCGATGATTTCCGCGGCGCCCGTTCCCGGCGAGCCTGGACATTACACGGTGAGTTTCCCTCTGCGGCCGGGAGCCACCAAGTTCGCTTTCAACTACGATCTGCCTTACGATGGCCGCGCCACGTTTCGTACAAAGAACATGTACCCACTGCAGCAATTGGCAGTCATGATTCCGCCGACGATGACATTTGTGTCACGGTCCGCCGCCTTCCAGATTCTGCCCCTGGACAATAACAGATATCGGGTGGAGGCGGCCGAGCAGGTGAAAGCGGGAGTGGGACCGGACTTCGAAATCTCTGGAGTTGGAGCGCTTCCGCCCGTGCAGGCTCAAGTTCATGCTTCATCGAAACCGCCTGCCGGCGCCCCCGCTGCTCCCTCGCCTTCTATTACAGGCACTTCCAAAACGCGCGCTCAAATCACGAACGCTTTGGATGCGATTCCCGTCTCAGGATCATCCGCATCGTCATCGCGGTTGCCATGGTGGGTTCTCGGCGGCGGCGTTATATTGATGCTTGTAACTTGTGAATTCTTCGTCCGACGCAGGCAACACCCGCCCACCGGCGCGATGACGGGGACCGTACAAGCGACCGCACCAGCCGCGCAGTTATCGATGTCCCTTGTCGAGGCTTTAAAGGAAGGGCTGTTTCAACTTGAAACGGATCGGTTGCAAGGCGTCATCCCCAGGGAAGAGTATGCATCTGTCAAGCAGGCTCTGGAAGGCACAATCCAGTGGGCCTCGACACGTGCCGGAGCACGCAGAGGAACTACCCACAGTTGAGCCGCACTCACAACGGTGCGGGGGACCGGCGGATTCGCTGCTGCGCCGGAGTTGACGGGCAGATTCACTGCTGCTTGCCCATGCCGCCTAACTGCACAAGGAATCCCACTCGCGCGCCCCGCGGCATTGCCAGCGTCGTTGTGGGTGTCTTGGATACTTCAATCTGGCGGTTGAGCAGATTCTCGCCCGCTGCAAAAAACTGGAATCGCTTGCCGAAGTTATGAGAGCCATAAGCATCCATCCGGAAATATCCGTGGAGCAGATAGGAATTCGCGGCATCGTCGAACTGCCGGCCACTGATTCGGCCCTGTAAATTCAGCGTGCCCCAGGCCGGCCGGTAGGCGCGCAGATTGGTTGTAGCTAGGTTGCGAGCCACTTCCGGTATCCAGTAACCTAGATACGGAGTGCTGCCGGCATTCGTCACGGTCGCGTGGGCATATTGATAGCCGCCATCGACCGACAGCCAGCGCTGCGGTGCAAGCTGAAAGTCAACGGCCACGCCGCGGCTTTCAATCTGGCCGAGATTCTCTCGTAGCAGAAGGATCGGCGAGGAGTTTGCATTGACGGTCACTGCGGTGATGGGGCGATTGACCTGCGTAAGGAAGTAACTGGCGCGAGTCACTCCCCAGCGGTTCTCGTTGGCCAAGCCAGTCTCCCAGCCGGTTGCACGCTCGCTGAGCAGGCCGCTGTTGGGGTTGGTGAGCTGGTTGCCCACCTGGGTCGAACGATACAGCTCGTTGGGCGTGGGAGCGCGAAAGGCGCGAAAGCCCGATGCGGACGCGGCCCAGTGATTTCCCAGCTTACGGCTGAGGCCCATGCGGGGATTGAAGACTCGCTCGTCGCCCTGCGTTGGCTGTGCGGAAGTTAGCACCCAGTTAGCTCCATTCCATGCGAGCTTTTGCCCATCGTAATTCTGAAACCAATCCATGCGGCTGGAAGCTATGAATGTCCATCCGCGGCGGACCGACATCAGCTCTGCGTAGGCGGCTGAGTCTCGCTGGTGGTCGTGCAGGTTGGTCAACGAGGCAGTGCTGCCGTAGGTCTGTTCGCGATCCCACACTCGCACATCGTGAACGTCGCTCCCTGCCAGCACGAAAACCCCGGCCCCGAGCGGCTGATTCCAGTGGATAGCCCCTCCCAACTCGTTGTCCGGCGTCAGCGAAAACTTGCTTGGAATCTCTCCGCATCGATAACTGCAGTTGGCATCGCCGAAGATCGCAAGGTTCGAGATGCTTGAAAAGGTTTGCCGGTAGTGCTCGTTCGATCCATAGAGCCGCGCAATCAGCGAGCCACTATCCCGGCTCTTCCAATCGCCGCCCGTCGCGTAGCGCCAAAGCCGCGTGCCGTTCGTTTGATAAGGCGTTCCATTGCCGCGTGCCTCGCTGAAACCGCTGCCCCGCACAAAGACCCTCAGCGCTCCTTGCTCGTGCTCGGCGAGCAAAACTCCGTTCTGGCTATGAACGAAGCTGGCAACGTCGACCGGACCCCGCTGGGATGGAGCTTCCTGGATATACCCATCGGTGCCCAAAAGACCGCCCGAGGTTAGAACGCCCCATGGGCCGCGCTTCGCCTGGGCAAGAATACTGTCGTCGTAGGTACCCTCTGCGCCATAACTCGAGCGTAACTCGGCTGACTTGGCGGCGGGGAGCGCTGTTAGTATATTCACGACTCCGCCGATGGCGCTCGATCCGTAGAGATCGCTGGCTCCGCCTCGCTCGACCTCGATGCTCTTGATGGACAGCTCCGGTTGCTCCTGCCAGTGAATCCACCCCCCAAAGGCATCGTTGAGCGGAAGATCGTCCAGCATCGCGAGTGTCCGGCTGGCCGATGTGGAACCAAGTGCGCGCAGACTGATCCCTTGCGATGAAGGGTTGGCCACCAGCGAACTCGAACGGCGAAACAGCTCAACGCCCGGCAGTTGGCGTAGCTCGCCATCCAAGGTCACCGCGGCTGTCGTACTCAAAGCGGTCTCAGATAGAAGCCGTGTTGTTACAGGGCTCTCTAACTCGCTCAACGGCGCGCGATAGGCGCTGACCGTCACTGCCTCGACGTCGGAGCGGGGATCGAGATGAATCGTGGTTGCGCCATTGAGCCGCACACTCATCTCGGAAAAACCATCCGCCGCCACGCGCACCCGGCACTGCGCCACGCATGGAATGGATAGCTTTCCAGATGCATCGGTGCGGCCCAATAAGCGGCCTGAAGCGTCCCAAACCGTTGCGCCTTGCAAAACGGCTCCTCTGCTATCCTCCACGGACAAGACGATCGTCCCCGCGGCCTGCGCGCCTAAGCGAGCCGGAAAGCAAATTGCGACGATCAGCGCCAGGATGGCAATTGTTCTGTTGAATTTGAACCTCTGCAATTGTCGAATCCTCAATGAGATATTGGAAAAAGAGCGCGAATGCGGTGTAAGATGAGCCGAGTTGTCAAATTCCCGAAAAAAGGGCGATCAGAAGTGGGCGTCCAGGCGAACTGCATAACTTCTCATTGGCGCGATGGCGTTTCCGGAAAATAGGCCGCCGAAATCGATAACATTGAGACGGTTATTCAGATTGTCTCCATCGGCCTGTAAACGAATGGTGCGCCCTTTCCTGACGTAAATATCCGTCCCGAGAGAAGCATTGACCGCTAGTTGAGGACGGAGGCGTCCGCGGGCGAAGTTGATACGATCAATCACCTGCGGGCCATACTCTGCCAGTGCGGTCGCCTCATCGCCTCCATATTCGAACGGTAGACCGGAACCGTACGATGCGCCGCTGGCAAGCCAAATGCGAGGCATTATTCGATACTGAAAACGCATCCTCACCGTGTTGCGCTGATCCTGCGAGTCGGGAAAATGCCCGCTGAGCTGCGAGAGCGCGGCACTTGCGTCTTCGCCAAGAAAAAGGCCTCCCGTCACCGGATACCAGGCATTGCCAACCATATAGGAGTAACTGGCGAAGCCGGTTAACTTGCCGAGATGAAGCAGATCGAGCTTCCCTTCCGCGCCGTAAATCTCTGCCTTGTCAAAGGCAATCGGATAACTTACTCCGGTATTGAGAAGCTGATTGTCATCGGCATAGTCTCTCACATCCCGGCGGTAATAATTGACATCGAAACGCATCCGTCCCCTGAATTCCTTGGTGAGACCGCCTTCGAAGTAGTTCCCTCTTGAGGGCTTAACGGGCAAGTCCAAAAACTGTTTGCTGAGTGTGGAAAGCATATTGATCTGATTGGAGCTTGAGATGAGGATATTTTCAAAAGCAGGCGTCTGGAATACCCGATCGTAGGAAGCATGAATCGCCATATTCAAATGCAGGAGAAAGAAACCGGCGGAGATGCGCGGGCTGAATCCAAATTCGTTCAGAAGCAGCTGATAGTGGTCATAACGAACTCCGGCGTCGATGGTCCATTTGCCTGAGCGGATCAGATCCTCGATAAATGCCGATTGCTCCAGATCCGGACGGCTAGCCGCGAGCGGCGGAGGATTCAGCGGCGTATCACTGTCGAATTGCGTTGGATCGGTAATGAGATAGCTGAAGTACTCATGCAGAAATGCGGTATCCGATTCAACTCCGGCCTTGATCTCCTGATGGGATTGGTGAAAAGAAAATGATCCTTTGAAGTAACCCTCGCGAAAGTCATTGTGTTGAAACGCGATGATAGGATTTGAATCCTGATTCGAGTTTAGGTCATCGGCATTGTCGCGTACCATTCCAGCGAGAGTCCCCAAAGTATTCTCGGAAAATACATGCCGGTAGTCGATCGTGCCGATGGTTTCGAAGTTATCGCCGGTTTGTAGCTGGCCATTTTGCTGCTGGACCAACTCATTGGGAATTTCAAAGCGTGAGAATTCATGGCGCACTGTGAGCCTCAGACTGTCGTCTTCGCTCATGTCGCGCTGGTAATTCAATGAGAAATCCCCGATCGTTCCCCGATTTGTGTAGTTTTCCGGAACGACTGGATTCAGATAATGAGCGGACATGCCGCTCGAAGCGGCTGCTCCCAAGGTATTTTTTCCCCAGTGGCTCTGCAATCTTCCATAGGAAGACGCGGTGTCGTAACTTCCTCCAGAGAGAATCAACTGCCCGTGAAGGCCGTTTTCTGCTTCGTGCCGAGTATCGACTTCGACGATGCCCCCCATTTTTCTGCCATATTCCGCGGGAATGCCGGCGACATAAATGCTCATGGCGGCAATATCGTCGGCTTCGATCTCCGGGCCAAAGCCTGGCGAGCGATTGTCCGTCAGAGGAATGCCGTCGATCACAAATTGCGTCTGATATTCAGAGCCTCTCGGATGCAGGACGGCGTTACCTTCATAGAGCCATCCTGGCTGGGAATTCACCAGATCCTGCAACGACCTTCCGGGCACGGAAGATAGACGGCTTTCAATCTGCGCCGAGCCAATTTGCATGGCGGATGACGGGCGATTCGGGTCGATCGTTGTCGCGGCATCCGTTACCTCGACAGATGTCTTCACTGGAGCAATTGCAAGCACGAGAACGATCTCGACCGGCATCGCCGATCTGACATCCACGCTCTTTTCCGCCGCTGAGAATCCGCGTCGCTCCATATGGATACGATATGTGCCGTAGGCCAGGTTTTTGATGACAGCCATGCCCTCGTCATCTGTGGAGAATTGGCCGCGATACGGGGTGGACTCGCTGGAAACCGTGCCGCAAGCCTTGAGTCCCAATCCAGCAGGATCGGTAACTTTCAAGCGCAGTTCGCCTCTGTTGACCTGCGCCGGTAATGGCCAGGCGAAAGATAACAAGATACATGCAATTATCTTGATCGCGGACGCGAGCGCGACCGTGCGGCCGGGGAACCACATAGCAGGATATTCATTGCAGTCCATTGCAGTTGTCAAGGCAGCTCCGTTGGCAACGATAACCAATATTCCCGCCGTTGCGAATCAGCCCGAAGGGCAGATCGACAAGGAGTGATCGGCGGGCGGCAATTAGGCAAGTCCAGCAAGTTGCACTCCACTAAGAGGCAGTTGCGATTTTGCTTGTCAACTCTGTTTGTGAAGAGTAGACTCCCGACAAGTCGAAAAGGAGCACTCCCCATGCTTCGTATCTCTTCCCTGGCGCGTCAAGCCGCCTTGCCGGCATTCATCGTTCTGACAATGTTGTCTCTGCAACCGGGCGTGAGCCAAACGGTCAGCGTGCTCACCCAGCACAACGACCTGAGCCGGTCCGGCGCAAACCCAAGCGAAACGATCCTTACCACCAGCAACGTCAACGAAAGTTCCTTCGGTAAATTATTTACCATGCCGGTCGATGGCTTTGTTTACGCACAGCCGCTCTATGATCCCAGTGTGGCAATTTCCGGCGGAACGCACAATGTGATTTATGTTGCCACCGCGCACGATAGCGTGTATGCCTTCGATGCGGATTCCGGAACGCAGTACTGGCATGTTTCGCTTGGAACCCCGGTTCCGAGTTCCGTCATCAACACGCAAAATATTCTGGTCGAGGTTGGCATTATCAGCACGCCGGTAATCGATCCCACAACCGGCACCATTTATGTTACAGCCAAAACCTACGAAAACAGTACGCAGATATTCCGTCTGCACGCTTTGGACATCGCCACCGGCGCAGAGAAGTTTGGCGGACCGGTGGAGATTGCGGCAACCGCCAGCGGCTCGGGGGTCGAGGGCAACGGGTCAACGGTTTCTTTTGTCGCTTCGCAGGAAAATCAGAGGGCTGCCGTTTCGCTCATCGATGGAGTTATCTACCTGGCTTTCGCATCGCACGAAGACCACGACCCCTACCATGGATGGCTCTTGGGTTACTCGCCCAGCACATTGAAACAGGAGTACGTATTCAACGTCACACCCAACAGCGGTGAAGGAGCCATCTGGATGGGCGGCCAAGGCCTTCTCGCCGACTCCTCGAACAATATCTATGTGGTTACCGCCAACAGCACGCAGAGTACGGACAATGCGTCTGAGGATTACGGGCAAAGTTTCCTCAAGCTTGCACCAAGCGGCAACACTCTCACTGTGCTGGATTACTTTAAACCCAACGATTACAACTACTGGAACGGAAACGATCTCGATCTGGGTTCTACAGGCGCATTTGCAATCCCTGGGACCAGTTACATTGCGGGCGGGAGCAAGGCTGGAACGCTTTATGTTGTCAATACCGATAACATGGGCAAGCTGAACACATCCGCGGATCAAAATGTTCAGGAGTTTCAGGCGACCAATGGGTTATGGGGAAATCCCGCGTTTTGGAACAACAACCTCTATATCTGGGGCGTCAACGAACCGCTCAAGATGTACCACTTTACAGGTAGCGTCTTTGAAACCTCTCCAACATCGCAGAGCGCTTACTCCACTCCCGGCGGAACCACCAGCGGCACAGTGTCCGTATCCTCCGATGGAACTACTGCCGGCACGGGAATCGTTTGGGCAACGGCTCCCGCCGGCGATCCCGACCACGCAACTGTCAGCGGCAACATGTACGCCTACGATGCCACTAACTTGGGAACGCTGCTTTGGAGCACCTCGCAGAATTCATCGCGCGACGGCTATGGCAGCTTTGCGAAGTTCTGTGCGCCGACCATCGCGAATGGCAAAGTCTACGTTGGGACCGATTCCGAATTGGTGGCCGTCTACGGTCTGTTGTCGACCGGCGGCGGGTGTACACCCACAGCGATTACTCCCTATATTCAGGTAAACGGTGCCGCTTGGCAGCAGGCATCCACGGCTTCCGCGGCTGCGGGCGCTACCGTGAATCTCGGCCCGCAACCGGTATCGGGCGGATCGTGGAGCTGGACTGGCCCCAACGGATTCACCTCTACCGCGCGCCAGCTCAACGCCATTCCGCTGACCACCGGCGCAAATTCGTATGTGGCAACCTATACCAATACCAGCGGCTGCAAGAGTACGCAGACGTTTACGATCACAGTGAGCGGCAGTGGCGGCGGTAACCTGATCCCAAATGGAACGTACGTAATCACCAGCATTCACAGCGGCCTGGCTCTTGGCGATCCCAATTCATCCACTACCCACGCCCAAGACATGGAGCAACTGACAGTAACGGATGCCACCAACCAGCAATGGACAGTGAACAATTTGGGTAACAACGTCATTACGCTGACCAATGTAGTTAGCGGGCAACTGCTCGACGTGGCCGGGGCATCTAAGTCCAGTGGGGCGCTCGTCGATCAATGGCCCGCCAATGGACATACCAATCAGGAGTGGACTGTTATCTCTGTAGCTGGAGGCGCCTTCGAACTGACCAGCGTAAACAGCGGCTTGGCTCTCAGTGTCGATGGAGGCGGGACCACCGTCGGCGAAGAGATCGACCAGTCTCCATACGGCGCCAACACGTGGCAGCAATGGAAGTTCACCAGTTTCTAACCGCAGTCCATGGTTTTCAGGCCCGCAAAGCATATGTGGGCCTGGATTCCACCGGCCATACTTCTGAATGCACAAGATATGCTGAAGACATATAGAGTAAATGGGTTGTTGCCGCTTGGAAACCCTACGTAGGCGTCAATAACAATCGGTCTGCGCTCAAGAAACAGGGATCGAAGCACTCGCCCTCGATCGTCGAAGCTCAGAGAGTTCATGCGCCGGATACCGTCGATTTCGGCTGCCGGCGCCTCAAATCTCGGATTCCGCGTCGCGGATGCATGACCTTTTCAGGGAATCTGCATCTATATTGAGCGAAGGTCAATCTGCCCGGTTCCCTTGTGCTACGACTTTCCAGTCCGCGCAATCCCAGGCAGTTGCCGAGAAACCATTTCTCCCTACGCAGGAGGTATTGAGATGAATAAACCGATTTGCACAACCCGCTCCACAACTCTGGCTGCCATGCTTTGTACTGTCCTTTTTGCGCTTCCACCCAGCACCGTGGCTGCTGCGGGAGTCGGCGCGGGCGCGCAGGCGCAAGCGGATAGCCCCGCGGCTAGCGACGCTGCGGCCCGGCTCAACAACAAGCAATATCGTGGCGTGAAGGTCGCCGTGGAGAACGGCATTGCCACACTCACCGGAACCGTGGACCTTTACGAGTACAAGGCGGACGCCGAGAAGCACGTTCGCAAGGCCAAGGGCGTCACTGCGGTTCGCAACCTGATTGAGGTTGGCGGCCCCACCGTCTCCGACAGTGAGTTGCAGGCCAAGCTCAGTGAAAAGCTGACCTATGACCGCGTCGGCTACGGCAATGCCTTCAACGCCATCTCCGTGCATGTCCAAAACGGCGTCGTCACTCTTGGCGGCCACGCCCGCACCGACGTGGACAAGGACTCCGCGATGGCTCTGGTAAGCACCTATCCAGGCGTCAAGGACGTCGTCGGCGAGATCGAGGTCGATCCGACCTCGATCATGGACGATCAGATCCGCATCGCCGTGGCGCGCGCCATCTATGGGTACCCGTCCCTGAACAAGTACGCCATCGACCCCGCCAAGACCATCCGCATCTCGGTGCAAAATGGCCATGTCGAGCTTTATGGCATTGTCGATAACGAGGGCGACAAAGAGACAGCCAACATTCGCGCCAACGGCGTCCCCGGCGTCTTCAGCGTGAAGAACTATTTACAGGTCGCCAACCAGCCGAGCGAAACTTCGCGGAATTAGAGGTTGCGCATGCAATTCTGGCAGGTCCGGGCTTGAGCCCGGACCTGCCGGCGATGAGGCGTCGGTGGGCAATTTCGACGGACCCAATCCGGCCTGCGCGAGTTCCCGCCTTCCTCTACCGGCAATGAATCGTGAAGCCGATCTTCCCCTCGACGGGATTGGGAGAATCGATGATGAGTTTCACCCAGCCCGTGTAATTGGCGAATTGCGGTGTGTTCGCGCCCAGACGCCACGGTTCATAGACGGGTACCGAGCGGTTCGCCTGGGGCAAATAGACGCTCTGTGAGCTGGAAGAATGGCCCCCATCGTTTCGGACAAAGTTATAGGTCACCCTGGTTGGTCCTGTGGCGATCAGGCCCCAGCCAAAGTGCAAATTCACTGGGCATGAACCTGTGTATTGAAAGCCTTGCGCCACCTGGCCATTGGCGCGCAACGACTCTCCTCCTACCCGAACGGTCTGTGCCATCAGGCTGACAGATCCCAGGCACAAAAGAATTCCAAACAAGCTTGCTTTCTTGCTGAACTTCAATGCCCCTCCTTTTGCCGGAAGCATGGAGTTGCTTTCCCGGCACGCGCGAGTATTTTAGCCCGAATATTCCCAGGCGTGTCCAGTTCTTTCGATTCCAGTCCAAAGACTTGCGTGGAATGAATCTTGAGGTTCACCGGAGAACATCGTATGGCTGCCCGCCGCTAAACGCCTCAAGTACACTGAAACGTAGAGCCCAAATGCCCGGCATTCTGTCCAGGACGCGCACAACATTGGAGATGATCAAGTGGGAACACTCGATCTTTGCGCTCCCATTTGCCCTCACGGCGACCCTGCTCGCCGCCCGCGGCCTGCCCGCCGGTCGCACGATAGCCTGGATACTGGTCGCCATGGTCGCTGCCCGTTCCTCGGCCATGGCCTTCAATCGCTGGGCCGACGCCGATCTCGACGCCGCCAATCCGCGCACCAGCAGCCGCGCCATTCCCGCCGGCCTCCTCTCCCGCCAGTTTGTTCTGGGCTTCACATTTCTCGCCGCCCTTGTTTTCGAGCTTGCCGCCGCTCAGCTCAACCGGCTCACGCTCTACCTCTCGCCGCTGGTGCTTATCGTTCTGCTCGGCTACAGCTATTTGAAGCGCATCACACGCTGGTCGCATCTCGGGCTGGGCCTTGCCCTCGGCCTGGCCCCCGCAGCGGCCTGGATCGCGGTGCGCGGCTCGCTCGACCCTCGGATTCTCGTCCTCACCGCCGCTGTCACGCTGTGGGCGGCCGGCTTCGATGTGCTCTACGCCTGCCAGGACTGCGACCACGACAGTCGCGCAGGCCTCCACAGCCTGCCCCAGGCTGTCGGCATTCCCGCCGCCATCTGGACCGCTCGCGCCATGCACCTGGCCATGGTGGCTTTGCTCATTTGGTTCGGCGTACTGTTTCAATTTCGTACACTCGGCTGGCTAGGTATCGCCGCCGCCGCCCTTCTGCTGGCCTATGAGCACTCCTTGGTTTCTCCCCGCGATCTGCGCCGTCTCAATGCCGCCTTCTTCACCATGAACGGCGTCATTGCCACTGTCTTTCTCGCCTTTGTGGCAGCCGACCTTTGGCTGCGGAGTTGATTTTCATGTCCTCGAACGGAATCCCTGAAAAAATCCCAATCAACCTATGGTATGGTGCCAGAAAGCACTCCCCGCAGGTCGCCGCCGCGGCGCCTCCCTCCCAAGGTTCGACAAAAGAAAAAGGCACTGGAATGAAGATTGCCATCCAGGGAGAACCCGGATCGTTCAGCCATGAAGCTGCGATGAAGCTCGCGGCGGATGCCGTCATCGTGCCGTTTTCGCTCTCCGCCGACGCCTTTGCGGCGCTGGTCGACGGAACGGTGGAAGCCGCCGTCATTCCCATCGAGAACAGCTTGGCCGGTTCGGTGCTGGAGCACTTCGATCTGCTGCTGGCCCACGATGTGCAGGTCCAGCGAGAGACGCTGCTGCGCATCCGCCACAACCTGATCGCCATCTCAGGAACTTCGATCGGCCAGATCGATCGAGTCTTCTCGCATCCTGTTGCCCTGGCGCAGTGCAGGCGGTACCTGGCCGAGCACCCGAGGATGGAGGCTTTCGCCTTCTACGACACCGCCGGCAGCGTCAAACAACTCGTTGAATTGCGCGACCGTCATGCGGGAGCCATCGCCAGTGAGGCCGCGGCGCACTACTACGGGGCGCAGATCCTGCAAGCCGGCATCGAGGACAATCCAGAGAACTTTACCCGTTTTTTCCTGATCCGCCGGACAAAGGACGCCGTTGCCGATCCCGCTTCAAATAAGGTCAGCTTGGCTTTTTCCGTGGAAGACAGACCCTGGACTCTGGTTCGCGCGCTAAACGGGCTTTCAGGCATCGGCACCAATATGACCAAAATCGAGTCCCGGCCCGTCCACGGCAGACCCTGGGAGTACATCTTCTACGTGGATTGCCAGATTCGCTCCCCCGAAGAGGGTTTGCGCGCCGTCGAGGCGCTCCGGCCTCATTGCATCATGGTCAAGGAGCTGGGCTGCTACCCGGAAGCGCGCCAATAGGCTGTCATTGGCCCGCAAGTGCTTTGATTGAAATGAAATCCGTGCGGGATTCATCAAGAAGTGGACAGTCCCAAGCCTGTCCACTTTTCGATCTTCGGCTCTGTAACTCCGGATGCCAGGCTCTAATTTCGAATCTCAGAAGTGATAGGCTACGCCGACCGTGGGAGTGAAGATGTTGTACCACTTGTTCGTGTCGAACTTGTAACCGCCGGGGTCGCCAAAGTTGGGAACCTTGGTAACAAACGAGCGAAATTCACCGCGAATGTCGAAGCTGGGACTGATCTCGTAGGCAAAGCCGGCTCCATACATAAATCCGACGCTGGTCTGCTGCTTGGCGCCCAGTACCGTTGTTCCGGTGTTGACGATGGGCAGGAAGATCATCGCGCCTGGCCCAGCTTCGGCAAACGGATTGAACTTTTTGAAATAGAAGGTGCGAACATATCCCGCGGAGATCTCCTGGTTGCGAGTCAGAACGGCGATCCCCGTCGGTCCTAAATTGGGCTCCTGGTAGTTGATCTTGTTCTGGTAGGTAATTCCATAGTTGGCCTCGACGGCGGTCGAGGGGGTAAGCATAAAACGGTAGCTGGCCAACGCGCCATAGGCCGTGGTGGAGTGAACCTGAACGTCAGTGGACGAGGCAATGAACGGCTCGACGAGACCCATTCCACTGATGCTGACGTCCTGGCGGCTTTCCTGAGCGCGGCCTGCGGCCACGCACACGGCCAGCAGGAATGCAATTAAGGCGATCTTCTTCATTCGGTCCTGAACCTCACGACTGCGCAACCGTCCGGCTGGCAACGAGCATGTCAATTCCGGCGCGCCGGTTCGAGCCGGGCCCCGCTTAAAGAATTGTAAATGGCCGGAACGGTCCGTGGTGGAAACCTGTCCAGCCGCCTTATGCGCCGGAGCTGCTCCGGCGCAATCTGAGGCTATAGACGCATCAGGAGCCAAAGGGTCGTCTGGAGCCTGCCGGCCATGCAAGCCGCAGAACTCTCCCTTCAGCCAGTGCGCTCCACATGGAAGTAAAATGGCGGCCCCTTCTCCCTGGCCAGGGCCCGCACCGTGCGCAGAAATGCCTGTGCCGCGTAAGAAAGCGTCGCCTGCCGCCGATGCACCAGCCGCAGCACCCGTTTCATCTCCAGCTCATCCACTGGAACCCGCACCAGATCCCCACTCTCCAGCTCCCGGGCGACCGTCAAATGCGGAACCAGCGCCACCCCGTTGCCCATGGCCACAAACCGCTTGATCGCTTCGATCGTCGGCAGCTCGATGCCCATGTTCAACGGTGTCCGGTAGCGCTGAAACGCCTCAATCACCTTCCGCCGCAGCGGCGAGGTCACATTGTGCGCCACAAATAGCTCGTCTCCCAGGTCGTTGATCGACACCCGCGCCGCCCCCGCCAGCGGATGATTGGGGCTCACAATAAACGCCAGGCTGTCGCCATAAACGGCGATGGTGCGAAACTGCGCCGGGTCAGGCCGAAACGAAATCATCCCCAGCTCAAAAGTGCGCAGCATCAGCTCGTCGGGAATATGCGACGCCAGCATCCGGTGTACCGTGACGCTCACCTGCGGAAACTCCCGCCGGAAGCGGTCGATGGCGGGCAGCAGGTACATGCAGGTGTACTCGTTGGCCGCCAGTTGCAGCCGGCCGCGCTCCAGGCTCTTCAGCTCGTCCAGGGCGCTGGTAGCCTCCCGTCGCAGGGCCATCAAGCGCAACGCATAGTCGTGCAGCAAGACCCCAGCCGCTGTCAGCGACCCGTCGCGTGCCGCCCGGTCAAAGAGCGTCTCGCCCACCGCCGCTTCCAGCTTGCGGATTACCTGGCTCACCGCCGGTTGCGTCCGGTGCAGCCGCACCGCCGCCCGCGAGAAGCTCTTCTCCTCCGCCACCGCCAAAAAAGTTTCCAGTTGATTCAGCTCCATACTGCCTCCGAAAGGCGTGGACCACTTCTTTACTCGTTCACTCTTTCACCTTTTCACTTTTTCACTTCTTCACTCGTTCACCGCCTCATAAGCAATACTAATCGCTTCCCCAATAATAATAACTTTGCCTTATACACCCCCGGTGCGCGACACTTACAATATTGAAAAACGGCTTCCACTGGCGGGCACATTCATGAACTCGGATCACGTAGTCTTTTTCGACACCACCTTACGCGACGGCGAGCAGTCCCCCGGCTGCAGCATGACCACGCAGGAAAAGCTCACCATGGCCCATGCCCTCGAGGATCTAGGCGTGGACATCGTCGAGGCCGGCTTTGCCATGGCATCCGAGGGCGACTTCGCTGCCATCTCCACCATCACCCAGGCCATCCGCAAGCCGCGCATCGCGTCCCTGGCCCGCGCCAAGATCGAAGACATCGAGATGGCCGCGCGCGCCTTGCAGTTCGCTGACCGCGCCCGCATTCACATCTTCCTCGCCTCCAGCGACCTCCATCTCGAGTACAAGCTCAAGATCGGCCGCCCGGAGGCCCTCGACCTCACGGCCGAATCCATCCGCCTGGCGCGCAAGCATGTCGATGATGTCGAGTTCTCGCCCGAAGACGCCACCCGCTCCGACCGCGACTTTCTGGTCGAGATGGTGCGCGTGGCTGTCGAGGCAGGCGCCACCACCATCAACATGCCAGACACCGTCGGCTACTCCACCCCAGAGGAGTACGGCAACATGTTTCGCGAGGTGCGCCAGCGCGTTCCAGCCATCGACGCCCAGGGCATCGTGCTCTCCTCGCACTGCCATGACGATTTGGGTCTGGCCGTGGCCAACTCGCTGGCCGCCATCACCGCCGGGGCGCGCCAGGTGGAGTGCACCATCAATGGCATCGGCGAGCGCGCGGGCAACGCCGCTCTCGAAGAAATTGCCGCCGCCCTTTACGTGCGCGGCGACCGCTACGGCGTCTCGACTTCGATCAAGCTCGAAAATCTGTATCCCACCAGCCAGGTTCTCTCCCAGCTCATCACCTTCCGCCCCTCGCCCAACAAGGCCGTGGTGGGCGACAACGCATTCGCGCACGAGTCCGGCATTCACCAGCACGGCATGTTGGCCAACCCGCTCTGCTACGAGATCATGACGCCATCCTTGGTGGGCGTGGCCAAAACGCACTTGGTTCTCGGCAAACACAGCGGCCGCGCCGCGCTCAGAAACAGATTGGAGCAGCTCGGCTTCACACTCACTCGCGAGGAACTACAGCAGACCTACTACCGGTTCGTCGCCCTCGCCGACCGCAAGAAGAACATCTACGACTACGATCTGATCAGCGTACTACCCGATCAGATACGCGAAAAACGCCGCGAGCCGGTCTCGGAATTGGATTAGCACAACCCGCTCGTGTATCAGCTTTGAAAGGGCACGACTTTACAGGCTGCGGAAAAATTCGTTTGGATATCGATCTTGAAGGGCTTTGTAACCAGGGCACGACTTCAGTCGGGCCGATAAAGCCAATCATATCGATGTTGGGCTTTAGCCCCTGCTGCACTTAATCTCGATTTCCACTCTCGAACGGCCTTTTTTCCGCAGCCTGTTTAGCCGTGCCGCAAACGCAACAAGATAGGCGGGCTTTAGCCCCTGAGACAAACAAAGCCGCTAACTGACCACTGATAACTCATAACTGACCGCTAAGGAGAGCAAGAATGAAGTTGAAAGTTTTGGTAACCCCCGGCGACGGCATCGGCCCTGAAATCACGGAACAAGCTATTGCGGTATTGCAAGAGGTCGCGTCCGCCGGCGGTCACGCGCTCGAGCTGAATTACAAGCGCATTGGCGGTGTGGCCATCGAGCAGGATGGGACGCCTCTGCCTGCGGACACCGTTGCCGCTGCTCTCGATTCCCAAGCCGTCTTTTTAGGCGCGGTGGGCGATGACAAATTTAATTCTCTTCCTCCAAGTCAGCGTCCTGAGGCCGGCCTGCTCGGACTGCGCGCTCACCTGGGCGGCTTCGCCAACCTGCGCCCCGTCTTTGCCTTCAAAGAGCTGACGGTCAACAGCCCCCTGCGTCCCGAGATCATCGACGGCACGGATATCATGTTCGTTCGCGAACTGCTCGGCGGCCTCTACTACGGCCAGCCCCGCGGCTGGGACAAGGAAAAGGGCGTAGCCTTCAACACCATGATCTACACCCGCGATGAAGTGGCCCGCGTGGCCCGCGTCGCCTTTCAGTTGGCCCAGAAGCGCCGCAAACTGGTCACCAGTGTCGATAAGGCCAACGTGCTCGAAGTTTCGCAGCTGTGGCGCGACACGGTAATCGAGGTGGCCAAGGAGTTTCCCGATGTAACTCTGGAGCACCAGTTCGTTGACGCCATGTCGATGCACCTGATGAAGCGGCCGCGCGACTTCGACGTGGTGGTCACGGAGAACACATTCGGCGACATCCTCACCGACGAGGCTTCCGTGATTACAGGTTCATTGGGCATGTTGCCCTCGGGAACCGCCGGCGGAAAGATCAATTTGTATGAGCCGGCTCACGGCTCCGCACCCAAGCACGCCAACAAGAACATCGCCAATCCGCTGGCCACCATCTTGACCGGCGCCTTGCTTCTGCGCTACTCGTTCGGGCTCGAAGCGGAGGCCGACGCCATCGTCAAGTCTGTCCGCAAGGTGCTCGAACAAGGTTTCCGCACGCAAGACCTGGCGCGCACCAACCCCGAGGGATTGACCGTGCTGGGAACCCGCGAGATGGGCGCGAAGGTGCGGGAAACGGTAAAGACAATGCTGGTCAACGCTTGAATACTGATCTCTGATCTTTGACAACTGATCTCTGATTTAGGAGTTCCATGAACACCGAACCAAGAACGTTATTCGAAAAGGTCTGGCAGCAGCACATCGTCGTCGAGCCGCAGGGCGAGCCGACTGTGCTTTACATCGACCTGCAACTGCTGCACGAGGTCACCTCGCCGCAGGCATTTGAGGGCCTTCGCCTGGCTGGTCGCAAGGTCCGTCGCCCGGACCGTTGCATCGCCACCGTGGACCACAACGTGCCCACCACCATTGCGGGCCGCCTCAATATCGTGGACCAGATCGCGGCAAAGCAAATATCCACGCTGCGCAAAAACTGCGCCGACTTTGGCATCGAGCTCTACGACGTGAACTCGCGCGACCAGGGCATCGTCCATGTCATCGGACCCGAGCTGGGCATCACCAAACCCGGCATGACCATTGTCTGCGGCGACTCGCACACCTCGACGCACGGCGCATTTGGCGCACTCGCATTCGGCATCGGCACCAGCGAAGTGGAGCATGTGCTGGCTACGCAGACGCTGCCGCAATCCAAGCCGCAGACCTTCCGCATCGCGATTGAAGGCGAGCTGCCCACCGGCGTCACTGCCAAAGACATCATCCTCGCCATCATCGGGCAAATCGGCACCGATGGCGCAACCGGCTGTGTGATTGAATACGCAGGTTCGGCCATTCGCGCCCTCTCCATGGAAGGCCGCATGACGGTCTGCAACATGAGCATCGAAGCCGGCGCGCGCGCGGGCATGATCGCTCCCGACGAGACCACCTTTGCATACCTGAAGGGCCGCCGCTTCTCACCCGCTGGCGCTGCCTGGGACGAAGCAGTGGCCGAGTGGAGCAAGCTGCCCACCGACCCCGGCGCAAAGTTCGATCGCGAACTCATCATCGACGCCGCGACGCTCGTGCCCTACGTGAGTTGGGGAACAAGCCCCGGCATGGTCGCGCCCATCACCTCAAACGTACCCGACCCCGCCGCCGCGCCCAGCGAACAGGAGCGCAATGGCCTGGAGCGCGCACTTGAATATATGGGCCTCACGGCCGGCACGCCGCTTGAAGAGGTTCTGATCGACCGCGTCTTCATCGGCTCCTGCACCAATGGGCGGCTTGAGGACCTGCGCGCCGCGGCTCGTATCGCAGCGGGATATAAGGTCTCGACCCATGTCGGTGCGATGGTCGTCCCAGGGTCGCAGGCTGTCAAGGCAGCTGCCGAGGCCGAGGGCCTTGACCTCATCTTCATCGAAGCCGGCTTCGATTGGCGTGAGCCTGGCTGCTCCATGTGCCTCGCCATGAACCCCGACATTCTTGCGCCCGGCGAACGCTGCGCCTCCACCAGCAACCGCAACTTTGAAGGCCGCCAGGGCCGCGGCGGACGCACGCATCTGGTCAGTCCCGAGATGGCCGCGGCAGCCGCAATTGCAGGCCACTTCGTCGATATTCGCAACTGGCCCATAAACGAAATCGCCCATGAACCTGCACTGCAAGGAGGCAAGGCCTAATGGAACCCTTTCGCACACTCACCTCACTGGCCGCGCCACTCGACCGGACTAATGTTGATACCGACCAGATCATCCCCAAGCAGTTTTTGAAGCGTATTGAGCGCACCGGCTACGGCGAATTTCTTTTCTTCGACTGGCGTCGCAACGCGGCAGGCGATCCCGACCCGGCATTTGTGTTGAACGATGCACGCTACAAGGGTGCGCAGATCCTCATCGCCGGCAAGAACTTCGCCTGCGGATCGAGCCGCGAACACGCCGCATGGGCGCTCTCTGACTACGGCTTCCGCGCGGTGATCGCACCCACCTTCGCCGACATCTTCTTTTCTAACGCAGGCAAAAACGGCATTGTGCTCGCTCGCCTCACTGAGGACGAAGTGGCGCAACTGCTCACGAACGCAAAGACCATTCCCAACTATCAACTCACCGTCTCGCTTGAAGCGCAAACAGTCACGGACAATCAGGGATTCAGCGCCTCCTTCGAGGTCGATCCCTTCCGCAAGTTCTGCCTGCTTGAGGGCCTTGACGACATAGGACTCACCCTGCGCCACGCAACGGCGCTCGACAGTTTTGAAGCAAAGCACGACGAAGCAGGCTGGCTGAAAGCGAAGTGACAGCGGCGGAGGGCACAGATATATGACTAGTACATACCGAAAGCCGATGCCAGGTGACACTGTGGTGCTAGAAGAGGTGCCACACGGGCTGCTGGAAGGTCTGCCAAAGGAAGATCAGTGGGCTATTTCTAAAGTCGTGGGCAAACCAATTCGCCTGAACGAGTACGACGACGAGGGGAGAGCCGAACTTGAATTCACCGACAACGAAGGAACGATCCATTTTATCTACGTGAGTCCAGAAGTCATTAGAATGGCAGACGGCTCAGCAAGGACACAATGACCATCGAAGGCAAGCGTCAAAGCATCCCGTTGACTGAAGGACCAAGCCGCGCCGCGGCCCGCTCATACCTGCGCGGTTCCGGCTTCGCAAAAGAAGATCTGCATAAGCCCATCATCGGCATCGCCAACACATGGACCGAGATCGGCACCTGCAACGTGCATCTGCGCGACATCGCCGAAGCGCTGAAAGAAGGCATTCGCGAGGCCGGCGGCACGCCGATGGAGTTCAACACAGTCACCATCTCCGACGGCATCACCATGGGTACGCAGGGCATGAAGGCGTCGCTGGTCTCGCGCGAAGTGATCGCCGATTCCATCGAGTTAGTAGCGCGCGGCAATCTCTTTGACGGCCTCGTGGGCATCGGCGGCTGCGACAAGAATATGCCCGGCATCATCATGGCGCTCTGCCGCCTCGACATTCCCGGCATCATGCTCTATGGCGGTTCCATCGCCCCCGGCAAACTCAACGGTGTTGATATTACCATCCAGAACGTCTTCGAGGGCATCGGCTCCCACGCCGCCGGCCGCATCGACGATGCAGGCCTTGAGGCTCTTGAGGCCAATGCCTGTCCCGGCGCGGGCGCTTGCGGTGGCCAGTTCACCGCCAACACCATGGCCATGTCGGCGGAGATTCTCGGCATCGCGCCCATCCAGCTCTCCGGCGTTCCCGCCACCAGCATAGACAAGCACGCCGCCACGCGCGAAGCAGGCCGCATCCTCATGGATGCAGTCCGCGCCAATCGTCGCCCCTCGCAGATCATCACCCGCAAATCAATCGAGAACACCATCGCCAGCGTGGCTGCCAGCGGCGGTTCCACCAACGCCGTGCTCCACTTGATTGCCATCGCGCGCGAGATGAATATTCCGCTGACCATTGACGATTTCGACATCATCAGTAAGCGCACGCCTTACATCTGCTCACTCACACCGGCAGGCAAGTTTGTCGCTTCGGATTATCAGGCAGCCGGCGGTTCGCGTCTGCTCGCCAAGCGCCTTATCGACGCAGGTTATGCCGATGGATCGACGCTCACCATCAGCGGCAAAACGCTGGCTGAAGAAGCTGCACTGGCCGAAGAGACTCCGGGACAACAGGTCATTGGCACCTTCGAGAAGCCCATCAAGCCCAATGGCGGCCTCGTCATCCTCAAAGGAAATTTGGCTCCCGAAGGCTCGGTGATGAAGATAGCCGCGGCAGACCGCTACGAACATCGCGGCCCCGCACGTGTCTTCGAGTGCGAAGAAGATTGTTTCGCTGCTGTGCAATCCGGCCAGATCAAGCCCGGCGATGTTCTTGTCATCCGCTATGAAGGCCCCAAGGGCGGCCCGGGAATGCGTGAGATGCTGCAAGTGACCGCGGCCGTCTCTTCCAGTGCCGAGCTTTCAGCCACCGTGGCTCTCATGACCGATGGCCGCTTCAGCGGCGCGACGCGCGGCTTTACCGCAGGCCACGTAGCCCCTGAAGCCTTTGTCGGCGGACCCATTGCCGCCGTCCGCGAAGGCGACATCATTCACTTCGATATTCCCAACCGCACGCTGACGCTTGAAGTCAGCGATGAAGAAATCGCGTCGCGGCTGAAGGACTTTACGCCACCGGCTCTCCGTTGGCCACGCGGCGTCTTCCGCAAATATGTCGATCGCGTAGGCTCAGCATCCGAAGGCGCAACCACGTAACAGCAGTGAACAAGATTTTTTGATCTCTGATCTCTGATCCCTGATCTCTAACAAGGAGTCAACCATGGAAACCGCCGCAAACACGCAAGCATCGAATGCCCACCTCCACACACCCACCCGCCTCACCGGCGCTGAGATTGTTTGGGCCACACTGGTGGGCGAGGGCGTAACGCAGGTCTTCGGCTATCCGGGCGGGGCCATTCTCCCCGTCTATGACGCGTTGCGCAAGTTTCCCATCCACCACACCCTGGTGCGCCACGAGCAGGGCGCATCGCACATGGCAGACGGCTATGCGCGCGCCTCGGGCAAGGTGGGCGTGGCCATTGCTACCAGCGGCCCTGGCGCAACCAATTTGGTTACCGGCATCGCCACGGCCATGCTGGACTCCATTCCAATCGTCTGCATCACCGGCAATGTCTCCAGCAAGATTCTCGGCACCGATGCCTTTCAAGAGGTTGACATCACCGGCATCACGCTGCCTGTGACCAAGCACAACTTCCTCGTCAACCGCGCCGAAGACATTGCGCCCTCGATACGCCTCGCCTTCCAGATCGCCAAGTCCGCGCGCCCCGGCCCGGTGCTTGTTGATATCACCAAAGACGCGCAGCAGGCCACGGCGCTCTTCGACTTCGAAGCCGCTAAGCCGCATCCCGTTCGTCCGCACCCAATGCGCAAGGTCGAAGACTCTGGCCTTGCCCAGGCCGCCGAACTCATTCGCAACGCCAAGCGCCCCGTCATCCTCGCCGGCCACGGCATCATCGAATCCGGCGCAATGGAGCAGGTGCGCACGCTTGCCGAGCGCACGCAGACCCCCGTTGCATTAACGCTGCTCGGCCTTGGCGCGTTCCCCGCATCGCACCCGCTCAACTTGGGCATGATGGGCATGCACGGCGAAGCCTGGGTCAATCACGCCATCCAGGAAGCCGACCTGCTCATTGCTTGCGGCATGAGGTTCGATGATCGCGTTACCGGCACCACGTCCACTTACGCCACCAAGGCAAAGAAAATTCACATCGAGGTGGACCCCGCCGAAATCAACAAGAACATCAAGGTAGACGTTGCCTTGCTCGGCGATCTGAGCGAGGTGCTCGAACAGTTGCTGCCGCGCATCGCCGGCCGCGATGGCTCCGCATGGCTCAAGACCATTGACAGCAGCAAGGGCGACGCTGCGGTGCGCGACATCAAGAACCTTCCCGACCTCGGCCATCTCTATGCCGCTCACGTCATTCACGACATCTGGCGCATCACCAACGGCAACGCCATCGTGGTAACCGACGTAGGCCAACATCAGATGTGGGAGGCACAGTATTACCATCACGAATTGCCTCGCATGTTGATCACCTCCGGCGGCCTCGGTACCATGGGCTTCGCGCTGCCCGCCGCCATCGGCGCAAAATTTGCCTGCCCTGAAAAAGAAGTCTGGGTCGTCGCCGGCGATGGTGGCTTTCAGATGACTGCGGCCGAACTCTCGACCATCGCGCAAGAGAAGATAAAGATCAACATCGCCATCATCAACAATGGCTACCTCGGCATGGTTCGCCAATGGCAGGAGTTCTTCTACGAGCGCAACTACGAGGCCACGCCGTTGATTAGCCCCGACTTCGTCAAGCTCGCTGATGCCCACGGCCTAGCTGGCTGCACCGTGCGCACACGCGCTGAAGTGGCTGGTGCGGTTGAAGCCGCCCGCTCCGCGCCCGGCACATTCCTGCTCAACTTCATGGTCGAAAAGGAAGAGTCGGTCTACCCAATGGTTTCCGCCGGCTCCGCACTGCACGAAATGATCCGCCGCCCCGGCAACGATCCACTGCTCGAATCGCCGGACGATAAGTAGGAGTGCAGAGATCAGGGGTCAGAGATCAGAGATCGGTTTGGTCTCTCAAACAGGAGCTGGCAAGATGGCACACTCGTTCCGGGATCTAACAGTTTGGCAAAGATCGATGCAGTTGACTGTTGCAATCTATCGACTAACGCAAGAGTTCCCGCGCGAGGAGATTTACGGACTTACAAGTCAGATCAGGCGTGCCGCTGTATCGTTGCCAAGCAACATTGCTGAAGGACATGGAAGGTTGAACAAAGGCGAATACCGGCAGTTTCTGGGTATAGCCAGAGCATCGAATTTCGAACTGCAAACACAAATTGAGATTGCCCGCGCGATTGGAATTGGGAATCCCAAACTGCTCAATGAAGCAGAAGGTTTGTCCCACGAAGTTGGAAAAATGCTTTACGCAATCTTGGATTCAACAAAGAAGCCAGGACCGCCGAAACTGATCTCTGATCTCTGATCCCTGATCTCTGATCTCTGATCTCTGAAAGGCCTTTATGCTGCACACATTCGTCGCTTACGTAGAAGACTTGCCGGGAGTGCTCACGCGCGTCGCATCGCTCTTCCGCCGCCTCAATATCAATATCAACTCGCTCACCGTGGGCCGCAGCGAGCGCGCCGGCCTTTCGCGGCTGACGCTGGTCTGTGAGGCCTCTGCCGAAGCTGGTCACCGCATCCGCGCCAGCCTGTTCAAGCTGGAGAACGTGGTCGATGTGGATGACATTGCTCAGGCTCCCTCGGTCACCCGCGAACTGGCCCTCATCAAAGTGGCTGCCACGCCGCAAAGCCGCTCACAGGTCTTCGAGCTGGTGGAGGTCTTTCGCGCCCGCATCGTCGATCTCGCGCCGGAGTCCCTCACCATTGAGATGACCGGCGTCGAGAGCAAGATCGAAGGGCTCATCCAGGTTCTCAACGAGGGCGAAGACCGCGTGCTTGAAATCTGCCGCAGCGGCAAGCTCACCATGCGCCGCGGCCATCACACCAGCCGCGTGCTCAAAGCCATGGGCGCAGGTCCCGGCGAGTCCGTTGAAGCGGAAGAGCAATCCGTCGAAGACAACGCCGCCGTGCTGCCGGAATAGTAATATGCGCTGTCATCCTGAGCGGAGCAAAGCGGAGTCGAAGGACCTGCGGTTGCTCTTCGGCGCGATGATGCCGGGTTGAAGATAGAATCGCGGGTCGGGATAGCCCGGCCTACTCCCAAGAAACTCGAACCTAACCCCACAAAAGGAAGAACAGAAAAACCATGGCAACAACTTATTACGATCACGACGCCGACCTCTCCCTTATCCAAGCCAAGAAGGTAGCCATCATCGGCTATGGCTCCCAGGGTCATGCCCACGCTCTCAACCTCAAGGATTCCGGCGTCCAGGTCAAGGTCGGCCTCGCGCCTGACTCCAAGTCCATCGCCAAGGCTCAGCGTGCCGGCCTTGAAGTCGGCACCGTCCCCGAAGTTACCAAGTGGGCCGACGTGGTCATGGTCCTGGTTCCCGATCAGACCGCGGCCAAGTTATATGCCGAGGAAATCGGGCCCAATCTCGCCGCGGGCAAGCTGCTGCTCTTCGCGCACGGCTTCAACATCCACTTCAAGACCATCGTCCCCGCTGCGGGCATCGATGTAGGCATGGCCGCGCCCAAAGCGCCCGGCCACCGCGTGCGCGAAGTCTTCACCGAGGGCGGCGGCGTCCCCTGCCTCATCGCCATCCACCAGGATGCAACCGGCACAGCCCACGCCCTCAATCTCAGCTATCTCAAGGCCATCGGCGGCACGCGCGCCGGAGTTCTTGAAACCACATTCAAAGAAGAGACCGAGACCGACCTCTTCGGCGAGCAGGCCGTGCTCTGCGGCGGCGTCAGCGCCCTCATCAAGGCGGGCTTTGAGACCCTCGTCGAAGCCGGCTATCAGCCTGAGAGCGCCTACTTCGAGTGCCTCCACGAGCTCAAGCTGATCGTCGATCTCATCTATCGCGGCGGCTTGGCCTACATGCGCTACTCCATCAGCGACACCGCCGAGTGGGGCGACTACGTTAGCGGACCGCGCGTCATCAACGACGAGAGCCGCAAAGCCATGAAGCAGATCCTCAACGAAATCCAGGATGGCTCTTTTGCCAAGCGATTCCTCGCCGACCAGAACTCCGGCCGCAAGGAATTCCAGGCCTTCCGCGACGCCGAAGCCAAGCACCCCGTCGAGATCGTCGGCAAACAACTCCGCGCCGCCATGCCTTTCCTCGACCCCGTCACAGTAGAAGAAGTCGCCAAGAACCGATAATTCTTCATCACCAGTTAGAGACGTGGAAGGCCGGACAGCGCATGTTGTCCGGTTCCTCGTTTTAGGCCATCTTCTGATGGCTATTAACATGCCCTCTCAGACAAAATGCACCTATCCCACTTTTCCATGCACACTGAATTGTGAGTGCCATGTCCAACGAACTGATTCCCAAACTGGATGCAATCCGCGAAGAAAAACTCCTCGAGGTCGCGCACCAGCGATTCTCTGAAGACCTCAGCGATTCAGAAAAGAAGGTGCTGAGCGACTCTGCACACTCAGGGTTCCCTGATGCTCCGGGAGAAAACTTCGTGCCGCCGCTGGTCGGCTCAAAATTCCTCCGCTGGGTTGTGTGCGACGAAGAGGCGCACCGGTATATCGACCCGCGAGGCCTCCGTGTTTATTGTGCAACGATTGCCGACGAACTCAACATCGGAGACTGTGTTATTCCCTTCCCATTAGATTTTCGTGGATGTTTGTTTTTCGAAACATTGTCTCTTGTTGCCGCCGAGACGCGCCAGATAACTCTTTTTGAATGCCAGACAATGAAAGGGGTAAGCGCAGATAGGTTGATCACGAATGGTTCACTTATTCTACGAGGACTGAAATCGTGGGGCGAGATTCGCCTTCCCGGGGCAAATATAGGCGGCAATTTTGATTGCTCTGGGTCAAGAATCCAAACCTCGGGTAATGCCATAAATCTAGATCGAGCAATAGTTCAAGGGGACTTTCTGCTAAAGCCTTTCCCGAACGCTCAACCTACGAGACGCTTTATATCCACAGGAAGCATCCATATGAACGGAGCAAGTATCAAGGGCGATTTCGATTGCTCACGAGCAATTCTCCGCCTACAAGACGTTAATTTGCAAACATGCGCGCTCTACCTCGACAGAGCGATGATTGTGGGGTCGGTTCATTTGAGCACAGGCTTTCGAGCTAATCGTGGAATTCGTGCCGTCGACACCTCGATTGGGGGTAGCTTGGAATGTCGAGCAGCTCACCTAGCAGGACGTGATGCTGCGTTGAATCTGAATCGAGCAGTAATAGGCGGCAGTCTTTTTCTTGATGGCGACTTTCATTCGTCTGGCACCATTTTCCTCAACAACGCTCAGGTTAAGCATGACCTAAGCTGTATGGGAGCAAGTCTTGGAAAAGTCAATTGTGAAGGTATGAAACTAGGTGGAGATTTGATTTGGACAAGCATTTCAGACGCTAACAACGTGACCAAGTACCTGAATATCTCCAGTGCTAATATCAAGAACATCCACGACGACACTGGAAGTTGGCCCAAATCCGGAAGGCTCGCTGTCGATGGATCAAAGTACGAGGACTTGATCGCTCACGAGCCATCTACGAAAGAACATCTCAAGAACAAGCGCCTTGCCCCGCGGCGCAAGCTCAATTCCGGGGAGCGCGCCAGCTGGCTCAACTTGCAAAATGACGAGGATCGACTTGACCCGCAGGCGTGGATGTGGCTGGCGAAGCTCTTCAAGGAGAAGGATGACATCGTCGGCTATCGCCAGATTGTCTGCGAGTATCGATGCATGAAAGTTCGTTCAAGCCGGAATCCGATCACACGATCTGTCGGAATTCCGATGGCGCATCTAGAAAGAAACCCATGGAGTATCCTTTGGCTCTTTCTTCCTCTGCTCATCATCGGCGCATTGGTCTTCTGGTTGGGAGCCAGTGCAAGAGTGATGGCACCAACCAATAAGGACGCCTATTCTGCATGGGCTACCAATGAACGGTTCCCACTCGCATATCCGCGGTTCAACCCACTGGTCTACACGCTGGAGAACGAGCTTCCGCTGGTCAAGTTCGGTATGGATGACAAATGGGCGCCCGACCCCAACTTAATCGTCAAGGGTGACACCGGCACATACTGGTCCCTCTCAATCTTCCGCTGGTTTTTAATCCTTGCAGGTTGGGTCCAGGGAATCATGCTCACGATAGGCATCAACCGCCGCTTCCGCGACTGATGCCCTGTCACAATGGAGGAGGCATCGAACAATTGGTTAAGAAACACGAGCAGCATATGACATCGGGCGGGTGGCGCAGGTCCCATAAGTAACAAATGAGGGTGCCCCATGTCCCTCGCATTTGGGGACATGGGAAACCACAAACCTCGACCATCCGTTTCCGTATTCCAAACAATGAGGGCCAGGCATCCCAGGTCCAACTTTTAGGACCAGAGAAACCACAAACCTCCGCCTCAGTTCATTGCAGAAAATATACTTCCCTTCGTGCATACTGGTAAAGAAGATGGGCGGAGAAGGGACGAGATGCCGTAGAACCGCCTCAATCATTTTCCGGTCCCGATTACCATTTAATTAATACCCCCACCCCCCTCCTATATTTTCAAAACCTTGCAGGTAATTAATTCGATAACAGCCGCCCGCCGGGGCTAAGAACCATATAGACCTAGGGATTTGCCTTAGAGCCTGTTATTAACTTTATCCCTTTGTTTTCTTTTGGATAAAGGATTTGGATTGGGTTGACAGACGATGGATGTATGGGAAAACGTATCCGGTCTGGCTA
>Ga0182016_10001149_pt1 | contig 32375 bp, 30 predicted proteins | sample 712S2MmetaG_FD_120491 | JGI IMG/M metagenome (GOLD analysis project Ga0182016, IMG submission 120491) | Permafrost microbial communities from Stordalen Mire, Sweden - 712S2M metaG | ecosystem: Environmental > Terrestrial > Soil > Wetlands > Permafrost | place: Sweden: Stordalen | collected...
CAGCCCAGACATTCAATGGCTATCCGGACCCTGCGCGTTCCATCTCGCGGTCCAGCCGCGCATGCAGCCGCTCACTGAAACCGGCGGGAAGCTCAAAAACGCGGTCGTCGGCCACAAGAACGACAACATTGCGCGTTGAGTCGAGGACTGCCGAGCAGATCTCGCAGGTCTCAAGATGGCGATCGATCTCCCCACGCAGCGCCTCGTCCACCTCGCCGTCGATGTAGGCGGAGATGTGCTCCCAGACGTGTTTGCAGTCAATCCTCATCTCGCCCACCCAAAAAGACCTTTCCGTTTGGGTGCGAACCCTCCCAGTTTTGGAGCCAGTTCCTTCTGCAGAACGGCCCTGGCGCGGTGCAGCCTCACTTTCACGGCCCCCTCGGTTATTCCCAGAGCGGTAGCCGTCTCGCGCACATCCATCTCTTCGATGTCTCTCAGGAGCACGACGTTACGGTAAATCTCGGGAAGGCCTTCAATTGCCTTCCGCAGAATTGCTCCCAGTTCCTTGCGTTCGAGGGCTTCGAAGGGCACTTCGCGCCAACTAGTCAGGATGGCCGGGGTGTAATCGCCGGTCGAATCGTCCATTTCTGCGTCAAGCGAGTCTTCCCGTCGGCTTCCAGCCTTGCGCAGGCGGCCAAGCCCTTCATTCCTCGCAATCGAGAGCACCCATGTGCGGAACTGCGAGTCCCCGCGGAAGTTCCTGAGATTCTGGTAGACCTTGATCGCCGTATCCTGCGCTGCGTCCTCGGCTTCAGCCTCATTGCGCAGCAAGGAATACAGCAGAAAATAGACCGACCGTTCGCAGGGGCGGATCAGGTCATGGAACAGGTGCCTTTCGCCGGCAAGGATTCGGCGGATGCACTCGACCTCGAACTCGGCGTTAGGCGGCTTCATTGGGGATAGTGGCAGGGAAAATCAACATGGCATGTCCTCTGCATAGTAAAGCTCCAAGCAAACCTGGAGATTCACATGCACGAGCTAACGCAGTGTAACCCCTCCAGATGTATAGCGAAGCCCCGCAAACGTTTCCTTTCGATAAACTTTTTGCAATTATCGTAACTTTTTACGCAAAGTTATGATTGCGCTGTACAATCACCACGAGGAGACCCATGGCCGGAGATATTCAACTTACGTGTAGTGACTGCGGGCAAGACTTTACTTTCACCGCTGCGGATCAGACGTTCTTTCAGGAGCGTGGTTATTCAACCCCAAAGCGTTGTAAGGCTTGCCGTCAGGCAAAGAAAAACGATCAAGGTGGTGGGGGCTCCGGTTACCGTTCGGCTCCAGCGCAGGGCACTCCTGTGATTTGTTCGGGATGTGGCCAGCCAACAACCGTACCTTTCGAGCCAAGGGGCGACCGTCCGGTGTTTTGCCGGGATTGCTACCAGGCGCGCAAGGGGAGTGGCGGCGGAGGCGGTGGCTTCAGAGACCGCGGACGCTAATAGCCTCGTAGATCTTTTTCTCAACTCAATACCAATCAAGCGGCCCGCGCCGCGGGGCCGGCTTTTCAGCCGGCTCATTTGCAACGGGAAAGCCTCGTGCTGCGAGGCTTTCCCGTTTTTAGTGCGTGTTGCATGTGGCTCGAAATCAATCAAGCAGTCTCCCTGGTGTATCGCAGCGGTACGCGCGCCTGCTTTGTCCTGTCTGTTCAAAGTGAGACACCAGCCTCGACTGACGGTTAAACCATTTTGGGATCGAAAGTTGTGCTGAGGTCGCTTGGCCCGATAGACTTAAGCTCTCAGCCTCCTGTTTTTACGCGGCTTCATAAGGAAACGATCCCACCGAATGGCCTCCCAGCTCACGTTCACCGGATTCGCATGGAAAAATCTTTGGCGAAGGCGCCTCAGAACCTTGTTGACCCTAATCGGCATCAGCATGGCAATCGGAGCCTTTGTTGCCCTGGTCGGTTTTTCCAGGTCGTTTGAAGGGGAGTGGATGAGGCTCTACTCCTCGAGCGGCACCGACATCGCTGTTGTGGAGAAAAACTTTCTAAACTCTTCGGTGAACCAGTCATTGACCGACAAGCTGCGGGCCGTGCCGCTGGTTGAGCAAGCTGCGCCGATGATCTTCAACCTCATGGATCTTACTCCTGAGGTGAATGCGATCGCCTTTGGCTGGCTCGACGACACTTACGAATTTAATTCCCTGACCTTTGAGTCAGGTGGAAGATTTCACAACAACAAACCCGAGGTAATTCTTGGGAGCTTGCTGGCGAAAAACCTGAACAAGAAAGTTGGCGATACCCTCAACTTGCAGGGATCAGCCTTCACAGTTGTCGGCATCTTCCACGGTGGCACTGCGCTTGAGGCTGGCGCGGTAATTTTGCCCCTCGATCAGATGCAGCAGCTCACCAGCATGCAGGGAAAAGTCTCCGGGTTCCACGTTCGGCTGCGCCCGGCGCCCGCTGGCGAATCGTCCGAAATCTATTTGAAGCGGGCACAGGCTGAGATTGAGGCCGCTGTTCCCGGACTGAATGCACAGCTCGCCAGCGATCGCGCCAGCAACAACCAGTTCGTCGACCTTGCGCATGCTGTTGCGTGGGGCACCTCGGCCATTGCGCTGGCAATGGGAATTCTGGGTATTGCGAACACCATGGCCATGTCGGTGTTCGAGCGGACCAGGGAGATCGGGATTTTGCGCGCGATCGGCTGGAAGGCAGGGCGCGTCATGCTGCTGATCGAAGTAGAGGCTGCAGTGCTGGGCGTGGCCGGAGGCATCCTAGGAATCGGCGTTGGATGGGGCGCGCTGCAGCTGCTTTCGCTGATGCCGAAGACGAATGTGCTGGTCCATACATCGCTGACGCCGTCTCATCTTGCGCAATCAATGGTTATTTCCCTGCTTTCGGGACTGATCGCAGGCGCATATCCCGCATGGCGCGGCTCGCACCTTTCGCCGGTGGAGGCGCTGCGCCATGACTGAGAACCAGGCAGCACCTCAGCTTGAAGTTCGCAGCCTGCGCAAGAGCTACGACGACGGAAGGATCGAGGCTCTGCGCGGAGTCGATCTCTCCATTAACGCGGGCGATTACGTCGCCATCAGCGGAGCAAGCGGCAGCGGGAAATCCACACTTCTCCAGTTGCTGGGCGGGTTGGACATTCCAACCAGTGGACAAGTGCTCTTCAAGGGCCAAACACTCGACCACATCGGCCTAGACGACTATAGGGCGCGGCAACTCGGTTTCATCTTTCAGGCATTCCACCTCATCCCCACCCTGCGGGCGATTGAGAACGTGCAGGTGCCGATGCTCGCGACCGGCGTCGATGCCGCGACCAGGTCTCAGCGCGCAGAGACACTGCTGGTTGAGATGGGGTTGCAACATCGCCTCAAACAGTTTCCCAACGAGCTTTCGGCGGGCGAGCGCCAGAGAGTCGCAATTGCGCGTGCCCTGGCCAACAATCCCTCCATCCTGCTAGCCGATGAGCCAACAGGCAACCTGGACAGCGTGAACTCGGCACACGTGATGGACTTGCTGAGGGGAATTCAGAAGGATCGGGGCATGACATTGGTGGTCGTTACGCACGAAAACGACATTGCTCATGCGGCTCCGCGACACATTCGCATTCGCGACGGAAGAATTGAAGCATGAGAGCAGCCCTCTTCACATTGCTGATTCCGGTACTGGCTGCGGCTGCAGCCACAGGCGAAAACCAGAACGCCATTCTGAATATTCCCCGCCAGGCCGTCGAGAAGGCTGATTTTCGAGCGACTGGCCATCTGGTTCGTGTGGACCCGGGCGGGACACGCACAAGCTATCCAATCAGCGTGAAGGCGCATTATTTTCCCGGCGTATTGCGGGTTCTCCTTGAAGTCTCTCAGCCCTCTGGATCCGTAGCAGCGGCAGCCCAACAGGCACCCTTGCACGTGCTTCTGGAACTGAGGCCGGGTGGACAGCCCACCATCAAGGTGGCCCATCCCGGAGACGTCGCCGCTGCCACGCTTCCCATTGAGAGATGGACCGAAGGTGTTGCTGGAACTGGCTTTACCTACGAGGATTTTCTCGAACAGCAATACTTCTGGGCCGGCCAATCGGTTACTGAACACGTGAAGTACGGTGCCCGCGACACCGATCTAGTGAAGAGCACGCCTGGACCAACAGACCGCTCCGGTTACTCCGAAGTCAAGACATGGCTGGACAGCAGTATCGGGTTTCCCGTATACGTCGAAAAGACACCCAAAAGGTCTGCGCCGGTGCATGAATATACCTACTTCGGGCTCCGGCATGAGGGGGGAGTCTGGTCAGCTAACCAAATTGAAGAAAAAAACCATGGCCAAACGGGTTCAACACTCCTTATCATTGACCGTGGTAGCCCTAAAGCAAACCTAAGCCTCGGGGATTTCAGCCCCGAGAAACTCACCCGGTTCCCATGAACCTCTAGGATCGTGCATGCAATTTGTGCTTTGGATAGTCACCGCCTTTATCGGACTAATCGCCGTTGGATTCCTGTACCAGTGGATTGGCGCTCATCGTGATCGTGTTCGCTTTGCCAGATCTGGACGTTGGATAAAGATCAGCGATGGATCACGTTTGTACATGCTGGAGAAGGGTTCGGGCGGACCCAGGGTAATCTTTGAAGCCGGAATTGCAGCAACGAACCTCAACTGGTGTCACATTCAAGATGTGGTTTCGGGCTTCACGGGAACCGCATCCTATGATCGTTGCGGGCTCGGCTGGAGCAGCCCCAGCAAGACTCCACGCACACCGGGCAACATTGCAAAGGAACTCCACGAAGGGCTGATTCGGGCAGGAATCAAGCCGCCCTACATCATGGTTGGCCACTCATTTGGCGGACTCGTGATGCGCCGGTTTGCCCTGATGTTTCCTGAGGACGTTGCGGGCGTGGTGCTGGTAGATCCAATGCGTCCCGAAGAATGGCCTCCGCTCTCCCCCGAAAAGCAGAAAGAGATTGATCGCGGAACCAAGCTGAGTTCGTTTGCGGTTCCGATTGCGCGCGTCGGCCTGGCTCGCCTCGCCGTCACTTCCCTCCTCTGCCGCTCAGGCAAAATCTCCGGACAGCTTGCAGGCGCAGCCGGAAGCGGCGGCCGTCACGTTCTTGCGCGCGTCAGCGAAGAGGTTGGCAAGATGCCGCGCGAGGTATGGCCGATCGTGGCCGCGCACTGGTCGCGTCCCGGTTACTACGTGGGTATGCGGTCGCATGTGCAAGCAGTTCCCGATACAGTTCGCGAGATGAAGGACGCCAACCCAATCATCGGCGATATCCCGGTTCTGGTACTCACGCCAGGCAAGTCGAACCCGCTTTCACCCGAACGCCTCACTTCAATCGGCGATAACGTTGAACAGGTGATCGCTCACGCGAGTGCACATTGGATTCACCTCGACGAACCGGACCTCGTCGTCGACTCAATTCGCGCTATGGTCGCCGCTGCAGTTGAACCCGTCGCTGCAGTGGGATAGTTCTTTGCGAACAAGCGGGCGCTCAGCCTCCGTCCGCATCGACTAAACCTGCTTCAGGATTTCTATTGCTTCTCGCCGGCGGCAAACTGTGTCCACGGTCCAGCCTTCATGTCCTTCAGGACCGGCCTCAGCCAGTCGTATTCAGGATGGGCAGCGAGAAATGGCGCGGCCAAAAAATCCTCTCCGCAGGGATGGCCGGCATGCCCAATGATCGACATCTTCCCGGCCAACTCCGAGTCAGCCACCTTACCCGTGACTGCACCGCCTGGGAAGTACGGTCCCCAGTCAAACACCGGAACGCCCTCCTTCGCCTTGTCGACATGGCCGCAAAGTGAGCGCTGATCCGCTTCAACCTTCCCCGAATAGCTGTCGACGTGATCGGAAAGAAACTTCTCTGCAATTTGCACGTCGATTTGGCCTCTTGCACTCTCGATCTCTTTCTCTGCCGTAACACGGCGTGCATTCGGCGAACTCGACATGTTCTTCGGGTCAAAGCTGTCGGTCTCGTCCTTGATCAGCGATGAATCGCGCGCGAAGTTTGTGCTGATAAAGTAGCCGTCCTTCGATCGCCATAGCGGCGTGTTCTTCAAGCCGAGTTCGAGGTAGGCAATCTCCCCGGTCTTCCGGTCACCGATAAGCCAATCGTTGGCATAGCCACCGTTGTTTCCATCCTTGATCAATTTCACATACTCATCGATCGATGATGCGTATTGCATCGCCCTGCGCGAACGCACAAACTCTGGCGTTCCATCCGGATCCCAGCCCACGAATTGCGTGATCGTCGTCTCCGTAATCATGATGCCCGCGTCGTTCACGCCGAAGTCGTCCTGGCTGGTAATTACGCCGGGTGTGCCGTCCATAATCATGCGATGGCCGTGCGCCGGTTGAATGTCAAACATGATGGTCCAGCGTTCGCCCTCCGCGTAGCTCGACCAGTTGTTGTGCGCTATCACAATTCTCCCGCCCTTGGTATAGCTGCCCGTTGCGATGAAAGCCGAACAGCGTCCCGAAGGCCAGATCTGCGGCGCGTTCTCAGCCTTCTCTCGTTTGTTCAGCCAGGGAACGTAATACTCGGGCAGCTCGATGCCCCCATTCAGGGCAACAATGTCCCAGACGTCCAGCTTGAAGCCTCGGGAGCGCACCCCACGAGCGATGCCGTCAAGCTCCTGCTGGTACTCGGCATCGATGTGCGGCCAAAGCATCTTGCGGCTCGCCTCACGAAAGAATTCCCAATTGCGCCTTGTGCTGTGCATGCTCTCCAGCTTGATGACCCCGACCATGTCGGCTATCTCCCTGGCAAGCAGACGTCCATGCTGGTATCCAATCTCAGCCGGCGTGCCTTCCAGGTGGACGTAGGTCCAGCCGCCTCTCTCGAAACGATAGCCGGGCTGCGACTGAGGATCTGACCCAACTGCGCCACCCGAAGGAGCGGCATAGAGGACGCCAACACCTAAAGTCGTGAAGAGGATCAGACTGGTAAACAGGGAGCTTATGGGTCGGAAAAAGGCAAGGCTATACTTCACGAGCGTGAGCCGCATCGAATGACCTCCAGGATTTTTCTAAGCTAGCACGGTGAGCGGAGATTCGGCAGGAGTGACAGCGAAGAGTTTGAAGCTCTCCTGGCAAGGCGATTCCCTGCCAAAAAACTCAAATCGGCTCCCCCTCGGTTAGCTACTTCTTCTTGCCCGATTTGCCAGGGATTTTCTTCGGGGCGGGCTTGGCAGTCTTCGCCGGCTTCGCAGCCTTCTTTGCCGGGACAGACTTCGCAACCGGCTTTGGGGAAGCCTTCGGCTTGGGCTTAGGCTTCGCCACTGGTTTAGGTTTGGGTGCCACCTTTGGCTTAGGAGCAGGCTTTGCTACCACCTTTGCCGCTACTTTTGCTGGAGCTTTGGGAGCCAAAGAAGCCTTTGGGGCTGGCTTCTCCGCAGCCTGAGCCGGCGTCTTGGATTTCGCAGCGGGCGCCACAGCAGCGGTTGCTGGCTTTGCCGGTGTCGCAGCCTTGGGAGCAGGTGCAGCGGCGGTTTGTTTTGCCTTGGGAGCCTCAGCTGAGACAGCCGCTTTCTTCCCTTTGGATGCCACTCCATTCAGAGGCGCAGCAGCCTTGGCCCCACGTTTAGGCGTTGGTTCGTCGTCATCGCCGTCCAAGTCCCCTTCTGAGCCAGGCTCCGCCTCGTCCTCCAGTTCGACATCGAGATCGACCTTGGGCAACTTTATCCCCAGATCCAGGTCCTCATCGTCGCCCTCAATCTCCTCGATTTCGTCGTCAGCGTCGAGATCATCGTCGCTCTCCTCATCATCATCAAACGAACGCTCCTTAACCTTTGCTTCAGAGCGCTTGGCTCGGGTCCGCTTGATGGTGATCTGCGGTGGCGGAGCGGGCGGCGAGTGCGGCTCCAGGAATGCTCGCATCTCCTCCGGCGATTCCAGCTTCCCGTCGATGAGCTGAAGGAAGATTTGGTGGACGACATCTGCGTATATACCCAACTCAGGGGTAATGCGCATCTCCTGCATCAACGCATGGGGAATACGCTGGCGGGCCTCCGGCCAGACCTTCAGGAACTGGTTAAAGCGTTCCTTTACTGCTAAGTCCTTCGTCGTAAATCCAAGCCAGAGAACCGCTTCCGGATCATAGCTCGTGAAAAGCTTGTAGCCCGCAGACGGCGTTGCGTTCTCTTTTGACAGCAGCACCTTGGCAAATTTTGATGCCAATGAGTCAAGACTGTTCCACTCCTCGACAAAGCCTGGCCGCAGCATCTCCTTCTTCAGAGCCGACAGGTCTTTGGGAGCAAGCTTCGCAGTTAGCAACTGCATTTGGGCAGCTGAAATGTCCGCATGAACTCCCTGGACAAGAAGCTCCACCGCAAGGTCGTGGAGAGCGTTCAATTTCTCAGCGTCAGCCTTGGCAGCTGTCCACGCGGGGAAAAGTACATGCATCCAGCCAGCAGCCTCAAGGGCCTGCAAGACCTTAAGTCCTTCTTCTTCATGAGCGATCTGCTCGAGTTCCTGAGATCGGGCGGTTGGCGACAGGTGTTCGATCACACCTTCGGCAACGGCGTTCTCATAGCGAGTCCGGGTCTTCGGGTCGAGATCCCAGCCGAGCCGAGTCTGGTAACGCGTAGCGCGAATCAGAAGAGACGGCTCCTCAAGGAATCCGTAATTCGAGACAAGCCGAAGCGCTCGGGCTTCAATGTCGGCAACCCCGTTCAGCGGATCCATCAGCAGGCCGAAGGAGCCTTCATTCAATGAGATGGCCATGGCATTCACCGTGAAGTCGCGCCTGCGCAGATCTTCGAGGATCGTGGCCGGATGGTACACGGCCTTGCCAGGCTTGGGGTAATCGACGCGGTGAGTGCTGATCACGTCTACCCGAACAGTGCCCGAGAAACAAACAAATAGTCTCTTGGAGGGTTCGTCTTCACCCCAGATTTTCCCGCCAATTTTCTCTATTGTTTTCTTTAGTTTAAGAGCATTTCCATGAACCGCTACTTCAAGATCGCGCACCGCATGGCCGCTGGTTAGATCGCGAACCGAATCACCGGTGAGAAAAAGTAGAAATCCTGCCTCGCGGGCTGCCTCGCGCAACTGTCGAAGCGCGTTTCGCTGGTCCGCCGATAACCTGTTTTCCAGAAGATAGATATAATCCGCCATCTTCCTCCCTGCTTTCGCCGCCTTATTCCGCGGGTTGACTGAGCATTCCCAAGTACCTGATCTGCTTACTCTTACGGTGCGATCTGGCTGAGACAGCAACCAGTACATTAACACAAAGTTCGAGGCTTGGCTAGGTCTGGATGGCTCAATCATCCAGAGGAGTTTCATAGCGCAGGCAAGGACCCCTTCTGGACGTTGGTCCCGAATCGGCTTTGCTTTTGCCGATCAGTCCATGCAGCCACCTGCACCACGCTTGCGACAATCCGCCCATGCGACAATCAATGCGATGGCTTCCGCCCGCAAACCCGTCATCGTACGCAAGTTCTCCCGCGACTGGTCGGCAGGGTACGCGGGCGCTGACCCATCCCTGGGCTCGACCGAATGCGAAATCCTGGACGTCACCGGCAAGGTGCTGAGGATTCCATGGGCCGAGATAAAGTGGGTCTGCTATGTCCGCGACTTCCCTCAGGGCGAAACCTCAAACCCAGAGCGGCTCATGCAGAAGCGGTTTGCAACCCGCCCCCGAACAGCCGGCCTGTGGATCCGGATGACATTAACAGACGGTGAGGAACTGGAAGGCCTCGCCGCCAACGACCGATCGCTTGTGGATGGTTCCGGGCTCCTATTAACGCCTCCGGACACGCGCTCGAACACACAGCGAATCTATGTTCCGTGCAGCTCGATCCAAAAATTCGAAGTGGTTAGCCTCATCGGTGCTGGCGCCCGTAAACATCCCGCAGCCGCAGGCCCACCTCAGCCAGAGCTCTTCCCGCCCGACCAGGACACAGCCCAGAGCTGACCCGCCACTGCCCAAGTGTCGAGGCTTCCGGTACAATCGGAACCGATGAAGCTAGGGCAGTTAGCAGCCAAACTTGGTGCCGAGCTGCGCGGAGACGCGGAGCTGGAAATCACTGGTGTCAAAGGAATTGAGGAAGCTGGACCGGGCGAGATCACCTTCGTCGCCAATCCTCGCTACGCCGGGCTTGCGCGGACCACACACGCCGCCGCGGTCCTGGTTGATCCGGCCTTTCAGGACCTCAACACCGCAACACTTCGCATCAAGAACCCCTACCTGGCTTTTTCACGAGCGCTGGCAATGTTCCACACGCCGCAATCCTACGCGCCAGGGGTCCATTCAACTGCCGTGATCGACCCGACTGCTCAGTTCGGCGAAGATGCCCACATTGGCGCATATGTCGTTGTCGGGGCGAATGTTCGGCTCGGCCCCCATGCCACGCTGCTGCCCCACGTCGTTATCTACCCAGGCGTTCAGGTCGGAAGCCATCTTTTTGCCCATGCACATGCCGTCATTCGCGAGTATTGCGTCCTCGGCGACCATGTGACATTGGAAAACGGCGCAATCGTCGGTTCCGACGGGTTTGGTTTCGCCAAAAACGAAGCTGGCCAGTGGGAGAAGATTCCCCAGTCTGGCCCCGTGAAGCTGGGCGACCGCGTAGATGTGCAGGCCAACGCCTGCATCGACCGGGCAACCGTAGGCTCTACTGTGATTGGCAACGGATCCAAAATCGACAACCTTGTACAGGTCGGCCATGGCTCAAAAGTCGGCGAGAACACCCTCATATGCGCGCAGACTGGATTGGCCGGTTCATCTGTCATAGGAAACAACGTGATTCTCGCCGGCCAGACCGGAATCGCCGGCCACTGCATCGTCGGAGATGAAGTAATTCTTACAGCGCAGTCGGCTGTCTCGCATGACATCCCGCCTGGCAAAATGATCTCCGGATCTCCCGGGTTCGACAATCGTGTTTGGCTGCGGGCGGTCTCGATCTTTCAGCGGCTCCCAGAGCTTCTCAAACGGCTCGATCGGCTTGAGAAGAAAGTGGAGTCTCAGGCAACGAATGAGAGCCCACCAGACACCGAAGGAGTCGGCCAATGACCGAAACATTTCACGCCTGGATGCGCCTGGCAATCAAGATGTCGCAACGCATTCTAATGGCGACAGGAGTTTTTCTGGGATTTCTCGCGGTTGCCGGCTGCCACTCCTACCATGTCGAGACAACTGTCGAGAACCGCACTGGCAAGCCCGTCAAGCTGCTTGAAGTGGAGTATCCGAGCGCCACATTTGGCGCAGGTCAGCTAGACTCCGGTGCGACATTTCCCTATCGGATGCAGTTCAGGAACTCCGGCCCCATCAAGGTCACGTATACCGCCGACGATGGCCATATTGTTACGATCGACGGTCCCCACGTGGCCGAGAAGCAGGAAGGCAAACTCGAGATCGTTCTTCTTCCGGATGGCAAAGCGGAGTTCCACCCGGAACTCACGCCTGCACGCTAAACGATACCGATCCCTGGCCCGCCAGTCTCCTACCGAACCATACTTTGGAACAACGGCGAATGAAGCAGGTTGTCGAATTCCGAGTCGGATGTGGCAAAGTGGATGCCCAATTTCCCGGAGTCGGACGAAATATCAGTCGCTTTCAGCGCTGATTTCTCTGCCTCAGAGCCGCTCATCTTTCGCACCAGCACAGCCGCAGTCAGCAACGATGAGATGGTGGCTGCGGCAAACGAGTCGCCGGTGGAGATAGTCAAGTCGAACTTCACCCCATGTTGGAAGTCCATCCCGTACCACGATCCAAGCAGCCGCTTGCGAACAGACTCGAAGTCCGTCAGCGAACCGGCTTCGCCCAGCACCTGGCGCATCATGGTCTGTGTTCCCTTTTCGTCGAGAATGCTCCACAGTGGCTGTGAGTCCACGCTGCGCATAGCATCCATCATCTGGCTATTGTTGAGCAGGCTCTGCGACACACCGTCACGCGCATCAAGCGACTTCTCGACAGCATCTTTCGAACCGAAGACCATGGTGGACTGATCAACAAAGCAGATCACCATTCCGACCTTCGCCATCGGATAAACGCGATTGGTCCTGATCAGCGTGGCCTTCACCTTGTCCTTGCGGAAGTTGGCCAGAATGTCCTGCATTGGGAATTGCCCCTGAGCAATGCCGAGCGTGGTCAGGCCATCGCTTGTGGCTGAAGGCCGAAAAAGCGCAAACGCGAGTTGGTCGACGTCATGGTTGTCGTTGAGCCCGGACTTACGCAGCGCGTCGTCAAACTGCTTCAAGTCGGGGGGCATCACTCGCTCTTTAAGATCCATTGCCGCGGTCGAATTCTGCATCGCACGATAGTCGACCACAACCAACTGCTGCACTTCACGGGGTATCGCCGTGCGCGCATCTGTAGACAACTGTGCTGCCTGCGAAACCGATGCCGCCGCTAAAAGCACCGGAACCACTGAAACCTTGACCAGAAACTTCAACAATTTCTTCCTCCATCCATCTGCTGTGCCCTTTTGCCTTGGTTCCCCCAAAGCCAGGACAATTATCCTTTTGGTTCACCCGGCCAGCCAAGCGGAGCTTCAAGCCGATGCTCCAGAATCTTGGTGTGCGGATCAAACCCACTTAATAGACGCATCCACTCGCTTTCCCGCTCACAAGCCGCCTCGGGAATCAACCCAATCACCTCGCCCTCAGCTATAGAAACCTTATGCCGATGGGCAAGCTTCGTAATCGCGGCGTAGACCTGTGAAATAGGGGTCGCTTTAAAGTCCGTAATGTTCATCGAGAGCTGCGCCCGGCCATGGGCCATCACTCCCATTGCCTTAACGCCTTTCAAACCGCCAGATGCAGCGCGAATCTCCCGGGCAACCGCTCTCACAATGGACACGTCGGACGAGTCGAAGTAGATGTTGTAAGCCACCAGGAACTTGCGGGCGCCCACAGCACACGCTCCGGCAGTTGGATGCAAGCCGGGCCCGCCCAGGTCCGGGCGGCTCGCTGCTTCCTTCGCCACCGCGTCACGCAGTCCTTCGAACTGCCCCCTGCGAATATCCTCCAGATTGGCCCGGTCCGGACGCGCCGCAGCTGACTCGTAAAAGAAGACGGGTACACCGAAACGCCGCCAGATCTCCAATCCCGCCTGTCGGGCCAGCAGCACACATTGCTCCAACTTGATTCCAGTGACAGGCACAAATGGAATAACGTCGGCCGCGCCGATTCGCGGATGCACACCCTCCTGCCGGGTCAGGTCAATCAGGTCGACAGCCTTGCCCGCGCCGCGGATTGCCGCCTCAACCACTGCGCCAGGCTCTCCTGCAATCGTCACCACCGAGCGATTGTGGTCGGCATCCATTGACCAGTCGAGCAGCCGCACACCCTCCACGCGCATCGCCGCCACAATGGCTTCGACACGCCGGGCATCCCGGCCCTCGGAGAAGTTTGGTACGCACTCTACTACCGGTCCACTCATCGTCAACTTGGCTAACCTGCCCTATCCGATCCTGCCATTCATTTTCAACCCGCAGCTCATTTCCAAAACGTATAGCCCAACTGCGCTTCCACGCTTGCATTCACGCCGGGGTTGCGGTCGCCAAGCGATGCAGAAGAAATATGTACCGCATTGACCCCAAGATCCCAGGACCTGCCTGCCCGCGTGAAGTAGTGAATCCCGAATCCCCCCTGCGGAGAGAAGTTCCACACGCTTGTACCACTGTCGATGGTCACGGTCTGGCCGTTGATGATCTGGGTCGGGAAAAAGTTGGGCGGAAACTTATGGGTGGTATAGATCAATCCGCCGGCGGCCTGGAACCACGGCTGGATGCGCCTGGATCTGGTAAGAAAATTCCAGCGAAAGATGACTGGAGTGATGCTGACGCCGTGGTACATGCCCCCCTCGGCAAGCAGCGAACAACTAAAGGTCTGTTCGTTTGGCCCAGCGCAGACGGTCGTTGCATAATGCGGTGCCGGGGTGAATGCCATCCAGAGGGGCATAATGTTGCCACCCAACTCGAACTGGCCAGGGAGCGGCCAAGTGTGCAGCGGTCGCGTAATGATCTTGCTCAACTGAAACCCGGCCCTGAGAAACTGGAAATCGGAGCGGTCGCCGACGCCGATGCCAAAATTAACAAAAGGGCCATACTCCCAACTCTTGTTGTTGCGTACCTGGACAACGGGGTTGTCCGCATCTGTGGCGGAGGCTGTGTCAGGCGTTTCAGCGCTGGCCATCAGCGTCCCAGCCAGGGCAACAAAAAGGATGAACCTCATGCGTTGAATCAAATCCGGTCCCTTTCTCCATTCAGAATCGCACCGATCATCACAGAAAAGGCCGCCACGTCTGGGCGGCCTCTCCTGAATCCAAGAATTCAGCTGGATCAGCCGGCAGCGTGCTCCACCTGCTCCGCATCCATGTCGAAGTTTGAATAGACGTTCTGTGTGTCGTCGCTATCTTCAAGAGCCTCGAGCAGGCGGACCATCTGGTTTGCCTGTGCCCCTTCGAGCTTGGTATAGGTGGAAGCCACCATCGTTACTTCACTCATCACAGTCGGAATACCCGCGGCCTTGATCGCCGCGGCAACCGCCTCATGCGAGTGAGGGTCAGTGAGTATCTCCCAGCTGTCGCCTTCGTCGTTCAGGTCCTCGCCGCCATGCTCGAGCACGATGTCCATCAGCTGCTCTTCGGTGGCCGCATGCTTCTCGATTGCAATCACGCCCTTCTTCGAGAACATAAAGCGGACCGATCCGGATTCGCCAAGATTCCCGCCGTTTTTCGAGAAGGCGAAGCGAATTTCGCTCACTGCCCGGTTGCGGTTGTCGGTAAGCACGTCGACTATGACGGCAACGCCGCCCGGGCCGTAACCCTCAAAGCTGATCTCTTCGTAGTTCACGCCCTCAAGCTCGCCGGTGCCGCGCTGAATGGCACGTTTGATGTTTTCCTGGGGCATATTCTCGGCCTTGGCTGCGAGAATCGCGGTCCGCAGACGCGGGTTGCCGTCAGGATCGCCTCCACCGCCCTTGGCAGCGATGGTAATTTCCTTGATCAGGCGGGTAAAAGTCTTGCCGCGCTTAGCATCAAGCGCGCCCTTCTTGTGCTTGATTGTGGCCCATTTGGAATGGCCGGACATAGAGCCTCTTGGATGGTGGATATACTGGCGCGAACACGCGCCTAACCCCCTGATTATACCATCGCTGCCGACTCTCGCTACGGGGTCCAAGCTGCTACGCTAGAACCATAAAAATGGGGGAACCATGAAATTCGGGGTATTGGTCTTTCCAGGCTCCAACTGCGACCACGACACCTATAACGTCATCGCCGAGATTGCCCATCAGCCCGTCACCTTCCTTTGGCACGATTCTGAGGACCTGGGCGGCGTCGATGCAGTGCTTGTTCCCGGCGGATTCGCCTATGGCGACTACCTTCGCACTGGCGCAATCGCACGCTTTTCACCGGTCATGCAGGCGGTCCAGCGCTTTGCTGCTGGCGGCGGTCTGGTCCTGGGCATTTGTAACGGCTTCCAGATCCTCGCCGAAGCCGGCCTGCTGCCCGGGGCGCTGATGCGCAACGCAGGCCTCAAATACATCTGCAAGCAAGTAGATCTGCGCGTCGAAACCACCGACAGCCCCTTCACCCGACAATTGACCAAAGGAGACGTGCTCAAGATTCCCATTGGCCACATGGAAGGCAACTACTTCTGCACGCCTGAGGAACTCCATCGGCTCGAGTCCGAAGATCGCATCGCCTTTCGATATTCCACCCCCCAGGGCGAGATCAGTCAAGACGCGAATCCGAATGGATCGCTCGGCAACATTGCCGGAATCCTGAATCCCGGCCGAAACGTACTTGGAATGATGCCCCACCCCGACCGCTCGAGCGAGCTACTGCTCGGATCGGCAGACGGTTGGAAGATCTTTGCCTCGATGGTCGAGGCGTTAGCGACACGCTGAAGTTCCTGCCTTAGCCCAAGAGAATCGGCACATGATCGACATTCATCATCATCTGATCTACGGCGTAGATGACGGACCTGCGGACATCGCGATGTCTCTAGCCATGGCCATCGAGGCGGCCGACGAGGGCGTAACCGACATCGTCTGCACGCCCCACGCAAACGACACCTTCCCGTTCCAGAGGGCCTTGAATCAGGAGCGGCTTGAAGAGTTGCAAAGCCAACTCAAGGGCGTGATTCGGCTCACCCTGGGCTGCGACTTCCATCTCAACGCCGACAACATTATCGATGCCCTGGAGAACCCACTCCGCTACGCAATCGACGAAAAAGGCTACTTGCTGGTTGAGCTGCCAGAGATGGTGATTCCTCCGCAACTCACCGAAGCCATGCGCCGGCTGCAAGGAGTCGGCTACACCATTGTCATCACTCACCCGGAGCGCAACCAGGTGCTTTATCACCGCCATGACCTGCTCGCCGACTGGATGCGGGACGGCTGCCTTGTGCAAGTAACGGCAGGCTCGCTCTATGGCCGGTTTGGCAAGGCCGCCGAGGCCTTTTCCCTGGAGCTGCTCGAGCGCAACTGGATCCACTTCATCGCCACAGATGCGCACAACCCAAAGTGGCGCCCACCCCACCTCAAGAAGGCCTACGACTTTGTCGCCGACAAGGCGGGCGCGGAAACCGCACAACGGATATTCGTCTCCAATCCCCGCGTCGCGCTTGAAGGATCGCGCTGGCCCCGGCAACCCGAGCCTGTAGGACTTTGGGAGCACGTTCCCCTCAAGTTCGATCCCAACCTGATCCCAAAAGGCCCAAAGCGACCGCCGAGCAAATCGCGCCAGCAGCCGGAGTCGTCGAGCGACGAGTCGAATTCCGGCAAAGGGTTTTGGGGACGGCTCTTCGGCAAATGATCGTGAAGCTCTCTAAACCAGCCCCAGACCGCCATCCACGCCCAATATCTGTCCCGTGACGAAGCTTGGCCCAGTGACAAAGAACAACACAGCCTGTGCCACGTCCTCTGCCGTCCCGTTGCGACCCATCGGTGTGCGCGCGGCAAACCGCTCCCCCGCATTGCCACTCTCGCCCATCTCAATCCGGCCGAACTCAACCCAACCGGGCGCAACGCAATTCACGCTCACTTCCGGAGCAAAGCCCTTGGCCATCGCCAGCGTAAGCATGTGCAGCGCAGCCTTTGAGCTGCAATAGTGCGCATGATCGGCCCAAGCATGGCTTCCACCCAGAGACCCAATGTTGACGATGCGCCCACCTGTGGCCTTCAGATGAGGCAGCGCCTCTCGAGCCACCAGAAACGGCCCGCGCGCATTCGTCTCGAACACTGCATCCCACGCGGCAACACTCAACTGATCGAGCGCCGCGCGCTCAAATACTGCAGCATTGTTGACAACCACATCCAGGCGCCCAAACTCCCCAACCACCCCGGCAATCGCTGCCTTTACTGAATCTTCAGACCGCACATCGCACTCAAGCGCAACAGCCCGCACGCCAAGTGCTTCCATTGCTCGGACGGTATCCTGCGCCTCTTGGCCAGATTTGAGAAATGTGATCGCTACATTTGCGCCCTCTGCCGCAAGCGCAAGCGCAATCGCGCGGCCAATACGGCGCGCTCCGCCGGTGACCAATGCCGATTTGCCGCTCAGGAGTCGATTTCCCATAGCACTCTCAACACCGGTCAGTCTCAATTGTGCCTGCACTACTTGGGAGGCGCCGCCGTGTCCGCAGGCGGGGTCGAACTTGGGGGAGGCGCGGAATTCGCAGGCGGAGCCGAGTCTGGAGCCTTGGCCGGAGCAGCGTCTTTTCCGCCCTCCTGATTCCCCTCATGTTTCTTGTAGATGGAGTACTGTTCGCCTGGCCGCTTCAGACGAATCTCGATCGCCATATCTGCCTTGTCGACCTTGTAGTCATCCCCGAATGTCTGAAACCCTTTGGCAATCACTTGAAGCCGCACAGTTCCGCCGATCGGCAACACGTCGATGATCGTCTTGCCGTCTTCGTTGGTCTTCAGCTCCATGTTGCCCTCGTCTTTCTCTCCCTGCATGGGATGAAAGATCACAGCGGCATTTTCGACAGGCTTGCCGTTCACGTCCTTGAGGATGGTGACTTCGATGCGCGAGGTCGGAGGCGGAGACTTGTACTTGCGGCCTCGAGAGCCATCGTTGCTCTGGCCTTGTGCCGCGAGCGAGGAAAAGGCAAGGCCGATGCCGGCCATTACGATTGTGAGGCGAAAGACGGTGCTGCGAACCATTTGCTAATTGTAGACGTTTGACGGGTGCGGTGGGAATCCTATACCAGCGAGCAATGCCTACTGCACGATATACATCACCGAGGTGCTGTTCATGCTGAGCGTGCTGGCTGGAATGTACGGGATGTGAAATGGATAAGCATAGGTGACATTCACCTGGACGCGGCTGCCGGGGTTTTCGTTTCCGTCCGGATAGGTGGTGTTCACCGTCATCGTCCCGCCGCCGATGTTAGGGAATGATGCCGAGGCGGCAAAGGTGTTGATTGCAGGAGCGGCCAGGGTGCAGGACGCGTTCGAAGCGGTCAGGCAGCTTGATCCATGAACCATCGCATAGCGAGTCCCTTCGCGCGCGCACTCCGAAAGAGCGTCGCGTGTGTAGGTAGCGATGCATACCTGAATGAGCCCAAAGAAGAAAGTGAGAAGTATAGGAACTGAAATCGCAAACTCTATCAGCGAGCTGCCTTCCTCGCCCGTACATTGCTTAGTTTCCTTTACCGCTCCACCGTGATTCCCTTTTGTGCGAGCCCGCACTTCCGTCAAGCCGCTTGCTCGCCGGCATGGTCGGCCCACTCGATTCCACGCGGTTTGAGGCACTACTCCTCCACTTCCATCACAGAGATAGATGTCAGGTTAAAGCTCGTGGGCAGCCCGGAAATCCGAAATGGTATCGGTATTACAGCACTTGTGGTGACCTGGACGAATTGAAGACTGTGATTGGATGTGCCGGTGCATGCGGAGTTCGCGGCGGCCTGCGTCGTATACTGCGCCCCCGCGATCGACAGCGAGCATGCGAAGTACATGTTGGGCGTTACGCTGAGGATACTGCTGACGTCCCCCGCTTCGCCTTTGGCCGCAGCGGTCATTCCAGCCGAATCGGCCGCATACGTCGAGCTCATCATTCCGTAGGCCGCACCCGCATGGGCGGCGTTAGACACCTCAATCGAGTCGTAAATACCCATCCCTGCCTCGACTGTGCCAATAAGCACCGGCGCGCCCAACAGGGGGATGCAGAAGGCCATTTCGACAAGCGCTCCTCCTGACTCCGCAGTCAGCAATCGGCCCAATGCATGCGTGATCGAAACCACGCCAAAACAGGTCAGCTTACAAACAGGATGCGCGAGTTGGTCGAGTCCCTTTTTCATTTCTTACTCCGCCAATTTCGCTACGGAGGAATTCATCGTCCCCAGGTTGGTGGTGGCATAGCTGTTGAGGGTTGCGCCGCCAGCCATGGTCAGCGTCTGCGCAACAAAGTCCATGTTCATGGATGTGCCCGTGCCGTTGTTTAGCGTGACGGCTGCACTCGGCGCATACGTTAGCCCGGATAAATTCGAGGTTGACCCACCCTGGATCGTTACCGTATTTCCCGCCACATAAAACAGGGTTTGCGGAACGCCGCTGACAGTTGGTGCTGAGAGGGTTGCCGTCACTCCGTTTGCAACGTTGACTGTACCCCCCACATAGAACGTCACATTGCTGCCGGAGATCGGCGCGCCTCCTCCTGTATTGAAGTTCCCCTGAATGTAGTAGGTATACCCCGAAGAAAACGTGACGGATGCTGAATCGCTCGTGTCCAAACTTGTGTAGCAGACCGTGTTGCTGACCACGGTTTCGCCCGCCATCGGCAGAGTATAGACACCGGTGTAGTTGTTCGCCGATGTCCAGCCCTGAATTGGGTTGGCATAGCACGGTGTGCCATTGGGAAGCACTGGCGCGGCGATCGTGGGACTACACGCGGCAACGCCAGTCACCACCTTTGTGGTCGATGAGATAGTGCCGCCATTGTTAATGTTGCTGGAGTTATCCCAATTGGTTGAGACAGTTCCCAGCGAGAGTGCATTAATGCCGGCGCTGCCCACTACACCCACCGCATTGCTAGCGCTTGAGTCAACAGTGATTCCGCAACTCGAAGCGGAAAGCTGCGCATCGTTGCTCATATTCAGACCCATCCCAGAGCCGGCCTCCAGGCAGATGCAGGTCGGGCTCGACTGCCCTCCTCCTGACACGGCACGCGCGCCGACGTTCAATGTGGACAGCGAGGAATTGAAGACTCCAAGAAGTAGCGTTGGAATCTTGCGACTGATAACCACCTCGGTATACCCGGAACTTCCCGAGTAAATGCCGTATTTGGGCGGACTGTTGATCTGAACAGTTGCCGGGTTCAGCGCTGCTCCAGGGTCAAAGCCATTCATTTTTGCCATTGCATTGGCCACCGTCTGCATATTTCCCGAGTCCCCTGCCGTCGACTCTTCTGCCGCAGCAATAGCCGCAGCGTCGGCTGCCGCTTGCGCCATGCGCTTCTCGTGGAAGAAAAAGCCGGTATCAACGGCAAGGGCCATAAACCCCAAAGCCAGGAGACTGAGAAAGGCGGCCACCCAGACGGCAGACTGGCCGCTTCTTTCCTGCAAAACCTTGGGCAAGCCTCCCATGTTTGAACCCCCCGGAAAAGTGAAGAGAATTGAACGTTCTCAATCCCTTATTCGGCTGAATGAGGTGCTTCATGAGCGCTTGCCAAGGAGAATCGACACAAGAGTAACGCTTTCAGGGATGCTATCGAGGCCGAAACGTGCCTTGAATGACCTAACCCCGAGGGCCGAGAAGGGGAGATCGTCAGTTCTGCTGATTTTCTGAGCGACTTACACTCATGTTTTAAGCCTTCTGGACTTGACAAACGCAATTTCAATCCCCTATCGTTAGCAATTGGAAGGGGTGACTGCTAGCACATCGCTGGCAGGATTGCTTGACGTCCAACCGGCCTATTCACCGGGTTGGCGGCTAAAGCGCCTTCCGCAGCCCTACTGAATCACGCATTTCAATCACCGGCGGGGAGATCCCCAGCCGAGATCTGAAGGAGAAGCGAAGAAATGGCATCAACGACTGCAACGACCACGTTTACCCCCCTCCACGATCGCATCCTCGTCCGCCGTCTTGAAGAGGGCGAAACGATCCGCGGTGGAATCATCATCCCTGACAGCGCCAAGGAAAAACCCCAGGAAGGCGAAGTCATCGCCGTCGGCAAGGGCAAATCCAATGACGAAGGCAAGGTCTTCCCGCTGGACGTCAAGGCTGGCGACAAGATCCTTTTCGGCAAGTACTCCGGAACCGAGATCAAGATCGACGGCGAGGAGTTCCTCATCATGCGTGAGGAAGAAGTCCTCGGCATCGTCAAGAAGTAGCTGCGTCCGCCGCGGCGGACGAGTTCACAGTTCTCAGTTCACAGTTCGTAGTGAACGATCGCTGTGGGCCGCAACTGTGAACTACGAACTAAGAACTGCGAACTAAGGAGAATTTGAGCAATGGCAAAGCAAATCCTACACGGTGAAGAATCCCGTCAGGCGATTCTGCGCGGAGTCAACATCCTCGCGGACGCTGTCAAGGCCACCCTCGGCCCCAAGGGCCGCAACGTGGTAATCGAGAAGAAGTTTGGCTCACCAACCATCACCAAGGACGGCGTCACTGTCGCCAAGGAAATCGACCTCAAGGATCCCCTTGAGAATGTCGGCGCACAACTCGTTCGTGAAGTCGCTTCCAAGACCTCGGATGTTGCCGGGGACGGCACCACCACAGCAACCGTTCTGGCCCAGTCCATCTTCAAGGAAGGCGTCAAGACCGTTGCAGCAGGCGCAAACCCCACCGCACTCAAGCGCGGCATCGACAAGGCCGTGACTGCGATCATTGGCACCCGCGACAAGGATGGCAAGTGGACCGAGGGCGGAGCCCTTGGAAAGCTCTCCAAGCCCGTTGACGAGGGTTCCGTTGCCCAGGTTGGCGCTATCTCCGCCAACGGCGACCAGGAAATCGGCGACATCATTGCCCACGCAGTCAAGGTTGTGGGCAAGGACGGCGTCATCACCATCGAAGAGTCCAAGACCATGCACACCGGTCTCGAGACTGTCGACGGCATGCAGTTCGATCGCGGCTACCTCAGCCCCTACTTCGTCACCGACGCAGAGCGCCTCGAAGTCGCCCTCGACGATCCCTACATCCTGATCTACGAAAAGAAGATCAGTGCCATGAAGGATCTGCTTCCCCTGCTCGAGCAGGTTGCTCGTGGCGGCAAGCCGCTGCTGATCATCGCTGAGGACGTGGAAGGCGAAGCGCTGGCCACCCTCGTGGTCAACAAGCTGCGCGGAACCCTCAATGTTGCTGCCGTCAAGGCTCCTGGCTTCGGCGATCGCCGCAAAGCCATTCTGGGCGACATTGCAACCCTCACCGGCGGCAAGGCCATTACCGAAGACCTCGGCATCAAGCTGGAAGGCGTGAAGCTTGAGGATCTGGGCAAGGCCAAGCGCATCACCATCGACAAGGACAACACAACCATCGTCGACGGCGCAGGCAAGTCTTCTGAGATCGAAGGCCGTGTGCGCGAGATCCGTGCGCAGATCGAGAAGACCACCTCCGACTACGACAAGGAGAAGCTCCAGGAGCGTCTCGCCAAGCTTGTCGGTGGCGTTGCCATCATCAAGGTCGGCGCTGCAACCGAGACCGAGCTCAAGGAGAAGAAGGCTCGCGTTGAGGATGCTCTGCACGCAACCCGCGCTGCTGTCGAGGAAGGTATCGTACCCGGAGGCGGTGTTGCTCTGGTCCGTGCCATCCCCGCTGTCGATGAGCTGATCAAGACCCTGGAAGGCGATGAGAAGATCGGCGCGCAGATCGTTCGCCGCTCACTCGAAGAGCCGCTCCGCCAGATCGTCGCCAATGCCGGCGAAGAGGGCGCTGTGGTTGTCGCCAAGGTGCTCGAGTCCAAGGATCAGCACTTCGGTTACAACGCGGCTACCGGCAACTTCGAAGACCTGGTCAAGGCCGGCGTCATCGATCCCACCAAGGTAACCCGCACGGCGCTGCAGAACGCAGCCTCGATCGCTGGCCTCCTGCTCACCACCGAAGCTCTGGTGGTTGAGATTCCGGAGCAGAAGGCTGCCCCGGCAGGCGGCGGACACGGCGGCGGTATGGACGGCATGTACTAACCATCCACTCAATGGGTGCCCCGGGTCTCGCTTTTGAGACCTGGGAATGCCCGCAGTGCAAATTCAAAAGGCCTCCAGCTTCGGCTGGGGGCCTTTTGTTTATCAGAAGCGTTGATTTAGTTTGGAAATATGGTATACCAGTGTTATGGAGAGCATACCATGGATACCCAAGAAGCTTCTGGTCTACTCGTTGCAGACCGCATTTGGATTGCCACCGCATTGCTTCACCAAGAATTTTGCCTAAGGACCGATTTCACAAAAGATGAAATTCGGAGGAAGCTGGAGATGGAAGGACTGAGTGACGGAGTCAAAAGCGGGACGATCAACGTCCATCTTGATCAACACTGCGTGGCGAATGTAGCTCCATCGACAGCAAAATATCGCATGCTGTACGAAACGACGCCCGGGGGCAATCTTCGACTTTTCCGCCCCCTCGATCTCACATCTGCAGGACGACGAGAGGGGCGAAAACTGGGCAAGTCAGTTCCCAAGCGAGAGGAAATTCCAGTCCAATATAGGCAGCTATTGGATTGGTATGACGTTTGGAGTAAACAAGCTCACGCTTCCGATCTACCTACCAGATGGGAAGACGACCCGCTCATTCGTCTCATCGGTTCCGGAAAGCACATTTGGGCGGGCGAACACGCGGACGAATATGTCGAGAATCTGCGCCGAGAGGACCCGGAATGAGCAGAGTGTTCTTCGACACAAACATCTTCATCTACATGTTCGAAGGGCTCGAGCCCAACAGAACGCGGATGCGCGAGATCCGGAGGAGAATGATCGAACGCGGAGACCGGCTCGTGACTTCGGCGATGACGCTCGGCGAATTGCTTGTCAAACCAACAAAGCTCGCCCAAACATCCTTGATTGAGCAATATGATCGGGCAATTCGGAGTACTGCGGAAGTAGTCTCATTCGACGCACAAGTCGCGTGGCGCTTCGCATCGTTGCGCGCAACTCACAACGTGCGTAGCGCGGACGCCATCCAGTTAGCATGTGCGGCCCATTTTGGCGTGGATCTTTTCATAACCAATGACCTGCAACTGCACAAGTTCGATGTTCCCGGAATCGGCTTTATCGCTCCTCTGGATAAAGTGCCGCTGTAGCATTCCATGCACGCACGCAAAAGGCCTCCAGCTTCGGCTGGGGGCCTTTTTTCTGAAGCGAATTCAAAATCTCATCAAACGCAACCGGGCTCTGGGCAGGGATGGGTCCAAGTGGCGTGAGCTTGTCCCTCACAAGCGGCCCCGTCGCGGCAGGCCGCGCACCGCTTCGCCTACGCCGCCCGCGGTCCGGTGCCTAGATTGCTCACGGCCACCTGCGAACGCAGCCCCCGCAACCAACCTGCCGACAGCCAGCTCTGCGGAATCGAAAACTCGCCCCAGCCGCAATCAAGGCAGACAATCACATCCGGAGAAGGAGTCATGGGGGGATGGCCAAGCGTTCGCAAGGTGTTGCGGTAAAGACGAACCTCCGCAGGGATCACGGAAACACTTGACGACTGACACTTCGAACACACCATTGGCACACCTCGGCCAAAAGAACGCAAATCAAGGGAAGCAAGAACCTCAGCTAACCTAGAAATAATCAAGTTAATCCCCAAGGGTTGTGATTTCAATCACCCGATCTGGTCAAAAAGCGCATCCCAGGGCCGATTTCTCCCTTTATTTCAATCTTCCGTTCCATGGGATGAACACGTTTTGAACCCCTTGATCTAGACCAAGTCTAAACATTACCCATCGAATCTCTCGGCTTCAGCGGCTGATTCAAGCTACAAATCGGCCCAAAGCTGCACCGGGGCCCGCAGGGGCCCCGGCAATGATCGAGAGTAATGCGGCCCGTTAGTAGGTGAAATGGATACCAACCGTCACGGCCCTGTTGCCACCGATTGTGCCAAGGACCGAGCCAAACGTGGCCGAGTTATTGGCGCAGCCGTTGCTGTTGATGGCATTCGAAGCGGTGCAGAGCGAGTTGGGGTCGGGAGAAACCGGTACCTGCGTCGGAATAATCAGTCCCCTACCAGTGCCGGTTGAATAGGGAACTTGATCAAGCCGGGACAGCGCAGAAGCCTGATCGACCGCTTTGTTGCTGGTCGCGATCTGTCCGTAGTTCACAAAGTCTGCTTCGCAGTTATCCCCCGATACTGCTTGTGCGGCCGCAGAGCAGGCGCTGTTCTGGCGAATCTGCCCCTGATCCATCGGCACATCCAGGCTCGTGGTGTTGGTTACGTTGAATACGTTGAACTCGAACTGAACATCCAGCTTCCCATTGAACTGGAAGTTCTTTCGAACCGAGATATCGAGCCGTTTCTGAACGGACTGCCGGAACAGGTTGCGCTGGCCCGACGCCCATCCGGTTTCGTAGATATCTTGAGGATCATTCCCAGTCGAGACGGGAACGCCGTCTGTGCCTGGCGCGATGTAGTTGATGGCAATCTGTGTCGGATCGATAGCGGGGATATAGCTGCCGCCGCTGCCACGGAAGGGACCCTTGTTCCCTGTAAGCGCAGTCTTCCGGGCTCCCGGATCCTTGATTCCAAGCACAGGGTTCATCAGGGTGGGAAAATTGCCGAAGTTGATGCTGCCAACTGCACCGTAGAACTCATAAAGAGAGTACGGCTCACCGCTTTGCAGCACGCCGATTCCCGTCAAGTGCCAGTTATTGGCAATGTAGGACAACGCCGAATGGTCCTTTACCAATTCGGGAGAGTTGAGTTGGAAGTTGGCGCTGAACACGTTGGTGCGATCGAAATCCGACGAAGCCCATGAGCTCTTCAAATTCTTCGGATCATTGCCAGTAAAGAACAGGCCAATGTCGCTCTGCTCATCCAGCGAGTGGCTGTAGGTGTAGCTCGCGCCAAATTGATAGTTGTTCGAAAGGCGCTTCTCGACGTGGGACTCGAGAGCGTCGTACGCGGAGTTGCCCACCGTCTTAAAGAGCACAGCGTTGGGGCTGAATCCGATATACGGGGCGCGAAAGTCGGTATTGCCGCCGTCTTCCGTGTTCCAAGGTTCGCTTGCGATCGAATTGTAATCGTAGGTCGGAGCGTAATTCGTTGCGTTCAGGACCTGGAAGCCGTAGGTTGCGGTTTGTCCCCAGATCGGGTTGCTCGCCGTTGCGATCCCAGGCTCGTTCAACGGAATCGGAACCACTGCGTGGCGGCCACGATTGCCCGTATAGCCCACGGTAATGGCCCAACTGTTGCCCGGCTGATATTGCACGTTGAACGTGTAGTTCAAGGTATACGGCAGCACGTTGGTCTTATCGTATGCGCCAAAGTTCAGCGCGTCCGGGCAGTCGGTGTAATCTTCCTGATTGTCGACAGCGCCGCAATTTGGTCCGAACTCGCTATGGTACGTGCCCGTCATTCCGTTCAGCACGTTCGTCAGCGCTTTTGTGATCGTCGCGGGATTGGAACTCGGTGGGGGCGCGTTCGTCACCGCTCCGCCCAAGGGGTTCTCCAGCGTGCTGCCCGTCCCGACTATGTAGCTGGCAAGCGGCGCGGACTCGGTAACGCCGAAAGGCCCGCCGTTACCGCTGCCGGCCGGTTGCGAGAGATAGCTGAACAGTTCGCCGCGATCGAAGTAGATACCGAAGCCGCCGCGTATCACCAGCGTTCCGTAATCCACCTTAGGCGAGTAGGCGAAGCCCAAACGAGGCGAGATGCCCCATTGACGTCCCGTTAGCGTGGAATCGCTCACTCCCGCCGTTGCGTCGTACTTGTTATTCCCGGCAATCACAAATCCTGCATTGTTAACGGTCCAAGGCTGATTGGGAACGGCAGCTGTGCCCGTGACGCTGTAGAGTGACGGGTCGAAGTTGAACATGTTGCCGTACTTCTCAGTCATGCCGCCGTGCAGGTCGTAGCGGATACCTGCCGTGATGCTAAGGTTGTTGCGAGCTTGCCATTTGTCCTGAAGGTAGGCGCTTGCTTCATTGGTCCGGTAGTAGCGGTCCGCATCATTCCTTCCGCTGACGGCATCGATCGATTCCAGAACGCTGGAGCTCGAGACAGCGCCGGTCAGGAATTTCTGGAAGTTCTTGGTCGCAATCTGAGCGTCGCCCGAACGGTTATTTTCAATATTCAATTGCGTGTAGCTGTATCCGCCGCCAGCCACAATCGTGTGCTTGCCCATGGCGAAAATCACGTTGGACGACGGGTTCAGGCGGTTCTGGTAGTAACCCATATCGGCAAAGGAGCTGAACGGGCCGACCTTGAGGGCAGGAGAATCAAGCTGGCTGCTGGCAAACTGCTTCAAAAGCAGTCCGGGCAATCCAGTGTCAAACGACCCGGTTGCGCCGATACCAAAGTTTGAGGCCCCACCAGGATTGGTCAGAGTCTGGGTGTAATAGCTGTAGGAGTACATCCGATCGATGCCCAGACGCTGTTCCCAGTTCAGCCTTGATCCAATGGCAATGGTGTTATCGAGCGCCAATACCTGCGAGCCGTTGTCTTGGGTGACAGGAAATCCACCCGTCTGTGAAAAGCCGAAGGGTTTTTGCACTGGATCTGTCTGGTAGTAGTATTTCGCTGAAATGCGATCGGCCGGTGTCATGTCATAGCTGACGGATGCGGTCGCCTGGTCGGCAGTCAAAACTGAAGTGCCAATCAAGTTCACATTCGGCTCGCCATAGACATAACTTGCGGATGATTGCGCCGAGGGAATCAGGAAGCTTCCGTTGGGCAACTTCGCGTTCATCAATGCCATGGCGATCGGATCGATCGACGCAGCCGCAACTGCTTTGCCGTAGCTGAGAGCAGCGGCTTGCAGACCCGCCACACTGCGGTCGTCGGTCAAACCGCTCGGCACTGTCATTTGCGATAGGCCAGTACTCTCATCCCTGTTTGACCTGTGCTGATACCCAACGAAGAAGAACACCTTGTTCTTCACCAGCGGCCCGCCTGCCGTTGCGCCAACTGTGTAGCGCTGCAGATAAGGATTCTGCAGTGCTTGCGGGAAAGCTCCGATATTGTCCTGGGCCGAGAGCTGATAGTCCTCATTGAAGAAGAACGGGTTCGCGTTCAGGTCGTTGTTAGCGAAAGTGCCGTAGACCGAACCATGCCAGTTGTTCGAGCCAGTAGCGGTGTTTGCGTCAATTTGCGCACCACTCGTCGCACCTTGCTGCGCGTCGTACATCGAGGTGTTCACGCGAAGTTCCTGCAGAAACTCAGGTGGCGGCGAAGGCAAGCTGTTGCCGTTCGAGCCGTAGACCGATGTTCCCACCGGCGATGCGCCACCCACATAAGCACCACCCGCGGATGAGGTTGACGATGTGCTGCCGCCGCCAATGTTGAAGTTGTATCGCTGTGAGGTTGAGCCGCTCGAGCTCTTGCCGTTAAAAAGGTTGGTCGCGTCTACGCCGTTCACCTGAAATGTATTCGATGTATCGCGCTGCCCGTTGGCCCAAATGGGCTGATTGCCAAGACCGCTGTTGCTATCGAGATTTGACAGCAGTTCTGCATTAACGCCCGGCGAAAGTACCGCAAGCTGCGTGAAGCTTCCGGTGGCCAGTGGCGTAATCTCGATCTGCTTGGTGTCCAGCGTGTAGCCGTTCGTAGTGTCGGTGGCGTTCAACATTGGATTCGCTGTCACTTCCACCGATTCGTTGGCCTTGCCCACCTTCAAAGTCACATTGATCGTCTTGGCTTGCGATTCCTGCACCCCAATCCCAGAGACCTGGGTGGTCTCGAACCCGTCGTGGCTGATGCTGACGGTATAGGTCCCAATCGGGAGGTTGAATATCTGAAAGAATCCGGTCTTTTGCGTAGCCGTGGTGGCAGTCACGTTGATCGCGGCGTCGGTCACCTTTACCGTCGCCCCAGTCACTGCCGCTCCAGTTGCATCCACAACAGTTCCATTCAGTGATCCCAGCGTCTGTTGCGCGCTTGACTGCAGCGTAGAAAGAATCATGGCCATCGCAAACAGACCACCGTAGACGACACCCCTCCAGAAAAGACGATTCATTAGTATCCTCCCAACGCGATTGAATTCGTTGTTGTGTGAAGAAGCAGGTGAGGTGCGATCGGATCCGTATCGCCCATGGATTGTGTTGTATAGTCTGCTTGCTTTAGAGTCTAATCAAAATTCGTAAGATCACAATGAATATTTCATTCAAAACAAGAAGGTTCCGACAATGCGCAGTAGGCTGTTGACCTCATGCCAACTGAGATGGCTGTGGAAAAGTTGGCCATAATTCGGGTGCACAACCTAAGCATTCGCGAGGCGGATTGAACAGTTCCTCGAAAGGCGTTTATGCCGCCGAGTAAAGTCACGACGCGTCTGCCAGCAGATTAATTGAGCAGATAAAAGCTCGATATCCAATTTTGCAGCAGCGCCGGAAAACATCCCAGCACCACAACAGCCGCAGCGATGGACAACAATACGAACATTGTTACCGGATGAACACGAATTGGAGTTTCGTCGACAGCCTTCATCACATACGCGCGCTTGAGTACCTGTAGATAGTAGTAGAGGCTCACCGCACTCAGGGCGATGGCCAGCGCGACCAACGCGAATGGAACCGGACCGGCGGAAACTCCCAGCACTGCTGCAAACAAGTTGAACTTCGCCCAGAAGCCAACCAGCGGCGGAATTCCGGCCAACGACAGAAACAGGATCAGCAGCACCGCCGCAAGCAGCGGATTTCGCTTATGCAGCCCCAGAAAGGAATCAAGCTTGTCGCTGCCCGTCGCGCGTTCCACCACGCCCACCACTCCGAAAGCGCCAATCGTGGTCAGGCCGTAGGTGAGCACGTAGAAAAGTACAGCCTCACCGCGGAGTTGAGTTTCCCCGAGTGTTGATAGGAAGAAACTTGAGGGACGCACGTTTGCCGCTAGCCTCGGAATCACACCAATCCCCAATAGCACGTAGCCAGCATGTGCGATTGCGGAGTAGGCCAAGAGCCTCCTCACGCTGACTTGGGCAAGTGCCGCAAGATTGCCCACGATCATAGAAGCAGCCGCGACCACAAGAAGAACAACAGCAACCTGGGGCCACGCACCGTAGTAGCCCTTGAGGTAATCATCAACTGCTTGGCGGCTTGCGCTTCCCAACAACAAACCGGGTGTCAGCCAATTGAAGCTTATGGTTAAAAGCAGCGTGAAGCTGGCCACCTTTGAAACCGAAGCGATGAACGCAGCCGCCGGGGCCGGCGCACCTTCATAAGTATCCGGTGCCCAGAGATGGAACGGCACCGCCGCCACTTTGAATCCCAAGCCAGCAACAATCAATATCCAGGCCACATAGAGGAGCGGACTCGAGCCGGTGGTCGCAATCACCGTCTGAATCCACTGAATATTTGTGCTGCCGGTCAGTCCATAAATGTAGCTGAACCCAAACAGCAGAAACGCCGCCGACATTCCTCCAAACAGGTAATACTTCATCGCTGCTTCGGCACTCTTTGCGGAGCTTTTTGCGAACGCAGTCAGAATGTACAGGCCGAGGCTCAGGAGTTCGAGGCCGATAAAGATCACCAGCAAGTCCTGCGCTGCGGCGATCAGCAAACCGCCCGACGCCGACATGAGTACCACCGCCACAAACTCGCCCACGTGCGTCGTGAAATCAGAATCAATCAGCAGCAACAGCGTAAGTGCGGTAAGTAAAAGAATGCCTGCCTGCGCTGCTCCAATGAATCCGCCTTGACCCAGTAACGTTGAATCTCCAACTGAAAAACTGGGAGCGCCCGTAGCCCACATTGCCCAGACAGCCGCGGTGCATCCAGCAACTCCAAGCAGTGCCGCAACAACCGTGCGCAGCATCTGCGAAGCCTTGCGTAACAAGCCGAGGTCGACAAGCAACACCATCAGCGCCGCAACCTCGAGCGCGGTCTCGGGCAGTGTTGCGCGGAAAAGGTCTGCGTAGTTCATCGTCCCCCTCCCGCAAGCAACGTCTTCACCGCCGGCTCAATTGCCTCGAGAAGAATCCTCGGATAAACACCCACCAGCAGACTCGTCCCGGCAAGCAGAACAACGCCCGTAACTTCAGGCCACGTGATCGGCGCAAACGGATGCGCCTTTTCAGCCTCCAGCTCATGCGCCGTCGGTCGCAGATCGCTAAAGAAGGCTTTTTGCAATGCTCTCCACGTATACGCAACTCCGACGATGATTCCCACACCCGCCGCCACCGTCCACCACGGCCGCACCTGCCATGCTCCGGCTAGCACCTGAAACTCAGCAACAAATCCGGAGAAGCCCGGCAGCCCCATCGAGGCCACGCCAGCAATCACAAACGCCCATGCCGCAAATGGCATCCTGCGTCCAAGATGCATGGTCTCGAGTTCTGCAAGCTGACGCGTATGTGTTCGCTCGTAAACGATGCGGCCAACAATCGCGAAGAGCAGCCCGGCGATTACTCCATGCGAGAACATCTGCAGCACCGCGCCGGTGACGCCGATCTGATTGAGCGTCATCAGGCCAAGCAGAACAAATCCCATATGGCTCACGCTCGAGTAGCCAATAACAAATTTGAAGTCAGTCTGCGCTAACGCGACCAGCGCGCCGTACACAATTCCAATCACAGCCAGCACGGCAAAGACATCTCGCCACGAGCCAATACCCAGCATCGACCATCCCCAGGGATCCAGCCCATGAGGAAACAGCCCAATTCCCACTCGCAGGCAACCATAAGCACCCAGCTTCATCACCACACCGGCCAGCAACATGGAAGCGGCCGTGGGCGCAGCAACGTGGCCAGTTGGCGCCCAGGTGTGGAACGGCCACATACCGGCCAGAATTGCGAAACCTACAAACACCAACGGGAAACACCACATTTGGAAGCTAACCGGGAGATTCGCCTGACCGAGCGCGACGAGCCCTGTCGACTGGCTACCCGCCGTCGCATAGGCTGCAAGCAGCCCGATCAACACCATCGCCGAACCAGCAAAGGAGTAGAGCGCCAGCTTCATCGCTGCATATTCGCGCCGTGTCGAACCCCAGATGGCGATCAGGAAGTACTTGGGTACGATTGCAATCTCGTAAAAGACGAACAGCAGAAACAGATCGTAGCTGAGAAATACGCCGTACACGCCGCCAATGAGCGCGAGAAAGAATGCAAAGAACTCGTTGGTGCGCAGTTCGATATTCCAGCTGAAAAGCACGCCCGCGACAGCAGCCAACCCCGTGAGAAGCACCAGCACCCTGCTTATGCCATCGGCCGCAAGTATGTAGTGAATGCCCATCGCCGGAACCCACGGAAAATCAACAAGCGTAACCCGGCCCTGACCGATACTCGAAAAGAATCCGTGCACACCGATCGCGAGTCCGGCAATCGCAACAACAAGCGCAAACCACCGGGCAAATGCATTCTTGCCCTTGGGCATCAGAGCCTCAAGCAGCGCGCCGGCAAACGAGA
>Ga0182016_10001151_pt1 | contig 32311 bp, 29 predicted proteins | sample 712S2MmetaG_FD_120491 | JGI IMG/M metagenome (GOLD analysis project Ga0182016, IMG submission 120491) | Permafrost microbial communities from Stordalen Mire, Sweden - 712S2M metaG | ecosystem: Environmental > Terrestrial > Soil > Wetlands > Permafrost | place: Sweden: Stordalen | collected...
CAATCGCCTTCCTGGATGACTTTCTGAATCTCCTGCTTGATGGCATCGTAATTCTTCGCCGCGTCGTTGCCCGCCGCGATCGCCTTGTTCACGATAGCGGGAAGCGACTGGATGAGCTTATCGAGCATGATAAAGTCCGGTAGCAACGGTAGCACTCCGGCCATTAGATCATCGAACCCTTTCTGGGTCTCCTCTAGTTCCACCTTGATTTTCTCGACGAGTTCTCTCCCTTCAAGGACGTCCTTCACATCGAGCACAGCGGTTACGGCTGCCGCTGCCACGCCAATGCTCTTGGAGCCGCCCTTAAGTTTCTCGATAGCCTCCTTGCCTTCTTTGCTGAGTTCGACGAACTCCCCGGAGTCGCCCGCCACGAAGACCACCGTCCCCGTCACGGTCCCTTCGCCAAGGCCGCGGTCAATCGCAATGTGGGCCGTCATCCCGCCGCCGGCAATCAACAGTTTGGTCAGCGTGGCTTCGGGGGCTAAGACCGTGGTGCCAAGTGACACCACGACGTTGAGCGCGGTTTTCCATTCGGCTTTGGTCACCTTCGTTTTGGCTTTGTCCACGTCCGCCAGCAGTTTTTCGAGCCGCTTCTTGAACTGCTGCGCGAGGTCGAACTTCTTCACCTTCATCGCGAACTGCAGAAACGGCGCGATCTTGCCCGCGAAATCGGCCCTTATCAGTGCGTCCACACGCGCATTGGCCTGCTGCAGCGCGCCGATCCTCAGTGAAAAGATGTCATAAGCCTTGAGCAACTGCTTCGGATCGCCTTTGCCGAACTCGATCTTGTTCCACTCGAGATTGAAATTGCCGCGCGCTTTGTCGCAGTCCGTGCCGTCAGCAGTGTACTGGGCGTGGACTTCTCGCGCGAGGAAGGCGAACACCCCATCGTTGACCTGGGACTTCCAGGTGGTGTTGGCATCTTCGCCGTCCGCTTCCATCGCCTCGATCAGTTTCTCGAATTGAGGATTATTGACCAGGGACGCGCCGGGTGCAGGTTGGTCGGGCTGGCCAGAGGTGTCAGCCGCTTGCCCAGGAGCGGCCTGTCCCGGGGCTGCCTGGGCGGCATCGGTTCGCCCGACAGGGTTCGTGGAGGCGGGATCTCCGCCGCCCTGAGCGACTGTCGAGGTGGCATCCGATGCGGCCGCCGCCGCACTTGAGGTGCCCCCAACCGTCGACCCGGCATTCGCAGCGATGCTTCCAACATCGACGCCCAACGCTTTCTGCATCCAGGAATCCTGTTCCCCTGCCATACGAAACTCCTTTCCTAGTTCTTCCGCAGCTCTTAGTCGCCTCTAGAGCACTGATGCTGTGCGGTATCTTTAAGATCGTAACCGGCTTCGCGAATCTAGAAAAGTGCGTGGACGATCTTCGGTACTATTCTCAGACGCAATACTAACAACTCAGGCTCAGTGGTGCTGCACGAAATTTGTGGCCCCGTCTCCCGGCGAACTGGCGACCACCCGCCCCGTTCCTAATCCATCCGCCTCTCCAAATGGTGGATGCGGCGGATGGCCAACCTGCCAACAGCCGTGCTTCTCGCTACCAACGATGAATCGAGTAACGGTCAATACTGGTACGGCATTAGCATCGCGCCTGAGTGTTTACCGTTACCGATCCCGGTCGCGGAATCCTTCTCATCACCAAGAGCCTCGGAAGTCCCTTTTAATCGGCCAATCGTGATCGGAGTGAGAGATCGAGCGTAAGCGATCTCGAATGAGTCGATTGGCCGGTTACAAAGCGACTTCACCGGTCCAATCTGTGCACGCGCTTGTAACTCATACGTCGGGCGAAGGTTAGATATGGAGCGGGCATCACGATTGGCCGGTGAAGTCGCGTTGTGGGAAATTACTCCTCCTGAACGAGCCGAGTTCCCGCGACGCTCAGGCGGCTGGACGCGCCCTCAAGCTCTCGCCCGGCACTAGCAAACTGGCGACGCAATTCGCTTACGTTAACGCCTATTTGGGGTCCGCCCCACCAGCTTGCGTACGCCACATCAAGCGACATCGCCGTCCGCATGCCCGCGCCAGCCCTATCTGCCCGGCGAATTACCGCCATGAAAACGGCCGAAGCCGCGAGCCGACACGAGCGCAATCCACAGACCGCCCAACCCGACAACGATGGCATGCACCGGACTGCGCAGCTCGAAATTGCCCACCCGAAACAACAGCACGTACCCGGCGGCGATATTGAACGCTCCCCACAGCACGTTCACAGTCGAGGAGGACAAGCCCTTCCCGGGAGGTTTCGCGAACGGAGTCTGAAAAGGACGCCCCATCATTCCACTGGCGAAATGGGGAATCGCATTGGCAAGGAAAGTACCACCGAAAAAATACGCAACGTAATACCAGGGCATACTTTCTCATAGCACTTTTCACTTTCCCTTGCTTACCGAGAGGAGTTGGTGTATTCTGAGCTCGGTAACCGATAGGAGGCACCATGAGCAGACCATCCGACCTGGTCCAGGGAACCCTCGACCTGCTTCTGCTAAAGATCCTGGCCCTCGAACCGCTCAACGGCTGGGCCATCAGCCAGCGGCTCAAACAGGTCTCCGGCGATGTCTTGCAGGTAAGCGACGGATCGCTCTACCCCGCCCTTCATAAGCTGGAACAGCAGGGCTGGATCTCCGCCGAGTGGAAGGCCAGCGAGAATAACCGGCGCGCGAAATTCTACTCGCTCACGCGCCTGGGACGTGGACAACTGGAAAAAGAAGCGGCCAACTGGGCGCGCCTGTCGGATGCCATCACGCATGTGGTCCGGCTCGAGGAGGCGTGAGCCATGCGCATGGAACACTGGTTCTACGAGATCCCGCTGCGTGTCCGGTCTCTCTTCCGCCGCACGCGCGTCGAACAAGAGCTCGATGAAGAACTGCAGTATCACCTGGAGCGAAAGACCGAAGAATTCCTTGCCAAGGGCCTGACACCCGACGACGCGCGCAAGGCCGCGTTGCGCGCCATGGATGGCCTCACGCAATGCAAAGAGGAGTGCCGCGAATCGCGAGGCGTTCACTTCATCGAGAACGCCGTTCAGGATGTCCGTTACGGACTGCGGGTGCTGCGGAAGTCTCCGGGATTCACGGCGGTCGCGGTCCTGACGCTGGCGTTGGGAATCGGCGCTAACGCCGTGGTGTTCGGCATACTTAACGGGCTGATCCTGCATCCGCTGAATGTGCCTCGCTCGGAAAGCCTCTACTCCATCGAGCGCCCCGGCACTTTCGGCGAGTACCAGTCCTACCCCGATTATGTCGATCTGCGCGATCGCAACCGCAGCTTCGATGGCCTGATCGCCTACAGCATCTCCGAGGTAGGGCTCGACACCGGCAACAATCCGGTGCGCGCCTGGCTCTACGACGTAAGCACGAACTACTTCGATGAGCTCGGCCTGCAGCCGTATCTCGGCCGCTTCTTCCACGCCTACGACGAGCATGGGCCGAATAGCGCTCCCTATATCGTGCTCACGCACGCCTATTGGCACTCCCACTTTCAGGACGATCGTGGAGTGGTGGGTCGGGTGGTCAACCTGAACAAGCATCCGTTCACCATCGTGGGCGTAGCGCCCCCGGAGTTTCGCGGCACGTTGTTGTTTTTCAATCCCGATTTCTTTGTGCCGCTCGTGAACCGCACCCAGGTGGAGCCTGCCCTTAGCTTGGGAGGGCGCGGGGAGCGATGGATTTTTACGGTGTTGGGACATCTCAAGCCGGGAATTGCTCCGGCACAGGCGGTGGCCGATCTCAATTCGATCGGGTCCTATCTCGAACAGAACTATCCCAAAGACGACGGCCAAATGACTTTTTCATTGTCTCGTCCGGGATTTTCGGGCGATACCGTGGGCCGTCCGATACGGGAATTCGTCACCGGATTGATGCTGTTGGCCGGCTTGATTCTGCTGGCCGCCTGCGCCAACCTGGGTAGCCTGTTTGCAGCGCGCGCCGCCGATCGTGCGCGGGAAGTAGCTCTGCGGCTCGCCCTGGGGGCCAGCCGGAACCGCATTCTGCGCACCCTGTTCACCGAAGCCATTCTGATCTCCCTGATGGGAGGCGCCGTCGGCCTGTTGTTCAGCGTCATGCTGCTCGGCCGTCTGAACGTCTGGCAGCCGTTGGCTAGATTTCCGATGCATGTGCCGGTGAATCCCGACGCCAATGTTTATGCCGTAGCGTTGGCCTTGGCCGTGGTGAGCGGCCTTCTCTTCGGCATCGTTCCGGTGCGCCAGGTGCTCAGGACCGATCCCTATCAGATCGTCAAATCGGGATCGCGATCGTCGGGAACGCCCGGTCGCCGGATCACCGTGCGCGACCTGCTGCTGGTGGTGCAGGTGGCAATCTGTGCCGTGCTGGTGATGTCCTCGTTGGTCGCGGTGCGCGGTCTGGCGCGCTCGCTCGACAGCCGGTTCGGTTTTGAACCGCGCAACGCCATGCTCGTGCAGGCATATCTGCATATGGCGGGATACAGCGACGACAGCGTACCCGCGGTTCAGAAGCGGCTCCTCGATGCGGTGCAGTCCGTTCCCGGCGTATCGTCGGCTGCCTTGGTCGATAATCCGCCGCTGGTGGAAGGTTGGAACGCCGCGATGGTCTTCTCCGACCGGACTACCGATCTGCGTCCGGCCAATGCCGCCGTCACCGCCATACGTTACCGAATATCTCCCGAATACCTACCGGCGGCGGAGACCACCTTGCTGACGGGCAGGAATTTCTCGCCGCATGACGATAAAGGTGCTCCGCGAGTAGCTGTGGTCAACCGGGAATTCGCGCGCAAAGTCTTCGGGTCCGTCACCGCTGCGGCCGGCCGATACTTCAAGATGGGCGATGGCACGGCCGTACAAGTGGTCGGCATCGCGGAAGATGGGAAATACACCACCAACATCGCCGAAGCGCCACAGTCGGCCCTGTTTCTCCCCATCCTGCAATGGCCCACCATTGAGACGTGGCTGGTGGTGCGCTCCGGCAGCGATCCGCAGGCGCTCGCGCCCGCCATCCGCAGCCGATTGCACGACGTGGATGCCGGGCTGCCGGTCTTCCTGGAGACGTGGAAAAAGGGGATGGACGGAGCTCTGTTCACGTCGCGTGTGGCGACGGTATCGCTAGGCGTGCTGGGCGCGATCGGCGCCATGCTCTCCATCACCGGCATCTTTGGAATGGCTGCCTACTCCGTAAGCAAGCGAATGCGCGAGTTGGGAATTCGCATGGCGCTCGGCGCGCAACGCAAGGAAGTATTGCGCGCGGCATTGGGACGCGCCATTCAACTGCTGGCTCTGGGTTCGGCGGCGGGACTGGCGCTCGGCATGCTCGCGGGCCGGGTGCTGGCCGGCATCGTCTACCAGGCAACTCCGCGCGATCCGCTGATATTGGCCGGTGCAGTTCTCGCGATGTCGTTGCTGGGGCTGCTGGCCACCTGGATTCCAGCCCAGCGCGCTCTTTCACTCGATCCGGTGATGCTGCTGCGCGAAGAGTAAATCGGCCCGAACGGCGGCGGCACGGGCGATGGCATACTGATTGGAATGGCCGCCGGCCGCATCGTCCGCCGAGATTTTCTGAATCGCACCTTGTTGGGCGCGGGTGCCGCTCTGCTGCGCATGCCGGCGCCGGCCTTCGCCGCCGACACCTACACTGGATACGCCGGCGTGGGCGATTACGCCAGGTCGAACGGAGATCCGTGGCCGGTGGTCGAAGCCGGCCACCGGATGCGAGACGGCGGCTACGCGTCGCGCACGCGGCAACCTATCGACACCGGCGAACAGTTCGATCCGATCGTGTTGGGAGCCGGCCTGAGCGGGTTGGGCACCCCCTATTACTACCGGAAGGCGCAAGGTGGATCGCGCCGCTGCCTGGTAAGGTCAACTCTCCCGGCATCGATGCGGGAATCAGCGCCTTCACCAAATGGCGCGCGAAGGTGGTGTTACCGCCGGGGAATGAGATGCCCGCCGGCGAATTGAGCGGGCGCCCCAGGTTATGGCCGGCTCAGGCGCAAACCGCGTCCGGACTGGCTCCGCAGATCAGTCCAATCACCGTAGCTGCCTCGGCGGGATGGGTGAACGGCCATCAGAACGCCACGGCGCCCCGGCGCAGGTCGCATCGATTGGCTGAGCGGAGGACAATTCGAGGTGCTGGCGGCAGCACGTTCGACTGACGTCTATCCGCCAATGGCGGATAATCGAGGCAGTGGAGCTGATCGAGACGTCGACCTTTACAAGGCAGATCGCAGCTCTGCTGAGCGATGAAGATTACGGGGCCTTTCAGTCCCGGCTGGCAGCCAATCCAGGTCTTGGCGCTCTCATCAAGGGTGGCAGCGGAATTCGCAAGATTCGCGTGGCAGTTGGTTCAAGGGGCAAGCGTGGGGGCGCCCTCGTCATCTACCACTGGGCGGCCCGGAGGGATCTGATCCTGTTGCTCTTTGCGTACCCGAAGAACGTGTCCGCGGATCTGACCCCGAGGTAGGTGGCGCAACTCGCCAAGGTGGCCAAGGAGGAGTTGAGCGATGAAACCGAAAATGTTTGAAGAGATGCTGGAGAGCGTGCGTGAAGGCGGCGCCATTCTGCGCGGCCAGAAAACCGCTTCACGCCGCTTCGAAGTCGGATCTTCCGGGATCCGCGCGATTCGCGAACGCACCAGCCTTTCGCAGTCGGAGTTCGCCAGCTTGATTGGCGTCAGCGTGAAGACGCTGCAGAACTGGGAGCAGGACCGGCGCCGCCCAACCGGGCCAGCCGCCGCCCTCTTGCGGATCATCGCCTTCGAGCCGCGGCTGGCAGTGAAAGCGATCCATGGTACAGTGACGGCGAGTTACCCCAGCAAATCCAAGAACGCCCGTCCGGCGTGACTCAAAGCCCTGCGAGTGGGGTACACCAGACGAATCTTGCGCTCCACGTGGATCTCCTTCACGCGCACTTCGCATAGCGACCCCTGCTCGATCTCCTGCTCCACGCACATACGCGGCAGAAACGCCACCCCCGCGTTGCTCTGCACCAGCTTCCGAATGGTCTCCACCGTCGGCATCTCCACATCCATGCGCAGCGGCACCTTGTGCGTATGGAATTCGCGAATCACCACCTCGCGGTAAGGCGACAGGACGTTATGCGCGATGAAATTCTCTGACCCCAGCTCGGTGATCGCAACCGTCTTGCGATGCGCCAGCCGGTGCTGCGGCGACACCACCAGCGAGAGCGCGTCGGTATAGATCACCTTCGACTTCAGCCGCTCGTCCCCGGGGTCGTAGCTGATCACTCCGAGTTCCAGGTTGCCGTCCAGCAGCTCATTCGGGATCTTGCTCGAGAAACTTCGCCGCACCTGCACCTTGACCTTGGGATACAGTTCGCGATACTGCTCGATGTGGCGCAACAAATACAGAATCGTCGATTCGTTGGCGCCGATAATCAACCGTCCGGCGGACTTATCGCGCAGTTCAGCCAGCGAGTTGTCCAGCTCCAGCTGCAAGCTCTCGAAACGCCGGGCATATTCCAGCACCGTCCGGCCGGCGTCGGTCAAAAGGAGGTCTTTGCCCGACCGGTCGATCAGCTTCTCGCCCAATTCCTGCTCCAGGCGTTGCAGCGCCAGCGACACTGCCGGCTGGGTCCGCAGCAGTTTCTCGGCGGCGCGCGAAAAGCTCCGCTCCGTGGCGACCGTGAGAAATACATGAAGAGAATACAGTTCCATGCCCAGCCTTCGCGCCGAACGGAAGCCACTAAGGACGCTGCGACCCAGGGACCGTGCGCCTCTGCGTCCTCTGCCTCCTCAGCGCTCTCCGGTGTTGCATTTATCTCTTGCTTTTCTCGGCGTCTCCGCGTCTCCGCGGTGAATTATTCTTTCTCAAGCCATCATAACATCCCCTAATACCAACCGCTAAAATTATAAATTTGCTAAATCCAGCCCCACTCGCAATAATGGCTGTTACCGGTACAACAGACATGAGTGATCGGGTATACATTTTCGATACCACGCTGCGGGACGGCGAGCAGTCGCCGGGCTGCAGCATGAATGTTTCCGAGAAGTTGCAGATGGCCCGCAAGCTGGTGGAGCTTGGGGTCGACATCCTGGAAGCCGGCTTTCCCATCGCCTCGGAGGGCGATTTCGAAGCCGTTGACGCCGTCAGCCGCGAGTTTCCGTGGGCGCAGGTGGCCGCGCTGGCGCGCTGCTGCACGCTCGACGTAGAGCGCGCCGCCAAGTCCCTGGCGCACGCCCGCCGTCCGCGCATTCATACCTTCATCGCCACCAGCCCGATCCACCTCAAGTACAAATTGAAGAAATCGCAGGATCAGGTTCTCGACGAAGCAGTTGCCGCCGTAGAACTGGCCCGCCGCCACGTTGACGACGTGGAGTTTTCGGCGGAAGACGGGGCCCGCACAGAGCCGAAATTCCTGGAGAAGATTTCTAAAGCGGTGGTCGCCGCCGGCGCCCGCACAGTCAACATTCCCGATACCGTCGGCTACTCCACTCCCAAGGAATACGGCGCGCTGATCGGACAAATTACGCGCGCGTTGGGCGATTGCGCCACTGTCAGCGTGCACTGCCATGACGACCTCGGGCTCGCGGTGGCGAATTCTTTGGCAGCCATCGAAGCCGGAGCGCGCCAGGTGGAATGCACCGTTAACGGAATCGGTGAGCGCGCCGGCAATTGCTCGCTCGAAGAGATCGTCATGATCCTCAAGACGCGCTCCGATTCTTACCCGTACCACACCGGCATCCACACCGAGCACCTCTATTCGGCGAGCGAAACCCTCAGTTCGCTGATCACTTTCGGCCCACAACCCAACAAGGCGATTGTGGGCCGAAACGCCTTCGCGCACGAGGCCGGCATCCACCAGGACGGCTATCTCAAAGAGAAGACCACGTACGAAATTATCGATCCGAAGACGGTCGGCGTTCCCGAAGGCAAGCTCGTACTGGGCAAGCACAGCGGGCGCCACGCCATCGGCCAACGCTGCAAGGAAATGGGCTACGACCTTACCAGGGAAGAGCTCGACGACTTGTACCATCGCTTCACGGCGGTAGCCGATCATCGCAAGAAAGGCCTCATGGACGAGGAGATCGTGGCCCTGATACCCGACTCAAGAGCCATGCGGGTGGCAGCGGACTGACCTGCGGCATGGATCTGCACATACTGGTTTTGCCCGGGGATGGAATCGGCACGGAAGTCACCCGCGAAGCGGTGCGCGTACTGCGTCACGTGGCCGCGAAGTGGAATCACAAGCTTTCTCTGACCGAGGGACTGCTGGGAGGCGTGGCCATTCATCGGACCGGCACGCCGTTCCCGGACGAGACCGCGAAGCTCGCGGCCGAAGCCGATGCCACGCTCATGGGAGCCGTGGGGCTGCCGGAGTTCGACAACGCCCCTCCCGAGCAGCGTCCCGAAAAAGGTTTACTGAAGATTCGCCAGGCACTGGGAGTTTACGCCAACCTGCGTCCCGTGCGGGCGTACAAGTCGCAGCTTGATTCTTCGCCCCTGAAGAATCATCTGGTGGAAGGCACCGATATGATCATCGTCCGCGAACTGACGGGCGGGATCTACTACGGCACTCCGCGCGGCATTACCGGAAGCGGCGCGGACATGCGGGCAGTCAATACCATGACCTACACGCGCGCGGAAATCGAGCGCGTCACCCGCATGGCCTTCCACTTGGCGAAAGCCCGGCGCAAGAAAGTCACATCGGTCGATAAGTCCAATGTTCTTGAGAATTCACAGCTCTGGCGTAAAGTAGTGGTTGAGGTTGCCGCCGACTACCCGGACATCGCGCTGGATCATCTGCTCGTCGACAATTGCGCCATGCAGCTGGTGCTCAATCCGCGCCGCTTCGACATCGTCCTGACGGAGAATATGTTCGGCGATATCCTGAGCGACGAAGGCGCGGTGCTGGCGGGTTCCATCGGCATGCTGCCTTCGGCCTCTATCGGCGACCGCCGTCCGTCCGGCGCCTGGGTTGGGCTGTACGAGCCGGTGCACGGGTCGGCCCCCGATATCGCCGGACAGAACAAAGCCAATCCGCTGGGCGCCATCGGTTCGGTGGCGGCCATGCTGGAGTACAGTTTCGGTTTGAAAGAAGAAGCATCCGCGGTGGAATCGGCCATCGAGCAGGTTCTCGCCTCTGGCCACGTCACCGCGGATCTACGGCCTTCGGGCGCACCCGCCACTACTGAACAGGTAGGGGAATCGGTGTGCGTTGCGATCGGCTGAGCGCGGGACCTACCGGTTCCGCGCTCAGCCAAAGCGTTGCCAGCCGCATTTGCGTTACCGAGCCGCGACTTGCGTTACCGAGCCGCGACTTGCGTTACCGAGCCGCGACCGTGAGGGAGCGGTCCGCATTGCGCGGTGTCACAATAAGAGCATTACCCCCATGCGCACCATCATCGAAAAACTTTGGGACTCCCACGTCGTCCACGAGCAGCCCGGTGCACCCACGCTGCTTTTCATCGACCTTCATCTCGTCCATGAGGTCACTTCGCCGCAAGCCTTCCAGGGACTGCGCGAGCGCGGCATCAAGGTTCGCCGCCCCGATCTGACTATCGCCACGGTCGACCACAGCATCCCCACCACCGATCGCTCTCTGCCCATCGTCGACGAGATCGCCGCCAAGCAGCTGGCGCAGCTCGATACCAACTGCCGCGAGTTCGGCATCCGGCTCCTCGGCATCCACAGTGATCGTCAGGGCATCGTGCACGTCATCGGTCCCGAGCTCGGCCTCACCCAGCCCGGCATGACGGTGGTTTGCGGCGACAGCCACACCGCGACTCACGGAGCCTTCGGCGCCTTGGCCTTCGGCATCGGCACCAGCGAAGTGGAGCATGTGCTGGCCAGCCAGTGCCTTTTGCAGCGCAAGTCGAAGACCTTCGAGGTGCGCGTTGACGGCACGCTCAAGCCTGGCGTTTCGGCCAAGGACATCATTTTGGCTTTGATTTCTAAAATCGGCATCGGAGGCGGCACGGCAAGCGTTCTTGAATATCGCGGCAGCGCCATCCGCCAGCTCGGCATGGAAGAGCGCATGACGGTCTGCAATATGTCGATCGAAGGCGGCGCGCGCGCCGGCCTGATCGCACCCGACGACGCCACTTTCCAGTACCTGTCGACCCGACCGCACGCCCCCAAAGGCGCCGATTGGGATTCCGCCCTGGCGCGCTGGAAGCAACTCCCCACGGACGAGGGCGCGACCTACGACCGCAGCGTCGCTATCGACGCCGATACGCTCGAGCCCATGATCACTTACGGAACCAACCCAGGCATGGGCATGCCCATCGGCGGAGCTCTTCCGGAACCGTCCAAGATGGCTGATCCAATGGTTCGGGATTCTATCGCCAAGGCGCTGAAATATATGGGATTGGAAGGTGGCAAGCAGCTCCTCGGACACCCCATCGACGTAGTCTTCATCGGAAGCTGCACGAACTCGCGGATCTCCGACCTGCGCACGGCCGCCAGCCTGCTCAAGGGCCGCAAAGTGAGCCCGAAAGTTCGCGTGATGGTGGTCCCAGGCTCGCAGGAAGTAAAACGCCAAGCCATCGCCGAGGGACTCCCCGAGATCTTCCGTGCGGCCGGCTGCGATTGGCGCGAACCGGGCTGCTCCATGTGCATCGCCATGAATGGCGATCAGCTCGCTCCCGGACAATACAGCGTCTCCACCAGCAATCGCAATTTCGAAGGCCGGCAAGGCCCCGGCGGCCGGACCTTCCTGGCCAGCCCGCTGACCGCCGCAGCCAGCGCCATCACCGGCGTAATCACCGACGTAAGGACAATGCTATGAAGCCATTCACCAATTTTGAAAGCCGTGTTGTGCCGCTACCCATTAACAACATCGACACCGACCAGATCATTCCCGCGCGCTTCCTGAAGACCACCTCCAAGCAGGGGCTCGACCGCCAGCTATTCAATGACTGGCGCTACGACGCGCAGGGGAATCCCAAGCCCGATTTCATCCTAAACACCCCGCGCGGACAGAATGCCCAGGTGCTCCTGGCCGGCGACAATTTCGGCTGCGGCAGCTCCCGTGAGCACGCCCCGTGGGCGCTGACGCAGTTCGGCTTCCGCGCCGTCATCAGCACCTCATTCGCCGACATCTTTAAGCAAAACTCGCTGAAGAATTCCCTGCTCCCGATCATTGTGCCGCCCGACGTGCATGCGGAATTATTCGCCGCGATCGAGGCAAACCCGGACGCCACCGTGAAAGTCGATCTCCCGGCGCAGACTCTCACTACTCCCAGCGGCCGCAAAGTGGAATTCCCGGTCGACAGTTTCTCCAAGCATTGCCTGGTTGAAGGAGTGGACGAACTCGGCTATATCCTTGCTCACGAGGCGGACATCGCCGCTTTCGAAGCCAAACGGGTTGGCTCCGTCAATACCGCGGCGTAATTATCGATTCTACAATTCGGCGGCGTATTGCCGATCTTGCCCCATAATATGGTTGGCCCGCCAGTTCTTCAGGAACTGCATCACCTCCATAGTCAGAGCTAAAGCGCTCTTCCGGTACTTCTCCCGCAACTCCACAACCTGCCCGGTCCGCCTCTTATGCTCCAGCTGGTGCCCGATCAATCTTGAGTAGTTCCTTTCCCGCAGCATACTCTCTTCGTAGCTGAAGTGTTCCTCGGTGTAGTACACCAGTCCATCCAGGATCTTGCCCACCTTCCGACTTCCAGGACCGGCACTCATCGCGGCGTGCAGGTCGTTAATCAATCGGACCAATCCCTGATGTTGAAGTATCGATTTGCGGAATTTCCACGCTATACTTCTCGAGCCAGGGGAAAATGACGTGCGTAGTGGTCGAAGTGGCCATGCCACGGTTATCGGCGGCATGGCGCCGGCCGGTTAGGGCTACTGCGCGACGAATCGGACTTCGACGTAGATCTCGCGCGTGTTGCCGTTGGGCGGAAAGCCCTTCGCTTTCACCAGATCGAGCGCAGTCTGCACCAGCGCAGGGTCGGACGCGATTGACAGTTCCTCGGCCACCACAGTCCCCTGCCCGTCCACCGAAGCATGCACGATCACCGGCTTGGTGGCAGCGTCCGAAACGCTCGCCGAGGGGGATTCCAAGAACCACCGGCTCGGTCCCACTCCCCCTCCGACCGGCCCATAGGACTTCATTTCCTCGGTCGGAACGAACAGGCTTTCGTCCGGCGTGCCAGCATCGGTAATCGTCACCTGCGCATCGAGCACCTTCTTATTGCCCGCGAAAATGGTAATTCCGCTGGCTGGCGACCTGCCATGAAAGAGCGTCGAGGTGTATGTGTATTGGACGTAGGTGCCCGGCACGAAAGAATGCACCTGCAGCAGCCCCGAAGTATCGTCGATGCAGAATTCCTGTTCATCCCAAGTGCGCGCGCCCTGCGGGTCTTCGCCGCGCGGGCCGAACAGCAGACATGTCGTAGGCTTGCCGTTCCAGATCGCCGAGGAACTGCGAATCGACCCCTCCGCGTCCGGTACGCCGGACGTCGCCGCCCAAAAAATGGCGTTACGCAGTACGTGGACGGCCGGTGGAATGGCGCCGCCCTGCGGCTGCCCATAGGTCAATCCATCGCCAGCGATCCGCAGGGCCGAATCGTTAGCGACGGTTCCCGACCAGCGCCATTTCTGGCCGTTCATCCAGGTCTCCGCCATATTTCCCGCGCCGGAACTCGAAGTAAAAGTCGCCGAGATCACGAAAGACGGCGTCCGCGGTGAGTGCAACTGCAGCTTCAGTCGCGCGCGGGTCATCAATGCCAGGGCGTTGCTGCGATCGGATTGGGCGGTGAGCGTTTGCACGACGCCGGTAACGGGCTCATTCGGGTCCGGCGGCACGACTACGGAGGGGAGCGAACGGAACGGCGCCCGCATGAGGACACCCTGGGTCTGTGCCAATGCGGCACACACCGTAAGTAAGGCGGCAGACGACAGGCGGAGCAGGGACACGATGCCTCCTGGGATTTACGCTATCCGGAACTGTTGAAAAAGTCAACGCTCGCGCCCGAGCTCACGATCAAGCAGGGCCTGCTTCCGCTCCAGTCCCCAGCGATACCCGCCCGCCTCACCGGTACCGCGAATCACGCGATGGCACGGAATGAGCAGCGCCACGCGATTCGCCGAGCACGCCCGCGCGACCGCCCGCACCGCCGTTGGTTGGCCGATGCCGGCCGCCACTTCTCCGTAGGATTGGACCTTCCCGGAGGGAATCGAGCGGAGGTAGTCCCAGACGCGCATTTGGAAAGCGGTGGCCTGGATGTCCAATGGAAGGTCCAAGGCAGGCCGCCCACCGGCCAGATGCGCCGAAAGCGCCTCCATCCACTGGCGGAACTCGGGAGCGGATGGGTCGGCGGAAGCTTCCACTGTGGCGGAGGGATATTCGCGGCGCAGCGCTTCCAGAAGTTGTTCCTTCGTCTCGCCGAATTGTACGAAGCAAATGCCGCGATCGGTGGCCCCCATCATCGTCAGCCCCACCGGCGAGTCGAGAAGCGCGTACGCGATGGTTACCCCACCGCCGCCCTTCCGGTATTGTTTCGGCGTCATTCCCAAACGCGAATCGGCGCGCTCGTAAACCCGGCTGGAGGAGCCAAACCCCGCCTCATAGACCGCAGAAGTGACGTCTTTTGCCTGGCGCAGCTCCTTTTTCAGCTTGCCGACGCGATGCGCCTCCAGATACTGCTTGGGAGTGACGCCGACCGCTGCTTTAAACGTTCGCTGCAGATGAAAACGGCTGAGCCCGGCGCGCGCCGCAAGGTTCGCCAGGTCGAGCCGCTCTTCGCAATGCTGTTCGATATAGCGGCAAAGGTCGGCTATCGCCGCCGCTGGATCGGTCAGCGGCCGGCAGCGCTTGCAAGGACGGAGACCGGCCTGCTCGGCCTCGGCGGGAGCCTGGAAGAATCGCACATTCGTGCGCAAAGGATGGCGCGATGGACACGATGGACGGCAAAAGACTCCCGTGGTGATTACACCGAAGAAGAATCGGCCGTCAAAACTGCGGTCGCGGGCGATCACGGCATTCCAGCATTGCTTTTCGGAGAGCATATGTACAGTTTGCGCCTTCTCCTATTTTCGTACCATCCGGCTGTTGCGGCGGAATTCCTTGGGCGTCAGGCTACCCGCGAGGGCGGGTACTCCGCGCCTGCCCGCATAGTTTTCATTGAGACAGCCCGAAATATCGGTTATTTTGAGTACGATATGACACATAAGCGGCTCTGCCTCCGCCGCTATGTGAACTGGACCGAACCCGAAAACTCTCAGAAAAAAAGAGGGAGCCAAATGATCAAGCTATATCGTGACGCTCAACGCCCGAACAACTGGGTCGCCTACATTCCGAACAGTGGCTGGGTTGCTTTCCCGGCCAGCGAAAACGGCTGGGAACATCGTGCACCGGCCCGCGGCCTGGACCCGCTGTTCCTGCGCGAAGTACCGTTGCAGAGTGGTTTCGCCGCCGGTGTCCCACAGCCCGAATTCCGAAAAGTTGCGTAGTCCATTTCTTCTTATGCAAAGCCGGTAGACGCGCCTTTCCGTGAGGTAGCTTCCTACAGCAGCCGCTCGCCCGCTGTCCGGGTATCGTAACCGCCCAGGCTGTCCAGTTCCCGCCGGAATTGCGCCCGACTGAGAACATCCAGCAGCGCCCGAATCCCCGGGAGATCCAGATGCTGCCGGCGGATCACCAGGTCGTACCGCTCGCTCACCAGCGAGACGAACCCCAGCCCGAATAGCCGCGCCGCGGCGCGCGTCGCCATACAGCAATCCGCTTCCCCGGCGTGCACACGCCACGCCGCCGGTAAGTGTCCGGCAGCCTCCACACGATATCCGCGCACGCTGGAAGCCGCGATTCCGAGCCGCTCGATGTGCGTGTCCAGAAGCTTCCGGCTGCCCGCCCCAGCTTCGCGATTCACAATCTTGACGTCGCGCCGCGCGAAGTCTTCCACACCGCGGATGGCCTTGGGATTCCCGTGCGCCGTGACAATGCCTTCCTCCCATACCGCGAACGACACCACCGCGACGGAGTTCCGCGCAAACCGGCGTGCCACGCCGGGCAGGTTCGATTCGCCGCTAGGTTCGTCCCGCAGGTGCGTCCCCGCTACGTGAATGTAACGCTCTTTGAGCAGTTCCAGCGCCTGCGAGCTGTTGCGGTGCGCCATCACGAGCTCGCTGCCGGAAGCTTGCACATGCCGCGCGAGCACCGAAATCGCCGGATCGCAGCCGGCCAACAGAACGCGATTCCGGAACTGCCGCTCGGCATCGAACACCCGCAGGCGGGCCTTGCCGTGCGCCCCGGCCTCGCCCGCGATAATCGCATCGCTGGCCGGAAAATACCAGGGCATCGGCGACGGCGCGGAAGCCATCATGCGATCCTCCACCCGGCACAGCTCCACTGGCTGGCCTTCCAGCGGCGTCTCCGCGCCGGGCAGCACGGTCGCGTGTTCCATACGAAATTCCGGGACCGGAAATTCCCCCGGCAACGAGAACAGTTCCTCCACCCGCACTTCCAGCGCGCGCGCCAGTTTGAGCGCCACCGCCGTGTTGGGAACGTAAGTGCCGGCTTCCATCGCATAGACGGTCTGCCGGCTGACCCCCGCCATTTTGGCCAGATGCGCCGCGGCCAGCCCGCGCTTTTGCCGCAACAGCGCCAGATTGTTTTCGATCTCGGCGTTCCCGCTCATAGCACAGTACCGTACGGTCCGATTCCACACTACCACGAGCCACGCCGGCGCTTTGCAAGCGTTTCGCAATCTGCCACACTAAGGCTGATGCCATGGAAGCAATGGGTGCGCAAGAAGCAGATATGGTTGCCGGCGGCCGTACTGGCATGCGTCGCCGCGATTGCCGGGGTCTGGTACTTTTCCAAAAGCAGAATCATCAAGGTGTGGGTGTACACCGATTATGCCTTCCGCTACAGCCATTCCGAATGGCCCGGTACGATCGAAGCGCGGTTCCAGGAGGTCAATCGCATCTACCGGAGCAATGGTACCGGCGTTCTCTGGAAGGTGGTGGACTCGAGCCAGGTGGACCCCACCGCCACTCTTCCCGGCATCGATAACCGCCGCGCCAACATGGCCTTGCATCTCGACCGTCCCACGGATGTATTTGTCATCCTCACCGGCGTCGAGCAAGGCAGCCGCACGGGTAGTGTCAGCCCATTCACCCGCGTCGCCGTCGTAGTGGACCACCCCGACAAATCGGAATCCATCAACGCCCGCTTGCTGGCACGCGAATTGGCCCATTTTTTCGGCGTGTCGCACGACCCCGAAGCGCCCGAGAGCGACAAATTCTCGCAACCGACCGTAGCGCTGATCCGGCGTATGCGGAACTATCCCTTCAATCGCGGGATTGACGCGCTGGCGGATAGTGCCTGGGATAAAGCGGCGCTTACCGCCGTTTCCCAGGACGACCCCGCACCGCACTCCAACCCCATGGCGCACGCACACGCGGTTCTGGGCGCAGCTTTCCTCAACGAACGGAAGATCGAGGCCGGGCTGGTCCACTTTCGCGCCGCCGTCCAGGTCGATCCGCATAATAAGGTGATGCGCCTGAATCTCGCCGAAGCGTTGACGCGCGACCGGCAGTACGACAAGGCGCTGGAACAAGCCCGCGAGGCCGTCCGGATCGCTTCCGACGATCCGCTGGCGCATCGCGCGCTAGCCGCCCTGTTGGGCCGCAATCGTCAGCCCGAAGCCGCCCTACAGGAAGTCCAGGCCGCCATTCGCCTGGAGCCGAACAATCCACAAAATCAGGTGCTGTTGGGATATGAGTACGCCGCTATGTTCGGGCACCTCGACGATGCCGTGGCAGCTCTCCAGGAGGCGACCCGCGAAGCTCCCGATTCGCCCATGGCCCGCAACGGCCTGGAACAGGCGCAGACTCTCAAGATGCGCGTGGAAGCCGAGATCGACAAACAACGCGCCGTGCTGCACGACAAACCCAATGACCCCGACGCGCACTATCGGCTGGCCAAAGCCGAGGCCCGCGCCGGCGACCTGAAAAACGCTATCGCCGACATGCGGAGAGCCTGCGAACTTCGGCCGGACAGCGCCGCCACACACACCGAATTGGCGGAGTTATACCTGGTCTCCGGCGATACCGCTACCGCCTGGGAGGAGATCCGCAAAGTGCGCGCGCTGGGCACCGAGCCCCCGTCGTCATTGCTCGCCAGACTGCCCGCGCAGAAGTGAGGTGGCGGGCTTCATGCTGGGCTCGAACCGGACGCGTCCGATCCATTGCAGGAGGCCGCGTGTGTTCCAGAGCTCCACTTTGAATCGCACGCTCTTTCTGCCAGCGGAAACTCCGCCATGCACAGCGCCGGTATTCCCTGGGCTCAGTAATGGATCCCAATCAGGGGCCAGTACAGCGGTGCGAACACCATAAGCAAGATAGACTCCACGACGGTAAGGAAGACGCCCATGCGGAACATATCTCTGGCTGTAAAGCTACCGTACGAGTATCCTACTACCAACACGGCGGATTGATAGACGAAGATCCTGCCGCCGGCCGACAACGTCCAGACCATTCCCGCGAACAGCGGATTCATGCCGTGGGTATGAGCGAACTTCATCAGGATGGGCATCGAGGTGCTTAGCATCCCTACTTCGTCGCCCAGGAACACGTGGTAAACACAGCCGGACCAGTAGAGAACCAGCGACGCAGTGAAAGGGTTCACTACCAGAGGGTGCAACCACGCTACGATCTCGCCAGTGAGGAAATCCAAGGTCTTGGTCGCCATGAGCACGTTCCCCATGCAGATGGCGGCCGCCGTGAAAAAAATAGGCAGGTAGTTGAGTTTTTTGACATCTTCGGTCTCCAGCACTCCGATTCCCGGAAACGCGGCAAGCAGTCCGACACCCAGACCGATCATCGCGGGGGAAATATGATGCCAGAAGTCGGTCATCCATAGGACCACTGCCAGAGCGATCAAAAGCGCCGCTTTCTTCTCGGCGGGACTCCATGGACCCATCTTGCGCAGTTCCTGTCTGAGAAGCGCCGAGCCTCCAGGCAGGGCAGGCTTTTCGGGACGAAAGAAACGGAGCGTGTAGCGCCATGAAATCAAAATCGTGAGCACACTGAAAGGCAGAAAGGCCAGCAGCCAGCGGCTCCACAGTACTTCGACGTGTCCGACGGTTTCAATCAGGCCACGCGCGGTGATCGCCGCTGCCCCGGCGATCACCACCTTATCGAAGATGCCTGTCGTGTAGGTGAGGGTAATAAACATGCCCCGTGCAACGTTACTCTTAAGGTCGAGACCGAAGGCTTCGATCAGGCCAAGGGCGATGGTCGCCATGAGAATCACGCGCGCAATTCCGGATGGCGCCACAAACGTCAGGAGGAAATTGGACACGATCAAACCCAGCAGAAGGCGCGAATAGGTGCTGCCGATCCGCAACATTACCAGGTAAGCAATACGGCGCGCCAGACCCGTTTTACTGGCCATGATGCCAAATAACATCGCCCCGAACAGAAACCATGGAGTCGGCTCCGCGAAGCCGCCGAAAGCGGTTCCGAACGGCGCCAGCTTAAGCGCCCAGAACAGGAAGCAGCCGGCCAATCCCGCGAGGGCATGGTCCATGGAGTGGCTAATCCACGCCACGATCATAAACAGGGTAACGGCGATTACGTGCTGAATTTTCGGATTCAGTCCGAGGGGCGCGAACCAAAACCCGATAGGGATCGCCATAGCGAGGATGCGCAACATGGCGGCCTTCGATACGGTGGCGGCCCGCGGCGTAGCCGCGGCCGCCTGCAGCACTTCCGGGACTGCGCTCATGTCATTTCGCCAGGATCTTTCCCCATTTGAGTTGCGCGGCCCGCCGCAACGCATCCGACGACTCCGCCACCGGCGGAAAGTCATGGATCCACTCGTAAGGCCGGCAAGCGTCGATAATGGCGCGCGAGCTGTGTCCTTTTTGGTCTTTGGGAATGATGGGGTCGAGCGCGCCGCTCCAGCTTCGGCGGATGATTTCAATGTCCTGGTCCGGATTGGAACGCGTGGCGATGGCCCACAATACGTCGTTGGTATTGGTTACGTCGATATCGTCGTCCACCACCACCACGTAGCGGCCCAAATAGGCAGCGGAATGGCAATAACCGGCGATCATTCCGGCCTGCCGGGCATGGCCGGGATAGCGCTGCTTGATGGAAACGAAAACCATCAGGCGGCTGCCGCCCGACTCGTGGCACCACACGCCACGCACGTCGGGAACGCCGGCCGCTTCCAGTTCCTGCCATATCATGGCGGAACGCAAATAACAGCGCATATAGTTGAACTCGCACGGAGGCCGGGTGGGAGGCGCACCCAGAATGATGGGGTTATTGCGATGATAGATGCGCTTCACGCGGATGGTGGGCTCCGCCCGCATCGAACTGGCATAATAGCCCGTCCACTCGCCGAAGGGCCCTTCGTTGCGCTCTTCTCCCGGCACGGACTCGCCTTCGATTACAATCTCGGCCGCGGCCGGAATCGGGAGGCCCGTATATCCACCGATAATCACCGGCACCGGCGCCTTCTGTAATCCACCCACCCAGTCGTATTCGCACACGCCGTTCGGCACTTCCATGCCTCCCGCCAGAAAGATCAGCGGATCGTGCCCAAAGGAGATAGCCACTTTGCATGGCTCGCCCTTGGCGTAGTACTTCTCACGCATGATGCGGCCGTGTTTACCCGGCGAGATGTAGAACGCCAAGGTGTTTTCGTCGTGGATCATCACCCGATACGTGCCCAGATTCACCCACCCGCTGTCCGGGTCTCGCGTGATATCTACCGATCCTGTGCCGATATAGCGCCCGCCGTCTAACTCATGCCACTTAGGTGTCGGGAACCGGAACAAGTCGATGTCCTTGCCCTCGTAGACGTTTTCCATTACCGGACCGTCCTTGACGATCTCGGGCGAAACATGCTTCACGCTGCCGATGTGACGTTTGACGTCCTTCACGAACTCGGACCTGGTGTAGTTCGTGTCCATGTGCAGCGTCAGAGCCAGCCGTTTCAGACTATTGAGCGTGTTGGACAGGACCCGGTACCCGGAGGGGTAGCCTTTGATATTGTCGAACAGCAACGCGCTGCTCTGTTCGCCCATATGGTGGCCCAGTTCGGTGACAGCGCCGATTTCGGTGTCCCAATCCGCGCCGTCGATGGCCGTCAGTTCGCCCAACTTGTCGACCTGCTCGATCCACTGCCGCAGGTCTCTGGCCGGCGCCGCCGTGCCGTCTTTCAGTTCGTTCGCTTCCAGGATGGATTGTGTCATGACTCCCTCTTTGCCTTCCGGTAATCTGTGTCCTTTAATCGATTTGCTTTCTGCGAGAGCGTCCGGCGCCGCCTAAGTCTCCCGGGCCGGTCCGCCGGGTTGCTGGACTGCTTGAATGACGAGGCTGCAAAATCGATCTATCGCCCGATCGATGAATTCCAACTCGACTGCGGAAATCGCATCCACGTGGATTCCGCAACACACGGCCACGTTGCAGTTCAGCGCCGCCGCCAGACGCTCGGCGGCGCGATGCGCCACTATATCTTCCTTGTGACCCAACAGAGTCAGCACGGAAGTCGAAGCGCTCACTTTGGAAGGATCTCGAAGGCTGGGCCGGGCTTGGGCGAGAGCCACCGCGCCCAAGTGAGGCCGGTCGCCGCCGGTGATCACCAGGCAATGGTCGTCACCCATCGGCACGTCGACAGCCTCGAGCGTAATTCGCGAGCTGTTCTCGCTCCACCTACGCAACGCGCACCCCCTCGGATAGTTCCGGCAAGCGCTCGCCCCAACGATGGAACCCCTCGGCTTCCAGGCCGAAAGCATCCAGGATTTTTCCCACCATGTGGCGAGTCATGTCGGCGATGGACGACGGCAGGTTGTAATACGTGAGAACCGGTGGAAGGATGGTGACGCCCATGTTTGCCAATAGCAGTAGATTGCTCAAATGGATCGGGCTGAGCGGCGACTCCCTGGCAACCAGGATGAGCCTGCGGCGCTCCTTGATAGTGACATCGGCCGCGCGCAACAGCAGGTTCTCGGAAAATCCGTGCGCGATCCCGGAAACCGTTTTCATACTGCATGGCGCCACCACCATACCGGCGCATTTGAATGTGCCGCTGGCGATTGAGGCGCCGACGTCCTCAATGGCATAGCACTGGGTGGCCATCGTCTCCACTTCTTTGAGAGAATAGGCCGTTTCCATTTCAATGGTGCGGCGCGCGCCGCGAGAAATCACCAGGTGAGTCTCCCAGCCGGCTCGCGGCTGCATCTGCTTCAAGAGTTCAATCGCGATCGCCGCGCCACTGGCGCCGCTGATCCCAACTACCAAACGATTCACTCGCTGCATGCCTCTCCTCCCCTTCTCCGGCCGCACTGCCGGCCGGCGTCTTACCCTGTTATCGGCCGCAGTACCCGGAAGCTTGAGGCGCCCAACCGGCCTGCCGGGGCCCCGAAACAGCCGGAACCGTCCTGCGCTGACTGGCCGCCGCCTGCTGGGCACAAGCACTTCACCCCAGTTATCGGCTGGAGCGCCCGGAAACTTGAGCGGCCGACGAGACCGCGAACGCCGTCGGAATCGTCTATCCGACCGTGGCCTTCAGACGTGCGGATATTTCCCGCAGAGTCCCAGCCTGTGCGGTCATCTCGCTGCTCGCCGCCGCGCTCTCCTCGGCACTTGCCGCCGCGGTTTGGGTGCCCTGGCTCATTTGAGAAACCGCGCGCGCGATCTGTGCCATACCGGCAGATTGCTGTTCGCTGCCGGCCCTCACTTCTCCAATCAACGAGTCAAGCTTTTCGGACTTGGTGCTGATCTGGCGGAAAACCGTGGCGACCTGCTCCACGCAATCCCGGCCGCTTTTCGATTTCGACAGAGATTCTTCGATGAGGGTGGTGGTGTCGTTGGCCGCCTGCGCGGAGCGCTGAGCCAGCGTTCGAACCTCGTCGGCCACTACGGCGAAGCCCAGGCCGGCCTCGCCCGCGCGGGCTGCTTCCACGGCCGCGTTGAGAGCCAGAATGTTAGTTTGAAATGCGATCCCGTCGATGACGTGAATGATTTTGGAGACCTTGTTGTTAGAGGCGCCAATCTCGTCCATGGACGCCACCATGGCAACGACCGATCGGTTGCCGTCGCGTAGGGACGCGCCTACCTCTGAGACCAGGGAGGATGCCTCGGACGCGTGCTTCGAATTGCGGCCCGAAACAGCCGCAATTTCCTCCGTGGAAGCTGACGTCTCCTCGATTGCCGCCGCCTGTTGCGAGGCGCCGCCCGCCAGCGACTGGCTTGCGGATGCGATCTGGGACGCCGCCGCGTGCACGCGCCCGGCTCCGGCGGCGATGCTCGCGACGGCCTGATGCAGTTGCCCGCCGACCCTCCGGATGAGAACGATGGCGGCAGTGCCGGCCGCCAGTGTCAAAGCCACACTCAGGACGGCGAGCCACTGGGACCAGGCATGCAGAGTGGCGCTCCGGGCGGCGCTGGCCTCCAAATCGCGCCGTTCGACTTCGAGCAGGTCCGTCTGTGCCTTATCGAAGACGGCCGCAAATTCCCGCAGGCTCTTCTGTGAATTATTAGCGGCCTCTTCGGGCTTGCCGGCGCGGCAGAGATCCATCGTCTGATTGGTAATCGTAAGCCACTGATCCAGGATCTCCTGTACCTGCTCGAACGCGGTTCGCTCCTCCGGAGTCTTCAGCAGACCTTGCACCTGGGCCAGCGCGGCGCGGGTTTCGCTCTCGCCGGCCATGATTTTATCGATTTGCTGTTGCACGATGTCTTGCTTCTGCAAGAACGCGTAAACCACCGCTCCCCGGCTCAAAGTTCGGAGAGAATCGAGAGGCCGCACGAACTTGCTCAGAGCGTCCATCGTTTTGGCGGTGCCGTTCACTGCATGATCGACACTCGTGTTGAGGGTGTTGATCATCCAGGCCGAAGCAATGGCTCCAACGAGCGCCACTACGGCCAGAATGCCCGACGAGGCCATCATCTTCTGCTGACAGTTCAGTGTTCTCATTGGCGCCGGTTTCCTAGAAGTTCTTGGTCCACATCACGTAGGGGACGGAGTACGAACTGCCCTTGGCGGTCTCCATCAGGTACAAGCCGGGAAAGATGTGGCTGAAGCCGGCCTGGAACTTCATGTTGCGAGTGGCCTGGAAATTCATGGTGAAGTCGACTTCCTCGCCCACATGGGCGCTAGTGGCCTTGCGGTTCGTGAACTTGGCGACCCCGCCAATGTTGTAGAGGGAATCCTGCACGGTGTCGAGAAAATCGTTGAGCACGTCGATCCGGAATTGCAGTTTTCTGCTGGCCGAGAAATCGAATCCCGCGCGTGCACTGCGCACATTCTTCCAACCCACCTGATCGGCAAATCCGTAATAGCCATGGCCGCAGTACATATTGTCGAAGCTCTGGTGGACGCCGTCTTTGTTGTTGCGGTCGCCGGAAGCATGGTCGTACTCGACGCTGAAGCGCGGTTTCGAGGGCAAGTCGGTGGGCCGCCAACCTAATATGTAAGCGCCCGCCAAGGCCGAGATCGGGTCGGTGGCATAATGACCGATCTGCTTGGCTACCTCGACCTCGTAATCGACCCGCCCGGGAGTCGCTCCTTTGATTCGGCCGCCCAATGTCGAGACATACGTGTCTCCGTGCCCGCCAAGTTCACCAATAGTGTTCCAGGTGGTCTTCAGCATGTAGTACGGCTCGACGGAAGCATTCGGAATCCACTTCTTGGCGGTGCCGTAAACCGCATACCAATGCTCGCGGGGAATATCTCGGTTAAACCGGGTGGGATCGACCAGGACCAGATTAGCCTTGATCACTTCGACCTTGAGGCCGTGCTCCACGTTGTTGTAGGCAGCGCGGACGCCGTCATGCTCCCTGCCCGAGTTCAGCCATTCGCCGGACCCGATCAAGCGCATACTACCGAGGAAGATCTCTTGCCGCCCTACCTTGACGCTGAAACCCGTGGTCTCGGGCACTCCGATCTCCATATAAGCCTGGTGCAAATCGAAGGGATCGGACGAATACGCCGGGAAAGCGCGGTTGTCGCCGTAGAACATATTGCGGCTGTCCTGAACGTCGGCGACGAACCGGAGCCAGCGGGTCGGCTTAATAGCGAAGATGATCCGGACACGCTGCAGATAGTAGCTGTCGTTACCTCCGGGTACGAAGCTGATGCCCCGGTCACTCTCAAAGCGCCCTTTGTACTGGCCCCCGACCTGGAACCACTTAGGGAGATTAAGCTGGTCGCTGATGGGCGCATCCAGATCCCGCGCCGGAGATGCCCCGGTCTGGGGATCGGCGGGGCCAGGGGTCTGCGCATCGGCGACCATAGCCAACATTGCGAACGCAAAGGTTGCGCCCGAGATAAGTCGAAATCGTCTCATGTTGTCGTCATCCTTTTCAGGTTCACTTGCCGGAAAAAACCGGGGCGGCACTTGGCGTTTTGCCATTCCTGCCAGCAGTTTTCGCGAGGCTAAAAGTCTCATCGGCTACGGCCGGCAAAACCTTATCGGGTCCACGGGTCTTTTTCCGTGTGAGGATGCGTTACAGACATGACGGAAGGCGTCTTGGCCACGCCTTGGAGGCAATAGGGGAACCATAGCCGCACCGGGGAATTCCTCGCCAGCCCGCCGGGCGGACCGCAAGTACAGCTGTTCAGCAGTGCGCGCCACCGCGCCGGACATAGGCGCCGGCATCGCCCGTCGAGTGGTACGGATATACTACAGCTATACCGGCGCGCCAGGAGGCCATCGGAGGATCGATGCGCGCAGTCTGGCCATGCACCGCGCCATCGCCGAGAAGCTGCGCGCCGAACCGTCGCTGATTGCCATTGCCCACGATAATCTCGACCGTTGGTCGAAAGAGCGCGGGCGTTCGCAGCCCTATTGGGACGCCTGGCGGGAGATCCTGAAGCGCCCGCTCGAAGTGGTGTTGGCGCTCATGGTGGAAGACAGCGAAAAGATGACTGCGATGCGCCAGGCGAATCCTTTTCCCGGCATCCTGACGCCACGCGAGCGTTGGGCGATCTACGACCAGTTCGCCATCGCGAACTCATGAGCGCGCACAACTGGAGCACATGATCCGCGCCGCAGGCGTAATCGCCGACACCCAGGATCTGGTCGTGATCCGAAGCCAGGCGGTCCTCGGCCAGTTTCCCGGTGCGCCGCCGGAGCTGCTCGTCTCTAATGAAGCGGACGTCTTTCCCCGAGGGAATCCAGCCGGCGGTGACTTGATCGATGGAAGTATCGGCGAAGATTCTCCTTTTCATAGGGCCTTCGGCTACTACGCCCACGGCGTGGACGAGACCACCGCGATCCTTCCGGAAAGATGGCGCGATAGGCTGATCCTGATAGAGAACGCAAACACCCAGTACGTGCGCGGCTGGTGCCTGGAAGTTCACGATCTCGCCATCGCCAAGTACGCCGCCGGCCGGGAAAAAGATCTGGAATTTACCGCTGCCCTCGCGCGCCACTCCATGGTCGACCGCGACGTCCTCGAACAACGTCTCGCCGCCACCCCACTCGATGCTGAAGCGAAGGGGCGCATACTGGCGCGCATCCAAAAAGACCATCCCCGCTAACTCCGCGGCCGCACCGGCAGCCACAGAAGCCAGAACAGCGCCAGCCACGCCGCCGCGCCGGCAAATAAATAGACCGGCCACGGCCCGAACACATCCAGCAACGAAGCGTTCCCCGGCTTGCGCCACAGGTACATATAATCTGCCCGCGTAATCGCGTTGAATGTCCCTACCAGCACGGCATACCCGATCAATATCCCGAACGCCCGCCACACTGCGCCATTCCGGTGCGGCGCGATCCGCCCCACCACCAGCACCGCGATCCCGATCGCGATTCCCGCATGCGCCACGGAAAAATAGATCGCCGGATGCTGCGGCCACGGCCGCATCAGGTCGGGCGTGACCAGGGCCATCGCCGCCCCGGCGAAGCCCGCGAAATAGGCGAACTCCACCAGCGGCCGCGCCAGCGTCAGGCACGTGAAAGCCGTCATCCACAAAGTAACATCGCATAACTGCAGCGGTAAGTTCCACAGATGCACGCCTTCGAGCGAGTAGCGGAACCACAACCACACCGCTTCACTCACTACCAGCCCGATCCCCAGCGCCAACCGCACGGGACGGCGCGCCTGCTCGAACCGCCGGCACATCCACACCAGCACGAAACCAGCCAGCGCAATCGCGGCCAGTAACGAGAGGTGCAGCGGTCCGAACAGCTTCACGGGTCGATTGTATCCCCCTTTGCGCGGCGGGTTGGCACGTGCTATTCAGGATATAGAACTCTGAAACCGAGGTCTGCCATGACGACACTGAAGCAGATTCACAACTTTCTGGGCCGGAAACGCCTCGCCGTGGTCGGCGTCTCCCGCAACCCCCAGGACTTCACCCGCACCCTCTTTCACGAACTGCAAAGCCGCCAATACGATGTGGTAGCGGTCAACCCCAATCTGGAGCAGATTGCCGGCATGCCATGCTGCGCTCGGGTGGCCGACATTGACCCACCCGCCGAGGGCGCCCTACTGATGACCAAGCCGGCAACCACCGAACGCGTCGTCCGCGAGTGCCACGCCGCCGGCATCCGCGATATCTGGATGTATCGCGGCGCCGGAGCAGGCGCGGTAAGCCCCGAGGCCGTGCAGTTCTGCGAAGCGAACGGTATGTCCGTGGTCGCCGGCGAGTGCCCTTTCCTGTACCTGCCGGAAACTCCCTGGTTCCACCGTTTTCACGGCTTCTGCCGCAAAATCGCAGGCGCCTACCCGAAGTGATCCGTGGGGCATGCTTCAGCTTGCCCGGCGAGCGAAGCTCGCCCTAGGCCTCACGCAGGCGGCGTCTCCGGACTACTGCCGGCTCGAACCTTCACGCGCCGCGACGATTCTCCCGAACCGAAGCTCCCAGGACGCTGAGACTCCAGATCCCTGCCCCTCCGCGACCTCTGCCACCTCAGCGCCCTCCGGTTTTGACTTTGACTTTGGTTTTTCTCAGCGTCTCTGCGTCTCGGCGGTGAACATCTTCGCCTCTCACCGCATCGCTAATAAGTTACAGCCACCGGCTTGCCTCTGTTAAAATTGAAAAGCTTATCTATGCCCGGCGAATCGATTGAAGGGTCATTAAAGGAGCGTGGCGTCCGCCTCACGCGCCAGCGCCAGATCCTGCTCGAACTGATCGACAAGACCGGCGAACATCTGGACGCCGAACGGCTGTTCCAGATGGCCAAGGAAAAAGACCCCAAGCTCAACCGCGTTACCGTCTACCGCACGCTGAAGATGCTCAAGGCGGGCGGCCTGGTGGACGAACTCGACCTCATGCATTACGGCGGCGACCAGCACTACTACGAGACCCGCCTTAAACAGGAGCACGCCCACGTCATCTGCCTGCGCTGCGGCAAAGTGGAAGAGTTTTTCGGCGAACCGTTGCAGCGCCTGCGCAAACAAATCGAAAGTCACTTTGGATTTCAGGTCCTGCTGGCGCGCACCGAGGTGGGCGGCTACTGCGCCCATTGCCAGACTCTGCGTGCGCGCGAGGTAGAGGTGCTCCGCAACCAGCTGCCGGAACCGTCGAAGCCGGCCGCCAAGCGGGCGCGGCGCGCCTAGGTGGACCCGGTGTCCGCAGCCACCCCTGCCGCCCCGCCGGCGTCGCTGATGGTGATCGATCCCAACGGCCGGCGCGCGCGCGTGCGCATCGAGCCCATTCCTTTCCGCATCGGACGCCAGCCCGAGAGCGATCTCATCATTCGCGACAGCCGCGCCTCGCGCACCCACGCCCGCATCCTGTTCGAGCAGGGCGAGTACGTCATCGAGGATTGCGGCAGCCGCCACGGCACATCGGTCAACGGCCATCGCATCACCCGTCAGCCGCTGCACAATTCCGACCGCATCGAATTCGGCGCGCAGGATTCCTACCAGCTCATCTTCGCGCTCGACGGCGCCGAACTGAAGCGCCTCGTCGACCAGATGGGTGAACAGGCCGCCCTCCACGACTCGCCCACCGCCGCGCACCCCGTGGGCGGCAACCTCGGAAAGCTGCGCGCCATCCTCGATCTCGCGCGCACGGTACAGAGCTCCTTCTCGGTGGATGATGTACTCGCGTCGGTGGTCGATACCGCCCTCACCATCACCGGCGCGGAGCGCGGCTTCCTGATGCTGCGCAACGGCACGGCGCTCGACACCCGCGTGGCTCGCCACAAGCGTGGTTACCACCTTCGCGATACCGATCTGCGCGTACCCCGCGAAGTGCTGCACCGCGCCCTACAGCACCGCCGCGAGCTGCTTTCCATGAATTTCGACCCTACCGCGATCGATGAGACGCGGCCGCAAAACAGCATCGCCGATCTCGAACTGCGCAGCGTGGTTTGCGTGCCGCTGGTTCGCATCCGCACCGGGCAGGGCGATTCCACCTCCATGCTGAGCACCGGTAGCGAGACCGTCGGCGTGCTCTATATGGATTCGCGCGTCACGGCCGCCGATCTCACTGGCGGCAATCGCGAACTGCTGCAAACTCTCGCCATCGAAGCCTCCACGGTACTCGAGAATGCGCGCCTGCTGGTGGAAGAACGCGCCAAACACCAGATGGAAGAGGAACTGCAACTCGCGCGGACTATCCAACAGAGCCTGCTGCCGGGAAAACTTCCGACCGAGGGCTGGATGGCAGCGTCGGCCGGCAGCGTGGCCTCGCGCGAGGTCGGCGGCGATTACTATGACATCACCGCCGTCGACCCGCGCTGTTATTGCGTCGTAGTGGCGGATGTTTCCGGCAAAGGTGTCGCGTCCGCCCTGCTGGCCTCGCTGCTGCAAGGCGCGCTCATCACGGCGACCGGAGTTCCGGAAGGCCTGGTACGCCGCATCGTCCGGCTCAATCAGTTCCTGCTCGACCGCACCGGCGGCGAGAAATACGCGACGCTTTTCTATAGTCTGCTGCACGACGATGGACGGCTCAGCTACGTGAACGCCGCGCAATGCCCGCCCATCGTGGTCCGCGTCAACGGAGAGTGCATCGAACTGGAAGCCACCGGCATGCCCGTAGGTCTCATGGAAGGCGCGGAATTCGCGCTGGAAACGCTCCGCCTGGCCCCCGGCGATCGGGTGGTCATCTATAGCGACGGCGTTACCGAGGCGCAGAATCAGAAGCGCGAATTCTTCGGCAAGAAGCGCCTGAACGAGATCCTGAAGACCCACGCCGGAGAGTCCTGCAGCGCGATTCACGACGCCATTCAGGAAGGCGTCACTGCGTTCACCGAAGGCGCCCCGCAATCGGACGACATTACCCTAGTGGTGCTGGAATATCGGGGCTCAAGCGCCCCGCCGGTATAATCTGCTGGGTTCTCGCAGAGGCGCAGAGTCCGCAGAGAAAAAGCTAAATGGAAGGGGCCTGAGGATCTTCCTTTGCGCCTTTGCGGCTTTGCGGGAGAATCTGAGAAAGGCCTCGGATCCCGTTCACTCTCGGGGTAACATCCCGCAAAGCCGCAAAGGCGCAAAGGAAGAACTCGGACGCCGAGCGCACCAACTAACCACGGCCGAAAATTGAACTCGCGCAAGTTGTAAGATTTCTTAAGGCGGGACTTCTATGAGGACTTCTGGCCGTCGCTTATCTCAGAATGTCACCTCCATTCTCTTGGTTACCGCGGTGTTCGGTGGCACCGGAACGACGCTGCTGGCACAGGCTCCGTCCAATGTCACGTTTCGTGCCGGTACGCAGGAGGTACTCGTGGATGCCGTCGTGGTCGACAAGAAGGGCAACTTCCAGCGAGACCTGACCAGCCAGGATTTCAAGCTCTGGGAAGACGGCAAGGAGCAGAAGATCACCAGCTTCTCGCTCGAGAGCGCCGGAGTCCCGGGCCATTCCAGCAAGCACTTCATCGCTCTGGTCTTCGAGGGCGAGGACCCGGGGTTGCGAGAGCAAGTGATGCAGTTTGTAGATCGCTTTGCCTCTCCGGATCTTTACATCGCGGTCTTCTCCAGGGTCAAACGTGAGATGCGATTGCAGCAGGATTTTACGGCCCGATGCGGAGCGGATCAAGGCGGCGCTGCGTACCATGCCGTCGGCCAGCTTTGCGGGGTCCAGCCGAGCCGAAATAATCGACGCGCTCAAAGACTTCGCAACCTTCGACCGGGTCGGCAGCGTGGCGGCGGCCCTGGCCCCGGTTCGCGGACGAAAAGCGCTGATCCTGTTCGGCGAGGGCTTTGGAGTCATCCGCGGACCAGGAACCGGCGAATATGCCGGGCCGAGATCAATCGGTTACCCGTGGTTGAAGACGATCGACGACTGTAACGTGGCCAATGTCTCGGTGTACTCCTTTATAAACGCGCTCATCGGTAAACGCGTCGGCGACCAGCCTGGCGACTATTACAATCCACCGGCGAACCCCGCTGACGATCACGGAGGGAGTACCGACGTCATCCGCGATCTCACCGTGCGTACCGGCGGCAGGTACACTCCGCCTGGCACGTACGATCTGGCCACTTTCCTGGGCAGCGTCGTGGCCGGGTACGACGACTATTATTTGCTGGGGTACACGCCTTCGGCGGATGCAGCCGGCAAGCCCTGCCACAATCTCAAAGTGAAGGTCGATCGCAGCGGCCTCGATGTGGACGCGCGCGACAGCTATTGCACGTCGATCCCGCTGTCGGCGCGCACGCTCAAGCCGGCGCAAAGGGCGCTGGAGGCGCGAGTCGCGAGCGGCGTTCCGGGGACCGTTGCGGCGGGAATGCAACTGTCGTGGTTTTACTCCAATCCGGCCGTGGCTGTGGTGGATATCGCCATGGATATCGATCCAGCGGCAATGAAGCTCCATGGCAAATTGCACGGCGAATTCAATTTTTCAGGGGTCGCATACCGGGACGATGGGTCGGTCGCGGTACGGGTTGGCGATACGGTCGAGCGGAACTTCGAAACGCCCGCGCAACTGGCCGCCTTTCTGAAAGTCCCGTACCATTTTTCGAATCAGTTCGGCATCGCGCCGGGCCGGTATAAGTTCCGTATGGCTGTAGGTTCGGCCGATCGGGCGTTTGGGACGGCGGAAAAGCTTCTGGATATCGGGCCCTGGAGTGGGAAGACGCTGTCGGTCAGCGGAATCGCACTAAGCGTCAAGGACTATCCACTTTCCGGCGTTACGGCCGATTTGGATAATTCCATGCTGGGAGGGCCGCGCCGTCTCGCGTCGAAGGGAAGAGTGATCGTGCCGACGGGAGGCTCCCAGTTGCCGGCCGGGAGGGACGGCTTGTTTTACTTTGAGGTTTACGCACCTAGTCTGGTCAAGCAGCCCGCCATGCGGATTCGCATACTCAACCGCGCGACGGGTGAGGAGAAAAATAATTCCGGGCAGATGGTCGCCTACGCCTTTGATGAAGGCGGGCGACATATCGGCGCTGACTTCGGTAATAGCTTGCGGATCTCCCTGATGGGCTTGGAGGTCGAGGGCGAAAGCGGCTACGGTGGCGGC
>Ga0182016_10001152_pt1 | contig 32304 bp, 31 predicted proteins | sample 712S2MmetaG_FD_120491 | JGI IMG/M metagenome (GOLD analysis project Ga0182016, IMG submission 120491) | Permafrost microbial communities from Stordalen Mire, Sweden - 712S2M metaG | ecosystem: Environmental > Terrestrial > Soil > Wetlands > Permafrost | place: Sweden: Stordalen | collected...
ACGAGTCACGAGCAGCCCACAGCGTGCCAGCCGCATGGTCGCGGCCGCGAGCGCGGCCGGCGTCGCGAGCGACAGCGCACACGGGCAGGTGACCACCAGCACCGCCAGTACGGTGGGAAAGGCGCGCGTCGCATCGACCTGCAGCCAGTACACACCTACCGATGCAGCCAGCAGCAGCACCGCGCCAACGAACCATGCTGCCACGCGGTCCGCCAGACCAGCAATGCGCGGTTTCGACATGCTGGCGCGTTCTAGCAGGCGCGATACGCAAGCTAGCGTGGAATCCTGCCCCACGCGCGTGACGCGCATATCGATTGCGCCGCTCAGATTCAACGTGCCGGCAATCAGCCGGGCGCCCGGTGCTCGCAGTTGCGCTGCGGATTCTCCGGTGAGCAGCGCCTCGTCCACATCGCTGCTGCCCTTCAGGATCTCGCCGTCCGCCGGCACACGCTCTCCAGGCAGCACGCGCACGCAATCGCCCACCTCAAGCTCATCAGGCGTCACGCGCACCACATCTGTCGCGCTGACGCGCGCTGCGCTGTCTGGGAGCAGGCGCGCGAGCGCATCCTGGCGCATGCCTGAGCGATGCCGTAACGACATCTCGGCGTAACGCCCGAGCAGCAGGAAGAACGTGAACATCACGGCTGAATCGAAGTACACCGCGCCGCGCCCGAGCAAGGTAGCGCCGACGCTCCACAGGTAGGCCGCCCCGATGGAGAACGCTACTGGCACGTCCATTCCGAGCGTACCAGCACCCAGGCTGCGCCATGCGGCGGCGAAGAATGGCTGTGCGGCGTACAGCACAACCGGGGTGGCCACCAGCAGGCTTACAAACCGCAACAGCTGCGCAAGGTCGGGCGCCATGCCCTGCATGGCACCGGCGTACAGCGAGACGGCAAAGGTCATCACCTGCATCATGCCGAGGCCGGCGACCGCGAGGCGCCGGAGGGCGCGGCGGCGCTCGGCGTCGCCATCGCGATCCGCAGCCGTGAATGCCAGCGGCTTTGGGATGTAGCCAAGGGCATGGATGCGCTCGAGAACATGGCTCAGATTGACGCGCTGCGGGTCGAAGCGCAGCTGCGCGCGTGCGCTGGAGGGGTTGACCTGGACGTCTTCAATGCCATCGAGCTGGCGCAGGCTATTCTCAATCAGCCACGCACACGCGCTACAGTGCATGCCTTCCACGTACACGCTCAATTCGCGCTCGCCATCCGCATTCAGGTGGCTGTAGCGGCGAACGGCCGCCTCGCGGTCAAATACCTGCCAGCTGGGATGCAGCTGGTCGCGAAGCGGTTCGGCGGGCGAGCGGAATTGATAGTAGCGCCCCAAGCCCTGCGACAGAATGAGCTGCGCCGCAGCCTCACAACCTGCGCAGCACAGATCGCGCGATATACCGTCGACCAGCACGGCGCTGGGCCTGCCTGCTGGAACCGGAGTGCCGCAATGGAAGCAACGCCGAGCGTTCGATGTGTGCATTGGGGGCACAACTAATCCGACTGGTCGGCGTGCTCGAGCACCACATCGGTGGTATGCACCGCAAGATAGGCGCTCGCAAGGCTGGCGATGACCGCGCTGGCGAGCATCGCGATGATGAACCAGGGCCAGAATTGGCCGTACCATGGCTCGCTCGGGACGGGATCTGTAGACATCAGGGATTCGGTCCTATGAAGCGTGCCTTCTCGCGTACCGCGATCTGTGGCGCATCCATCGCTGCAAGACTCAAGCTGATCGTGTGCACGCCGCCGGCCAGCGCGCGTGGCGCCTGCAAGCGCGCCGAGACCGACTCGACCGTACCGGCGGATACCGCGATCGGAGCCGATGGTGCGGCAATATCGAGTTGCTCCATACCGGACGCGTACAGGCGATAGCTGTGCATCCGGGTGTCCAGGTTGATGATTTTCAGCGTATAGGCGTTTTCAATCCGATTGCCGTGGACTTCGCGGAACAATGCATTGCGATCACGAATGACGTCGAGAATGAGCGGCGTACGGGTAACCAGCGAGTACAGCAACACGCCGGATCCAGCCAGCAGCAGCAGCGCGTACACCACGATCCGTGGCCGCAGCATTCTCGCCGGTTTGCCCTGCAGCGCATTCTCGGTGGTGTAGCGGATCAGCCCGCGCGCCGTGCCCATCCGGTCCATGACCGGGTCACAGGCATCGATGCACGCGGCACAGGCGATGCACTCGTACTGCAGCCCGGCGCGAATGTCTATGCCGGTCGGGCATACCTGCACGCACAGCGTGCAGTCGATGCAATCACCGAGGCCCTGGGCGCGCGCCGCGATGCCGCGGCGGCCCACGCCGCGCGGCTCACCACGGCCATTGTCATAGGAGATGATCAGGGTGTCCGGGTCGAGCATGGCGCTCTGAAAGCGCGCATACGGACACATGTACTTGCATACCTGCTCGCGCAGGAAACCGGCGTTGCCATAGGTGGCGAGGGCGTAGAACAGCGCCCAGAAGGTCGCCCACGGGCCCAGCGCCAGGCCGAGCACTTGCGCGCCCAGGGTGCGGATCGGGTTGAAGTAGCCGACGAAAGTGAATCCGGTGTGAACTGCGAGCAGCAGCCACAGCAGCTGCTTGCCACCCTTGCGCAGCGCCTTTTCGGCCGTCCATGGTTGTTGATCGCGCCTGATGCGCTGCGAACGCGTGCCCTCGGTCCACTGCTCGATCCACATGAACAGCTCCGTCCACACCGTCTGCGGGCAGGCGAAGCCGCACCACACACGCCCGGCCAGGGCCGTCACGAAGAACAGTGACAGTGCGGCGATGATCATCAGCAACGCCATGTAGAAGAAATCCTGCGGCCATAGCGTCAGGCCAAAGATGTAGAATCGCCGCGCCGGCAAGTCGAACAGCAGCGCCTGCCGCCCGTTCCACTGCAGCCACGCCACACCGTAGAACAGCCCCAGCAGCACAAACACCGCCCACTTGCGCAGGCGGCTGAAACGACCCTTGACCTCACGCGGATAGATTTTTTGCGCCGCGGCATAGAATCCGGGGGCGACCGCCGGCGACTCCCCCGGCGCGGCGGCGGCGAGCTTCATGGCGCGGAAGGCGCGCGCTCGCGCGCGCTCTGGCGATGCTGCGAACTGCGGATCAGAAACACGCTCAGGCTGCTCGCAACCGCGCCGATGCCCCAGAAGAAGAAAAATCCCAGGGCGTAGCCGGCTTCTCGATCCAGGTCAGCGAACAGGCGCGGGCCGGCGCCGCGCAGCAGCAGCGGATCGACAACCGCGAAGAACAAAACGCTGGCACCGCAGGCGGCCAGAAATGAGGGCCACAGCACGCGGGCGACATCCATTCCGAGTCCCGTTTCCTTCATCCGAAGTCACCGCTGATGCGACAAGCTGTACACATAGGCCGCCAACAGTCGGATCTTGTCGTCGCCAAGCCACTGATGCGCCGGCATCTGGCCGTGACGTCCATCCATGATCGACGTGCGGATCGCCGCTTCCGAGCCGCCGTAGAGCCAGATATCGTTGGTCAGGTTGGGCGCGCCAATGGCCTGATTGCCCTTGCCATCGGGTCCGTGGCAGGCGGCGCAGAGCGCGAATCGGGCCTTGCCCGCCTGCACTTTGTCGTCCGGCGCGTGCCGTCCGCTCAGGCTGAGCACATAGACCACCAGCTCATCGACCCCCTGCGCACCCAGGGCCGCACCAAGCGCCGGCATGACCCCCTCGCGCCCGTGCGTGATGCTATCTAGGATCTGTTGCGGTTCGCCGCCGTGCAGCCAGTCGTTGTCAGTCAGATCCGGAAAACCGATGGCGCCGCGTGCATCCGAGCCATGGCAGTTGGTGCAATTGTTGAGGAACAGGCTGTGACCGAGAGCCAGTGCCTTTGGATCTTCGGCCAAGTCGATCACATCGCGACCCGCAAAAGCTGCATATATGGGGGCGTAGCGCGCCTTTGCGCCCGCCATCTCCTGTTCGTACTGACCGTACTTGCTCCACCCCAGCAGACCGCCGAATCGGCCGAGCGCGGGATAGAGCGCGAAATACAGGAAGCAGAACGCGATGGTGAGCGCAAACAGTATCAGCCACCAGCGCGGCATCGGATTGTTGCGCTCCTGCAGGTCACCGTCCCAGACATGGTCGATGACCTCGCCCTTGGGTACCTCACCGCTGCGGCGGCGGGCAGTCCACCAGATCAGCCAAGCGCATCCAAGAACGTTCAGGCAGGTTGCAATCGCGATGAATAGAGATAGAGAATGCGACATCAGTGCTTCTCCGCAACATCATCCGTTGCGTCAAACGGCAACATTGCCGCGCGCTCAAACTCATCGCGGCGCCGGGCGCTCCAAGCCCAGACGCACAACGCGATGAACAGTACAAACAGCGCGACCGTCACCGCGCTGCGCACGACTGTCAGAGCGAGATTCATTGCACGCCCCCTCGTGGCCGCGCGAGTCCGAGCGATTGCAGGTAGGCGATGAGCGCATCGAGTTCGGTCTTGCCTTCCACGGCGGCCGGCGCGGCCGCGATCTGCGCATCGGTGTAGGGCGTTCCAAGCAGGCGCAGCACGCGCAGCTTTTTCGCCATCAGCGGTCCGTCGATCATCGTGGCGGCCAGCCAGGGAAAGCCCGGCATATTGGATTCGGGCACCACATCGCGCGGGTTGTGCAGATGCACCCGGTGCCAGTCATCACTATAGCGACCGCCGACTCGGGCCAGATCCGGTCCGGTGCGCTTGGAGCCAAATTCAAACGGGTGATCGTACTGCGACTCCGCTGCTACCGAATACGGGCCATAGCGCTCGGTTTCGCTGCGAAACGGACGGATCATCTGCGAGTGGCACAGGTAGCAGCCCTCGCGCACGTAGATGTCGAAGCCGGCCTGTTCGAGCGCGCTGCGTGGGACGATATTCACGCCACCCTGCCTGGCCGCCGCACTCAGTGCGAGCGGGACGATCTCCACCAGGCCGCCGACGCTGATCACCAGCACGATCAGTACCGTGAGTATGCCGAGTCTCTTTTCGATGAACTCGTGGGTCATGCCGCAGCTCCCGCCGGCAGCGGCGCCCGGACCGGCACCGGCAGCGGCTTCTCGCTGCGGATCGTCATCCAGACGTTGTAGGCCATGATCCACATGCCGATGAAGAACAGCGATCCACCGATCAGGCGCACCAGGTAGAACGGGTAGGTCGCCTTGACGCTTTCGACAAAACTGTAGGTCAATGAGCCATCATCGTTGAATGCCCGCCACATCAACCCCTGCATCACGCCCGCGCTCCACATCGCGGCGATGTACAGCACCACGCCAATGGTCGAGGTCCAGAAGTGCACGTCGATCAGCTTGACGCTATACATCTGCTCGCGATTGAACAGCCTGGGAATCAGGTAGTACATCGAACCGATGGTCATCATCGCCACCCAGCCGAGCGCGCCACCGTGCACATGGGCGATGCCCCAATCCGTATAATGCGACAATGCATTCACGGTCTTGATCGACATCATCGGACCTTCGAAGGTCGCCATGCCGTAGAACGATAGCGCGACGATCATGAACTTCAGGATCGGGTCGGTGCGCAATTTGTACCAGGCACCCGACAGCGTCATGATGCCGTTGATCATGCCGCCCCAGGATGGAGCGAGCAGCAGCACTGAAAACACCATTCCGATTGAACCCACCCAGTCCGGCAGAGAGGTGTAATGCAGATGATGCGGACCGGCCCACATGTAGACCGATATCAGTGCCCAGAAGTGCACCACCGACAGGCGATAGGAGTAGATTGGCCGCTGCGCCTGTTTGGGCACGAAGTAGTACATCATGCCGAGGAAGCCTGCGGTCAGGAAAAATCCTACCGCGTTATGGCCGTACCACCATTCCATCATCGCATCGACCACGCCAGCGTAGATGCCGTAGGACTTGGTCAGCGTCACCGGTATCGCAAGGTTATTGAATACGTGCAGGACCGCGACCGTGATGATGAATGCCGCATAAAACCAGTTGGCAACATAGATGTGCTTTACCCGCCGCCTGGCAATGGTTGCGAAGAACACCACCGCATAGACCACCCAGACAATGGTGATCAGGATATCTATCGGCCATTCGAGCTCGGCGTATTCCTTGCCCTGCGTGATCCCGAGCGGCAGCGTGATGGCCGCTGCCAGGATCACGGTCTGCCAACCCCAGAAGGTGAAGGCTGCCAGCCGCTCCCCGAACAACCGCACATGACAGGTGCGCTGCACCACGTAATACGATGTTCCCATCAGGGCGCAGCCACCGAACGCGAAAATCACAGCGTTGGTATGCAGCGGACGCAGCCGGCTATAGGTGAGCCACGGTATGTCGAAGTTGAGCGCCGGCCAATAAAGCTCCGCGGCGATGTATACGCCAACCGCCATGCCGACGATGCCCCACACCACGGTCATGATCGAGAATTGGCGAACTACGTGATCGTTGTAGGTATCGGCGGTGGCGATGGCCATGATATTGGTTCCCTGTCAATTGCAGGCTGCCCCTGCAGCCCGCTGCCATCGCATCCTACAAGTGCTGTTCCGCGGGACGCGTAAGTACTTGCCGCAGTAGACAGCACGTTGTTGGACTGAGTACGCACAGCATGCAGTCAGGACTTATGCGCAGTACCAGCAACGCCGGTAACTGCGGGCGGCGATTGCGGTGCCTAGGCCGGCTTGCGATAGGCGAACGCGGCGAAGACGCAGCTTCCCGCTGGGACGTCCGCCGGCAATGGCAGCGCAATGGATCCGAATGCCGGCCTTGAGGCACCCTCGGCTGTTGTCATGTGCTCAGCACGCACCTAGCGACGGCCGCATGCTCAGGTTGTCTATCACTCGCGAGACACCAGGAGCCTGCCAGGCTGTCAGCTCCGCTTGTTGCCGCTCCAGCCATGAACTCACATACCCTTCGAGCGTGACTGTGCCGTCGCTGGTTTTAACGACGATATTCTGCGCATCGAGTTCAGCGCGCCGGCGCAGGGAATCCTCGATGCGCTTTTTTATGTCGGTCGCGTCGGCATGGTGACAGATGTGGATGTTATTGACGATGCCCTTTATCCCGTGCAAGGTGCTGAGCGCGCCCTCCGCGGCGTTTTTCTGATACCAAAGCGCCACCTCACCCTCCAGGCTGACCCATCCGTTCCGCACCAGAACTCTGATGCCGGTGGCCGGCACCGAGCTGTGGTTCTTCAGCGCCGACAATGCCGCCTCCGCGACCTCCGCATCCGATCGCCGGGCATCGGAGGACAGCTCAACCACGATATCGTTGGCGACCGCCTTCACGTCAGCGATCGATTGGACTGCTTGCTGCGCGGCGTAGCGCTCGGCAATGGAACCTACGTGGCCGCTCAACGACACGACGCCGTTCTTCACCGCTACGCCGATATTGCGTGAATCAAGCCTGGGGTCCCAATCGAGCTCTGCGAGCACATCGTGCCGAAGCGCCAGGTCGTTTTTCATTACTGCAATCTCCTCAGGCACCAGTGGCTCTGCCAGCGGATCACAGCACTTCGGACGACACGGCGAAATACGTAAATGCCGATGCTGGCGGCTATTACTTGCCCCAGCGGATCGATGCGATCCGGTGTCAGCCTTTCACCTTGACTTCCGGGCGATCATTTCCGGCCGACTGCTCGTCGTGCCAGTGCCCCTTCTTGTCCTCGTACGAGATGATCGTTGCCTCGCCGGGCACCGCTTGTTCTCTCGCCGCCCTCTCGGCCGCCTTGCGTGCACTGTCATGAGACTGAAAGGTCTCTGAAAAGGTCTCATCGACGCGGTATGCCCAGCCGCCATCGTGCCTGACAATCTGGTAGGTGATCTTCGCCATGCTGCCACTCCTGGTTGCTCGCCGGAGCGACATGCCCGGCGGCCCAGTATCCCACGGCAGCTGCTATTGGCCATCTCCTAAGCAGCAACTGGTCTGAAGATGCCAGCAGGTCACACACGGAATTCGCGTCGAACTAGCCCCCTGGAGTTTTAGGATAAGCAGACCGTGCGCCGCCCCTACCAGATCGCGCAGCGCTCGGTCTGCGGCCGCACCATCGGATCACCCGTTTTGCAGCCGAAGGCACTCTCAAATTCGGGCATGTTGCTGAGTGGGCCAAGGACGCGGAACCTGCCCGGTGGATGAGGGTCGGTGGACACGGCGGTACGAGCGGCTTCAGGGCGGCTGATGGAGCCGCGCCACTGCGCCTCGGCCAGGAAGAACTGCTGTTCGGGCATGAAGCCGTCCACGGTCGGTTCCGGGCCTTTGCCTTCGCGCGAGCGCAGGTAGGCTCGATACGCGAGATTGACACCGCCGAGATCACCGAGCGCCTCGCCGGTGACCAGCTTGCCCTGCAGGTGCAGGCCGGGCTCGACATAGTAGTTGTCGTACTGCGTGGTCGTGCAGGCGGTGCGTGCCTCGAAATTCTTGTAGTCGGCGTCGGTCCACCAGTTCTGCAGCGTGCCGTCGGCCGCGTACTGGGCGCCTTGGTCGTCGACACCATGCGAGATCTCGTGACCGATGCTGACACCGACTGCGCCATAGTTAATTGCATCCAGTCCTGCAGGATCGAAGCCCGGCGGCTGCAGATAACCGGCCGGCACGACAATCTCGTTCATCTGCGGATCGTAATAGGCATTCATGGTCGGTGGCGTCATGTCCCAGCGACCGCGGTCGATCGGTTTGCCGATCCGGCCAAGATCGTCCCGCACTCCATAGCGTGCCGCGCTCAGCGCATTTTCAAGATAGCTCCTGCGGTCGATTGTGACGCCCGCATAGTCCTTCCACTTGTCCGGGTATCCGATCTTGATGTTGAGAGCATCCATCTTCGCAAGGGCTCTGGCCTTGGTGGGCGCGGTCATCCAGTCGCGTGTCTCGATGGATCGCCTCAACTCATCCACGATATTGACTGCCATCTGGCGCGCGCGCGCCTTCGCCTCCGGAGGCAGATACCGGTCGACGTACTCGTGCCCGAGCGCTTCTCCGAGCAGCGCGTCGGTAGCGATGACGCATCGCTGCCACCGGGGACGCTGCACTGGGGCACCGGTCAGGACTGTTCCATAGAACGCAAAGCTCCCCGTTTCAAACGGAGCCGCCAGCCTGGTCGCTTCGCCGTTGAGCAGTTGCCAGCGCAGATAGGAACGCCAGTCATCCATGGAAGCCGATGCCAGCAGCGCATCGAAAGCCTGCACCAGTTTTGGCTGCGGCACGTTCATCCTGCCTTCGGGCTTCACGCCGAGGCTGCGGAACTCCTGGTTCCAGTTGAAGTGCGGCGCGAGTTTCTTCAGCGCGGCAAGATCCATCGGATGATCCAGCGCCTTCGGATCGCGTAGCTCGACCCGGCTGAGGCGCGCCTGGGCCAGCGCCGTCTCTATCTTCATCACGCCGCCAACAGCCAGGGCTGCCTGGGGGTCGCTCGATCCAGCGAGTGTGAGCATGTGGTGCACGTAAGCGACGTATTTCTCGCGTGCATCCCTGAAACGCGGCTCATCGCGCAGATAGTAGTCGCGATCGGGCATGCCGAGGCCGTCGACATCGAGCTCTGCAATCATGCGTGTGGTGTCGTGCAGGTCCTGCTTGGCGGACAGGAGCAAAGGCGCCGCCAGCTTGATTTCCTGCATGCGAACGATCAGCGCGCTGAGACCGCTGGTGCCTTGCATGGCCTCGATGCCCTTCAGCATTGGCTGCAGCGGCTTCAGTCCGAGAGCATTGACACCGGGTTCGTCCATGCAGGCGGCATAAAAGTCACCCGTGAGCTGGGCAGGCGATCCCATGGGCGCGGACGCCGCATTGCTGGCGTCTTCCTCCGCAATCGAGCGCAGGCGCGCGCGCGTCTCATCCTGGGTGATGGTCCGGATGGCCCATGTGGTCTGAATGTCGGGCATCGGATGGATCGCGCGCCACTGACCGTTGGCATAGGCATCAAAGTCGGTGCATGCGCTGGCGCTGCGGTCGATGTTCTCCACCGGTACTCCGCGAACTTGAGCGCTCATCACAGCCGGCAGCGTCAGCAGGGCGACGAGGGCGCCAAGCCTGCGGAGCATGAGTCGTCTCCTGAGGATTTTATTTCTGGTGATGCTACATGAGTCTTGCAATTCGGGCGGCCTTTACAGGCTCGCGGTGCGCGTCACTCAGGCTCAAATGAGCTTGTGAGCCGCTATTGGCAGCGATCTCAGGCGTTTCCCCGTCGCGGCGAAGATAGCATTGCAGAGCGCCGGTGCCACCGGAGGAACGCCAGTCTCCCCTATGCCGCCGGGCTTCGCATCGCTCGGCAGGATGTGGACGGCGAGTGCAGGCGTCTCATTGAGCCGCAGCACGCGGTAATCATTAAAGTTACGCTGCTGCACGCGGCCGCCGCGGAGCGTGATTTCGCCCCACAGCGCGGCCGAGAGTCCATAGACGATGCCGCTCTCGAGCTGCGATTCGACAATGCGCGGATTGACGGTCTGTCCGCAATCGATGACGCACGTGATCTTGTGAATCTTTAGCTCGCCATCCTCGACGGACACTTCCGCTACCTGGGCGATGCAGGACGTGTAGCCTTCCATGAAGGCGAGTCCCTGATAGCGACCCTTCACTGCATGGCCCCAGCCTGCACGCTCGGCTATGGTGTTGAGTACCTGCAGGTGCCGCGACTTACCGACCAGAAGCTCCTTGCGCAACTGGAGCGGATCCCTGGACGCCAGTACGGCGATCTCATCGATCGAGCTTTCGATTGCGAAGCAATTCGGCGCGTGACTAACCGAACGCAGATAGCCCACATCGATGCCAATCTCCTGGCGCGTATAGCTCAAGTCGAAGTTCGGCACCGCATACGGAAAGTTCTGTACGTACTCGATCACCGAATCGAAAGGGTCCTTGTTGGTCGGATCGAAGCGGGCCGTGATCGACGGGCTCGTGATATGGAGCATCCAGGCAGTGAGCTTGCCGTGCACGTCCAGCCCGGCGCGCACAGCCTCGCGCGCCGGCGGCCGGTAGACGTCATGCGTCATATCATCTTCGCGGGTCCAGATCAGTTTCACCGGCGCGCCGACGGCCTTCGACGCCGTCACCGCCGCGGGCACGAAGTCCACCTCCAGACGGCGCCCGAAGCCGCCACCGAGCAGTGTCGTGTGAACATTGACCTGGACAGCCTTCAGGCCCGCCGCCTCGGCCGCCGCAGCTTGTGTCAACTGCTGGACCTGCGTCCCGACATAAACATCGCAACGATCGGCTTTCACGTCGGCCGTGCAGTTCATGGGCTCCATAGTCGCGTGCGCGACTAGCGGTAGCTCGTATACTGCAGCGAAGGTTTTGGCCGCTCCCTTGAGAGCTTCGGTGGCGTGTCCTCCCTTTAGCACAGCGGCCACATCATCGCTCGCGAGCGCCGAAAGCCCAGGCTTGGCGGCGCCCTCGTTAATGCATGCCCAGATAGCTGCATTGTCCAGAGTTGCATTGGGGCCCGGCTGCCACTCGATGCGCAGGGCATCCCGCGCCTTCTTGGCCTGCCAGAAGTGCTCCGCCACGACGGTGACTGCGCTCTCGGTGTGCAGAATCCGCCGTACACCAGGCAGCGCGAGCGCGGCGGTCGAGTCGACCGATCCGACTTTGCCACCAAGCACAGGGCTGAGCGCGATGGCCGCGTACAGCATGCCAGGCAGCTTCACGTCGATACCGAATTCAGCACTGCCGTCCACCTTGCTCGGCGTATCGAGCCGTGCCAAGGGCTTGCCGATCAGGCGAAATTCCTCCGGACTCTTGAGCGCCACATCCTTTGGGACGGGCAGCTTCGCGGCGGCCTCGGCGAGTTGCCCGTACTTCGCGACCTTGCCCTGGGCGCTGACGACTGCACCGTTGCTCGCACGACAAGTCGCCGGATCGACGTGCCACCCCTGCGCTGCCGCCGCGATCAACATCGATCGCGCCTGCGCTCCAGCCTTGCGCAGCTTCTCCCAGGCCTCCGGGACGCTGTTGCTGGTGCCAGTAACCTGACCGCCATTGAGCACGTTGACGTAGGGCTCCCCCACCGGTGCAGCAACGACATTGATGTGAGCAGGATCGACTTCGAGCTCCTCGGCGATCAGCGTTGGCAACGCGGTGTAGACACCCTGCCCCATCTCTGAGCGATCGACGAGGATAGTGATGGAATCGTCACTGCCGATTCGCAGCCAAGCGTTGAGCTGACCGCCCGACAGGGCTGCGCCCCGCGAGCCGCTTTGAATCCCGGGCAGCGCAAGCGCAAGCACGAGCCCGCCTCCGAGGTGAGCCGTGCGCTGCAGAAACTTTCGACGCGAGTGATCGATCGGGCGAATCTCGCGCGATCGGGTCCTCATGACGATTGAGCCCCTCGAAGCAATTCAGCGGCCCGGTAGATGGCTTTACGAATGCGCGAGTAAGTACCGCACCGGCAGATGTTGCCCGCGAGCGCCGCATCGATGTCGTCATCAGTCGGCGCTGGGTTGTCGCGCAGCAGGGCCACCGCTGACATGATCTGCCCCGACTGGCAGTAGCCACACTGGGGCACGTCGAGTTCGATCCACGCGCGCTGCACGGCGTGACTGCGGTCTTTCGACAGCCCTTCCACGGTCATGACAGATTTTCCTTCGAGTGCCTTCAGCGGCAGCAGGCATGAGCGTACCGCTACGCCATCGACGTGCACGGTACAGGCGCCACAAAGCGCCAGACCGCAGCCATACTTGGTGCCAGTGAGCCCGAGATGATCCCGCAGCACCCAGAGAAGCGGTGTATCCGCGTCGACGTCGACGCTCTGCTGTTGATCATTGACGGTAAAGCTGACCATGACCGAATAAGAACTCTCTGTCTTGGACCGTGGCGATCCTACGCGAATCGGGCGCGTCTCGACACTCGAAGTCCGGCTGCGCGTCATCGTGAGCTCGACATCGGCTTCCGCGGCATGCAGTGCATCAGCGCCGTTGCGTTCCGCCACGCCGTCCATCGATGCTCTCAGCCCGCAGTAGGCCTTCATACTGAGCGCCGATTCGTTCCAGTGCACGGCGGCCCATTCTGCGGCGAGCAACGAATAGCGCACGGAGTTCCGACGGGTGAAACCGCCGGTCATCGGCTGAAGGACCATTTTGTACGGCGCGGTGGCCGCATGTCGAGTTTTGCTCTCCGAAGGCTGCCGGTGTAGGTCCTAAATAATGTCGTTTCCTGACGGATCTTTTATCCGCGAGATCTTGACTGTATAGCGAGCCTTAATGCCTAAACGTCGTTTGCCCACGAACGAACCAACAAGCGCTCTCCGCAAACAACGAGCAAACCAGGGGAACTTGCCCCATTCGACGGTCGCGTAGTTGTCTGACTGCCCAGGTCTGGAGCGGGATGTGGGACGGCAGGCGGCCGAACCGATCGTCTGCGACCGGGAAACCTGGTATCGGCAATCCCCGCTCGGCGACTTGCCGCCCACTAGACTTCCCGAGATCCCCGCGCGCTGCTAGCATCCGCGGGCTGCCTGGTTGCAGCGCGACGCTCTGTCGCGGAATCGCTTTTCAGAAAAATCAAGTTCAACCTGGGAGAAACACATGTCCACGAAACTTCGACTCGCCGCCGGCGCGGCTTGCCTCGGGCTTCTCATGTCAAGCGCTACCGCACTGGCGGATGATCACGCGTACACGGAAGGCGGCCTGGTCAACGTGTCCTACATTCGTACCGAATACGGGAAATTCGACGAGTACATGAAATATGTCGATACGACGTGGAAGGCCGAAGAGGAAGCGGCCAAAAAGGCCGGCTATATCACGGGCTACAAGGTCATCACGATTGAACCGCGCACCGAGAATGATCCAGACATCGCACTTGTGATTTATTACAAGAACTGGGCGGCCCTCGATGGGGGCACTGCGAAAGGCGATGAAGTCGCTAAGCAGATCGAAGGCTCGGTCGCGGCGTCCAACCAGAGCGCCACCGACCGCAATAAGATCCGGCGCATCATCGGTAGCTGGACCGGACAGGAACTGCTGCTGAAGTAAGCAACCAAACCAGCAAGTGGCGGGAAATCGGGCCTTCGGCCCCGATTTCCCGTTGTTGCATGCAGCACTCGCTAGCATCGACCTGCTCGCGCGGACCGCGCTTTGGGTGGCAGCGATTGCGGGTCTCGTTGCCTCAACTTCAATCGCATATGGCCTGAACCTCCAATGGCCGACAAGTCGATTAAATGGCCCAATACCTGACGCTCGCCACCGGCAGCTCGGGGTCAAAAGCCGGCAAAAGGGCTCGAGGAGACTGATATGGACGATGGAAAAGGGAATTGGATGGAAACGATTCGAAAGGAGGTTCATTCGTTGCTGGGGGTTCTCACGCCACGGGAGACGAAGGCCCTGCGCGCCTTGGCTCGTGAGCTCGCGATATTGAAAAAGAAGCCCAAGGGCGTGCGGGTGCGTCGGCCGGTCGAGAAAGCGGTGGAAATTCTTTCTTGAGTTGATTCTGAGTGTTTGCGTATCGGCCAATATTCATCACAATAGGAGTTCTCGATCATGCGTGTATTTAAATCAGTGGTCGCCGCGCTATTGGGGGCCATGGCATTTACGGGTGGAATGCAAGCGGTACATGCGGACACCATCGTCGTCTATGGTGCCAGCGGCAAAATCGGTGGCGTCATCGTCAATGAAGCGCTGAGCCGCGGCCACACCGTAATCGGTGTGTCACGCGATCCTTCCAAGCTGAAGGTTGACAATAAGCGTTTCAAGGCGGTCGAAGGTGATGTGACCGAGCTCGATTCGTTCAAGAAGGTGACTCAGGGCGCAGATGCCGTGATCATCTCGGTATCCGGCGGTGACGACAAAGAGCCCAAGAACACCACGGTGGCTAAAGCAGCGCGTGTCGCCGTGCAGGCCTTTACCGGGGCGAGCAAGAGTCCCGAGGTCATTCAGATCGGTGGGGCAACTACGATGGCCGGGACGCGCGAAGCCATGGAAGCCAGCCTGCCGCCGTTTGCAAAGCCCGGCACGCCGTTCTACACCATGGTGTTCGGTCACCTTGAAGCCCTGCAAACCTATCAGGCCAGCAAGATCCGCTGGTCGGTGCTCACGCCACCGATGGATATCGAAGGCATGGGCAGGGATGACAAACCCAACGATCTGAAGCGCACCGGTCAATACCGCACATCAACCAGCGCTGCAGTGAAAGATGCCAATGGTAAAAGTAGCGTGAACATCGCCGATCTCGCGGTGGCTGCGGTGGATGAAGCCGAGAAGCATCGATTCGTGGCGCAGCGGTTTACGGTCGGGTATTGAAAGCAGCACGCGTAGGGCGGACAGCTTTGCTGTCCACCGCATGGTGACGATGATGATTATCGGCGGCACATGAATTACCTCCACTTCAATCCCGTCAAACATGGCTGAGTGCGGCCGGTGTCGGAGTGGCCGCATTCAAGATTTCATCGCCGTGTGCAGGTGGGTATTTATCCGGAAGATTGGGCGAGCCAGCGTTGCGGAGTGTTGCTGCCTCATGACGTGTAAGGAAGTGCAGTTGATTGTCATGCGGCGGACAGCTTTGCTGTCCGCCCTACGCGCTTTTTCTACAGTCTCGTTGGGCACATGGTCGCAGTAATTGAGCGCGGTGCACCAGGTGAAGGTAATTCCCAAGTCGCACAGATCCATTGGATGCTAGTTTTGCTCTACTACCTCGGGATCACCAAACTACGAATGACAGCGTGCGGGGTGTTGCGCTCGTCCTGGGGCGCGGACTGCGTCGCGTATCATGGCCTTCATTTCTTGCCGGTAGTTGCCATCGAAACCGGATTGACTTAGTACGTGCTCAGAAATACGCAGCGCGATAGATGGATAGCGCCAAAGAACTGCCTTGATGGGCGACACGCCTAGCCTTGGTTGGGGCCGACCGCCCCGCGGTCGACACTTGGGCGTCGTTAGTCCGGCAGAGTTACTCCTGAGCCTCCCATTTCTTTGGGCATATCCTGCATTTTTGTCTTGCCATCGCGGATGTGCAGCACGGTTTCCTGGTAGTGCACATGCACGCCTGGCTCAAAGGTCAGCTTCGGAATCAGCGCAGCGTAGATATCCACGAGACCCATGGTCGGATGCTCAGTGAACAGATGCCCACCGCACTGCTTGCACCACTTGCGATAGCTGATGGGCGTCTTGTTATAAGTACCAATGCTCCCGGCACCGTGCGTTACTTTCAGCGCATCCGGCTTCCATAGCGTAAACGCGTTGACCGGTCCTGCAGACCAGTGGCGGCAGGATTCGCAATGACAGTACCCCATCGCGGCCGGTTGGCCCGAGACCTCGAATTGCACCTCGCCGCAAAAGCAGTTGCCCTTGTAGATCTTTTCATTGCCCATGGCTCCCTCCTAATCGTTGATATGGGTACAGATGCCGTGCTAGATCACACGGTCACACACTTTTCTCCTGCGGGACTTCGATTGTCAACTGCGGTGCTTGATGCCGTCGGGCGTGCGGCTTCCTGTGCGGTATCTATCCTCGGCGCGCAGGCAGCATGTGGCTTCGTTGGCGCAGTGGTAATGGTCAATGACTTCGACGATCGCGCTGCGTGCCCGCTCGCCGATGGCGAAGTCCTGCAAACCGGCAAACACCGCATTCGATTTCTTTCAATGCCGCATGTGCCCCACTCGTGTGATGCAGGTTTGTTCTTCGACGAGACCGAACGGACACTTCTGTGCTCGGATCTCTTCTTTCAGCCCGGCGATCCCGAGCTGCTGATCGAGTCGGGAATCGTCGAGCGCGCGCGCGAGGCGATCCACGGCGCTCTAAACGGCCCACTAGCAAAAGACATGCCCTACACGCCATACACGGATAGCACCCTTCAACGGCTCGCCGCCTTGAAACCAAAACCCTCGCAACGATGCACGGGTCGTCATTCCGTGGTGATGGCGGAAAAGCGATTCTCGGCTTGGCCGATGTCGTCAAGGACGTTATGGGCAACCCCGAGACAGATTCTTGACGCGTGCTAATTCATGTCGTGGATTGACGCCAAGCTTTACGTCGCAGTAGCCGAGTGTTCGGGCCGTTGCTGACGCCGGAAAGCCGCCGGTCGCGACAGTCGCCCTGGGGTCACAAAGCGCCAGTTGGCCGCCGACCGGTGGCAACAGGCAGCAGGCGGCCAAACCGGCCCATCAAGCGGTGGAATACCGTCTGGTCCGAAGCGGTCATTGAGCTAGCTTGCTCGAAGCAGGCTTTAGAGCATAGAGACGCCAGGCGGCAGTCCCAAGTTGCCCCGTCGCGATTAAGGTATCGGGAGGCTGAATCAAGTAAGTTCCGCTGTCAGTGTACCCAGTCGTCGCTTTCAGTGACCAATATCCGTTGCTCGCGGAAAATGTGCCGGCGTGGGATAGCGCGACATCCGCGCCTTCCGTGTGAAACTTGTAAGTACCATTGCGGTAAATTTCCCACACCCAACGTGCATTGTTCACAGTAAGCTCCCAAGTTCCGACTGTATGAGGATCAACGCCGACCGGCTTCGGCGGCTGGCGCTGCCCTGAGGTGCAAGGGCGCATTGCGTTCTGAGCTAAGTAGCATGGGTCCACGGCGGGCGTGGCGGGACCCGGACCGTGAGCGCACAAGCCAGTGTTGTTACAGTTTTCTGCCTCCGCAATATTGGCGTCCTGTATGGGGTCAGCATGTGCAGCCGTGCCGATGAGGAAAGCAAACACGATAGGTGCGATGCGACCTAGTGTTGCGGCCTTATCCCGGGCTTCGCGAAATCCTACCGACCGGCGATTGTGATTGCATGTCCGCATGTCTTTCTCCCACGTAGGACCTGGGCGCCCATATTACAGCCGACATTTATGTATCGCGACACCGCATCTGGGGCTGACAGGTGATTTCGACGCAGTGAAAAAATAGTGATGCTCCTCGAATCATTCCCGTTCGTGACCAGAGACTGCGTGAAAGCGCCAAGGTCTCCTTAGGGCAGTCGTCCGTCATCAGGCAGCAACCAGCCACGAGCCGCCGGTGAGTGGGCTCAAATACCTGCTCCGAAGCGGCCTGTCAGTGGCGTTAACGGCTCGGTTCGCCCTTGGGCTCTCCTGCGCCTCTCCATACACCTACGCTTTGTGATGCCAAGCGCTCCACTCCGAGTTGCGGGAAACCCTTTATTTTGTGACCAATTGCTCAGTCGTGGCTATTACTTTTATCGGTGATACTGGCCGGTGGCCTAAAATCTCGACCCGTGTATATCTGCGCGGAGAACCCGACATGCATGCCACTGACCCCGTCAATCGTTTCATGACGGAAGCCGTATTGACCGTGGACATCAATGATGGGGCAGGCGAAGTATTGCGGATGTTCGCGGGTTATCCGGTCCATCATCTGCCAGTGCTCAACCAGCAAGAGGTTGTAGGGATGCTCAGTACCGCAGACGTGATGAAGCTGGACCTGTTTCTGCCGAAAAGCAGCAAATCTCGGACTGATTATCTCAATGAGCGAATGAAGGTGGGCGCGCTAGTTCGGCGGCCTGTGCTTACCGTACAACCACACCAGTCGGTTGAGATCGCCGCGCAGCTGATGGCGGAGAATGGTGTGCACGCGCTTCCGGTGGTCAATGCGAATAACCAGCTCCTCGGCATCATTAGCACCACCGACATCATTGCTACCGCCTTAATGACTGATAGCGCTGCCCCAACGCGGGGTACCTCCGAGGCATCCGATGCCGAGCCGCAGCATATGAGACTGAGTGCTGAGCATCTCCGCGAGGCCACGGCAGCAGCGGTAGCGAAAGCTGGCACGGACGCCGACCCGGATTTCGTCTATGAGGCGCTTACCTACATGCGCGCGCGGCTCATGCTGCTCGAAAAAGTGCGCCATATCGCCAGTCGATTTATGCAAGCAGGACAGGACCAGAGACTGCACTCGGCACTACGCAAGGCCCTAGACGCCGTCAACCGTTCCGAAGAGCAAGGCACAGCTCAAGAAGCTCAGCTCGAAGCCAAGAATATGCTTCTGTAGTCGTGAGGGTCGAGCCGCGGAGGCGATGTAGACATTCCAGCGGTTCTTGGCCGTGTCTGGTCTCGGAACTGCTGCCTACGCGGTAAGAGCGCTCGCTCATCCCTCCCGACCGGCATTCGTGTGTCTGAATCGCCCGCTGACGAAACTTGCCTCCACGAAAGCGGCCCGTCATGAAGGACCCCTCCGGGTCACGAAGCGACCTTCGAGCAATTGGGTGGGCTGAGGGTCGCGGATCGGAGCAACGCCGCCGTTGCCCTGCGGCGGAGATGTTAGGGGGTAGTGGGGCAGCCGATGATCAGCAGGTCCCGGAGCCGTGCCCTTCGCATCCGCTCGTCGTATGATGCAGCGCACGCACCGCTTGGTCGTCAATGTCCGCATCTAACACGGGGGATTCGTTATGCGTTGCTTTAGAGGTCTTGGACAGGTTTTGATGGCTGCTCTTATCGCCGCGATGCCCATAGTGAGCGCGCAAGCCGCAACCTTCACGGCACAGGAGCAGGCAAACATGAAGCTCGTTGCCGATTTCTACGAGGCAAACGATGCAATGGCTGCCGCAGGGGATCCGACCATGATACGCGGCATCGCCGCGAAATATATTGGGGAAGGCTACATTCAGCACATGGCGGCCGGAAAGAAATACGGCAACGGGCGGGACAACTTTATCCGCATGGCCCTGGATATGCCAAAGCGCCCGGCTCCACCGGCCGGCAGCCCCCCAAGACAAATACAGCGGGCCCAAGTGCTAGCGCTCTGGGCCAAGGATGACCTGGTTATTCGAGTCTCCGGGCGCGGCCCAACGGCTGAAGGCGCGAGCGGGCCCGGCAATGTCATCTTCAACATGTTCCGGGTTGTCGACGGCAAGCTGGTCGAGCATTGGGACAGCAGTTCCAGTGAGAGCCCCGGAATGGGCGCTGGCCCTGCGGGCGTCCCTCCTGCCGGTCCCGTCCCTTCCGGCAAGCCGAACTGACATCGCTGCCGGGGGCGCCGGGGATTCGGCCCCGGCGGTTCTGCGCCCTGACGCCAGTACCACCCGATCATGGCCGCAACGGACCGCACAATACGAAGCCGAAGAATCAGGCGAAAAATGAAATCACGGAAGTGATGATTAACGCCGGTCTGACCGAGTTGGCGCTTTCTTGTTCCCCCGACCAGAGAGTTTGCGAGGTTTCTCCTTGGGCGGCCATTCGTGTTCGCCTGCAGCTCGCCAATCGTCGGCGGGAACTCGCCCTGTTCAACTTGGCCATCGACAGCAAACTTCGGGCCTGTGACCTCGTTAAGCTTAGGGTGCGCGATGTCTGCCACGGCCAGACCCTGGCATCGCGGACGATCGTGCTCCAACAAAAGACCCAACGACCCGTTCAGTTCGAGATTACCGAGCCGACGCGGGAGGCTGTCGGAGCCTGGATCAGTCATGCGGGACTGACCTCGGAGAGCAGCCTTTTTCCAAGCCGACTGCACGGCTCAGAGCATCTGTCTACTCGGCAGTACGCGCGGATCGTGGATTCCTGGGTCAGGCAACTGGGATTGGACAAGGCCAGCTACGAAACCCACACGCTCAGGCGAACGAAGGCGACCTTGATATACCGGCGGACCAAGAACCTGCGGGCAGTTCAGTTGCTACTGGGGCAACGATAACTCAGCCTTGGGCCGACGCTCCACGGAGTGGCAGCCCTAAGCGGCGTGCGTTGACAAACCCACCTGCCGCCTGCTGAAGTTCATGCAGAGGGGTCACGCAGGAAAGGGTGTTATGGCGTCAAAGCTGGGTCGCGTAGCAGCAATCGTACTCATTGCGCCTGTCAGCGGATGCGTGACCGTTGCCCCGGATGTCCATACCCCTCCACCGGTGCAGTTCAATTTCAATGTCAATTCGGTCACCCAATCTGATGCTATGAAGGAGCTGCAGCGCGGCGCGGTATCCGGAATGCCGCAATATATGGGATTCTTCTATGCGGTCAACCCGGACTGCAGCTCAAGTGGATTGATTCATACTTCCGTCAAGACGGCAGCCCAACATGGCTCTGTTCAATTCGTTAATACAGATGGCTATTCCAGCTTCCCACGCGGTAGCGATAGTTTTGATTGCAATAAGAAAAAAAGTCCGGGAGTCGAAGTCGTATATACATCGGACAAGGACTTCATCGGCACCGATCAATTCGCTGTAATCGGGATCGGACCCAAAGGCAGATACATGGAAACTCAATACACGGTCAAGGTAGTCTCCCCATAAGAGCCATTGCGCCTGAGTTTACACTCGGGAAGAATCGAAAGGAGTCGGCCTAATGAACAAGTACGTAGTAACGGCTTTCCTTAGTCTAGGGATAGTTTCCGTAGCTCCGGCAGGTCGACCGACAGCCGCCGAGCGATTGCTCGAGCAGCTCCGTACGGAACGGCAAACTGCTGTGGTAGGCCCGTCGCGATTGACAGCGAGCAAGCCGCAATTTGAAGTGAAGCAGCTCCTAGGCCTAAGTCGAACTGAACTCTTGCAGACTTTGGGTCCGCCGGATTTTTGCGCACTTTCCGAAGATACCGGCTGCATGAAATCGGCGCGCGTTGCCTACTTTTACTACCCCCATGAACGGCCAACTGCGAAAGATACAGGAAACGGAATTACCGAAGTCGCCGTGACCGCCGGAGGCGGGTGGGCCTTGGAGCTATTCTTTGCACATGATTCTGTCGCCGAAGCCTCCTGGGTCAAGCAGGAGTAACGTCGCTTCCGTTGATAACTCGAAAGGCGTGAGTTAAATGCCATATGAGCAACGGAATCCTCACTTTCTGGAGCGCAGGAACTTTTTCTGCTCCTAAGCTGACGCTCGCGACCGTCAACAACGGGTCAACAGGACTCATTCGTACCAGGGCGGGAGCCGACGCTTACGGTTAGGCCAAGACCGGCATACGGTCACAGAAAAATACTTAGAATGAAGCAGCCGTTCGCGTCCAACGGTAGCCTAATACGATGATCGGCACTATGCCTCCCACTGGGTGTTTTCCCTCCACAACCGGCGCGTTCCTGTTTCCTTTTACGTTTTGGGAGCTGCCGTGACTTCTACATTGGTGCGCCTAGTCGGGATCATCGCATCCGTTTTAATTGCTACTGACGGTCTCATAGGCGCGATGTGCAACGACCTCGTGGTGCCGGAAGCGTCAAAAAACAGCTCGGTCATGCTGCACTTTCACGGCGTTCTCGCGTGGCTATGCTTTGCTGGAATGACGATCTTCGCGGTCGGAATCTTTCGCTTTCTCGGTCCACCGTTCGGTGATGACACACTTGATTTTGAAGATCGCCGCCGCCGATCCGTCCCGCTCGTTGCTATCGGTCTGGGGCTCTTCATTGCTCTGCAGGGTTTTGTCGACTCATAGCGGTGAAACGATCGAAATGCGTGCCGTAAAGCTGACGCTGATCCGCGGCAAGCCAAGCACCTCCGTACGTGAATCGAGCTGGGCGGCCCAAATGACACTGCGCGTTGATGCAGTCACCGCTCAGGCCCAGCGAAACTCAATGCGGCTTGATGTGGGGAATCCAGCGGGGAACGCGGTTGCAGTATGCCTCGTACTGCATTCCGAATTGTCGACGCAGTGTAGGCTCTTCATAGAGAACAACAAAGGCAAGAAACGCCAGCCAAACAATAAGTCCATATTCCAAAACGACAACGTTGCCGAAGACCAGGCCCTGACCCAGGATCAGCGCTGACACGGCGACGTACATCGGATTGCGCACATGGCGATACAGTCCAGTGACCACAAGATGCTGTGTCGGAGCGGCGGGCGCTGGTGTGCCCAACCCCTGAAATGCGAATCTTGAAAACGAATCAAGTAGGACAGGGAGGCCAGCCGCAATCATCAGCGCTCCAATCGCGCGCAGTGAGAACAGCCCGAGCAAAGGCGGGGCTACATGCCAGTGGCAAATAATCCACGGAACGTAGACGGCGACCGTTCCGGGAGCTATTGCGAGGAAGATTGCCGAACCGAGGACGGCACCAGCACGTTTCATTATGACTCGACCTCGATTGCGGAGTTTAGCGGGTCTCCCTTCGGCTGAATGAGAGTCCTTTAGCGAACTCGACATCCGAAAGCAGTCTTTCCCGAATGACCACAAGGGGTCAACAGCGTCAATTGGGCGATCAGTCCCGATAAATGCGCGCCAATGGCCTGTCTTGAGCAGCCCGCGAGCCGGCTGCCGGCCAAACCCAGTCATTCGAAGCGTGGAATGGATTGCCGCAAAGCCGCCTCTCGGCCGACTGAAGGCGTCCACTGCATCTGACCGGCTGCATCCGCGGTTGCTTGCGGGCAAAGCACCCGCAGATCGCCATTCGCGGGTCTATCGAATCCTCAGGTCCAACTTGCCGACATCTAAACCGGCTTCGCGATAAAACTTACGGCTAAACTCAAGAGCGCTGAATCCGTCTTCGAACGCAGCCATAGTTCCGTTGACCGGTTTGTCCAGATAGACCAGTGCGCCGTCAACGACGAAAAAAATGAGCGCCGGCTCCGGCGAATCATCGGTGATGACAAGCGTGTGCGCTTCGCCAGCAGGCTCGAAGATGAAGGTACCGGGTTTTGCGATCCAATCATGCTCTAGATACCTCCAGTGACCGCGTAACGTAAAGCCATGAACCGTGCCCGTATGGTAGTGAACTCCAAGTTTCGCCCCCGGCAGTCCTTTCAGGACAACCGTGAATCCGCCAGTGGTAACGTTAAAGCGGCAGAGCTGCACCCAGACTCCTTCGGCATACGGTATCCATGGACCACTATCTTCCAGGTTCACGTCGACAACATAGTGTCCGCGATCCTGTTGACTCGGCTGGAGTCCGTCATTCACGGTGCTGAAGGTGGCGATGGGCATGGATATTCCTCTACTGGTACGCAACGGGGATAGTACGTCAACTTCGTCATCAGCAGACATCCGTACAACGATTTAAGGGAGAGGCTTAAAATCCTTGAGGATGGATGCGGAATGACGCCCCCAAATCGAAAGTCACTTCAACCGTCGATTGATCTCGTCCTTGATTTCGGCGAACCATGCCCCTTCGTCGCCTAGATATCGGTTGAATTCTCCCGGTTCTTTCGCCGGCCGCATCACATTAGCGATCACGGCATCGTCCTTGAGTTCGGCGTCGCTGACGCCGATCTAGCCATCGTTTGAATTATTTATTTGAACCATCAACGCGCGGCTTTAATTCCTCATAGTGCAAGTCCTGGGCTTCCCCCGGTTACCTGGACACCTGCCTAAGGTGAGCCCGCGGAGCTTTCGAACTCCACTGGACTCCCGAATCCGATTGTCGAGTGTCGCCGGGGCGGATTGTAGAACCGTTCGATGTAACCGAACACGTCGGCCTTGGCCTGATCTCGTGTGTGGTACTGCTTTCGGTTTATCCGTTCCGTCTTCAGGCTCGAGATCGACACGGACGTCAAGGGGTTCGACGCGCCGCTCTACTTCGCGGCCGGCCCACCGATCATGACCATGTTGGCCACCGGGTGGCCATCCGGCCCGGTGCTCGTCATCGCCATCACGCTGACACCCGGTTTAAGTTGGGAGGCGTCGATCGGCGCCATCTTGGTCACGCTCGTATCAACGGGCACGATGACATGACGCTTGGTGGCCTGCCCGTAGTCGATTTCCATTTCCTCACCCGCCGCGGTATGCGTGACGCGAGTGACATGACCATTGGTCATGGTGAGTCCGGAGTTGTCCATCGGCGAATTCACGTTCGGTCCATTGTCCCCCAGATGCACCTCCGTCGCCGTGCCCGTGTCAGGCGCCGGACCGTTCTGGTTGGACGTTCCGAGGTACGTGCCCGGCTTGATGTCCCTGACGCTGGCCGCCTGACTGGTCAACAATCGCGTCTGTGGTGTGAGAGTCAGGGTGACATCCCCCTTCGCCGTAGCCAACACGAGCTTGCTCGCATCAGCGGATTTCACGGTCCCGGCGAGGCGGTTGCCTGGAGGGCCCTGTGGAGGTCCCTGCTGGGCGTCGGCGACGCTGACCAACATGATGGCTAGCAGAACCGCAAAGGCTTGGGTGGCGCGCATGGTAATTCTCAATGAGTTGGCTGCGGGATGCGCATCGTAGCATCGTGGGCCCTCGGTTGCTGCGGGTGCGCCGTGCGCGCCCTCCGGTGGCTCGTGCTTCACACGTTGTCAGTATTGTCGAATGAAGTTAAGCACCTCACGATTGAAGAATTCAGGATTCTCCCAGTACCCGTCATGGCCACTCTCGGGAATCACGACACCTTTGCCATGCTGCAGGTGGGACACAAAGATGCGCATGATCGATGGCGGCGTCCAGAGGTCAGCGTCGCCGGTCATCATCAAGGTCGCAACCTTCCAGGCGTCCAAATCGGCGAGCGTCAATGGATGGTCTTGCGTGAAGGGAATACCGCCATAGGGCGCAATGGCATCCCCCTCGGTAATCATCGCAAGGTAGCGCTTCATCCCTTCAGGGTCGCCCGCGCGATAGGTAGGGCTCAACTCCATGAAGTAACGCGGCATCTTATTGAACGGCTCGGGCCGGAGGCTCTGTTCCAGGGCATTGAGCTCATTGTCTTTCAGACCGCCTAACGTGTTACTCAGGACCAGCGAGCGCAGCTTATCCCGGTGAGCCAGGCCATATTGCATCCCCACCAGCGAGCCAACCGCATTGCCGACCAGGTGAAACTTCGACAGGCCAAGCTTCGTTACCACCTCATCAATGCGAGCAACGTAGTCCTCAACTCGCATCGGTGTAACTTTACGGCGGTCACGATAGTCAATCGCGATGAATCGATATCCGGCTTTGGTGAACGGGCCGACCTGGTATATCCAGCCCCGCATGTTTTCGGAATGCAGGAACACCACGGGCACGCCCGGACCGCCGGTGTCGATGTAGGCCGCCTTGCCGCTGGGAACATCGACTACATGTTCCGCCAGGGACGGATCGTCGAAAGTTAAGGGCCTGGGCGGCTGCGTCGCACAGGCGCCAAGCAGGAGACCCAGCGCGACTGGAAGTCCGCGAAAGAGCAAAGTCTTCGAGGCGCGCGCGTCCGATGCCATACCACCCCCTTTCTTCAACGGGTCGTCATTCTCATGCTTTGCAGTAAATGATTGCAACCGAACGCAACTGAGCATCTCGTCGGGAGTGCGGACAATCCCCTCGCCGGACAACTAAGTTGCCGTGGTGTCTGGAAAACCGGGGGAATGCCAACAGTGAGCGTTTCGACCTTAATTACCAATCCTTTACAGAGGTATTTAGCCTTGCGAAACCGGAATCTCGCGAGCGTAGAATGTGAAGCGAAAGCCCTCGCAACAACGCGCAATATGACGAAATGACTACCGGGACGAAGCTATCAGCGATCGACGATTACCTCAGTGGCCTCCCGGAAAACCGGCGAGCGGCACTTGAAGATCTCCGCGCGAAGATTCGAGCCGTCGTTCCCGAGGCGGAAGAATGCATCAGCTACCGAATGCCGGCGTTCCGCGTAAACGGAATCGTGATTGCTGGCTTTCGAGCGACGGCAAAGGGCTGTTCATACTATCCCTTCAGTGGTTCAACGCTCAGGTCTCTCGCCCGAGACGTCGGTCGCTACGACCAGACGAAGGGCTCGCTCCATTTCTCGTCTGACAATCCACTACCGATCGCTCTCGTGCGCAAGCTAATCAAAGTTCGTATCGCAGAGACGACCGAGTAATTGGTTTCGTGCGATACCCTAGCCCATGGCCCTTCAAAAATTGCCAACTAAGCTGTCCCATACCTGCCGGTCGCGTCTGGCACCTGTGGGTCAACAGCAGGTCCTTTGTCGGTTGCTCCAATAATCTCAGTACCATCACGGAGTTGCTTCGAGGTAGGCGGCGTGAAGCACGAAGACGGAACTGTGGCCTGGATTGGTGATCGTGTCTGCATCAGAAACGGCGACAGGGGAGTTGTCATTGCTTCGATCGACACGGGAGACTACAGCCCAGAGATCCTCGTGCGCACCGATGCAGGCGCTCTGGTTCGATTTGCTGAACCTCTTTCGCCGGGTCTTTTATGGAAAGACATTTAAGAGTGAACATCACCGCAGAGCCGTCATTCGCGACCGGCCGTCCTGGGTCAACTGGCGACATTCCGCCGATACAGCCACTTGGAGCGCTAAGTGAGCTCAAGCACGGGACATGCCGTCCAGGATGGCCTTTTCTTGGTCGGCGGTCGGCCAATGCTTCGCAGCCGCGCGGCGGTCGGGCGTCTGGGCACGCCACCATTCCAGCGTCGCCCTGCCGGATTGGGAAAGCGGCCGGTAGCTCAGGCCCGCATGCACCGCCTTGCTGCCATCAAAACTTGTGCGCTCATTCGCCATGAGCCCGCCGCTTGTCGTGGGCTCCACGAGCGGAAAATCCAACTTCAGCTCCTCGATAATGGCGGCCGGCGGCCGTACGAAGCGCACCTCACCCTCGCTGAGCGGGCGCAGCGCTTTGAGTACCCGATCCCAGGGCATGGGCGGCGCTGCTGCATTGAAGATTCCGGGCAGGTCACGCTCGAGCAGCGTCACCAGCCACGGACAGAGGTCGCGCACGTCCACGGTCTGAAGGCTGATCGCGTCGGCACGAGGTCCTACCACGGTACCACCTTGTGCCGTGCGTGCCGCCCAGTAGGTAAAGCGGTCGGTTTCGTCTCCTGGGCCGATCACGTATGTCGGCCGCACGACCGTCGCGGCGGAACCGTAGACCTCGCGGACGATTCGGTCACCTTCCGCCTTCAGCTCCCCGTAATTGTGGGCGTCCACCTGCTCGTTCTCGGGGTTGGATAGGGGGCGAAGTGGGGACGTCTCAAGAAATACCGGTCCGGCACCTTCGTAAGCCGCCACCGTAGACACGAACAGATAGCGGCGCACCCGACCCTTCAACAGCTGCGCCGCATCACGCACGTGGCGTGGCACGTAGCCGGAATTGTCGATTACGGCATCCCAGCCCCGCGTACCTTCAAGAGCAGACAAGCCGGGGGCGGTCTTCGTGTCCCGGTCCCCGATCAGCACCTCGACGCGATCCCCGAAGAGCGTCGCGTCCTTGTGCCCGCGGTTGAACAGCGTCACCTTATGACCGCGTGCCAGCGCGTACTCCACTTGGTGGGGTCCGAGGAAGCCGGTGCCTCCAAGAATCAGGATGTCGAGGGGGTGACGTGCACGGGGGACGTCCGCAAACAGTCTCGTCGTGGCCGATACAGCAATGGCTGCGGCGCTCAGGGCCAGCATTTCGCGACGCGTAGTCATGATTTCTCTCCCCACTTGTGAATGACCGCTGACAGCGCACGTAACTGATTCACGCCAGAATACCGCTATTCGCGCCAGGTCTGTCTTCCAACTTGTCAGGCCACTTCCTGGTCATTCTTCGATCCCGGCTTAAACAGCGGCCTGTTTCTACTGTTCTATATCTGATGTCTGATTACGCCGCGTTCCGAGGCTCGCCGATCCTGGTTTCGGCCGTCAAACGAACCACTGTCGTCTCCGGCGCTAGCGGGTCGGATCCGATCGGATACATTCGTGGCTCGGTCGAGGGGCCCTCCAGCGCCTGAAAGCGGCGTTCGCAGTAGTCCTTCCGCAAGTCCTCCCCGATTAGCGCGCTGTCCCATTCGAATGCGGTCGCCAGATCGAACGGAATTCCGCGCAATGCCAGGTGCCGTTTCACTCTTCGGTCACTCGACCGTCACGCTCTTGGCGAGATTGCGCGGCTGGTCGACATCGGTGCCCTTGAGGATCGCGACGTGATAGGCCAAAAGCTGCAGCGGGATGGTGTAGACGATTGGCGCCTGGAAATCCGAGACGTGCTTGGGCATCTGGATCACGTGCACGCCATCGCTGGACTCGACGCCAGCGTCGGGATCGGCGAACACGTACAGCTCTCCACCGCGAGCCCGTACTTCCATCAGGTTGGACTTAAGCTTTTCCAGCAGCTCGTTATTCGGTGCCACCGCGACCACCGGCATGTCGGAATCGACCAGCGCCAGCGGACCGTGCTTCAGCTCGCCGGCGGCGTAGGCCTCGGCGTGGATATACGATATTTCCTTGAGCTTCAGCGCGCCTTCCATCGCAATCGCATGCATGGTGCCGCGTCCCAGGAATAGCGCGTGGTGCCGGTCGGCAAAGCGCAGCGCGAGCCGATGGATCACCGGGTCGAGTTCCAGTGTCTTCTCCAGCAGCGACGGCAGCTCGATCAGGCGCTGGATCAGCGTGCGTTCACGCTCCGGATCCGAGCCGTTGTGGCGCGCCAGTGCGATGGTCAGCATCGACAGCGCGGTGAGCTGGGTGGTGAAGGCCTTGGTGGAGGCAACGCCGATCTCGGGACCGGCGCGTGTCAGCATCACCAGTTCCGATTCGCGCACCAGGGAGCTCTCCGGCGAATTGCAGATGGCCAGCGCCGACAGGTAGCCGTTGCGGGCCGCCATGCGCAGCGCTGCCAGCGTATCTGCCGTCTCGCCTGACTGCGAGATCGATACGAACAACGCATTCTTCGGCACCACGGGGTTGCGGTAGCGATACTCGCTCGCGATCTCCACCCGGCACGGGATGCGGCAGATCTGCTCGATCATGTAGCCCGCGACGATGCCGGCGTGATAGCTGGTACCGCAGGCGACGACATGCACCGCCTCGACACGCTCGAACACCGCGGTCGCCGCCGGTCCGAATGCTGCTTCCAGCAGCCGGCCGTTGGCGACGCGCTCCTGCAGTGTGTTACCGACAGCGCGCGGCTGCTCGTGGATCTCCTTGAGCATGAAGTGCCGGTACGGCCCCTTCTCGGCAGCGTCGGCCGTCAGCTCGCTGTCCTTGATCGGCCGGTCGGCGGTATTGCCATCGCGATCGATCACGCGCACCCCGGTGCGCTGTATTTCCGCGACGTCGCCCTCGTCCAGGAACATGAAGCGACGCGTCACCGGCAGCAGCGCGGCAACGTCCGAGGCGACGAAGTTTTCCTCCAATCCAAGGCCCAGTACCACCGGGCAACCCACGCGCGCGACAATGATGCGATCCGGATCGCCTTCGCTGACTATCGCCAGCGCATAGGCGCCCTCGAGTTCGGCGACCGTTGCGCGCATTGCCTTGAATAGATCGCCGAGCTTGGCAAAGTTGTAGTGCACGCGGTGCGCGACCACTTCGGTGTCGGTCTCGGAACTGAACTGATAGCCGGCGAGCTTCAGGTCCTCGCGCAGTTCCTCGTAGTTCTCGATGATGCCGTTGTGCACGATCGCCAGCCCGTCACGCGACACGTGCGGATGCGCGTTGCGCTCGCTCGGCACGCCGTGCGTCGCCCAGCGCGTGTGCGCAATGCCGACCTTGCCGATGATCGGCATTTTCGCAAGCGCTTCCTCCAGCGCGCGCACCTTGCCGACGGTACGCAGGCGCTGCAGGTGACCGGCGTTGTCGAGCACGGCGATGCCGGCCGAGTCATAACCGCGGTACTCGAGCCGCCGCAGCCCTTCGATCAGTATCGGGACGATGTTCCGATCCGTGACGCCGCCGACTATGCCGCACATGAGGTATCCGCTTCCTTGTATTTCCGATCAGGGCTTCGGCGGTTGCTTGCGTGGCCGCTGCCACTGTTCGAGCGTCACCTGGCGGCCTCTGGCCAGCGTCAGCTTGCCGGCAGGCGCATCCTCCGTGATGGTCGATCCGGCGCCGATGGTCGCGCCGTTGCCGATCTTCAACGGCGCGACCAGCATCGCGCCTGAGCCGATGAATGCGCCATCGCCGATTTCAGTGCGCCACTTGTTGGCGCCATCGTAGTTGCAGGTGATGGAGCCGGCACCGACGTTGACCGAGCTGCCGACCTTGGAATCGCCAACGTAGCTCAGGTGATTCACCTTGCTGCCGGCGCCGATATCGCTGTTCTTGATCTCGACGAAGTTGCCCAGGTGCACGCCATCGGCAATGCGCACCGTCGGGCGCATGCGCGTGAACGGACCGATCTGGCAGTCGCTGCCGATGTGCGCATCCTGCAGCACGCAGTTCGCGAACAGCACCGTGCGGGCGCCGACGGCAATGTTCCTGAGCACGCAGTTCGGTCCGATACGAACGCCGTCGGCCAGCTGCACCGGACCCTCGAGCACCACGTTGACATCCAGCAGCACGTCTCGGCCGACCTTGATCGGTCCGCGCAGATCGATGCGCGCCGGATCGATCAGCGTCACACCCTGCGCCATCAGCTCGCGCGCGCGTCGCCGGCGATACTCCGCTTCGGCGACCGCGAGCTGCAGCTTGTCGTTCACGCCCTGTACCTCGGCGGCGTCGCTGGCAGCAACGGTTTCGATGCGCAGCTTCTGCTGCACCGCCAGCCTGACGATATCGGTGAGGTAATACTCGCCCTGCGCATTGCGCGGCTTGAGGCGTGCGAGCCAGGCCTTGAGAAAACGCGCGCTGGCGACCAGCACGCCGGTGTTGACCTCGCGGATCTGGCGTTGCTTGGGATTGGCGTCGCACTCCTCGACGATACGCTGCAGCTTGCCGCGTGCATCGCGAACCACCCGCCCATAGCCGCAGGGGTCCGACAGCTGCGCCGTCAGCAGCGCGACGCTGCGCGCACCTGCGCGGGCCAGCAGGCCGCGCAGCGTGTCGGCGAGCAACAGCGGAACATCGCCGTACAGCACCAGCACCTGGTGCGCGTCCGGAATCTCCGGCATCGCCCGCTGCAGCGCGTCCCCGGTGCCGAGCTGTTGCGGCTGCAGCGCCCAGCGCAGCCGGCCGTCGTCGAACAATTCCCGGACCCGCTCGCCGCCATGACCGTAGACCACAAGGGTGGATGCCGGCGTGAGGCTGGCAGCGACATCCAGTACGTGCGCCAGCATCGGTCTGCCCGCCAGCGGCTGCAGCACCTTCGGAATATCGGACTGCATGCGCCTGCCCTGGCCGGCAGCCAGGATGACAATCGACAGTGGTGCGGTGGTCGGTGCGGCCTGTGGCGTGGCCTTTGACTGCTTGCGCGGCATCGGGAAATTGTATCAGCTTGACCGCTCTGGACCCGCTCTAGGCGGTCCGGTCCGCTGCCCGCATGCGCATGATGACCGCTGCCAGGCCGGCGGCGGTACGGTACCAATAGTGTGACGGATCGCTCAATTCAGGCCCGCGACGACATCCTTATTTGCAGCATCGGACTGTAGCAGCGGACCAGCCTTCAGCCTTTGACCTTGCGCAACCTTTCGATCAATTTGATCTGGGCGATCGCGCGGGCCAGTTCCGCCAGTGCTTCGGCCTGGGTGATCTTGTCGAGCTGCCCGGCGAGCGCCTGCTCGGCGCGCTCCTTGGCTGCGATTGCCGCGGCCTCGTCCAGATCCCTGGCGCGTGCCGCGGTATCGGCCAGTACCGTGACCTTGTTGGGCTGGATCTCGAGCGCACCGCCGCCCACATAGAAAAACTGCTCCTCGCCCCCGGGTGTCAGCACACGCACCTCACCGGGCTTGAGCAGCGTCAGCAGCGGCGCATGCCGGGGCGTCACGCCGATCTCGCT
>Ga0182016_10001156_pt1 | contig 32201 bp, 23 predicted proteins | sample 712S2MmetaG_FD_120491 | JGI IMG/M metagenome (GOLD analysis project Ga0182016, IMG submission 120491) | Permafrost microbial communities from Stordalen Mire, Sweden - 712S2M metaG | ecosystem: Environmental > Terrestrial > Soil > Wetlands > Permafrost | place: Sweden: Stordalen | collected...
ATACGTGCCACCCGCCAGGCTTCACCCAGCGCCAGTATCTGTTGAAACATCTTTTCCGGTATCATATTCCCCACCAGAAAAAACCATTCCAGCCCTTTTACCCACTAAAAACGTCGAGGAAGCACTAAGAACGACTGGTCGCACCGTGGAAACTTTAGAGATGCTCATTGCAGAGTAGGTTGCCGGATGCTCAAAACCACAAATAAGCAGTTAAAATAGCTTGAATTCCCGCAAACAATAACCATATTAAACTTTGAAAGCAAGCGCGTTAGGCCGGTGGCACCGGCATTGGCTCGCGGCAAATCAAAGGGTTCCGGCTGGGGCGAGCAATGCGAGAATTCCGCCAGGACAGACATCCCACGGTTCAACAAAATTGAATGAAGACAACTTTGCGCTGCCTCTTGGTTGAGGATTGCGAAAACGACGCTTTATTGCTTACCAGCGCTTTAAGACAGGGTGATTACGAGCCGGTTTTTGAGCGGGTGCAAACGGCGCCGGATTTCCGCGCCGCCCTGCAGAACCGACATTGGGACATTGTTTTCTGCGATTACAGTCTGCCTGCGTTTGACGCGCCATCTGCGTTCAAAGTCTTTCAGGAGTGTCAGCTGGAAATACCATTCGTGATTGTTTCCGGCTCAATCGGTGAAGACAACGCCGTGGAATCATTGAAGTTCGGCGCCGATGATTATGTCCTAAAAAAAGATCTCAAGCGATTAACTCGCGTGCTGCACCGGGCCTTCAAGGAAGCGGAAGATCGCAAAGCCGCACGGCGGGCGGAGCAGGCGTTGCATCAAAGTGAAGAGCGGTTTCGTTTGATGGTCGAGCAGGTGATGGATTATGCGATTTGCGCTCTGGATCCCGGTGGCCGCGTGACCACCTGGAATGCTGGCGCCAGGAACATCCACGGTTACCTGGCCGCTGAAATCGTTGGCCAGTCATTCGCCTGTTTTCATACCCCGGAAGAAATCGCCGCCGGCAAGCCCAATGATCTCTTGGAGCGGGCGCGTGAGAAAGGCCGGGTGGTGGACGAAGGGTGGCGTGTGCGCAAGGATGGCTCGCGCTTCTGGGCCCAGGTAGCGCTCGCCGCGACCCGGGGCGAACGGGGAGAACTCCGCGGTTTCTCCAACATCACCCACGATTTGACGGAACGAAAACAGGCCGAGGAACAGCGTCGACAGATTGAATCCACCTTGCGCCAGGCGCAAAAACTCGAAGCAATCGGCCAGCTGGCCGCCGGTATCGCCCACGAAATCAACACACCCATCCAATACACCGATCACAACCTGCATTTCCTCAAGGAATCGTTCGGCAGCCTCAAGCAATTGCTGGATCATCACCAGATTCTCCTGCTCGCCGCTGAAACCGGCAAAATACCGCCAGAACTCTTGAAGGAAGTACGCCGTCAGCTGGATCAGACGCAGGAAAACCTTTTGGTGGGCGAGATTCCGCTCGCCATTGACGAGGCGTTGGAGGGCACGGAACGGGTGAGCAAAATTGTGCGGGCCATGAAGGAATTTTCCCACCCGGGAACCGGCAATCCCGACATACCGGCGCCGACGAACCTCAATCAAGCCGTCGAAAGCACTATCACGGTGGCGCGGCATGAATGGAAGTATGTGGCCGAAATGGTCACAGAATTTGATCCGAACCTGCCGCCGGTGCCCCTTTTCGCCAGCGAGTTTAATCAAGTAATTCTAAATTTGCTGGTGAACGCCGCCCAAGCCATTGCCGAGTTTTCGGGAGGGGATGAACGAAAAAAGGGCACCATCACCGTTAGCACGCGCCGCGATCAGGGTTGGGTGGAAGTGCGGGTTCGCGACACCGGCGGGGGAATTCCCGAGGCGGTCCAGCACCGGATTTTTGAACCGTTTTTCACCACCAAAGCGGTCGGCAAAGGCACGGGCCAGGGACTTGCCCTGGCGCGTTCGGTCATCGTGGAGCGCCACCAAGGCGAACTTCGTTTTGAGACCGTGCCAGGCACTGGCACGTGTTTCATCGTCCGCCTGCCACCCAGCCTGCAGGCCCCTCAAAAAGTTAGCCGCTCCGCAAAATAATTATAACTATGAAGAAACGAATTTTGTTTGTTGATGATGATGAGCTCGCGTTGCGCGGCCTGGACCGGCTGCTCCGTACCATGCGCGATGAATGGGAAATGGAATTCACGGACAGCGGTGAGAAGGCCCTGGCGCGCATGGCCCTGGTGCCTTTCGATATCATTGTTTCCGACATGCGCATGCCCGGCATGAATGGCGCCGAACTGTTGAATGAAGTGCTGAAACGCCATCCCAAAACGCTGCGCCTGATCCTTTCCGGCTACGCGGACCGCGATCTGATATTAAAGTGCATCGGCTCGACCCACCAGTATCTGGCCAAGCCCTGTGACGCGAAAACCTTGAAGATGACCGTGCGCCGAGCGGCGCATCTCGAGGAATCATTGAAAAGCGAAGCCCTTCGCCTGCTGCTCAACCGGTGTTCCGTGTTGCCGAGCGTGCCTGCCCTGTATTCGGAAATCGTGGAAACTCTGCAGGACCCGGCGGCGGACGTTGAAGAAGTTGGGGCGATTATTGTGAGGGATGTCGCCATGACCGCGAAAATTCTCAAACTGGTCAATTCCGCTTTCTTCGGTTTGGGCAACGAAATTTCCAGTCCGGGCGAGGCCGTGACTTATCTCGGTACCGACACGATCAAATCCCTGATTCTGGTCACCCACGCCTTTACCGATGCTGATGTCCGGCTGGAGGGTTTCTCCATGGAAGCCTTGTGGGCCCATTCTCTGGAAGTCTCCAACGCGGCCAAGGCGGTGGCTTTTTACGAGGGTGCTGAAAGGAAAGTCATTGATGAGGCCTTTGTGGCCGGATTATTGCACGATGTCGGCAAACTCGTTTTTGCCGTCAACCTTCCTCAGGAGTATCAGCAGACGATCAACCTGGCGCGTGAAAAGGGCATTTCCCTGGCCGAAGCGGAAAAGCAGGTCTTCAAGTCTAATCATGCTGATGTCGGCGCTTACCTGCTTGGCCTCTGGGGCTTGCCGGTTCCGGTCGTCGAAGCCATAGCGCTGCACCACCACCCGGACAGCACTTTTCTGAGATCGTTTAGTCCGTTGACAGCTTTGCATGTCGGCAACGCGCTGGTCTCGGCTGAGTTTCCCTCCATTACGGGTGTTCCCACCGGCGAACCAGATATGGACTATTTAAAAAGCATTGGTCTCAAAGGCAATCTGAACGCATGGCGGCAGGCGTGGCAGGCGAGAAACTTCGCTTGAAAAGGTCGAAGGCTGCAAGCCTCTGTTCGGGTTGGGAATTATTACCAGACATCAGCCGCACGACCCGACGTTAGAGTCTCGGCAACACAAAGTTGGTTCGCAGAAATTCCAGCCACTCAGGTAATTGGGTGGCGATCGTTTTGTAGCCGGTCACCGCAAAGCAGGTCCTGGCTGTCTGTTGATAAAATTTCGGCGAAGGAGCACCGTGCCGTTCATGCCGACGCGCTGCTTGTTCATAAAAAAAGCCGAGGCCGATCGTGAGGCGGCTCGCCATTTCGGCCGGGGCATCCATTTTGCAGTTTTCATCGTCGCCAGAGAAAAGGCGGCAGAGCTGTCCCAATTCGTTCAACTGGGACAAAAAAGCCTGGTAGATCCGGATGGTGTCTGTTTCTTGGGCCCCGAAGGTGGAGAGTTTGCAAAGGATCCAGGAAAATGATTTTTGCGGAACCAGTCCGGGGTGATCCTCGGCCAACTGGCTCAGTTGCTGGCGAATCAGATGGCGCGATCCGGGATCGTCCAGCAGCTGTTGCGCGTTAGCCTGCTGCTTTGGCGTGACCAATTTTGATATGAGTTCGTCCATATCCCTATGTCGTCGGACATAATGAAAGCAATTTTATTGCCATCCACAGCAATTTTTTCGTTCAACCAATGGATCGGCTAGAGGCTAATTTGAAGGCGAAGGCTGAGAAGGTCGCGCAGGCAATGGCGCGGTTAAAGCGAATGGTTTTGGAACCGCGGGCAGGATTCAAGGATTGGCTAGGCGGAAAAATAAGTTCCTAATGGGTGAATAGATGATGATGCTGTTGGTTTTGGTGAAGCTGTTGGTGGTGACGACGTAAACCGTGTTTAACCAGCCCGCCGATATATTGAGCTGGCTATTTTGTTGCAAAATGTAGCCTGGCGTGGTCGGCCAGGAGATAATCATGCTGCGGCCTGCCCGAGTGATGGTAAGGCTGGGCGGAGGTGTCACCGGATCGGGTGCGAGCCCAACAAAACTGCCTCCCCCGTAGGAAGTAACGACTGGGCCGTCGGTAAGGGCTCCGGTGCGGGGATTGAGCGTGACGGTGAGGACACCGGGCGAGTTTTCGCCACCATACAAAATTCCATGCTCGATGACCATGGCTCCTAATTGCGCACCGCCCATCTTCCCAACCAACGTGGCGGCACCGGTGCTCGGGTTCAGCGTGTAGAAGTTTGTCCCATCGGCATAATACAGAACGGATCCGCCGCTGGAAATTGCCCGCCAACTTCCCAGACTGAGTCCGGTCGGCCCGATTAGCGTGGCGGCACCGGTGGCGGGATTGATGGAAAAGAGATTCAGGGAATCATAATCAACCGCATACAATCCGCTGGTGGTGGAACCGAAGACGTCATAAGAAATTCCGGAAGCACCTACGGCGGAAAGGTTTCCGTTGGTTGGATTGATCGTGTAAAGGAAACCGAAGATGCCAGCACTCTGGCCAGAGGCTGCGCCGAAGAGGATTCCATTCTCCTCCCCCAAGCCTGCAAGGGTTTGGCCGAAATTGCCAAGCGAGGTGAAAACTCCCGTATCCAGATCGATGGTACCAAAACCGCTATTGTCCAAAGCCATGTAAGCGAAGTCATCGGCCTTCATTGTAACGAGGCCCAAGGTCATTACCAAAACGAGTGCGGCCAAGGCTTTCAGTCCTCTTTTTGCAAGAAGACCAATCAAGGTTTTCATGGGTTTATAGATCTCCAACTACTGAATACTTGATTGTGTCAAAGGCGCCAATAAAAGTCCAGCGAAGGGGAAACCCAAAGCTCGGAGCGCAAGGCCATCAGACCGCTAATGGCGAAAGCCGCGTGTGGGGCTGGCTAGAATGGAGAAGCCCGGCAAGCTGCCGGCCTTATAATCCTTGGCCTCAATCAATTCCGAGCCCGGCGTTCGTTACGAGCCAGGGAAACCGCAAAATATTCCATCCTGATCTGCAACATCCGCGAACTCGTCAAACCCCATGTTGGCGATTGAAAGATTGTTTGCCACATCAGCCAACGCAACAGGAGTGACGCGAAAGGTCCGTCCCGAGTTGTCTTGCAGGTCGATCACCAGAATGGGGTGCTCAGGATGGGTCAGGGATTTTTGGTCGATGATAAATGCGAAAGGATGGGGTGAGTCCTCGATCATCAGCGACGGCAGCTGGTCGGCAGTGACGCCGGCGAAGGCCGGGTCGCTGATGAAATCCAGGGCGGGGCTGAACTCATCATCGGGGTCTTGCAGTTCTGCGCACAGGGAATTCCAAATGGATTCAGGTGAGAAGTCTGTGCGCAGGGCCAAAGGGTTTTCGGTTCCAGGAATCTTTTTCATATTCTCTTAAGTTAACGTTGCTCGTCATTGTGGTTCCTAACATTGCAGAGGAATTAAAGGCTGCAAGGATCCAGGGAGGCACAGCCGAATAGTCTGGACGCACGCGTTTCATTGGAGCACGGATGCAATTCTCGGTCAAATAGTTGCGCTTGCCAATCAAAACTTTTCCCGGGCACGCAACCCGGGAATTTTGAACAAAAGATAACAAAGGAAACGAAGACTGATTCTTTGACAGGATTAAAACGAATGCCAAATGCCAAAGACCTAATCCGCACCTCATCCGGACAACGGCCACCTTCTCCCTGGCGCAACGAAGGCGTTGCGGCACATCAAATTGGCAACCGATTTACCATGGCACAATTCTTATAAAAATTGGGTGGCAATAGCCAATGGACACGGCACCTTCAGATGGATGACTGGCATTGCTGACATCTTTGTGGGGCTTTTGCTGACCGTGGCAGTTCTGGCCATGCTCGCCCGCAGACTTCATATTCCCTATCCGATCCTGTTTGTCATTGGCGGTTTAGTGCTTGGCTGCATTCCCGGACTGACCAAGGTAGCGCTCAATCCCGAGCTGGTTTTTCTTTTCTTTCTGCCGCCGCTTTTGTTTCCAGCGGCATTGTTCACTTCCTGGCGCGATTTCCGCGCGAACCTCCGTCCCATTTCGTTGCTCGCCATCGGTCTCGTGCTCTTTACCACGGTGGCCGTCGCTTATCTGGCTCAGCACTTCATGCATCTGCCGCTGGCCGCGGGTTTTGTCCTGGGCGCAATCATTTCACCACCCGATGCCATCGCGGCCACGGCGATTGCCGAACGCCTGAAAATCCCCCGGCGCATCATCACGATTTTGGAAGGTGAAAGCCTCGTCAACGACGCCACCGCCCTGGTCGCTTACCGGTTTGCGGTCATGGCCGTGGCAACCGGCTCGTTTTCCCTGGCACGCGCAGGCGGGCAATTTTTCATGGTCGGAATCGGCGGGGTTCTCACCGGTTTGGCCGTCGGCTGGCTGGCGCAGCAATTTCACAAGCGCGTGGATGATGCGCCGATTGAAATCACTGTTTCACTGCTGACGCCTTTCGCCGCTTATTTGATGGCGGAATGGCTCAGCGTGTCCGGCGTGCTCGCGGTGGTGACCGCAGGCTTGTATCTGGGGCGCCGGATGCCCGAACTGCTCACGTTCAAAACCCGGCTTCAGGGAGGGCCGGTTTGGGAAATGGTCGAGTTTCTATTGAACGGATTCGTTTTCATCCTCATCGGACTGCAACTGCCGGAAGTGCTCCGCGCCTTGTCCGACCATGAGATTCCGCTTCACCGGCTGGTTTGGTATGCGTTATTCATCAGTCTGGCGGTCGTTCTTATCCGCATTTTGTGGGTCTTCCCGGCAACATATCTGCCGCGTTTGGTGTTCAAGTCACTTTGCCGGAATGATCCTTATCCATCGTGGCGGCATGTCACGATCATCGCGTGGACGGGTATGCGCGGCGTGGTTTCCCTCGCGGCGGCACTGGCAATACCATTGACCATCCAAGGCGGCGACCCTTTCCCCGACCGCGATTTGATACTTTTCCTGACCTTCATCGTGATCCTGGCCACGCTCGTCGTGCAAGGCTTGAGCCTGCCGCTGCTTATCCAATGGCTGGGTGTCAAGGATGACGGCTCGGTGGAAAAGGAAGAACGGGAAGCCCGCCTCAAAGCCAACGAGACCGCCCTCGCCCGACTCAATCAGATTGGCAAATGCGAGCCGGTGAAGGCGGATGCCCTGCAGCGTTTGCGGGCCGAATATGAAGACCACATCCGGCAGGTGGAAGGTGCCGAACTCGAAAACGCCGGCACGAAACTCCGCCTCTTTTCCTCCGAATACGAACGCCTCTCATTTGAAGCCCTACTTGTAGAGCGTCAAACCATTCTGCAGCTACGCAACCAGAACGTCATCAGCGATGAAGTCCTGCGCCGCATCCAGCGGGACATCGATTTGGCGGAAGCCAGGTTGAGGCATCATCAATGAAGACGTCGACACCGGTCCTACAAAGTCGCTGATTTCTCACGAAATCTCGTAGGCCGCGTGCCTTCACGCTGCGTTTATTGGATATACCAACAGACTGTTGGCCTTTAAGAATCAACTGCGCCAATTCACGCGGTCAGCGTGGCGGGCAATTCCTTGACTTTGCTGCGCACTTGGCCCTCCCAGGCGAGAAGATGTACATCGTCCAAATTGATAGCTTCCGTCAGCGGTCTAACTTCGGTCAATCCAGAAAACGGGACCGCAGGTTTTTCCTGCTCTATGTATTGGGCGAGCAGGCTGGCCAGTTTCGTGATGACAACGATTCGGTGTAATTCAACCTCCGGATCCACCTCCAATGGCATCAGGGCCGGCAAGGATACTTCATCGGGCGCACCCCAGCGCCGCAACAAACGCGCGCCGACTTCCTTGTGGTTGAAACCGAAACTGACTTTTTCCGTCATGCTGAGCGAAGTGCCCGTGCGATGGCAATGGTCCATCAAAGCGACGTATTTCTCGCCCTCGCCCAGAGCCAGAATCAGCTTGCCGACGTCATGCAACAGCCCTGCGGTGAAGGCGATACCTTCCGATTCGCCCAGGCTGAGCGCCAGCATGCCCGCCGCAATCGCGGCAATGCAGGAATGCCGGCGCAACGCCTCCGCGGAAAAACCAGGCACTTCTTTGGCAGTCAGCGTCCGCATGCCGCACATCGAGACGACCATTTTATAGACTTCGTGAAAGCCAAGCCGGAACACCGCCGCGTTAATGTCTCTTACGGGCGAATCTCCGGCAAAACGGGCATTGTTGCATCTCCGGATCACCTCGAGGGACAACGCAGGATCCCGCCGCAACAAGGCAACGATTTGATCGACGTCCGCGTCAGATTGGCGAAACAGATCTATCAACTGGATCATCAAGGTGGGAGTGGGCGGGAGGTGGCTGATGCGGTCGATGAAAGCATCCAGCGCAACCTCCTCTGCCTGAATCAGGTCCTTAGGTCTTTGCATGTAAACAATTCGACTTTTCTGAGATTTTCATATGATTTCCTGCTGATGAGCCTCGTGCGCCTTCCGCGCGATTCTCTTCCTGTTCCACCAGTTTGCAAGAACTTTTTCCAGTCCGTTCCGGTTATTCCCAGGCATAGGACTGTTTCGACGCCTATCGCGCATTTGCTATCATCAATTTCTGTTTGCCAGTTATTGCGGACTGATGGGTCGTTCCCGCCGGGAGGTTACAGGCTCGGTGTAAATCACACTTCTTTTTTTTGCCGGTTTTTTTAGGTAATACTTTGAAAAAGCTAATTGCATTCCGAGGATTCGCGAACGAAAGTAGCAACGAGGCTTAGGATACCCCGCGGATGATTATGACGACGCTGGTGCTGGCGCTCTGACTAGTGGCCACGACGGGCCATTCTTGCACTGCCTTGTACGCGTTTGGGGACAGCCTCTCGGACACTGGGCGCAATCCGCCCAGTCCGCCGAGTTCGTATTATGAAGGTCGTTACTCCAATGGTCCGCTCTGGGTGGAGTATTTATCCACGGACCTTGGGTTTCCGTATAATTCATCAAACAATTTTGCCCTGTCCGGAAGCACCACATCGGCTTTGCTGTCGGAGATTTCCGGATTGACGCCCTCTCCGAATCTGCATTCCGCGCTTTTCACGGTTGAGTCCGGCGGCAATGATTTTCTACAGAACTTCGAATTGGGCACGAACGATGCCGCCTGGAGCGTTGTGATATCCAATGCAGTGACAAATCTGGCGAATGCCTTCAGCGCGCTCTATGAGAATGGGGCTCGAGAGATTCTGGTGCTCAACCTGTTCAATGTCGGACAAGTCCCGTATTTCACCTCCTTGCCCACAGGTTATGGCACTTATTTGGATTCCAAAGTGGCGGCGTTGAACATACAGCTCGTGTCCGCGGTTTCAAATGTCATGCAACAGTCTCCAGGATTGCGCATTTATTTGGCGGATGAGAACCGCCTTGGCAATAACGTTGTCAGCGCGCCGACTTTCTATGGTTTTACGGTTTCTGCGATCGGCGCCTTGGAAGACCCGAATCTGACGAATAAAAGTTTTAGCGGACCGGGGGCGGATTACGTTTTCTGGGATGATATTCACCCCACCACCAAGGGACATGCATTGATCGCCGCCCTGGCCTTCCAATGCGTTGGCGTTCAACTCAATGTTGCGCGAAATGGCACCAATTTAAATCTGATGGTTAACAACCTGTATCCTGGACTGCCGTACACCATTCAGAGCAGCGCGAATCTCAATACTTGGTCCAATTACCTAACCTTCACTGCCGCGGCGATAAACGCAGCCGTGGTCTTGGCGAACGGAACGGGTGCTACTTTATTTTATCGAGTGGGGCATTAGAGCCAGACGATTGTGCGGCAGGGTGCAAACAAATCAGATACGCAACACTTTGAATAGAAGTTAACGAAGGCAATGAAATAAATTTAAAGGCCCAAGTCCCACCTCATCCGGCCAACGGCCAGCCGATGATCGGTACCGGTTCTAACCGGCACGGAGAAGGTAGCGCAGGCCAGATTCCAAGCTGCATCGTCAGTGGCAAGCGTGTTATCCGCCGTCCCACAATGACGAAACCATCTAGGGAATTGCAACCAGCCACTATGTAGCTGGCTAACTTTCGGTTGTTCCTCCGGCACGAAAGAAAGTCACAGTTTTAAGCGATAATACATGGCCGGCGACCCCGCGGGGACGGTGACCTGGTAAACGCTGTTGGATACGGCGACGCTGTTCGTAACTCCGATCCAGGTGCCGATGACCAGGTTGGTGGTGCTTTGCAAGGTGTAGCTGGCAGGTGTGTTCGTCGGCCAGTAGACGGTGGTGTTGCCGCCGGACATGGCGATACTAACCGGCGGGGGCGGTTGGAGACCGTAGACGTTAAGCCGGCCGGCGAACGTGGCCAGATAAACTTTGCCATTGGCCACAGTGGGCGGAACAAATTTGGCGAATTTGCCAACGGTATCCCGCCAGCTGAGTTGTTCGGAGTTCCAAAGCTCGACTCCCACATTCTGGGCGCTGTAGGCATGGAGAATGCCGGGCAGCACCTGCTGGTTGGCGTCGCCGCCCACCTGGTGCACGGCCCAAATGATGGCGGTACCGGCATTGGTGCCATTGGCTGAAAGCGCCAGGATGCCGCCGGGTTGTCCCATGGGTGCCGGCGCGGGGCTTTCCGCAAAAACGGGAAGCGTGAAGGTGCCGGCTGAGCGGTTGAAAACATATTGCTGCAAATAGACAGACGCCGGCCAGACGTAGCCGTAGGAGACTCCCGGACCATCCCACCAGGTTGCGCCGCCGTGGATTTGATCGGTGGTTACCTGAAAACTCTGGATGATGTTGTTATTGGTGGTTGTGGAGGTTGTCAGGCCGCCCATATTGTCACGGTTTACCAGATAAATAATACCCTCCTTACCGCCAGAGAAGGCCAGGCTGGTTCCGGGAATCAGCATCAGCCCGCCCGAACCGAGGTCCAAGTCGTTATTTTCAAGATACTGCCAGTCGTAGGGAGTGAACCAGCTTGCCACGGTCAAATTGGTGCCGCTGGGGGTGAGCTTGAGCAAGCTTTCGCCGCGATCGGGACCACCGGTCGTGTCCACCGTGCCATTGCCAACGCCCAGATAGAGGTTGCCGTTAGTGTCGAAGGCCGGGGCCTGCCCACTCATCCAAATGCCACCATCGGATCCATTCGGCGTATCGTTGAAAACAGAAACTTGTTGCAAATTGGTCTCGTTGTAACCAATGACCCAGCCGTGATAGGGACCATTGTCGCAGTGCGAAGACCAACTGATGTAAACGATGCCTTTGACGAGCGCCAGACCTGGGCGTTGATTCTGACGCCGCGGATCAAATGTGATGACTCCCCCGACACTCCCGTCTCCCGTTCCCGTATAGGTCGCGGTAATGATGACCGGACTGTTGGGGCGTTCGACTCCAGAGGAAACATCGAGCGCGTGCAGTCGCTGGACGAAATTGGTGCCGTTTTCCTTGGTGCGTGCCACCAGGTAAATTGTGCCCGACACGGGATCGATGACGGGAGTTCCGACGATGCCGAAGTTCCCGCTGAAATCCTGATAATCTCCACTGCAGGCGCCAATGGCGCTCTCATCCGTGTTCGCTGGGGCAACGATATTGGGAGGACTGATGAAGCTGGTGCTCCAATACGGCGTCTCCACCGACGGATTATCGGCATCAAAGGCATAAACGCTGTTGTTGACCGTAGCGACGATGACAAGGTTATGGGTCCCACGGCCAAGAATGTTCACGTTCGTCATGATCAGGGGCTGGGCATAAATCTGATCGTCCACGTTACGACTGAACAATAGACCAAACTGGTTGGTATTGACGTTGGTGATGTTGAGAGAGGTTTCGTTCAGGTTCATCCCGGTTCGACCGGCGTCATCGTGCTGGGTCAACACGGCCACATAGGAAGACGACGCGTTCGTAGCCAGGGTGGTAAATGTTTGCGATGGGCCCGCCCAAGTGGTGCCGGCGGAGTTCATTGCGCTGGCGGTAAAGTAATAAATCGTCCCGGGCGCAAGGCCGGTAACAGTCTGGGCGTAAACGGCAGTCTGCTGACCCAGCGAAATGCTGTGGGCCCAGGCGCCGGGTGAAGTCCCGCCATCGGTCAGGCCGTAGAAAACCGTGACGGTGGGCGTCTCGCCGCCGATTGAAAGAACCTGGCCATTGAGCGTCGCGAAGGTTCCCTGAACCGGGCTGGCCGGCAGGTTCGCTAGCGCGGGAGCGGTCAACGGCAGAGTCTGGAAAGAAACTGAAGGCACGCCCCAGTTGGTGCCGGCGCTATTGACCACGCGGCTCGTGTAAAAATAAACCGTGTTCGGGACCAGTCCCGAAACGGTTTGCGCGAAGACTCCGCCCCCTTGCAGGCCAAGAGCAATTTGCTGCGCCCACAGCGAAGCGTTGGTGCCGCCATCAGATGTTCCGTAAAATATCGTCACCGCCGGAGCCTCACCGCCAGTGGCGGTTATCTGGCCGCCAAGGGTGGCAGACTTCGCCTGAAGGTTGCTCGCGGGCTCATTCGTCACTGCGGCTAACGTAACCGCTGAGGTGGGAAGTCCGCTCACGGCGTAAACGGCGGTGTAGCTCGCTGCGGAAGCCACGCCGAAAGTGAGACTCGCGAGCGGCTTGTTATTCGCACCCAGCGCGGCGGCCAGATCGATCGTGGTTTGATAAAAACGGGGGTCGCCGTTCGGACCACCGTCGGTCGCGCTGCTGCTGATGTTGATGCGGTCCACTCCCTGTAATGCAAAGCCCGGGTTAAAAAACCAGTCCGCGCCATTATAGTTGGTTACGAGCGTACTACCGTCGTTGAAATGAAGGGTAAGCGTGCCGACGCTGCTTGGGGAGGCGGCATCGGAGTTGGCGAGGATGGCGATCCGGCTGAAAGTATTCTGTGCCAACAGGGTCAGACTGCCCGAGGTCGGGCCGCTGCTGCTCAGCACCAAGGCGTTGCTGCCGGTATAGGGTTGAAACGAAAATACCGTGCTGTTGTCCAACACGCTGGTAAATGTGCCGGATACGGGCAAACCGTAGGATGTCCCCGGCAATCCGCTTTGGTAAAAACCGGTGCCTTCGTTCGGGTTAAAGGCAACGGCATTGCGATTATAAGGCGGGCCGGAAGCAGTGTTTTCAATCACCAAGTCGCGATCGTAGCCAGTAACCGCAACCGGGGTCATGTTGGTGGCGGCCTGCGCGGCACTGACAACAAAAACGGCCTGCAAGGCAATTAGCCAGACGGCGATGCGCAGGGGAAAAGCGATCCGGCAGAAGATGTTGAACTTAGAGGCTTTGTTGTTCATAAAGTTAATTGGTTGCTTCGAGCAGTTGAGAAGCACAAGTGTGCGCCAGTAAGCAGGCATCGTCAACTGTTTGAAGCGGGGATGGATTTTGCTTTTAACCGCTAATGGACGGGGAAGGCGAAGGGCTGGCCCGTTAATATTGTTGCAATGTCTATAAGTACAATTTGGCTTGCGCAGTTTTAATCGTCCTTGCGCAAAGTTGTGAAGTGTTTGGGTGCCTTATGGGGCATCCGGGTGCAGGAAGTTGAGGGCGTCGCTGTAGGTTTTTAGACTTTTTGCCTGGACGGTAGATTGCGTGACCGTTGTCGGGTCGGTTGGATTATCGCTGTTTTGACGGATGGCACCGGCGATCAAACTGTGTTGCAAACCGTTCAGCGGCGTTTGGAGCGATTTGTCATCGTCGCCGATGACACAGTTCGCGGTGATGTCCGGCCAGTTCGTGTTCTTGTTCGCGCCATCCAGCGTCAGGACAACATCCAACGTCGGCGCACTTTTGATTCGCGGGCTGGACAGGAAAGGATTTTTGGGATCGGCAGCCAGGTTCAGCCAGTCGCGCACAGTGGCAAGGATTGAAGTGTGGTCAAATGGTGTTTCTCCCGGCAGAGCGCGAAACACGGTGCCGGGTTGCACGTAGGACGAAATCACGATTGTCGGCACCCGCACGCCAAAACGGCTGTAATCGAACGAGCCGTCACGCGACTTGGGCCATGGGTCCGGCGGGGCGGCTCCGGTGGGTGGCGGCACATGGTCATAACATCCACCGTGCTCGTCAAAGGTGATGACCAGCAGGATTTTGTCGCGATAAGGACTGTTTTTCACCGACTGATAAACATCGGCCAGAAACTGTTCGCCACGACATATGTTGTGGGGCGGATGGTAATCCGCCGGAAAATCGATCGCGAACAATCCGAGCTCCGGAGTGAAGCGAGGTTCCACAAACGAATATTGCGGCAGTTTTTGGGCCGGGGCGGCGCCGGCCGCGGCGGCACACATTTGTTTGAAGATATCGTACTTGTGAAAATTGTCATCGCAGCCCACCAAACGCGGAAAGAACTGGGTCAATGTCAGCGATGGCATCAGGGTGGTATCATGAAAAACTCCCCACGCCCTGCCCTGACTCTCCAAGACATTGAAGATGGTGGGAATGTCATAAATCTCATAATTGTCGTTGCTGAGATGGCCGTCGGATGAACCCGCGTGGACAAAGGCGCGGTTCGGCCAGGTCTGCGAGGGCATGGATGAGAACCAGTGGTCCACACGGCAAAATTGCGGGCCAGATCGTTCAGGACATTGGCATCGGCCGGGCCAAAGGTCTGCATAATCTGCGCCGCGCTTGCGCCACCGGCATCCGGGGCTGAATAATCGAGCAGGAAACCGCTCATGTCGGCCACTACCCCAGCGGCAGGCGAGGCGGTGCCAAACAACTGTAAGTTGACGAAAGGAAATTCTTCGTGGGGATCGGGAGTCGGCACCGCGTTGGGATTGTTGGCCGGCGGCCAGGCGGTGGGTGGGTGGGTGGCATAAACCCGGTTCCCGTTCAAAACATTGGAGAAGGTATTGGGCCGCAGTCCCTCAAAGGTCGGCGACGGCTGGGTGGGAAGATTAAAACTTGGAGGGTTGGACAAATCATCATAAAGCCAGCCTAAGAGGTTATCGAAGGAGCGGTTCTCCATCATGACCACGACAAGGTGTTCAATGTTGTTAAGCGCCATAAGATTTTTCTCCTGACTTCATGGTGTCATTGCCTGCCGGCGATTTCAAGGCTGGCGAAATAAATCGAATTTGCGGGTCACGGCGCGTGGTCTTTACGTGCTCTGCCCGGTCCGTGAGTTACAGGTGATTGATAATTGATCGATCGGGTCTGTTAATTTGAGATTCCTCACGTCGACTTCTACCACATCCGCTTGGATTGAAATGCAAGCCGGCTGGTGGCTGAACGCCGCCCGGCAAATCCCGCCAGTGCATTAGCAAACGCAATAAACGCCTCGATTTTGCCAAGTTTCGGCCAGACTGGGTCTGGCCCTCCGTCATAATGTAAATCGGGTTTGAATGTTAAGTTGGTCCCAAAACCTGCCTGAATAGATGTTAAAGAATTTTTGAAGATGCCAATGCAAAAGAACCAAAACATCAGACGCACCGGCCTGATTCTGCCGACCAAGGGCACGGATTGGCTGCATGATCCCATTTTCAATAAAGGGACCGCATTCACTGAAAATGAGCGCGATGCACTCGGCTTGCGCGGTTTACTCCCGCCGCACGTCCAAACCATGGACGAACAGGAGCAGCGCGTGATGAACAATTTCCGCAGCAAGTCAAACGATCTGGAACGCTACATCCAAATTGCTGCTCTCCAGGACCGAAACGAAACGCTCTTTTACCGGGTGGTGATGAATCATTTGGAGGAAATGATGCCCATCATCTATACCCCCACGGTCGGCGAGGCGTGCCAGGAGTTTGGCCACATTTTCCGTCGGTCGCGTGGCTTTTACATTTCCAGCCATGACCGCGGGAAGATCAAGCAAAACCTGGCCAACTGGCCGACGCATGATGTCCGGGTGATCGTCGTCACCGACGGGGAACGCATCCTCGGCCTCGGCGATCTCGGCGCGTCCGGCATGGGTATTCCCATCGGCAAACTTTCGCTCTACACCGCCTGCGCGGGCGTCCATCCCAACCAATGCCTGCCGGTCATGATTGATGTTGGCACGGACAACGAGCGGCTGCTCACCGATCCATTGTACACCGGCTTGAGGCAGAAACGGATTCGCGGAGAAGCCTACGATGCGCTTATCGAGGAATTCATGGTCGCCGTGGAAAGCAATTTCCCCGGCGTGCTCGTGCAGTTTGAAGATTTCGGCAACAGCAACGCGTTCCGCCTGTTGGAACGTTATCGTGACCGCGCCTGCACTTTCAATGACGACATTCAGGGCACCGGGGCCGTGGCACTGGCGGGAATTCTTTCGGCGCTCCGCATCACCAAAGGGAAATTGGGCGACCAGCGGGTGCTGCTCCTCGGTGCCGGTGAGGCCGGCATGGGGATCGCCGGAAACATCGTCAATGTGCTCGTCGATGCGGGAATTCCGCTGCCCAAGGCCCGCCAGCACTGTTGGTTTTTCGATTCGCAAGGCCTCATCAACCAGGGACGCGACCACCTTAACGAGCACAAACGACTCTACGCCCACGAACACGCGCCTTGCACTGATTTGCTCGCTGCGGTTGAATCCATCAAGCCAACGATGCTCATTGGCGCAGCCGGCCGGGGCAAGAGTTTCACGCAAGAAATTATCAGCGCCATGGCGAAACTAAACGAACGGCCGGTGATTTTTGCGCTGTCCAATCCAACCTCCAAAGCCGAATGCACCGCCGAGGAAGCCTATGCCTGGACGGATGCCCGGGCAGTGTTTGCCAGTGGCAGCCCGTTTCATCCGGTGAAATTCAATGGCCAGACCCGCGTCCCCGGCCAAGGCAACAACGCCAACATTTTTCCCGGGGTCGGACTGGGGATCGTCTGTACTGGCGCGCGCCGGGTGACCGACTCCATGTTTATCGCGGCAGCCCGCACGCTGGCTGGCCTCATCCACGAGAATGAACTTGCCGAGGGTCGCGTTTATCCTGCATTGAACCGTATCCATGAAGTTTCCCTCGCCATTGCCATCGCGGTCGCCGAAGAAGTCTTCGCCAAAAGACTAAACATAGATCCCCGCCCTGCCGATCTGCACGGCTATATCACCTCCCAGATGTACAGGCCGGAATACCCCAGTTATTGCCTTGATTGATAAGGCTGAAGGCACCGGTTCAGTGGCCCAGTTAGAGCATCCGTAGTGCGCCGTCGTCGAGACCTTGGCCAACGAACAGGCTTTTCGGTTTATCAAGCCAGCTTTTTGAAAGCAGGCAAGGCACCCGTCATCAACCCGGGTTGTCGGCCTTGAGGTAACTCGGATGTCTGTTTGTTGTGATCGCAAGATTTCGGACAAGCTTGGTCGTCTGAAAAATCACGGTTTCTGGGGAAAATACACCCGGTAACCGGCAGCCGGGCGATAGCTGCTAATGTGCGAAAAATGGCGTTCATGGCATGATTGGTGATGTTGATCCATAATTGATTTTCCATGCCGCTTCAAGGGCACAGTGATTATCCACATTGTCCTCCATTTAAAACGCCATCACAATGGGGTATTCACCCCATGTTCGTCCGGATTCCCAAGATTAAATTCACAAATGAGGGGAAATGCGACGACCTTAATGGATGAATCAATGATGAAAACCGCCGGCATGATGCCGGCAAACCAAAAACCAATGAAAACGACAATAGGAGAAACTGTTAAATCACTCCAGGCAAGTAAATTAAAATGAGTTTTCCGATGTCGTGCGCCTAAACAGGTCGGATGAAAGTCTCAGGAGTACCATCCTGCGGATTCACAAAAATGATGTCTTTCGGATCACGGCGGGGGACGTCAAAAGAAAGAAAGACTACCGGTTCTTCAAGAATTGTCGGCAGTGCGTGAACGGTCCCACGTTTGAAGAAAAGCAATTCCCCAGGACCAAACTTGGCAGAGTTGCTTTCATTTTCCAGCCAAAATGTGCCGCGGCCTGAAAAGACGTACAGGTATTCGTCACAGGCTTTGTGATAATGCGGAGGAGTCGGCTTGTAGACGCGAAAGACGCGCGCGCTGGCCGATTCCTGATCGGTGAGATAATGATCTACCAGGAGAGTGCCTGCCGTTTGGGGCATGGCGGCAGCGATTTTAGTGATGTCGAATCGGCCTGAATCCTCAGTTGATTGATTCATAGTATTTGTTGTCGTTTGCCAATGTTGTTAAGACCATGGTCTCCGTGCAAAATGAGGTCTTCTTGGTCTGTTTGTCACATTTGTGACAATTTGAACCAAAAATTCCCGGTTGCGTTCCTGCCCACGGCCCGCGTGAGCGCCTTGCTTGAAAATCGCCCTTCTCCAGAGATTTGCAAGTCCGGACGGTATGATCCCGCCCCTGCACCGCTCAAATTTCCGGAGGCGTGAGTGTGCGTTTTAACGTCTGATTCCTGATGGATCTTTACGCTAATCGCCGCCTTCACATTTCCGTTCATTTAAGATTTACACCCGGGACAAATACCGTATTGCAAACGCCAGTTTCCTGAACGAGAGTGACGGCATGGAACCTGAAAGTTTTCGTGCAAGCCGCTGGACGAAGGGGAATCACCTCTTCCCCACGATCATTACGGTTACGGATCGCGCGATCCTCCGACACAAGCGCTCATGGTTCAGCAAGGACGAAATGAGTTTCAGCCTCTCGAAGGTCGCCTCCGTCCACATCAAGACGGGCATCATCTGGTCGGATATCCTGATTGAATCAAGCGGCGGTACAGACCCGCTTGCCAGCCATGGTCACACCAAGGCGGACGCGCAACGTATTCGTGAGCTGGTCGAGGAAGCGCAAGGAATTCTGAACGGCCCGGAGAAATTGAAGCTATCCTAGGTCGTTCTTGCTGTCATCGAAGACGCCAGGGTCGATCACGGTGACCTGAGGCGATAATAGGTGGATCCACCGTTTGACATGACCGTTTCACTGATTAGGCCCTTGATAAGACCATTAGATGTGATCTGGCTGCTTCCCACCGAAGTCCAGGAAGACGGGGAGGCAAGATTCGTCGTCGACTGAAGCAAATAACCGCTGGCGGTTGGAGGCCAGAAAACATTCAGGACTCCATTGGTCGCCAGGGCGGCACTCAAAAGCGGTGGGGCGATACCATAAAGTGTGACCACCCCGTAAGCCGGGATGTTTATGCTCGCGCTGCCATTGCTTACCGAGTTGGTTGAAGCCTGCCAATAGCTGCCATTACTTGAAGTGAACGTTTGCCACGACGAAATCCCTACCGGCCTGGCTGGGGAGTTGATCACCGCCTGGACCGGGTTGTTGGAAGCATTGATGATCACGACCGTCATGGTGCCATTGGTGACGTGCCAGAAGGCGCTGGCGGAGAGGGTTGTCGAACCGCTGACGGTGGCATTGACACAGATTGAGTTAGGGCGGATGTAGCGGAAGAAATGCTTTACCGCAACATACTTGGCGGAGTTCGTCCCGGTCGCCTGATCGGTCAGCGTCTCGGTGCCAACCGGGCTTCCGTCCGTCATCTGCCAGTATGCCCAGGCACTTTCCCGTCCGGAGGTGAGCGCCTGCTGAATGCGCAAGGCGATACTCCACGCCCCGTCGCCCGGGAAACCGCTGGCGGGATTTAGCCAAGCGGGCTCTTCCCCCGAAGTTTCGGTCATCCATGATTTTTTTCCGTATTGGGAAAAACCAGAGATATTCGCGGGGATGCCGGCGGCCGGGCTGGTTCCCCAGCCATTCACCCACCAGTTCCACTGGGTGGGCGTGGCCCCGGCAGCTTGGACACCGTCGCTGTCGTAGCCATGAATGCAGAAAAAACTTTCCGCTGCGGCGGCATTGCTATCGGCACCCACGGCCTGTAAGAATTGTAGATTTTTGGCGGTAGCCGTGCTGCCGGAACCGTATTGCCACATGCCGTAGGCGTCGCCTCCTAGCACGTCTTCAGGCCCCATGATTCTTATGCCTGCCAGATCAGGATATTTATCCAGCTCCGCCCGCACTGCCTCGATGGCGGCCAGATAGCCGGGAGGAAGCGCGTATAGGCAACTGTTATAGAATTCCTCGAAGTCCAATTCATTCTGGATGCTGATCGCATAGAAAGACACACCGTAAGTATTTTGGAAACCGCGCAGGTAGGCCGCAGTGCAGCGGGCAAACTGCGTTAACGCACTGGTCGGTCCTGTTCCGCCGAGCGACGAGTCGTCGAACTCCGGCCGTGGGGTGCCTGAAGTGTCGAGTACGCCGCCGGCATAATTGCCCAGCCAGATGAAGGGGAATGGGGTACCGTCGGCCGGCAGCTCGGAACCGCCCGCTTCATAGAAATTTCCCGAAGCCAGTTTCAACCATGGCGCAGGCGACCAGTGCGACCCGAACAATTTGAAATCACCGAGATTATTAATGAGCGATTTACCAACTTGAGCCACCACTCCGGCCACTTGCGGGCCACCCGCGGTAAAATCAAAATAAGCGATGTTTGAATTGATGTTCGGTCCCATCACGGCAATCGGGGCCTGCAGTCCGTCAAACACATTTGTATAAGTGGTTGCATTGGTGTAGGCGCGAACGTAGTTGCCATCAGGCCCGGGAATACCGTAACCGGGCGAGTTATAACCGTTGTTGGAATACGGAGCATTGAACGCCGGTGAAAGGTCCATGCGCAACATGGACGCCTGGAGGTCGCCGAAATACATGTTCTGCCACCACGTTTGAAGCGCCTCACTGCCCGAAAGGCACGTGCCAAAACCATCCATCAACTGGCGCTGCCCCGCCGGCGAAGTGTCAATGGTGATGGTTTGTGCCTCGACATTTACTTGAAGCCAGAACAGAGCCACAATGACGATGCCGCAGGCGCTTGAGGAAATTCTAAAAAAAGGATTTGAAAAGAACATATCACTCGCCTTGGAGCTAGAACTATGCCGGGAGTGACTGCGTGCATCCCATTGGAATCCAGCACTTCCCGCCACGGCCGGGTTGAAATCCCGAAAATAAAATGTCTATTGAACTAAACTTCAAAGCGTTAAATCTATCCACGCCTGCCCGGCCAGAGCGCCAATCTATTTCTGCACGATTTCGTGCTGGCTGTTGGCCTCCGCATTATTCGGATTGAGCTGGATCGCCTTGGTTTTAAATTGTTTCTCGGCCACCACAAGCTCCAATGCCTTGGCTTTGTCCGCTTTTCCACCTGCCAAATCCCCCTTCTGATCCTTCGCAATACCGCGATTGAAGTAGGGCTCCGCAAAATCCGGTCGAAGTTGGATGGCTTTGGTGCAGTCCGCAATTTCCCCCTCCAAGTCGCCTTTTTTTGCCTTCGCTATTCCACGGTTGTTGTAAGCCTGAGCATCATCGGGCTCGAGTTTGATCGCCGTGGTGCAGTCTGCGATGGCGCCATCCAGATCGCCTTTTTCCGCCTTCGCAATTCCGCGGTTGTTGTAAGCGTCCGCGTCATCCGGTTGGAGTGCAATGGCTTTCGTGCAGTCCGCGATGGAGCCGGCCAAATCGTTTTTCTGTTTCCTCGTGATGCCGCGATTGTTATACGCCTCCGCAAAACCCGGCTGGAGTTCGATGGCTTTGGTGCAATCCGCGATTGAGCCATCCAGATCGCCTTTATCGGCCTTTGCCATCCCGCGATTGCTGTAGGCTTCGGCATCGTCCGGCTGGAGTTCGATGGCCTTGGTGTAGTCCGCGATGGCAACATCCAAGTCGCCTTTATCCGCCTCGGCCAGGCCGCGATTGTTGTAGGCCCCAACCTCACCCGGTTTGAGGCTGATGGCTTTGGTGCAGTCGGCAATGGCGCCGGCCGAATCGTGTTCCTGTTGCTTCGCCAGTCCGCGAAAATTGTAAGACTCGGCATCATCCGCCTTGAGGTCGATGGCCTTCGTATAATCTGCGATGGCGCCATCCCAATCACCTTTGTTTGCTTTCGCAAGCCCGCGATTATGGTAGGCCTCGGCATCATCCGGATTCAGCTCGATGGCTTTGGTGTAATCCACTATGGCGCCGCCCCAATCGCCCTTGTCTGCCTTGACAAGTCCGCGGTTGTGATATGCCGCCGCAAAACCGGGTTTGAGGTCGATGACCTTGCTGTAATCAGCCATGGTGCCGTCTGAATCGCCTTTGTATCCCCTTGCAAAACCGCGATTGAAATAGGCCTCGGCATCATCCGGTTTGAACTCAATGGCCTTCGTGTAATCGGCAATGGCACCATCTAAATCGCCTTTATACACCTTCGAGAATCCGCGATTGAAATAGGCATCTGCAAACTCAGGATTAAGGTTGATGGCTTGTGTGTAGTCCGCGATGGCACCGTCCCAATCATGTTTATCGCCCTTGGCCAGTCCGCTAATCAAGTAGTTCTCCGCAAGATACGAGTCGAGAGCGCCTTTTTTCGCCGATAAACTCTCATTGGCCTTGCCCGTATTGTCACCGGTTACGGCGCTAGCTGGTTGACCTTGCGCCACACCAACAATGAGTGAAAAAGTCAAAACGGCACAGAAGGCTGTTTTCATTTGGTAAGATGCTCTGGTTCGAAACGGGCCTTCCCGTTTCATAGTTTGCCTCCGACTTAAACAATTACTTCAGCTTGGCGCCGGGCTTCCCCTACACGAAGCATTAAAAAGTATTAGTTGGCTCATTCTAAGGCCTATGTTGGAGAATGTCAATCGTCCAAGCGCCTCGGCAATGTTACATTTTGAAACACTACCGGCACAGTCGCATAATCATCGAGATTTCCGCGGATTCTCCTGAATGGCCCTCTGGCTGGAATCGGTTTCATCATCTTTGGTTTCTTTGAAGAATTCACCTTTCGCGGTTACTTTCGCAGACGCTTCGGAGAGGGAGTGGGACGTGCCCAGCAGGGGTCATACTCTCTCTTGGATTTGGGGCCATTCATCCCGAACTTGGGTGGAGAACGGGTCGGCGCTCTGGTCGCCGCGAGCTTTGGGATTCTGGCCGTCTATTACTCAGTGCGGACCGGAAGCCTCTTGTTTATTATTGGCGCTCATGCGTCCTTTGACCGATCGATTTCATTTTTCTACTCCGCTCCCATCGCCGGCCTGCCAGCGCAGGCTCATTTATTGAACCCAGTTCTAAGCGGGCCTGCAAGGCTGACTGGGGGACATGCTGGTCCGGCTGGGAGTGTCGTCCTCCTGGCAATATTTAGCCGTGAAGGTTGGTCAATCCGTTTTGATTTCCCGGCACTAGGGGCATGGTTGTTACTCCTCATGCTAAACAGGCAGTGGCGGCGGCGAAAACACTTCCTTTTTCAACTCCGGTGGGGTTTGAAGATCGCCGACAATCCAAATTTCGTTGGCAAAAGAAGATGGGCACGCTAAAACTCCCGCATGCTGGAGCTGTCAAACAATCCGCCCGCTTCGGACCCAAATCCGGGCGCCCTTCAACGCGCGTTGAAGGTGGCGTTTGACCTGCATAATTCCGGACGGCATGTGGATGCCGAAGCCCTGTGCCGGCTTTTACTGCCGCACCTCCCGCAAGACGGCCAGTTATTGATGCTGCTGGGCTTGGCCTTGCAAAAAACCGGCCGAGCCCCGGAGGCGTTAAAATACCTGGACCAGGCGGCCCAATTGGAGCCAAAGTCCGCCCGCATTCTCAACAGCCTCGGTTTCATCCATCAAAGCTTGAAGAATTATGCAAAAGCCGCGGAGTATTATATGCAGGCCATCGGGCTGGGCATGGGCGCGGCCGCCACATATTACAGCGTGGGCAATGCCTGTTACCAGCTCGGCGAACTGGACCGCGCCGCGGGCTTTTTCAAAAAAGCCGTGGAACTCCAGCCGGGCGATGCGGCCAGTTGGAACAACCTCGGAAAATGCCTCAGCGATACCAATCACCTGGAAGAATCCATTCAGGCCTACAACCAGGCGATGAGCATCAATCCGGAGTTTGCGATGGCCGGATACGGCCGGGCGGTTGCCATCCTGGCCACCGGGCGGTTGCTTGAGGGATTTCGTGAATACAATCAATGGCGCACCCATGGAGTCAAATCACGGCAGTTCGCCCAACTCGAATGGCAGGGCGAACGGATTCCCGCCCAGACCTTGTTCCTGCACACCGAACAGGGATTGGGCGATGCGATCCAGTACAGCCGTTTCATCCCCCAAGCCCGGGAACGCGCGGGGAAAGTGATTCTCGAATGCCGGCCACAATTGAAAAGCTTTTTTGCCGGTTGTAACTGCGCCGATTCGGTCATTGCCTTTGGCGAACCCATTCCTCCCTTTCATCGTTTTACTTCTATTGCCAGCCTCCCCGGCATCCTGGGGGTCACCCTGCCCACTATTCCCAATCAAGTTCCGTACCTGAAAATCCCGGTCACCGGTCAACCATTACTCGAGCGCGATGCCCGGTTAAAAGTGGGTGTGGTCTGGGCGGGCGATCCGGCGCATCACAATAACGCAAACCGCTCCCTTCGCCTGGAACAATTTGCCCCGATCTTGCGAGTGCCTGGCGTCACCTATTACAGCCTGCAAGTCCCCATGCACGCGCATGACGAAACTCTTTTCAGTTCTTTGACCCATGTGCGCGATTTAGGCGGCCAGTTTAAAAGCTTTCTCGATACGGCGACGGCCGTGGCGGAGCTGGATCTGGTCGTTGCCGTGGATACCTCGGTCGCCCACCTTGCAGGCGCCTTGGGCAAACCGGTCTGGACCTTGATTCCCTATGCCCCGGACTGGCGATGGCTTTTGGAGCGTGAAGATACGCCCTGGTATCCAACCATGCGTTTATTCCGTCAAAAGCAGGCCGGCCAATGGCCAACTGTCATTGCCCGCGTGGCGGAAGAACTGGGCCGGCTGGCCGCGTGCAAAAGCAGCCGGCCAGCCGCCGCTACGCCGGTGTTTAGCTTGGATATTTCATAGCCAGCACTGCAGCCGCATTGCGTGAAGCCTCGTTGAAAGGCAGGGGAGAGACTCCGTCGATCCCTACGTTAAACATCTAAATAACAATATGTTAGTGACAGACAGAGTCTCACCTCGCCAAGTCAAAGAATTGAACAAGGGCATGAATACTCTGGCTTGTCTTCTTGCATCTCAGCTATTGTCTGAGCCGCCTAAAATCTCCGCCACTCCCGATAGTCGCGGAAAAAATCCAAATCCAGATTCCAGCACGCCTCGATGATTTGATTCTTTTACTTCGTCGCCTGGGCATTTCGCACCAATTCCAGCGCGTTTTGAGGCCACCACGCGCCAGCGGGCGGACCGCCGCGATGCGGGCCGTCTGAAGCACCGGGTAACTTGACCCACAGAAAAGCGTCGCAAAGCGGCTCGTTGGTTTTCGTCGTAGGGCGCGGTCCCACGGCTCGGCCTGGCGGATTGCACCACGCAAGCCCTTCAGGATCCCGCTCGGGTGGAAGTGGACCTCGGCCATTGCGGCTGGTGTCCACCACGAAATGTTTATTACCAACCAACCGGGAAAGTTTTCGACCATAAGCCAATGTGTCTTGTGTCCACTGGAAGCTAGCTACATTTAGTGCGAAACCCCGCGCTTGATCGACGCCGGCTTGGCGGAGTCTGCAGGCCATTTCCTTTGCCGGTGTCCAGGCACAATTGCCGGCGTCAAGATAGACGTCCACCGAGCCGGAGCGAGTGAGTGTGGCCAAGGCTTCGCGCAACATAGCGTACCGTTCCGGGCGTATGGCTTCCGGATAATGATCCATCAAGCCGAGCGCATCGGGTTCAAGAAGGACCACTGCAGCGTTGGTTCCAATCCCGACTGCCACCTGTGAAATCCAACGGCGATACAGTATCTTTGACCGTGCGCCGCCTTTCGCAAAATCACCGGCATCGCGATCCGGGATATTGTAAAGCACCAGCATGGGCAGCGCATTTTGCTTACGACACGCCTGAATATGCGATTGAACTTCCCCCGCAACCCGGTCGACATCCCCGTCGAGCCAGACCGCGACGGGAACTTCGGCGAGTTTATCCATCAGTGCCGCATCCGCCGGCCGTGACAATCGCCACTCGCTAGCCTGACGAACTGCGTCAGAGTCAGGCGAGACAAAGAACCGGACCTCGCCGCTGAGCCAGCGCTCGCGGCCGGAGCAATTATCCACCGCTGATAAATTTCCGGCTACCAAACCCAGCACGGCGAGAGTGAGGTGACGCGTGAAGGCGTTCATAAAATTAATAAAGGTAACAGAAGGGTCACCCATTATGGCGCGCGGTCAATAATTAAAAGCTCTCCATGAGTCCAATTCCTAAGCACCTTTCAAAAGTTGACGGCGCGACTCTTCGGGCGCAAAATAAGGTCTCTATGAGAAATTGGGGGAATAATATTTCTACACCTAAATTCCATGGCTTTCGCGCTAAACTCTCGATTCTCCTGCGTCTTGGATTTACTTTCGCGGGCATCCTGCTGTCGGCAGGCTTGGTAACCGGTTGCAAACCAAAAGAACCCAGTGCAGCGGCGACCCCATCCGATTACTTTCAGACTCCCTTTCAGGAAGAGTCACAGTTTATCGTCGAAGCGATTGTGTCCGATGTGGCTGAGCAAGTATACTTTGCCGCTAATCACCGTCTGCCGGACTCTCAATATTTTTCTGTGGCCGCCAAAGAAACACCCGCCTCGTCCATCGATGCACCGGAATATGAACTACAAATCCACCTGGATCCAAAGCAAGCCGCGCTGAAATGCAACTTGACCATCAATGGCCCAATCTGGTCGCCGGCCCTTTATCAAAGCGTGGCAACGCAATTAGCGCAAGCGGTCGGATTGAGTGCTGCCAATTCAGACTCGATTGAAGATACCACTCTGCTGGCAAGGCTAACCGACGGCAAACCAGAGACGATCGAGCGTGAGGATCAGCACTTATCAGCGGTCTTGGAAAGTAATTTTAGCAATCCGAAATTGCACGAACAGGCGGCATTGTTGCTTGGAGCGTTCCTGTTGAGAGACCACTCCGGCTATTTTTATGACATACGCACGCCGCTCTGCCGACTCACCTCACACTTGGCCATGGCGCAATTTCTTCGCGGCACCGGTTCCGCCACCATCAACGGAAACATGGCGGAAGCGATCATGTTGACCCTCTCAGGTGATGAGGCATTGGCCTTGCAGCATTTAAGTGCAATTGGAACAAACAATGCCGCCGGATTGCCATGGGTCCGTTCCCTCCGGGCACTAAATACGGGAGATTACCGACCGCTGGATAACATGGATGGACTTTCCCCCATCGAATGCGTCGCGTGGTTCTCCGCCTATGCAAATTATGTTTCCTCAACCCTGGCTTGGCCCAAGCTGAGTGATGAGCAGAAACAGACGATTGATTTTGTTCGCGCGGTCAACCAAGCGGGATATTCAGTGGAGATGGGGCACCAGCTGATGGCTGTTTCGGTTCCGCTGGAAATGCAAGAGATTGGCAACGTTTACGCGCTGTCACACCCGGAAAAACCGGACACGGAGGATTGGGTAAAAGCACTTAATGAATTACCGGAGCGTTGTTTCACTCACTCTGGTGGCGAAGTTCACGTCTCCATCATCGGTTGGGGCCAATGGGCGGAATTTTTGCAACGGCATCTCTGCCATGCCTTCCAGCAGAATTTTTATTTCATTAATAGCATGTGGGGGGTGCCGGACGATGCGAAACAATTCGCCGCCAAATGCGAAGACAATTACGGCGGATTAAGGTTGTATCCTTTCGTCCGCCGGTTCAACTGCACAGATGTGGCCGCCTATCACAAAGCGGTGGATGATGGTTTTAAAGTAACCGTCGCCACTCCGCAATTTGTCCCCGCCGATTGCTGGAATTATCTTTGTTACAAAGTGAACTTTGCGCCGCTATATGCGCCCAACCCTAATCCTCACGTCAACGAGTGGCACCTTCACAATCCACCGCCGGGAACCGTTTACGACCTTAATCCGCGCCTGCATCATCCCAGCCTGGTCGACCGCGCCGACGCCGTCGCGCGATTTGAACAACTCCATGAATTAGCCCCATACGATTGCCGAATCATCGGTTATCTGCTCAACAATAGATTTAAACCCGCACCAACATACGAACAGGCAACCAATTTGTTTCAAGCTTTGCTTCCTTATTGCACCTATGCCATGCGCAGGTCGGCAGAGCTGGCCCGCAACCAGCCGGAACAGTATGAAAAGCTCATGCTGCGGGCGGCGGCACTTGATCCGGTCAGCTACTACATATTGGGAGATTATGAAATCGATCGCCAGGACGAGGATCTGGGGGCGAAATACATTGACCAGGCCTGCGACGCCGATCAAGACACTGTGCGCGCTTCTAACCATGCCGTCTGGCGCGTGAAGTATTATTTAAAGAAAGGCCAAATCGAAAAGGCACGCCAAATCGCTGACACCGCCGCGGACGTTTATTCCGAGACCGGCCTTGAGGCAAAGGGCATTTTTTTGGAACAAACCACCAACTACGACGAGGCGTTTGTGTGGTTCGCCAAAGTTGAAGAACGTTATGCCGATTCAAACCCGCTCATCTCATTTTGCGAACGTTACAAGACCCTGACTGGTGACAGCCGGTTTGAGTCCGCTTTAAAACAACGCCAGCAAAAAGTGTTTCCCGACGGAATGGACCAAGCAACCCTCACTAGCTTTCAAGGTCCGCCAGCCGACGGTGTTTTAATCCGTCAACAAAGCGAATTACTGACAGCGGCAACTTTGAAGGCAGGTGACGTGATTGTGGCGCTCAACGGCATTAAGACGCACACGTTCGCTCAATATCTGTATGTCCGCGATTCCCTGACGAACCCGGAACTGGATCTGATAGTTTGGCAGGGGGCCGGTTATCACGAAATCAAATCAAGCCCCCCAAAACACCTGTTTGGTGCCGACTTTGGGGATTATCAGGCTCAATGACCCGGTGTGGACTTGAGAAGGTGTGTTCTCATCCGGGGGAAAATAGGCGTTGGGAGACCCAAAAGGCATAGAAACAGCCCTGGGCTAGAGAACAGACTGGAAAAAGTTCTTGCAAACCCGTGGAACAGGAAGAGAATCGCGCAAAAGACCAAGCGGGTTGCAGCCAAGAAACCGCCTGGGAAATGTCAATTAAGACAGCTCATCAAACACATGAAAATCCTTTTGAGCACTCTGTTCTTCGGCGTGGCGCTTATGGCCTTCGGCAAGGGAGGAACCAACAACCTTCAATACGCGGTGGACTCGGGAAATCTGGACATGGTAGAACATTTTTTCGCCACCAATGCCACCCTACTTTCTCCCAAGGAAAGCGCCGGCCTGTTGACCAGCGCTGCCGTTCATGGGCAAACCGAAATGGCCGCCTTTCTCATTTCAAAAAGAGCGGATGTGAATGCAAAAGGTTTCTTTGGCATGACGCCGCTGGCATGCATGGGTTCTGCCTTCAAGTCGCCAAACGACCTCCAATACGCCAACATTGCGACGTTGCTGATTGCCCACGGCGCCGAGGTTGATCCGGTGGATGAATATCACAAGACTCCCCTCTTGCACGCAGTCGAAAGCGAAAATCCACATCTGGCCGATGCGCTGCTAAAGAATGGTGCCTGCCAAACAAATCGCTATGGCGGAGCCAATTTCGGCATGACTCCCTTGTACCTGGCGATCCAAGACAGGGACACGGAAATGGTCCGGGTGCTGCTGAAATACAACCCACCGCTGGATGCAAAGGACGGCGACGGCGCCACGCCCCTACTTTTGGCGGAAGAACTGGAACTGACCAATATGGTGGAAATGCTTCACCAAGCGGATCCTCAAGCCGCGCTCAAGAATTATCCCACGCCTCCGACTAAGGAGGCGATGCGCGAACTCGCCCAACGGATTGTCAATGGCGATGTAACCGCGCTGGATCAATTGAAAAAGACGAGCGATATCATGTATAGCAACATTCATGATTACGAAGCCGAGCACGCACGGGTAATGTTGAACTTGGGCCGCATGAAAGTCGCCTTCGACGTGCTGGGCGGGGAAGCTGGCAAGGGCAACAACGCCGCGTTCCAGGCACTGACCAATTCTTTGAAGCTTGGAAGGTTAAAATCATTCGGGCCGGAAGCCCTCGGCGTTGCGGCCGCCGCCGGCAACCATGAGGCCCTCGACATCCTGCTTCATTACCAGCAATGGGACATCCTGGAATCCACGGCCATGTTCGCACTCTACGAACCGGCCAAGGTGAACCTCGGACCGGCGGTGGATTACTATGCCTCCTGGTTGTCCAATATGCGACCCGATGAACATGCTGGCGGGATAATGCTCGACGTCACCAACGCCTTGGGCGCCGCTGCCTCACTGGGCAATACCAATGCTCAATTGGCGTTAAATAAATACCTGGCGGACACTCCGACACAGAATCAGTGAGCCGCCCGTTCCAATAAAACACAGAATCCCTGCGCGGAAGGATGATTTAACTTCAATGAATATGTATGAAGTCTTTTTTTGGCTTATGGCTTATGTAGTGAAAGGCGCTGGGAATTGGAAAGATCAAGATCAAACGAGCAATTCACTTTAAAATGAACCGCCATTTCGCCAGCGACAACCATGCCGGTATCTGTCCCGAAGCGTGGGCGTCCACGTCCGAAGCCAATTCCGGCCACGAAACCAGCTACGGCAATGACACCTGGACCCAACGTGCGGCCGACCTATTTCGCCAAGTTTTCGAGACTGACTGCGAGGTGTTTTTCGTTTTCAACGGCACCGCCGCCAATTCGCTTGCGCTTGCCGCGCTCTGTCAACCGTTTCAAAGCATCTTCTGCCATGAACTGGCACATGCGGAAACCTCCGAATGCGGCGCTCCCGGCTTTTTCGCCGGTGGCAGCAAAATTCTGCCCTTGCGAGGTGCGAATGGTAAGATCACTCCTGCAGAACTCGAACACGGCTTGAGCCGCCGCGCCAGCATTCACCAACCGAAGCCAAGCGTGTTGAGTCTGACGCAGGCCACGGAGACCGGCACGGTCTATTCGGTGGCGGAAGTGCGGACCCTCGCGGAAACCGCGCACCGCTTTGCCCTACAACTCCACTTGGATGGTGCGCGTTTTGCCAATGCCGTGGTCTCGCTGGAGGCGGCACCGGCGGATCTCACTTGGCGCGCGGGTGTGGATGCGCTCAGTTTTGGCGGTTCTAAGAATGGCATGGCCTTTGGCGAAGCGGTGGTTTTCTTCAACCGCGAACTGGCGCGGGATTTTGATTATCGCTGCAAGCAGGGCGGCCAACTTGCGTCCAAGATGCGGTTTCTTTCCGCTCCCTGGGTGGGCATGTTGAAGGACGGCGCGTGGCTGCGGCATGCCCGCCACGCCAACGCCATGGCCAAGCGGCTAGAAGCCGGTCTCCGTTCCATCGCCAGCGTCGCCCTCACCCATCCTGTCCAATCGAATGCCGTGTTCGCCAAGTTTCCGAAGCTGGTAGAAGACCGGTTACGCGCCCGGGGCTGGCAATTTTACACCGGCGGCATCAGCCCCGGTGAAGCCCGCCTCATGTGCAGTTGGGACACGAGTGCCGAGGACGCTGACGCATTCATCGCGGATGTGAATGAGATCTGTTCGCGATAGCTATGGGCCGGGAGGTTAAATATGGGTAGAGTCATCGCGCTACCTTGAAAAGGCTCTTTGCGGAGGGCCAATAGGGAAATTGGGCTTAAATTTAATCCCAGAGACGGAAGGGCCAGCCGATTTTTTCCATAAAATTGCCGCAGCGTGGGCAGCGGCCGGGATCTTTCCAGGGTTCCACTTGATGCCTGGCGTTGACCGGGCACAGGAGCTTGAATACTTCCCATACCAGCGGGGGCACAGGGGTGTTCAATTGATGAAAGGACCCGTTCTGGAGGACCACCGGGGGAATTTCGGGGCGTAGTTCGCGGAAGCGTTTGGCCGGCGCAACGTTTTTTTCAGGTTCGCGGCGGCGGACGCGCGTGGGGACATCGAACAACTGGCGGCAATCGCGGCACACGATGGTCTGGACTTCGCAGTGCACGCCGCTATCAGCCCCGCCGGAAAGAGGCGCGCGGTACTGGCACCAAGGACACTCGAAATGGAACGTCCTGCCCATTGCTTTTCAAATACAATTCTCACGGGATAAATTCAATCGCAAAAACTCGGGACAATGCATTTGTTCGGCCAGCGGGGATGCGCTTGTCCTAATCCCTGCCGGGTATAGCCGCGTCGCTTTTCGAGCATACTGCGCAGTCGTCGCCGGACGTAGCCGTCCACTACCGGGAACACATTGGCC
>Ga0182016_10001160_pt1 | contig 32176 bp, 30 predicted proteins | sample 712S2MmetaG_FD_120491 | JGI IMG/M metagenome (GOLD analysis project Ga0182016, IMG submission 120491) | Permafrost microbial communities from Stordalen Mire, Sweden - 712S2M metaG | ecosystem: Environmental > Terrestrial > Soil > Wetlands > Permafrost | place: Sweden: Stordalen | collected...
ACCCGAAATTTTCCCATATCGCTCACATCATTTTTATTCTGCAAGGCACTCGGATTCAAGCGCTTTCAACAAGCATCTTTCCTCTCAACCGGATGACAATGAAGCAACAGCCGTCGGCGCCTGTTCCTCCTGAAGCTCCATCATTTAGGCCACGCCTCTTTCGCAGCATCAGTTACAACTTAGAGGATGGCTCTTCAATCAACGGGATACCAAGCGGAGCTCTGCTGAAGCTCAAAAAATGCGCGCATGAGCCTAAGAGCACAATCACCGGCTTTCTGGAATACCTGAGCGGCCAGGAGCTGAACATTGATCTTGAAGCCTACAGCCGCCTCCTCAGCGGGGGCTACATCCAGCAACAAGGCCAGGACGTCAGCCTGACAGACAGCGGCAAAGCGCTGATCCGGGTGCTGGAGGAAGCCCATCTGAACAGGTGGGTGCTCTACTTGATCCTGCGCGCTCTGGAAAACATCAAGACGGACCGATCCGGCTACAACGACGTGATGTCGCAGATCGCCGAAACTCTTCAGTGGAAACCGGAAGGGACAAAGAACACGGCGCAACCGGGCAAACCGGCTGCACCGTGACCGCTCGGCAGCATGGCGTCAGCTGCCTCCGTTTAGCGCCCGAATCTGAGTTCGAGGGTGCTCGCCGGGGGAACGCGGCCAAAGAGCGGACCTGCCTCCCTGTTCACTTCAGAGGCACCACCCTTCAGCCGCAAAACCCGGGGCATACCCCAAGTAGCCCCAGGCAAAGCCTCCGGTCGAGGAGCCCCAAGCAATCCTCAGCCAGCGCTGGATCGGGCGAAGTCAGCGGCTGGCCGGACGGCTCTCGGGCCCCAAATCGCTTCACCAACACACATTTTAGTGCAGACACCGCGAATTACAACCAGTGTGCTAACTTGATGTAGAATGGTTTCATTCAAAGGTCCTTCGCCATATACTAAGGAGTGAAAAAGATTCTATCAATTTCAGCCGGCATTCTAGCCTTGCTAAGCTTTACCGCAGAGAGAATTGCCTATTTCCACGCCCCAGGCTTCCTCTACGCGAATCAATCAATCTGGCTGCAGTACCTGTTCTTTATTTTCTTCTTCCTGCAAGTACTCGCCACAATCCTGCTGCATTTGGAGGATCCGGAAAAGCATTTGGCGAATCTGCCGCTGGGGCTCATGATCGCCGCCATCATCGTCTTTATCATCTCGATCCCGTTGTATGACGTCATTCTTCGGGTGATGGACTTCATTGTGCGCGTGGCCGATCCGATCCTACCATGAAAACCCTTCTGGCCATTCTGATTCTTCTTGTCAGCTGGAGCGCGCCGGCCCAGGAGATTCAAGAAGGCATGCTGGGCCCCCTGCCGGCCATGGCCGCCAGCCTGCGCAACCCCGCCGCGCATCCGGTGGAATGGGCCGCGCTGAAGGAATTCTTGGAAAAGGACGACTCCAACAAGCACTTTTACAGGGAAGGCGTTTACGACTGCAAACATTTCAGCCTGGAGCTGTTCCGGCGCGCGCAGACCAACGAAATGGCGTGCTACATCGTTTTGATTCGGTTTGCCGAGATACAGGAGGGCCACAGCGTCGTCTGCTTCCCCACCACGGACAAAGGGGACGTTTTTGTTGATTTCACGCCCATACAAATGAGGGACCGCCAGGAGCCCATGAAAGCGATTGCCATGATTGCGCCCCGGCAGCCTCGCATTCAGGTCCCGCTCCAGCAGGTGCCCGGCAATTTCACCAACGACGCGTCCTTTTTTATCAGCTACCAGGCCCAGCAACCGCAATTGCACGAAGCGGCCGCCTTGCTCGCGTCCAGTCAAAAGGGGCTGTCCGACCTGCAGGAAAAAATCGAGACCTTGCAGCAGAACCCGCATCTTACTCAGAACCAAAAGGCGGAGCTGGCCACGCTGAGCGACGAACACGCCGAGAAATACCGCAGGTATCAAGCCGCCATGGAGGTCTACCGCTCCTACGAAAAGGATTGGAAAAGCCCCTTTGATTCCAACCAGGAGTATACCGTGATCAACCTGACGCGTTTCTAACGCCGGTCCTCGAACTCAAACTCCACCTTCCCATTCTTGACTGCCAAAAAGGCCCGGAATGGCTTCCCCGCTTTGGAAATGAAACCATCCAAGGGGCCAACTTTGCCGGTGCTCAGAAGCGTTTTGGCTTCGTCCAAGGAAATGATCCGCTGGCACAGCTTTCGGTGAATGAAGACTCTCTTGGCCGCCCTTTGCGCCACATAATCCGTTGAGGTGATGCCAATGCTCCAGCCGTCATGCTCCACCGTTTCGCTTGGCTTTTCCGTCGGGCCAAAGTCAAAGGAGATCGAGCCTTTATCATTGAAAACCAGTTTGGCTGGAAAGGGCTTTCCCACCTTGGAGATGAAGTTGTTGAGCGGGCCCACCGACCCCAGCTCGAGCAACGTCTTGATTTCGTCATCACTCAGCAGGCGCTTGGCCACCATCCGATTGAAAGAAACGTGTTTGTCCGGGCATGAAAAAATGTTGTTGCCTGACGAGACCAGGGTTTTCTTGCATTTTGGACAAAGGAATCCAGCCACCGGAGTTGCTTTTGGAACTCCATTCTTCACCTTCGCCACCATCAGGACGACGTTCCCCATGATGTCGCGCATGAACCCGCTTCGTTGCACCTGCCCTTGCTCCATCTGGCGCAATTTGTATTCCCATTCGCCGGTCAGTTGCGGAGAGCACAGGCCATCCAGGGCTATTTTCTTGAGCCGGGAGATCAGCGAAACGCCCTTCTCCGTGGCCCAAAGCTCCTTTTTCTTCCGTTCCAGGTACTCGTAACTGAGCAGCGCTTCGATAATGGACGCGCGCGTGGCCGGCGTCCCCAGTCCTCTTTCGGACATTGCCTCTCGAAGATCCTCTTCACTGATGGCGCGGCCTGCCGTTTCCATGGCCGTGAGCAGCGTGCCTTCGGTGTAGTGCAAGGGCGGCTTGGTTTTCTCGGGCACCACCACCACTTGAACGGCTGGAGGACGTTCGCCGGCAGCCACTGCCGGGAGGGCAGACTTGTCATCCTTGTCGTCCTCATCCTGGCTCTCGGCGCCATACACCACTGTCCACCCAGGGTTGATCACCACCCGGCCGCGGCTCTTGAAATGATCGTTTTCAATCTTGGTAATCCGTTCCGTGTCCAAGTATTCCGCCGCCGGATAGAAAACGGCGACGAAACGCTGGACCACCATCTTGTAGAGGGCAGCCTCTTCAGGCGGAAGATTCTCCGGTTCCTTGCCCGTGGGGATGATGGCAAAGTGATCAGACACCTTGGCCGAATTGAAAATGCGTTTGTCGGGCTTGATCCAGTTGCTGTCCAGCACCTTTCGGGCAAACGCCTGGAGCGGGGCGTAATGCGTGGCCAGCATGTCCATGGTTTTGACGGCCACCGGAACATAATCGTCCGGGAGGACGCGGGCGTCCGTTCTTGGATACGTCAGCACCTTGTGCGTTTCGTAAAGATCCTGGGCCAGCTTCAAAGTTTTGGCTGCCGAGTAGCCCAGTTTCTTGTTGGCCTCGCGCTGCAGGGAGGTCAGGTCGTAGAGCGAGGGGCAGTTCCGGCTCACCTGTTTGGATTGATCCGTTACAGCTCCGGACTTGCCGGCGCACCGCGCCCGTATCTGTTCGGCTTTGGCCTGCTCCCAGATTCGTTCCGGTTTATCGGCGTCCTTGGCTGCAGCATCAAGCCAGACCCCAACGTAATTTCCGGCCTTTGCCTGGAAGGTCGCTTTCACCAGCCAGTAGTCCTTGGGAACGAAATTCTTAATTTCGAGGTCCCTGGCGACCACCACGGCCAGGGTCGGTGTTTGCACCCGGCCGACGGGCGTCAGGCGCCGGGACAAGTCCGTCAAGGTCAATACCCGGCTGCCATTGATGCCAAAGAGCCAGTCCGACTCGGCGCGGCTCACCGCAGCATCCTCCAGATTTTTCATCGCGGCGCCGGGCCGCAGTTTGTTAAAGCTGTCCCTGATAGAGGCTTGGGTCATGGACTGCAGCCACAGCCGTTCCACGGGCTTCTTGCAGCCGGCGTATCGATATATGTAATGAAAAATCAGCTCCCCTTCCCTGCCAGCATCACACCCGTTAATGCAGCCAGTGATATCGGGCCGATTCAGCAGGTAAAGAAGAACATTGAGCTGCTGCCGGGAGCGAGAGAGGGGGGCCAAATCAAACCGCTCCGGCAGGAGGGGCAGGTCCGCCAAATCCCATTTTTCCGTGCGCGCCGCCAAGTCCTTGGGCAGAACCAGCTCAAACAGATGACCTAAAGCTGAGGAAATGACCCATGACTCGGACTCGAAGCAGTTGTTCGAGCTGCAGCGAGGAACTGAGAGAGCCTGAGCTATGTCTCTAGCTACAGACGGCTTCTCCGCGATAACAAGGCGTTTTCCCATGCAATCATTATAGGGAAACGCAAAAGCCTTGCGGCAGAAACCGTGGCTTTCTTACGAAAAACTAAGCGGCTTGTGCTACTTCAGCACGGGCAGGAGCGCCAACGTTTGCCAGATTATCCTTGGCGCGCTCGAAATCAACCAAGTACTCCTGGCGCTCTTCTTCAGTGGCTTCCAAGTGATATTGGTCATTCTTGAAGGAGCACCACGCCTTTCCACTCAAGAGGCCGTAAATGGTCTTCATCGGCACACTTCCGTCCGCAAACCGGTAGCCAAGTTTGCTGACCCACTTGAGGATTTCAGGAGCGCCGCGGTCCTGGATGGCCAGCAAGCCGCGCACCAACGAGGTCAACAGCCCGCGGGTCTTCTTTCCGGTTTTCCAGGTCTTTCCTTCGCCTTTGGCATCCCGGCACCTGTCTATCCCGGCCCGGTACTCTTCCGGAATCTCATCTGGAAACTGCAAGCCCAGCAGCTTCTGCTGGCAGTCCTTGACCTGCTTCAGAAGCGCTTCCTGCTGCTTGAGCAACTTAGCGGTCTCCCGGAAGAAGAACTCACCTGCGCTATCAACCGTTCTTTGGCTGTTAGCGCCCCTTTTTTGTTTTCCATACGTTCCTTCAGGTGATGTTTTCCTCTCCTTAGACCATCTAGTTGCAATCGCGTTTAAGCGTACAACTGCATTCTTCATCACGGCCAAGGTACTTCCTTCATACCATAAGTCAAGTGGAATCTAATAAATTCCTATCACACAAAGAAGACGTGAATTTAAAGGTATATGATTATGTACTAGTCCTTCATCAAGCGTGATTTTGTCGTGACAAATGAATAAAAAACTCGAAATGGCCGTCAATGCAGGGTGAAATGCATGTGTTACTAAGACCGCAACCACCCACGAAAGGCCATTTCGAGTGAATAGAAACTATCCCAAAATCCTGCGCAACCGCAAGCAAAGAATCGCCCGTCGTCTCAAAGTCAAGCATTGGGAAGATCAACCCTGTCCGATGCTCAAAGCCAGTAACATCCATTACGAGATGGGGGAGCGCATGGCGGCGACGAGTTGCGGCGGGATAGGAGCGATGCACTTGCTGGTGCAACGGTTGGGTCTGGTGGAGGACATGAATCGGAGCCTGCACTTGCTGAAGGTGCATCTACCCTATCATGAGAGTGACCATGTGTTGAACCTGACTTACAACCTTTTAGCGGGTGGGCAGCGACTGGAAGACATCGAACTGCGGCGCCAGGATGAGGTCTTCCTCAACGGTCTGGGCGCCGAGCGGATTCCCGATCCGACGACGGCGGGAGATTTCACCCGGCGCTTCGGCGTCGAAGATATCGTCGCCCTGGAAGAGTGCATCAATCGGGCCCGTGTGGCGGTGTGGAAGGTGCAGCCACAGGGATTTTTGAAGGAGGCCTTCATCGACGTGGACGGGACGATTGCCCAGACCTACGGGGAGTGCAAGGAGGGGATGGATATTTCTTATAAAGGGATTTGGGGCTACGCGCCGCTGGTCGTGAGTCTGGCCAACACCAAGGAGGTTCTTTACCTGGTCAATCGTCCGGGCAACGCGACCAGCCAGAGCGGCAGCGTGGAGTGGATCGACCGGGCCGTGTCCTTGGTCAAGCCGGTGGCGGGCAGCGTGACGATCCGTGGCGACACCGACTTCAGCCACACTGAGCAACTGGACCGGTGGGACACAGAGGGCCAGCGATTCATCCTGGGGATCGATGCTCATCCGAAGCTGGTGGGACTGGCCGAAGCCCTGGAAAACAAGGCTTGGAAGGCCTTTGAGCGCCAACCCAAATATGAGATTCTGACCGAACCGCGCCCCAAGGCGTTTCGTTACAAGGAACAGGTGGTGGTAGAGCGAGAGTTCGTCAATCAGAAGTTGATGGGAGAGGCGCTGGCGGAGATAAAGTACCAGCCCGCCAAGTGCGGCCGGGAGTATCGGGTGGTGATCCTGCGCAAGAACCTCAGCGTGCAGAAAGGGGAGAAGGCGCTGTTCGACGACGTTCGCTATCTCTTTTACATCACCAACCGGGCGGACAAGGTGGAGAAGATTGTGGGTTTGGCCAATGGCCGGTGCGACCAAGAAAACGTGATCGAGCAGTTGAAGAACGGGGTCAACGCGATGCGGATGCCGGTGGCGGACCTGGTGAGCAACTGGGCCTACATGGTGATAGCGGCCCTGGCTTGGAACCTCAAAGCTTGGTATGGATTGCTGGTGCCCAATCGGGAACGTGGGATTGAATTAGTGAAGATGGAGTTCCGGCGTTTTCTGAGCGCGATCATGCTGTTGCCTTGTCAGGTGGCGCGCACCGCTCGGAGAGTCATTTATAGGATCCTCGGGTACAACAATTGGTTGGTGGATTTCTTTGCGACGTGGGAGCGCCTGCAACGCTTCTGCGCCGGGTAGTCAGCCGCGCCCCGCTCAACTTTAAAAAAAGTTACGGCAGAAGAAGTGTCGCTGCGGATCGGGGAAAAATGGTCAGATTTGGGTTGGGGGACGCTAAAACCACGCCGGTCGTTGCTTTTAAAGGTTTCGAGATAGCGAAACGGTCGCAGAATGCCTTTTGTCAAACACTATTTATGAAAAAATCGGCAGCGAGCAGCTTCCGAACTCAAACTCGCTTGTTTTAGGACTAGTGGCCTTTTCCGGCGGAAAGGATTCTACGGCCGCTTTCCTGCATCTGCTGGAGCAGGGAGTGGATCCAGCCCGCATAGAATTGCACCACCATAACGTAGACGGCAGGGTAAACGGCTCATCATCAAGTACTTTGATGGATTGGCCCAGCACCCACGGCTACTGCCGGGCTTTCGCGCTCGCCTTCAAGGTGCCGATCTTCTTCTCCTGGCGGGAAGGCGGCTTCGAGAGGGAGATGCTGCGGAACGACAGCGCAACCGCGCCCATCTACTGGGAGAATCCGGACGGCTCCCTCGGCACCACGGGAGGATCCGGCCCCAAGGGAACCAGGCTGAAATTTCCCCAGGTATCGGCAAATCTCTCTACCCGATGGTGTTCTCCGGCCCTCAAGATAGACGTCGGATGCGCCGCCATCCGCAATCAGGAGCGTTTCCTGGGAAAGAAAACCCTGATAGTCAGCGGGGAACGGGCGGAGGAGAGCGCGAACCGGGCCAGATACCAAGTCTTCGAGCCCGACCGGGCAGCCTCCAGCAAACGCACTGCGGACCGGCTGCGTCCTGTGCATGGGTGGACCGAGCAACAAGTATGGGACATCATGCAGCGCCATCGCGTCCAGCCGCATCCAGCATACCGGCTGTCCTTTTCCCGGCTTTCCTGCATGAAGTGCATCTTCTCCGGCGAAAATAGTTGGGCCTCATTGCGCCAGATTGACCCAGCTGGCTTCCAGAAGCTGGTCGATTACGAAAAGCAGTTCGGCGTCACCATCCATCGCAAACAGACCCTAACCCAGCGGGCCGACGCCGGCACGCCGTACGGGCCCTGTGCCGATGCCGCTTTGGTTGCTGAGGCCATGGATCCCCATTGGAACAGGCCGATCATCCTGCCGGAAGGCCAGTGGAAGTTGCCGGCAGGCGCCTTTGGCAACGGAGGAGGTCCCAGTTAGTCCGCTTCAGGCAAGTTGCGGATAAAGACCCATAATAAGGGAAACAGTCATACAGATGCCTGCCGAACTAAATAAATGCCGCCGAAAAGCCATGGACAACAGTGATGAAACGCTGAAAAACATCATGCAGTGCCTCAGTCCCAGCGAGCGCCGTGTTCTCACTTTGTGGCTGGGACTTCCCAACGGAATTGGTCAGGCCATCAATGACCTCTCCATAACGCTCAACATCTGCCGCGAAAAGGTCCGGCAGACACTGAGCAAGGCCAAGAAGATAGCTGTGGCTCAACCATGAGAAAGAACGTGAGACGATGCATCAAAATCACCGACAGAGGGCCGGCAGACTGGCTGGTGCGCCAGGGGCGGACCATTGATCTGAGCCGGGCCGCCTTCGAGATGCTGGCCGATCCGGCGCTTGGGACCATTGACGTCTCCATTTTTCAACTTCACCCTGTAACGAAGCAAGTAACAACGAAACACGAATAAGATGACATCCAGAATCCAAGAACTGCAGGAGAAGATCGACCAGGCCGATGTAGCCTACTACACCCATGGGAAAAGTGTCGTGGAGGACGTTTTATACGACCTATGGAAGGCAGAGCTCGAGAAGCTCAACCCCCAAGACGTCAGAATCACCCGGGTAGGCTCGCGTATTCAGGAGACCATCCTCCAAAAACGCAAGCACCAGATTCCGATGGGTTCCCAATTCAAGGCCACAAAGGAGGAGGAATACCGGAAATGGGTGGAAGGCATCGGTCCCCAAAAGGTCTATCACGCCAGTTACAAAATGGATGGCGGTTCGTTCTCTTTTGAATACCAGGACGGGAGAATGATTTCTGGAGTGTCCCGCGGAGACGGCCTCGAAGGCGAGGATATTACGGCAAATGCGGTTCGCTTTCAAGGCCTTCCGCTCGTATGCAAATTGCCCGATGGCACCCCATTCACCGGTTTTATGCGGGGGGAAGTTGTCCTTAAAACGGACGATTGGGAGGAAGCCGATCCCGACCAGGAATTTTCAAACCCGCGAAATGCAGCCGTGGGCATCGCGCGGCGTAAAAATGGAGAGGACAGCGAATTCTTGACTGTGTATGCTTTTCGCATTTTTGATGCCGATGGGGATACTATCCGCGCGACCGAGGAAGAGTCCTCGCGCATTATGGAGAAAATGGGCTTCAACACAGCCCCGCATTTCACCGGCAGCGCCGATGAGGTGTGGAAATGGTACCTGGAAACTCAGATCAAACGCCCTCAACTCGACTATTGGATCGATGGCATCGTGGTCAAGCTGAACAACATCGCGGAACAGCTCTCGTTCGGCGAAACCGACAACAGGCCCAAAGGGCAAATTGCCATCAAGTTTGAGGCGGAAAGCGCTGTCACGTATCTGCGCAAAGTCGCTATCAGCGTTGGTCATACGGGCGCGATCGTTCCCACCGGAAACTTCGATCCTGTCCAGCTCGGCGGCGCTACTGTTTCGTGCGCCACGCTGTGCAACTGGGACAACATCCGCCTGCTCAACATTGGCATCGGCGACAAAATCCAAGTCATAAAGGCCGGCGACATTATCCCGCGCGTTATGGAGGTACTCGAAAAAGCCGCCAACTCGGGGAGCATTCCCGAACCCACCGAGTGCCCGGTTTGCAAAGGCGCCGTGGGCCGCCGCCGCAATGTCTCTGGGGAGGAGAGCGCGATCCTTTATTGCTTGAATGAAGATTGCGCCGGCCGGCAGTTCGGCCGAATCGAGCGGTATCTCAAATCCCTGAAGATCAAAGGCGGCGGAGAAAACCTCATCCAGACCTTGATCCAGGACATGGGCGTCCAGGACGCGGCCGACCTCTACAAGCTCAGCGCGCGCAAACAGGAGATGGCTGCTTTGAAGCTCAGCGGAAAGGTGAAACTGGGTGAGAAGCGCGCGGAGAAATTTCTGGCCGAAATCGATCGGGCCCGCAAGCTCACCCTGGCGGCATTTCTTGGCTCGCTCGGCATCTTCGGCCTCGGCAAACGGCGCGTCGTTTTAATTCAGGAAGCCGTCGCCGGCGAGTTTGAAACGATCGACGATTGGTTGTCGGGCAAGCTGGTTCAGATGGCCAAGCCCGCAGGCCTGCCCGGCATTGCGGAACGCATCCAGGCGGACATTACGGCTAGGCGCTCACTGATCGACAAGTTCATCGCCAACGGCCTTGAAATTGTCAAGCCGCAGCCGAAACCCCAGGCCAAAGAGGGCGCGTTCACCATTTGCATCACGGGCAGTTTGTCCCAGCCCAAAGCCCATTTCTGGGAGTTGATCTCCAAGGCCGGCCACATTGGGACGGACGATTTTTCCAAAACTGTCACGCACCTGGTGGCCACGGACCCGAATGGAACATCCAGCAAACTGCAAAAAGCCCGAAAGCTCGGCATTCCGATTCTGTCCGAGGCTCAACTCGTGGAACTTCTGAAGGCATAACCCGTGAGAATATTCGGCATCAACTTTGGCTCCAGTTCGGATTCCGGTCTTGCCCCGAACCAACTGATTCTCAAAGCGGCGCTCCTGGCCTCGTTTAAAGCAGCGCGCAATGACGGGTTCCCAATGATGGAGCTTGGCAAGGCGCTGCATAACCACTTTGAGCGGACCAAGGAACTCATCACCACCGAAAGGGCCAAAGAACTGCTGGCCGATCCGGAATCCCTCATTTTCGCCTACCGCAAGGCGACCAACAGGTCCACCGCGCCAACGGACCAGCAGATCAAGGCCATCAACAAGGCGTTTGCGGCACCGGAAGAGAGGGCCAAAGCCCAAAAGCTCCTGGCCGGCAATTTCGTTTCCGACCTGATCCCCATGCCGCGCTTCCTCGCTTTGATGAAGCAAATGAAGGCCGCGGAGTTTGCCCCAACCGCAGTGCAAGTGCAGCAATGGCGGAACCGCAAGATCAACTGGGGAAGTACGGAACATGCCGTTCGAACCTAGCTGCTCAAGCTTGAGCAATCAGTTCTTGGGCGTAGCGCTTCAACGCCCTTAGGCACAACGGGGTGCCACGGGTCCGATTTCGGACCCGACCTTTTCCAACAGACTGGGAGCACTTTTCTCTTGAAGAAATGCGTTCCCATCGCCTTACTCAGGCCACTTATTTCGCGCGCTACACGATTTTGAAACCAGTGAGTGTCCGTCTCCCTGTCCAACGGAGGCGAAGCCTCCGACTGGCGATCGATCAAGACCCCATCAGTAGTTACCGTGCAGCCAAATTGTCCTTTCCGGTTGATCCTCAATCGAGATCTTTCCTGCTCTGCTATTTGGGTGCTTTCACTGCAAAAAACCATCTCACAACTCCAAGGAAAAGGCAGTCACACATGGTTTTAAGTATGACGACTTCGTCTCGCGAAAAGAAAATCGGCAAGCTCCTTCAGCTCTTCAAAAACCATCCAGTGCTCGTCGATGAAGCTCGAGTGGATAAGATCACATTCAGTCCAACCACCGGCGACGGGGAAAACCAGGTCATCTTCCTGGCCTGGAAAGAAAAGGGGAAACAATTCAGCTTTACCATCACAGAAGACGGCCTGGCTTACGCGGATGTCCTGGCCGCGAGCATCGAAATTGAAGATCACGAAGGAGAGCCGGCAAACATCGCCTTCCTGAAGCCGGACGGAAAGCCTGTCCGCATCGATCTTTAGTCCGTTTCACTTCGCCTCCGGCGAACAAAATCAAAACGAGTATGATCTACGACTATCGGCAGACTCCTCGCGCTGAGAAAGGGTTCCACGTTCATCTGGGAAAAGAGCACACATGCTTTTTCGAGTGGGCCAACTTCGAGACCGCGCCAAACCAACCCGTTAACGACGCCCCCAAGTTCCCCTCCTGGTCCAGCTTCCTCACGGCCATGGGCGAGGACACTTTGCTGGAAGCCATCAGCATCGACGACATTTTTATGACCTATGGCGGAGCCCTGATTCTTGACCATTACCGGGATTCGTTCAAGTGGGGTGCCGTCCGATCTTCTCAAAGCCCTGAAACTCTCCCGCTCCTGCAGGCGCTGCGCCAGCGCGGCATTGTCCGTCTTGACACGCCGGTTTACTGGGGCAACTGGGCTTCAGTTAACGGAATCCTGGCCGGAACGATTGGCTCCCTGCTCAATCAGCAGGAGATCACAGTCTACCACGGTTCCTCTTCCGAGCGCTGGGCGCGCATCCGGCGCCGAGGGGCCCTTGTCCCCGCCACACCCAAGGACAGAGTCTGGCCGCGCGATCGCAAGTTCAAGTCCATAGCCATCGGCATGACGACCTGCCCGCATCGTGCCCGCTACTTTGCCGAGCACACCGCCCGGCACGATCGCAAAAAGGCCGGCGCCATGCAAAAATCCGGCATCCAGCCCGTCATTCTGGCGATGACCCTTTCCCCTTCCGACATCATGGTCGCCGACCATGATTTCCTTGAATACGAGCCCGTCCCGGAGAAATCGCCTGAGAACAGTCTCCGGCTCTTCGGCCAGGTGGGCATTGAGGGAAACATTCCAGTCAACCGTGTTCGCGTCTTTGAGACCCAGGAAGTCGCGCTGTGAGCACAGTTTTACACGACGATCTTGACGCCATCGAAGGCGCCTACGCGGAGCCTTGCGAGCTTGTTTTCAATTTACAGGCCACCACCGCATGCAATTTCTGCTGCAAGCACTGCATGTTTGCCTGTCATCCTGTGGCCGCTCAAAAACAGGAATGGATGAGCACGGAGGACATTGATGCAACCCTGGAACTCACCAACGATTTTCAGCAAGCCGGCCATTCAGTTCGTATCAACATAATTGGAGGAGAGGCCACGCTGGATTTGGATACATTCGATCGCTTCATCGATTATCTCGGCACCCACCCCGACGCCCGGAGCATCAGTTTCGAGATGACAACCAATGGGTGGTTCCTTCGGTCATGGCCCGCCGTGTGCAAGTTTGCTGCCGCAGTGGGCCCGCTCCTAAGCAATAGCGAGATGACTATCCGCATTTCGAACTCCATCTATCACGATCCCTTTCGCTCATCGGTCGAGAAACTGATCATCCCACCGAAACACGACCAGCGGTACTACTACAGCTACGAGCGCAAGGCCAGCCGCCTAGAGGCCGCGTTGGAAAGTCCGTTCGAGTATTGGGAGTTCACGGCCATTTGCCCCAACTGTGAGGCCGGGCTTTACGATCAAACGTGTTCAAAGTGCGGCAACGAACTGTCCGAGGACGAGTATTTCGAGGCTCAAGACAAAGCTCACACGGTCCCAGGCCACCGGTGGATCGAGACCCTCTTGAAGGCGTGCAAGGAAGACCGGTTTTACGTGGACTCGCGCGTCAGCGACGAGACGAAGGTTTCCCCGGTAGGCCGCGCGGCCAAGAACGAAATTGGCGTCCAAAAAGTCTCCTGCTGGGATGGCACGCCAAAATTCACGATCGCGCCTGGCGGCAAACTCCAGGGAATCTGCTGCACCGGGGAAAAGTCCCCATCGGCCACGTGAGAGACGGCGCCTGGAAACTCTTTGCGCTGGCCTCCTTTTATATTCGCGCGATCGAACGACGATTCCCGGGCGAAACTCCGAAACGCTGCCGGAACTGCTCTGCTTTCGCCGTCGAATGGCTCAAATCACAAAAGCCACTCTGTGAATGCCTTCTGGCCGCGGAGCAAAAAGAACCTGTTCTTTGCGCCGCGTAACGCCGGCGTTTGAATCCAAATTTACGGCATTTGGGCGCCAAGCTCAATACCCCGCCACGCGGTCGTTTCCGGCTCTTCTCCTTAAATCAGGTTAACTATTCAGAGCGCTGGCATGAATCCTGCCAGGCGAGTACATAGGTAAACGGCGCCCTTCGCACGTCAAGTAGTAGTTATTTTTTGGGAAAATCCCACCATCGGATTCCAGTATTTTTCTGGCCTTTTTCACCGCCATTGGCTTCAAGGTTTTTCCTCAATTGTTGGTTCTCTATTTTCCGCCATAGTAGTCCCGCGCGAAAGAGGAGGAAGGGAAGGAATGAGACACCTAGGGGCCTTAGAATACAGGTGCGGCCTGAAGTGGCACCGCACACATGGACCTAGAATTGAGAAGAAGCGGCCGGGCCGCCAAGGACCAAACAACATGAGTTTCAAGATTCGCACCGCAACGCTGCCACGGCAAATCACGCCGGAACTACTAACCTTGATAGATTCCTTGCACACAGCTTACGAAAAACGGACCAACTGCGGCTGCACTCTTCAAATCGGGACGGAAGATGAAACCTTTCACCATGCCCCCAGCCAAGTCATTCACCTTGGCCTCAACGTGGTGCAGGCCTATGCGGGCCGCCACAACCGCCTGGATGTGAAGGCGGCCGTCATGATGAGCTACGTCTTGGGCCACGAATACGGACACGCCGTCCTTGAAAGGCGTGGCATGGATGACCGCTCGATTATGGCCCTGTACTTCATGGGCGCTGTAACGCTCCAAGGCCAAAAGGCGATCACTCGCGACACCCACCGCCTGCTGAATGTGCCCATTTCAGCGGAAAAGGTGAACTACTTGAGCGGCCAGCCTGATGCCATCCGGAACAACTACCGGTCGTACCTGCGGCTACTCCCCAAGAAACTCCGGGAACCCAACCTGACCAACCTCAGCGTGGGCGAGTTCCTGGCGGAAATGAATGCTGCCGTCCTGCTGCAGGATCTCAAGCTGCAATGGGAGCATCCTCTGCGCAGCAAGATGGTATCCGCCGTGCAACAGGTGGACTGGTATCGCGATGTGGTACCCCAATATGGGCAGCCCATGCAGGACCTCGTCTCCTTTCTTCGGTGGAACGTCGGACTGCAGAAGAAGCCGGCCGCACTGGAGGAGTTCCTCGGCCTCTTCACCCCACAGGACATTCAGAACTTGCTGCCTGCGGAGCCGATCGAAGAAGAGCCGCTTCAGACCGACGGCGAAATCCTGGTGGAGTTCCATTAACGCTTGCTTTTGCACGGTACGGCTGGTGGAGACAACGCATCGGGAGCTGCCCGAAGAGACCCGTCGAGGACCTCCGGTTTTCCGGGCGGGCAGCTTCCCCTTCCTTAGAATTCACGCCGGCCACGCCATATACTAAGAGATGGCGAAAGCTCTCCACAAACAGATGGTCGAGGCATCCCGCCGCTGGCTCCAGCGGCAATGCTCCGTTGTAATGACCGAAATGGCCACGATCGGGGAGGGACCTGACGCAATTGGCTGGCAACCAGGGTCAATGCCATCCAGCAAAACAACATTCTGCTCTCGGCGCTTCGCCGGATCGGGCGCCGCGCGCCAAAGGGCGTCAGCATCAAGTGCTACACCTATGCCACCAAAGACCGCGCCACCTTGGGGATCCAGGTCGAGGATGCTTCGGTCGGAGATTTCGAAATATAGCCGTTCAAAAAACGATGAAGTACGTTGTTTTCTCAAAAGCGCTGCACTCAACATGGCTGTTGAGCTGCGAGTATGGGATTCTTTTTGATTGCGGCGAAGGAGTTGGCACCAGCCTCGGCCACAAAGTGTTTCTTCTCGAACGGCTCTTCCTCTCTCACAGCCACATGGACCACATCGCGGGCCTGCCTTCGCTGCTGGGGCTCCGCAATGTGGGCTACGGTTCGCGCGACAAGCCCCTTGCGCTCTACTACCCTGCAGGCAACCGATTTGTCGAAGACTGGCTGAAATTCAGCATCAAGCAGGCTGGAAGGCTCCGTTATCCCTTGAACATCCACCCGCTGGAGCCCTTTGAAAGGGCACCGCTTGAAGTCAAGGCGGGCTCTCAGGAGAAGCGCTACGTCGAAGGGTTCCCGGTCCGGCATGGCAACAATGGCAACCTGCCATTCCGGTGGTTTTCTCCCCGCACCTGGCTGCCGCGCGCCGACATCCCCTGCTACGGTTACCGGATCGTTTCCGTGACGCGAAAGTTCAAGCCCGAGTTCCGAGGGAAAGGGCAGGACTTTTACAAGCATCTCACCACCGAGGACAAGGAAGCCATGAGCGAGGACTCCCCGACCACAAAGTTCTTCTTCTCCGGGGATGCCTTGCCGCTGGAGCAGGGCCCCGACTGCCCCCTCAATGGCGCGGAACTCGCCTTCCTTGACGCCACGTTCCTGAATCAGGAGGACCGGACGGCGCCCACCCATGCCACCATGGAAGAGGTTGCGCGAAGCTGCGCGGCGGCAAAGGTACGAGTGGCTTATGCCATACACCAGTCCATCCGTTATACACCCGAGGAAATCATCGCCAAGGCCCAGGAACTGCAGAGCATCTACCCGCTCCGGATCATCCACTACAACGAGGTTACATATCTCAATTAACCCACCTCCGGCCGCTTATAATATCTTCAGTGCTTACTCGCCAGAAGGAGCACGGATTGAATGAACTTAGAAGTTGGCCAAACAAAACCGAAAATGGGGTCTGCAAACTCAACGTATACCGAGGCAAACGTCAAATCGCTCGATTGGAAGGAGCATATTCGCCTGCGCCCCGGCATGTACATCGGCCGGCTGGGCGATGGCACTTCCAAAGATGACGGCATCTACTTGCTCCTCAAGGAGGTTGTGGATAACGCCGTCGACGAGTTCATTATGGGCTTTGGCGAGGAGGTTCAGATAACCCTGGCGGATGATGTCATCACGGTGCGGGATTTTGGCCGGGGCATACCTCTTGGCAAGGTGATGGATTGCGCCGCCAAGGACAACACGGGAGCGAAATACGACTCGGAGGCATTCAAAAAGAGCGTGGGCCTCAACGGGGTGGGTCTTAAGGCCGTCAACGCCCTATCGGAGGATTGCCTGGTGCAAGCCTGCCGGGACGGCGAGACCAAATCCGTTCAATTCTGCCGCAGGAACACGGTCAAGGACCATCCGGTCGCCAAATCCAAGGAAAAGAACGGCACTTTCGTGCAGTTCAAGCCGGACCAGCAAATCTTTCCAGGCTACCATTTCTCGCAGGAATACATCGAGGAGATGCTTTGGAATTATGCCTATCTCAACCCTGGGATGGTGCTGACCCTCAATGGCAAGGAGTTTAGGTCGGAGAAGGGACTGCTGGACCTCCTCACCCACAACATCAGCGGCGAGGTTCTCTATCCCATCGTTCACTTGCGCGGCCCGGATATCGAAGTGGCCTTTTCGCACGGCTCGAATGGAGAAGATTACTACGCCTTCGTTAATGGTCAGCACACGACGCAGGGCGGCACCCACCTCAACGCGTTTCGCGAGGCCGTTGTCCGGGTGGTTCGCGAGTTTTACAAGAAGGAATACGACGCATCGGACGTCCGAACCGGATTGATCGCCGCCATCAGCATCCGGGTGCAGGAGCCGGTCTTCGAGTCCCAGACCAAAACCAAGCTGGGATCCTCGGCCATGGCGCCCCAGGTCAACGCGCCCACCGTGCGGCAGTTCATCCACGACTTTCTGAAAAAGGAGCTGGACGATTTCCTGCACAAAAGCCCCGACGCAGCGGATCGCCTGCTGAAGAAAATTCTCCAGTCCGAGCGGGAGAGGAAAGAGCTCTCCGGCATCAAGGAACTGGCGCGCGAACGGGCCAAGAAGGCGAATCTCCACAACAGCAAACTCATCGCCGATTTCCACGATGTCACCCGGCCGGTCAATCCGATCCGAGGTGGTCGAGAACAAGGGAAATTGCACCGGCCGGCCGAGCATTAACTCGAACGGACGGCTCTTGAGATCCACCGGCTGACCTTCTCCGTGACCGCGGGGAATCAGGCAGATGGCGCGGGGCGCGGAAGTTTACTGTGCAGCGGCCAGCCCGACGTAGAGTGCGTGCGCCGATCCGCCGCCGATGCGCCGTCCCAGGCCGCGCCGGGCCAGACCATAGCAGGCCGCGCCGCGAGCGACGGCCAATTCAAGCGACTGGTGCGGCAACAAGCCAATGGGCGGCGCATCCGGCCACCAGGACGAAACCACTTCAATCAGTCTTTGGGAAATCTTTGGCGAGTTGAAGACCCCGCCGTTGAACAGAATCGCATCCGGTCGCGGCAACGCGTCCCGTCCCGGTTCATCATGAAGCGCGCTGAAACAAGCGGCGGCGTGCTGGCGCAGAAACGCGGCCAGATGCCGCGTGATGGCGGGGTCTTGCGCGTAAGGCAGCCCCAATTCCTGCAACGCGGTGCGCGCGGCGCGGCGCGGGGTTTCGCCGGGCGCGCAGGCGGGGAAGAAGCCTTCGAGAATCAATCGCCCGGCTTCGGCGCGCTGAATCTCAGTGGAGAGCGTGCCGCTCAACAGCCGGCTGCCTTCGGCCGCCACGGAGATGCCGTGCCGTTCAGGAGCGTGGTCGCCGAGCAACGATTCCTTCGCCGCGCGCGCGGCCTGCACGAGTTGTGTCCATTGCGTGGCGCTGAGTTTCCGGCCGCCGGCCAGCAGCCGTTCCTCGACGTGCCGCGCCAGCGCGGCGTCCATGTTGTCGCCGCCCAGCATGAGATGATCGCCGACGGCGATGCGCCGCAAGGCCGGGCCGTCGGACGCAACGTCCGTCTGGATGAGCGTGAAATCCGTCGTGCCGCCGCCCACATCCACCACCAGCACAAGCCTCACGTCCTTCAGCACGTCGGCCAGATCGTGGCGATGATGTGCGCTGAAGTCATAGAACGCGGCCTGCGGCTCTTCGACGAGCGTGAATTTTTCAAGCCCGGCCTGGCGCGCGGCATTCACCGTCAACGCGCGCGCGACTTCATCGAACGATGCGGGCACGGTGATCACCACTTCCTGCTGCGCCATCGGCGCGTCGGGATGCGTGGCATTCCACGCCGCTGCCATATGTGAGAGCAACAGCGCGGAGGCTGCCACCGGCGAAACCTTGACGACCCCGGTTGGCGCGCCCCACGGCAGAATCGGCGCGGAGCGGTCCACGCCCGCGTGACAGAGCCAGCTTTTCGCTGAGGCCACCAATCGTCCGGGCACGCGCGCTCCCTGCCAGCGCGCGAACGCCCCCGCGATCAGCTTGGGCGACTGGCTCCACGGCAACTGGGTCGAGCCGGGCGGCAATTCGTGGTCGCCGGTAACGTAGAGACACGATGGCAGCAGCGGCATCGCCGCAACCTCGCCTGGCCGTTGCAACTGTGGTATGGGAAAGTCAATGACCGGCGAGTCCACACCTTGCGCCGGGTTCACGAAAGCGACGGCGCAATTCGTAGTGCCAAGGTCAATGCCGATGATGTAGGAGGGTGAAGGCATTGGGAAAATGGAGTGATGGAGTGTTTGGCAGGCCGTAGAGTCGGCACTACTCCATTGCGCTGGGTTCGCGCTACTCCTTCATCCGCACATTCAATTCGAGTTTCCACTTGCCCGGGCCGGCTTTCTCCAGACAGCGCAATTCGAGTGTTCCGATTTCCGTGACGACGGCCTGCAGGTTGACAGGCACCAGTTTGCCCTCGTTACCTTCTTTGGCCGGCAGCGTGGTTTCGATGGGGGCGACTTCTTCGAGTTCGTCGTTGCCGGCGACGTCCTCAATCATCGTGCCGACGCGGTCGTCGCGGCGGAGGGAACTGGCGAAGAAACGGAAACGGGTGGGTTCGCCCACGACGAGACCAAACTCCTGCGGCGGCACGTCGGCCTGCGTGCCTTCCTCCATGCCGAAGGGCGCGACGCACAGGGCTTTGACCGGCGGTTCCATGCCGGGCACGGCGGGCATCGCCGTCTCGACGCCGACATAATAGGCGCGCGCGGTGCCGCCACGAATCCGCAGCCCGTGGCCATGGCGCACCCAGCCGTAGTAGGCCGCGCCGCGCGCGACGGCAAGGTCCAGTTCGGCGCCTGCCAGTTCCTTGGCGGGTTGACCGCCGTCATCGTCGAGCCAGCCGTTGAGGACTTCGATCGCGCGATCTTTGAGCGTGGCGGCCTTGAACGCGCCGCCGTTGAACAGCACAGCGGTCGGATGCACGAACGTCTTGCCTTCCACCTTCACCGGGGCGTCGTGAGCGGCCGCCATCGCGCGGGCCTGGCGCGTCAGGAACGCGGCCAGGTGGCGCGTGACGCCAGCGTCTTGGGCGTAGGGCAGCGCCATTTGCGCGAGGCCGGTGCGGCGCGCCATTTGCGGCAGGTCGGTGACGGCGGACTTCGGAAAAAATCCATCGGTCAGCACGCGGGTCAGTTCATCGCGACTCAACTCGGACTTAATCGTGCCGCCCACCAGCGACGAACCTCGACCTGGGACGACGAGCGGAGATTTCTTGAGTTTCGCGTCCGCAAACATGTTCTCCTTGGCTTGGCGGCAAGCGAAGGTGAGGGCGTTGAATTGCCATGGGTCGAGTTTCTTGCCTTCGGCGGCGAGCCGTTGATTGACCGTGTGAGCGAGCGCCAGATCCATGTTGTCGCCACCCAGCAGGATGTGGTCGCCGACGGCAACACGAGTGAGCGCCACGTCGCCGTCTTTGGAGGTCACAGCAATGAGCGAAAAGTCGGTGGTGCCGCCGCCGACGTCCACGACCAGAACCACGTCGCCGGGCTTGACTTGTTTGCGGAAGCCTTCGCCCATCTGCTCAATCCACGCGTAGAACGCCGCCTGCGGTTCTTCAATCAGCGTGATATTGGGCAAGCCGGCCTGTTGCGCGGCTTTGAGCGTGAGGTCGCGCGCGGCGGCATCGAACGACGCCGGCACGGTTAGAACCACATCCTGTTTGGCCAGGGCATCATCTTTGAACTGGTGATCCCAGGCTTCGCGCAAGTGGGCCAGGTAACGCGCCGCCGCATCCAGTGGCGAGACGCGCTGAACGTCTTCGGGCGCCTGCCACGGCAGGATCGCGCTCAAGCGATCCACGCCAGCGTGACAGAGCCAGCTTTTCGCGGATGTGACAAGCCGCATAGGGACTTTGCTGCCGTGCGCCCGCGCGAATTCACCGACGACTCCGCTTTTGCCCTTCTTGTCCCACGGCAACGCGAGACTGCCGGCGGGAAATTCCTGATCGTTGGGCAGGTAAAGAAACGAAGGCAGCAACAGCTTTTCTTCGACGGTGCCGACGGACGTAATCTGCGGGATGGCGAGCATGGTCTGCGCGCTGCCGCGGGCTTCGGCTTCAGCGAGTTTGAAATAAGAGACCGCGCTGTTCGTGGTGCCGAGGTCAATACCGATGGAGTAAGTGGACATGAGAAAATTGTTAAATCGTTGATGGTAAAATGAAATGCGTGATGCGGATTACAGTTCGACTTCGGCCGCCGCGAGCACGCGCGGGTCCAGCGTCTCCGAAACGGTCGGCAGGCGCACCGCCGTGGCCACCCAGCCGTGGTGTTTGAGCGTGCCGCGAAAGGGCGGTTGGCCGGCGATATGGCCGGTCAGCCGGATGCGTTGCGCGTCGAATCCGGCGGGCACCTGGACCGTCGCGCCCTCGGCGTCTTTGAGCGCCGGTTCGATGGCGAAGTATTCGGAGAACACTTTGCGGCAGCCCGCATGGACAACCCGCGCGGCCGCGCCGATCTCGGCGTCGGAAAAGGCCGCCATGTCCTCCTGGAGAAAATCAATCAGCCGGCCCTCGCGCTGGAGCATGGAAAGGACGGCGAGGCCGGAGGCATGAACGCGTTCCGGCGGCATCTCGACGGGCTTTGGACTGGCCTGAGGTTGTGGCGGGCGCAGCAGTTCGGCGGCCTGGCGGCAAAAGTCAGGATTGGCGAGGGAACGGGTGAAGCACGAGAGCGCCGTGCGCAGGCGCACCCAGAACGATGTTTCTGATTGGCTGGGTTTCTCCATAAAAATGTGCTTAAGGATGCCTTTTGGGAGAGAAAGGGCAAACATGAAATCCGGCTGTCTGCATGGCCGATTGCTGATTCTCGCGTGCAGAGGGCGGTGGGGCTCTAGCGAAAACTTCACAATTCTTTGAAAACATTGATTTCAATACTCCGCCGAAGTTCAGCCAAAGCGTTCCTGCTAGACGGGCCAATGGGCACAGGCATTCCGCTAGTGGTGCGAACGTGAGGCATTCCGTTCATTTTTCATGCCCATAGCGTAGCACCTGTGGCTGGACAAATGCTGTCTAAGTGGTTTTTTAATTTTCAAACATGCCCCGGTTCACTTTTTGCATTTCCGCTGCGTGGCGCCCCTTGGGGACACTGAAGACTTCAGGGCTTCGGAGCCCCGTTGCAAGCAGGGAACTGCGTCCATCAAAACGGGACAAGCGCGGAATTTGACACCAATTGGTGTCAATGTCTGCCTTGCTCAGAAGCCGAATTGGACTTCTGACCCTTAGACCGCCTCGACTTGAGCCCGAATCCAACCCTCGTGCTCCCTCGCGGAGGCGACGGTGACCACATGGACTGGCGCCTTAATCTGCGCCGCAATGTTTTGGGGTTCGGGGAGTTTGGCGTCGGCGAGCACAAGATGGTGATCCTGCGCCAACCCCAGCATTTCGCCCTGGAGTGCCGGCACGGCAGACTAAATTGAATTCAGCAGGAGGAGGGGTGCGTTTGAAGATCTTATCTTCGGCCACATTTGGGTGATTAGTTCTTTGGCTCTGGCGGGATGCAACGGTTCCCTGAAATATACGAGCTGTTCCAGCGGCACCCATTTCTTGGGTTCGTGCAAATCGAGACCATCGACGGTCGCGCGCGGTCCCCGATCCGAGGAAAACTATGTCCCATGGCGGCAATCAAAAATGTCCGTTGAAATTCCGGTCCTCCGCGGATCAATGTGACCCCAGTGGTCCGACGAAGCAAATTTTCGAGGTTGGAGACGGCGAGCGGAACATGGGCTAGGCGCGAGGAATCGAGCGAAGGCAACTCGCGACAGCACAGGTTGAGCAAATCGAGGCGTTTGCGATCTGGCAACCTTTCCAGCAAACTCAGGAACGCGATGACCTGAGTATTCGGGTGAACTTTAAACCAGTAATGGACCTTGTTGGTTTTCTCTCCGAGAACCTGCGCCAGCCGGTCAAACCTTGGCTCAAATCCGAACACATCGGCCAAGGTCGTGCGGAGACGCTGGAATAGCTGAGGTCCAATCAACGGGAAAGCTGGAGCGTTGAGCATTTCCGGAGGATTCGATTTTCGAGTATTTTCAGTCATATTTTTTGGTTTGACAAAGATCATATCGCCCGACCTGTCCAATGGCGAGTCTTTGGAGAATTGGAAAAGCGTATTTTGGCGCGACTGAGCGCGTCCCTAATTTGAGATATTGCCGCCGTTGACTTTCAATGAATGAACACGAATACCTACCTCGCAAATTTCAGCTTCGACGCCTGCCAAATCTATCGTGTAAACAATGTCGTTGTGAATCGTGTTCCGAACATAATCTCAGGAGGTCAGACCGGCGCTGACCGAGCCGCGCTGAATTTCGCGATCCAGCATGGAATCCCTCACGGTGGCTGGTGTCCGAAGGGCAGATTGGCCGAGGATGGCCCGATTGATGTCCGATACCCTTTGAAGGAAACACCAAGCCCCAACCACGTCCAGCGCACCGAATGGAATGCCAGGGATTCTGACGGCACTGTGGTTTTCTCCATTGGGGAGGTTTTGACGGGCGGTTCCAAGAAGACCGTTGAACTCGCCGAGAAACACGGAAAACCCGTGCTCCATCTTTCTCGCAGTGGTGGTCCGGCGTCGCCCGAACAGGCACTCCTGGGCTTCATCCTGGAACACAACATCAAAGTGCTCAACGTGGCTGGTCCACGAGCTTCCAAAGAACCGGAGGTTGGGGCTTTCGTCCAGGAGGTCTTGGACAAAACATGGCCATCAACAGGAAACCATTCAAACCGCCTTCCAAGCATCCGATTGACGATTTCTGAACATCTGAACGGCGTGCTCCGAGATTGGAGAGACAGCCTGCACCACTTTCCCAAGAACACCATCCAGCGCCCAGACTGTCCCATACCCTTTTTTTGGAAACCCGGCCAAGGCACTGGTCGCCACGGTCGGAGTGAATCCGTCAAGCACCGAGTTTGAATTGACCCGTGGCTGGGCGGATGTCAAAACGGCGGCTGATTGGAAGCGCAGGTTGAGGGATTATTTCAAGATTGATGTTCCTCCACACGAATGGTTCGAGCCTTGGCGCAATGGGCTGCAAACGCTGGGCATGAGTTACGAGCAAGGAACAGCCGCGCACATCGATGTTTCATATCGCCCCACAATGGCGATGCTCAGGGACAAGACAACGGACAGAAAGGAATTCGGGCAGATGGTTGAACGCGACGTGGCTGGCTTTTTCGGCTGCTGCCGTTATGCGAGAATCTGCGGTTGCTTCTGGTCTTTGGCCCAATTGTCCGTTCAGATGGCTCAACCGGAAACCTGGCGCAGTTTTTGAAAGATCAGGCACAGAATCATGGTTTCAATGTTTTGCAACATGGCGATTTACAACACGCAGAAACTGGAAGAATGTTCTTTTTTCACGAAGCGGACACTCATCTCAAGGAATCCGTTACAATAAGAGTCGAAAGAAACCTCACCGTCCATGGCAACGAACTGCGGCTGTTGCTGAAACCTACATCTCGGCACGACCTGCACTCGACTGGAAAAGAGGGTGGATGAAACGCCGGACGCTCAAACGACACCTCCACGGAAACCAACCTGGACACCACCATTATGTTTACGTCGTGCTGCTGGAACCGGCAGTCGGCAAGATCCGCAAGGTCCGAGCAGAAAACCCGAAACGCGACCCCAAGAAACTTTGCGTTTACGTTGGAATGACCGGTCTGACGCCCAAGGAGCGCTTCGCCAACCACAAAGCAGGAATCAAAGCAGCCTCAGTGGTCAAACGCTATGGCCTCCGCCTTCTGCCAGATTTGTATGAGCATTTGAACCCGATGCCCTTTGAAGCGGCAGCCCAAATGGAGAAGGATTTGGCGGAGGATCTGCGGCGGGCTGGATACACGGTCACGGGCGGGCATTAACCAGGCCCTATCAATCTGGCCAGCAACCCTGAAAACCTGCTCCCTGTCCGATTATTTCGAACCGCCACCGCCAAAGCCTTTCGCTGCCCAATAAGCACCACCAAAGTCTTGCCCCGGGTTATGCCTGTGTAAACGAGGTTACGTTGCAACAACATGTATTGCTGCATAGCTAAAGGAATGACGATGGCCGGGAACTCTGATCCTTGCGATTTGTGGATGGTGATGGCGTAGGCCAGGGAGATTTCATCCAATTCCCCGAAATCATAGACGACGTCCCGTTCGTCGAACCGGATCGTAACCTCACGCTCAACCTGGTCGATCTTCACAATCTGCCCAATGTCGCCGTTGAAAACCTCTTTGTCATAGTCGTTCTCGGTCTGGATTACCTTGTCCTTGGATCGGAACTGCCAGCCGAATTTCTCCACCATCGGTTCATCGGTCCGGCCAGGGTTCATTTCATTCTGAAGCCTGACGTTCAATTCCCGGATGCCCAAAGAACCACGATTCATGGGGCACAACACTTGTATGTCGCGGATAGGATCAAGCCGGAACTTGGACGGAATCCGGGTCTTGATCATCTCAACCAGGGTGGCGGCAATTTGATCCGGGTCTTCCCTGTCTATGAAATAGAAATCGGATTCCGCATTCTTGGCCGGCACGTCTGGCATGTGGCCTTCGTTTATTAGGTGGGCATTGGTGATGATGCGGCTATTTCCGGCCTGCCTGAATACTTCGGTCAAACGCACTATCGGCACGACTTTGCTTTCAATCACATGCCGCAACACCATCCCAGGCCCTACAGATGGCAATTGGTCAATGTCACCTATCAAAAGCAGGCTGGCCTTTGGAGGGAGGGCACGAAGCAGGTTCGCCATAAGCAGCACATCTATCATCGAAGACTCATCGACGACAGCGAGGTCGCAGTCCAATGGATTGGCCTCATTTCGCCCAAAACGGCCGGTAGCGGGCTGGACTTCGAGCAACCGGTGGATTGTCTTGGCCTCGACGCCGGTTGCCTCAGAAAGGCGCTTGGCAGCCCGGCCAGTAGGCGCACAAAGCAGGCACCGCACTTTCTTGGCTCGCAGAATTAACAAAATGGTATTGACAAGTGTTGTCTTACCGACTCCTGGTCCGCCCGTGATGACCAAGGCTCGGCTCGTCAATGCCAGCTTTAGCGCCTCACGTTGGCTCGGTGCCAGTTGTTTGCCTGTTTTCTGCTCGCACCAGACCACCGCCTTCTCAAAATCAATCGCGGGGAATGTGGTTGGTGAACTGGCCAGGTTCCTGATCCGGCCAGCAATGACTTCCTCCGCTCGTTTCAGGGACGGCAGAAACAGCAATTCCTGTCCAGCGATGTTCTCCTTCACCAAGTCCCCGTTGGCCAGGGTTCGCTCCAATGCCTGAGATATGATTTTCTCGTCAACCAAGAGCAGCTTGCCAGCCTCTTCCAGGAGCAATTCCACCGGCAATGCACAATGGCCCTCCCCGGTGGCTTCCAGCAAAACGTGGTTAAGGCCGGCGCAGGCACGAATCAACGAATCCACCGGGATGCCAATCTTCTGGGCAATCTGGTCGGCCGTCTTGAAACCAATGCCGTGAATGTCCTTGGCCAGGCAATAGGGGTCGCTGCGGACTTTCTCGATGGCCTCCTCGCCGTAGGTCCGATAAATCCGCACCGCCCGGCTGGTGCTGACCCCGTTGGAATGCAGGAAAAGCATGATGTTGCGGATGACCTTTTGCTCGTGCCACGCTTCCTTGATTCGTTTCCGGCGCTTTGGTCCGATGCCGTCCACATCCTCCAAACGGGCGGACTCCTTCTCGATAATATCGAAAACACCCTCACCAAACTTGTCCACCAGCTTCTTGGCATATATCGGGCCGATGCCCTTGACCATGCCGCTGCCCAGATATTTTTCGATGCCTTCCTTGGTGGTCGGCGCGGTGCTATTGAGCATATCGGCCCTGAATTGCTGTCCATACTCCTTGTCCTGGACCCATCGTCCTTGAGCCGTGAGCCATTCTCCTGCACTGACGGATGCCAGGGAGCCAACCACGGTGACCAAATCGCGCTGTCCCCTCGCTTTGACCTTGAGCACTGCCCAGCCATTCTCTTCATTGTGGAAAGTGACCCTTTCGATTAACCCCGAAAGGCTCTCTGGCAATGTTTTGGATGCGTTTTGCACCAAGGAGAGATTGTGGGACGCGAGGGGCGTTGACGCAAGTGCCCAGCCTCACGGTAAACTGTTGCGGTAATATCTCCCAGGATGATTTTTCAATTGAGGGTCGCTGGAGGGCGTGAGGGTCTGCAATGGCGTCCACACCGGGTTGGCCAGATTCGTGCAGGCTTCCACCACAATAGGGATATTGCTGGGGAGCCTTTGCGCCGCATATAGAGATTGGAGTCGTTCCAGCAGTGGAGTTCGCTGGAGCGCGCAAGGCTTGTCCGGGCCAGCGGGAATTGGAGTCCTTGAGGGCATGGTGAACCAGCAGGACAGTCAGTTAGAACTTGCGTTGGAGTTCGCCAGAATCGCTGAAACATTTTTGCTTGAAGAAGGAGGCCCCGATCAAACTCACAGCCCCCTGACAATCTCAGCAAATGCCCGCATAGCCTCTGGAAAGTTGTCCTGCAACCCGGTTCTCAACGCATTTACTCCAGCCTCAAGTGCGGCGCTTCCCCGATAACCGACGCACTCTCTCTCCCATATGGGAGTGTATTGAATAACGCTTCGAGCATAACTGCGCTGCACGATATGCCCCACAACGACCCTTATTGTGTCATCTTGCAGAGCCTCCACCTGCGCGAAGCTTTGAATACACGCAACATCCTGTTCTCCGACTGTCTTCAGAACTTCGCTTGCAAGGCGCGACACCACATGTATCGACCCTTTGTAATGAAGCCGATCTGGAACGTTAGGTGTGTGCTCTTGAATGCCTGTTCGCGTTTTCGTCAATTGGGATATTTCTCCGGCAATTCGGCTCAGGAGCATCTTAAAAGTCAGAATGATAGAATTGGCGGCTTGCTTCAATTGATCGCTGTTTTGGGTAGCGAGTCGCACTCGCGCAAAATCGCCTTCGTAGATTTTCGCCAAAGCTTGTGTGTCCAGCTTATCTGGGGTGTCCGGTAACGGCGTCAACAATGCCTTCAACTCGTTTGCGAACTGAAGCATGGTTGGGCGCTCGCGTGGCATCGTCGAGGTAGACCGCTGGATCAACAAATCCAACATGCCGGCGCGTGAATGCGGAGAATAACTACTCAGCCGTAGCGCTGCAGTGTCAATTCGTTGTTCACCCTGAAGCGGATACCGTTGGCCAGCGGAGAGCGTCCACAGTGTTTTTGCTAAGGAATACACATCTGCCGGACCCGCTTCGGTATTCGCAGCGTTCTCCATCATTTCTGGGGCAATGTAAAACAACGGACCCATGAACTCCTTATTCGTCGTTATGGCATCCTTATCGGGAAAATCAATCAGGCCAAAATCTCCAATGACAGATCTGCTATTTAACGTAAAAAGATTTTGAGGTTTGATGTCCCGGTGCCATTTCCGTTCATCGTGCAAGTTGGTTAGCGTCTCAGCCACCGTCGCTATTCTTTCTACGAGCTTAATAAGGTTATCGGTCCCCTTTAGGTCCTGAGTGCTAAAGGGCACAGCCAAAGGCGTCGTGAACCACGGGCGGTCGGTGTCAGAAAACAGCTCCGGCACGTTGGCGTCAATCAGCGGTAAAATGCCGGGCCGATCCTTTTCCTTTTGCAGAAATTCCACTTCGCTTCGAAAACGCTGTGCTCGGTGATCGCTAAAATGATGCCCTTTGAGAAATTTGATTGCGACTGCCGCACATTCCGAATTGTGGGCTTCCCAGACGACTCCATTACCGCCATGTCCGATTTCCTTGTTCAAAGTCCATCGGCCAAACAACATTCCCGATTTAAACTTATCCGCTACGGCCATCGAGATGGCAAAATGGCAACGAAGATAATCAATTGTCGATGAAAAACTGAAGTCGATGAATTCCGCCGACCGGCGTCGCTCACCATACTTGGACCTCCCATCGCGAAAAACTCGTATTCCGCCGGTCGCGGGAGGAATCGCCAAAGAATTCCTGCTGGCCCGCCGCAGGGTTGTCATTTGTGGCCACAAAAAATCACTTGGAATGCCCCGTCTCTTGAGCTTGTGGATGCTGGCGCATTAGGTCTCGATAATGGCCGCGGTTCACCCCTTCAACTATTATTCCGGCAGGGCCACGCTGGGAAGCGACCCGATCGCCGATCATTTTCAAACAAAATTACAGGCCCGGGCTAATAGAAGCGTGGTTCCCTGGCTGCTACGGTTTCAATGTCCGGTGCGAGTGAGCCGGAAAAGCAAAATGTATGAAACAAAACAGCATTGAGGAGGCATTGCGGGTGACGACAGTGGCGGTCATTCCGCAACCGAACCGTATATGAGGGCGAAAAACATTGAAAGGAGGTGTCGAAAATGCACACGCAAGATGATCGAGACAACCATGCAAACCAGTTGAATCCGAACAACGACGAGTATTGGCACAGCCGCGGCGAGGAGAAACCGTAAGGCAGCATCAAGGCCGGCGGGCCATCAGCCCGCCGGCCCCTTTGCCATTGGGTTTGGTCTTCACCAGTTTGAGGTAAAGGAAAAAGCGCCGATAATAGCGCTTTATTTTTCGTGGGTCGCGTTTGAACTGGATCTCGATTTCCGCGAAATGCTTTTCCAGCCACACTGTAATCATCCAAGAAAAAAGCCAACGATCCATACCAACGGCGTCCTGCTCGGGGTTCAGTTCAGCGGTCGCTGCTATGGCCTGCCACGTGCGCCTGATATTTTTCACCGATGGCTGTTTTTTACTTTTTATCCAACCGTTGACCTCGACTGCTTTTGCGTTTACAGCGAGGAAATCATTGTGTTTGTCACCGAGGAGTCGCCGCGCCCATTTGCGAGGGCTGCTCTTGCCTGAGCTCTTGATGGCGCCTACCGCCTGCATCGCGTGCTCAAACCAAGTCGTGCGAAAAGTGAACCGGCATGGCGATTTGATAATTGCAGCGATATGATCTTCAAGATTGAGCCAAAACGAAGAATGATCCGATCGGTTTGCACAATCTTGGAGAATGGCCAAAACCATCAATGGTCGGTCATACAACTGACGCATCAGCCCAATCATCTGAAGTTTTTCAATCAGCGGCCTTTTTGACCGAATAAAGCGCAGACGTTGCGGGGCGGCAAAATGATAGACACTGTTCGGGGTAAGAATGGCCTCCATCCCACCCCGTAAAGAATCTTCCATGCTGACGAGCGAACCTCCGTGACGAGGCCACATGGATTCTTCCCAGATCAGAAAATCGGCAAGCGGTTCGAAATCCTCCAGAAACGGGCGAAGCCGGGAAGAATTCTTAGAGATTTCAACAAAGCGCTTCCACGAAGTGTCTGCGCGATACGCTCTGCCCTCGGCAATGGTTCCTTTGATCTTTTTCTTCCAGGCATCGAGGGCCTGTATGGACCCAACACGCGGCTTATACAGAGGTTCGTTTTCCGGAATGCCCAAAGTCCAGCTTGATCCGCGACATTCCTTCCGCGTCGGAAAATACGCTGGCCAATGCTCCTCGATGGCTTGAACGACGCGTCCTTCCAAAGGGCATCGAAGTTGGCGTGGATAGAGCATCTCTTTGAAAGAAGGGGAGCTTTTCTCAAGGACGAAGATCAATTGCCAGGGACTCATAAGGTGCAATTCTCACGCGTACGATCAGAATAACCTGCCACTTGCAATGCAACATTTTTTGACCAGGATAAGACAAATTGGAAAAATGAGTAGCTGGACCGGCTGTTTTTCCGATTCGGTTGGATATTCCCAGAATTTGCTGTTCAACAAAACATTCATATCTACGAAAAGGGAGGATGCATCATCGTCGGCGCTGGGAACAAGTTGGATTCCGGCAGATTCTTGCTGGTGTTCCCCTTTCGCAGCCTTCGCGACCAGCCTTGATCTCGGATTCGTGAGTGATTCCCATATTTCGCCCGCCGTTCACATCCCTGGAAAATTGGAAAAACGAGTAGCTCTATCGGAGGTTTTTCCAATCCGGTTGGAAATACCAGGAATTTGCTGTGCGCCGCCGCCCGTTGTTGGTCCGATACCACCAATGAAAGGCGAATCTTCCCCTTGAGCGGGAGCCGGCCCGGGCAGCGGTGGACATGAGGCGTTTCTTCGGGACTTTCAAGGCGATCGGAGATGGCGTTTCGCCACCGCCAATGGCAAGGGAATCGATCTGCCCTTTCAGCGCTTCGATTTGTTCCTTGATGGCAATGATGCGATGGAGTTGGCCTGTCGTTAAATCTGTGAGATTTATCATGGGTGATTGGTAATGCTGGCGGGGATTCGGGGTCAACGACAAGGCAAGCCATTCACAGTCAAACCGAACCGGGCGGACTCCCCTCAGGTTCCGCATTGATTCTCCATAAAATTATCGCGAGAACACCCCGAAAGGTTTCTGATCTTCCGGTTCTTTGTGATGAGGATGTTGACTTCCTCGGCCTCAATTCGCTGCACCACGCGGGCGGCTTCGCCGCCTTGAGGGATTCCAGAATATTAAGATTGCCTTCCTGGCATCATCTGGGCAGATGGAGGCATGGCTAAAACACCTAAAAAAGCAAAAAGAACACCGAACGCAGCGTTCATGAAACCGGTCACGCCGAATGATACGCTCGCCAAAGTTGTCGGGGACAAACCCCTTCCGCGGACCGAGTTGACAAAAAAGCTTTGGGCCTACATCCGCAAGAACGGGCTGCAGGATGCGAAGAAGAAGACTCTCATCAACGCCGACGAAAATCTGAAAGCCGTGTTCAACGGCAAAAAGCAGGTCAGCATGTTTGAAATGACCAAGTTGGTTTCTGGGCATGTGAAGAAATAAGGGCCGGCCAATCTGCGGGTTTCCTTCGCCTGCACTCCAGAATTGAGCGAGTGAGCAGAGCAGCCTTCGCTACCGTTTTTCCGGCTGCGGCTCCATTGGCTTTGGCCGATAGAGCACCACAACATTGCCAACTCGGGTGACGAGATGGCTGCCGCTTTTCTCGGCCAGTTGTGGAGCGAGTTCCTTCTTTTGCTCTTTGTGGTCGTCGAACTTCACCTTGACTAGTTCGTGATGTTTCAGCGCGTCATCCAAAGCGGCGACGAACTGCGCACTAAGGCCTTCTTTGCCCACTTTCAGCGTGGATTTGAGCCGCTGGGCCTGGGCTTTGAAAAGTCGTATTTGCGCATTTGTAAGTGAAACCATGGCGCCAAAATACGCAAATTTGCCCAAAAAACCATGAGGAATTGAACCGGAGGTTGCCGCCCATGAACCACCCGCATCTCCACCATGATCCAATACCATCTTCCTACGTTGCCAGCGGACGGAAGGTGCAAAGGGCGGCG
>Ga0182016_10001164_pt1 | contig 32152 bp, 26 predicted proteins | sample 712S2MmetaG_FD_120491 | JGI IMG/M metagenome (GOLD analysis project Ga0182016, IMG submission 120491) | Permafrost microbial communities from Stordalen Mire, Sweden - 712S2M metaG | ecosystem: Environmental > Terrestrial > Soil > Wetlands > Permafrost | place: Sweden: Stordalen | collected...
CCTGAAACAAATCGGGCTGGGTCAGCATCGTATAAAAAACCAGCAGCGAACTGGTGGAACAGCCGGTGAGCGTCCGATGCTGGCTGGCCCGGTAGTGCGATTCAATCCGGGGAATCAGGGTGTGCCGCAGAAAATCCTGAAATTTTTCCGCATGACCATAATTGGGGCGGGATTTTGACGCCGCCGGCGTCATGTCTTGATCGCGCAGCGCCATCAGATTTCCATTGGTGGTTTTCCAACTGATGCCCACCAACAACGCCGGCGGCATCTGACCATCGTAATTCACCGCCCCGGCGATGGGACCCATAAGCGGAAACTGCCATTGGGCATCAATCACATAAATCACGGGATAAGTTTTGCCGGCGGGGGCCGACGCGTAATCCGAGGGAACCCCCACCACGATGTTATAGGTGTTGCCCGTTTCCGGTGAAAACAGTTCAAAGGTTTCGGTGCCGGCCAATTGATACGGCGGGCCGGCGGGCTGCCCGGCAGCGGGAGCCGCTGGCGTTTGAGCCGCTTTAACTGGCTGGCTGTAGCCGGACAGTTGCACGACCGCAAGCGCCAGACAGGTGATGGTTGTTTTCATAATTTTGAACCGGGTGAATCCTGATGATTCAATAGCTAAGTCCCCCCATGCGCAAGAAACAAAAGACAAGAAACAAAAGACAACTGGCAGCCTGAACGCAAAGCCATTATCCTCCGTCCAACCTGAACCAAACGGGAAAAAGCGTCACATGAAAAAAATCCTCATCCTTTGTCTCACTGCCGCCGGCTTGCTGCACGCGGCGGAACCCGGTGCCACCAACGCGGCCGCCGGCGGCACCAACACGCCGACGGCCAAGAATGAAGCCGCAACAATACCTGACGCGACCCACAAGCCGGTCTTCACGACCAACATCGTTACCATCGCCGGCCAGCGCGTTAAATATGTCGCGGAAACGGGCATGTTGCCGATCCTGAAACCGGACGGCACCACGAGCGCCTCGGTTTTTTACATTGCCTACACGCGCCTGGGCGAAACCAACACCGGCCCGCGGCCCGTCACTTTTTGTTTCAACGGCGGGCCCGGCTCATCATCCGTCTGGCTGCACCTGGGCGCGCTTGGCCCGCGCCGCGTGAAGATGAATCCCGACGGCACGCTGCCGCCGCCGCCATTCGGGTTGGTGGACAATGATTATTCCATCCTCGGCGCAAGCGACCTGGTGTTCATTGATCCGGTCGCCACCGGTTTCAGCCGCGCGGCGAAGGAGGAAAAGGACGACGCTTTTTTTAGCGACAAGGCGGATTTGGATTCCGTCGGCGAATTCATCCGGCTTTGGACGACGCGCCATGAGCGCTGGCTCTCGCCGAAATTTCTTTGCGGGGAAAGTTACGGCGTGTTTCGCGCGGCCGGTCTCGCCGACCATCTGCGCTCGCGCTATGGCATGTATTTAAACGGCCTGATTCTCGTCTCCGGCGTACTGGATTTTGCGACCATCTGGAACAACGCCGGCAACGACCTGCCGTATCCGCTGATTCTGCCCGCTTATACGGCGGCCGCTCAGTTCCATAAAAAACTGCCGGAAGATCTGCAAAACGATCTGCCAAAGGCGCTCGCCGAAGCCCGCGCCTTTGCCAAGGGCGATTATGCTTCCGCGTTGCAAAAAGGTGATTCGCTATCCGCCGATGAACATAAAAAAATCGCCGCCGAACTTATGCGGCTCACCGGCTTGAGACCGCAGGTGATCGAGGACAACAATCTGCGCGTTGATGAAGGCGTTTTCCGAAAACAGTTGCTGCATGACGAAGGTTTGATTCTCGGCGCCTACGACGCGCGCATCACCGGGCGCGACGATGACGCCGCGTCGCCGACGCCGGATTTCGATCCTTCCGACGCGGCGGTTCACGGGCCGTTTGCGGCGGCGATCAACAACTACGTCCGCAGCGAATTGAAATTTGAAGATGATTTGCCCTACGAAATCATCGCAGGCGTCCAGCCGTGGAATTACGGCGTCCGCAACAGCTACGCCAGCGCGGGCGACAAACTTGCGTCCACGATGAACCAGAATCCCTACATGAAAGTCCTCGTGCTCGGCGGACGGTGCGACCTGGTCTGCCCGATTGACACCGTGCATTACGCGCTCGACCACATGGCGCTGGATCCCACCTACCGCATGAACATCACCTACGCCGAGTTCGACGCCGGCCACATGATGTATATCAATCTGCCCGATTTGCAGAAAATGCAGACGGACGTGGAGAATTTCCTGAAGCCGTGACCTGGAAATGCAGAATGAAGAAGGATGAATGAAAAGACCTGCCGCGGCGGAAAAATCGTTTCTTCATTCATAATTCTTCATTTATTCATGCACCCGGATCAAGGTCTTGACGGCGTGATTGCCCGCCGCCATTGACTTGAATAATTCTGGCAGCCGGCTCAACGGACATTTGCCGTCCACAAAATCCGCCGCGCGGATCACGCCCGCCTCGATGAATGCCAGCTCGCGCCGGATCGTGCGCGGCGTGTGATGGAAACTCGCCAGCAGCGTGAGGTTGGAATAATGGATGTGCGTCGTGTCGAGCGTGACGCTTGTACCGGACGGGCAGCCGCCGAAAAAATTCACCGCGCCGCCTTTGCGCACGAGCTGCACGGCGGACTCCCGCGTTTCAGGCCGGCCAACCGCTTCAATCACTGCGTCGAATTTTGTTTCCGTCGCCGTGCGGATTTTTGGAACCAAATCCGCGCCGTCGCCGATGTCAATCACCTGCGCCGCGCCCAGATTTTTGGCGGCTGTCAGCCGTGCCGTGCGGCGTCCGGCCACGGTGACGATGCAGCCAAGATTTTTGGCGAGCGCGGCAAACATCAGGCCAATCGGCCCCGCACCGAGCACCAGGACATTTTGTCCGGCGCGCAGTTTCAAATCTTCGACACCCTGCACGACGCACGCCAGGGGCTCGGTGAGCGCAGCGTCGCGGAAATCCGTTTCCAGTTTGAGTCGCAGCAGAATTTTTTGGACGAGCCGCGCGGGGACGACAATGGATTCCGCGTAAGCGCCGTTGAGGAACAACAAATCTTCGCAAAGATTTTCCTGATGGTTTTTGCAGAAGAAACAATTGCCGCACGGCGCAGAATTCGCCACGACCACGCGGTCGCCGATTTTCCATTCCTGACTTCCTACTTCTGACTTCTCACTTCAGAAATCACGCCAGCGAGTTCGTGTCCGAAGATGGCGGGCGGCACGATCATCTTCGCGTGCTAGCCGCGCTTGAAAACTTTCAGGTCGGTGCCGCAGGTGAGCCCGGCTTCGATGCGGAGGCGGACTTCGCCCGGCGAGAGCGCGCGCGGCGCGATTTCCTCGACACGCACGTCTTCTTTTCCGTGGAGAACTGCGGCTTTCACGCGGCCAGTTTAGGGAAGCGACGACAAAGCTCAAGCAGCCATCATGCGTGCCGGGGGTGCCTTCACAAAATTTGTTTCGCGCAGATAAATCGGCTCCAGTTTTTCACCGGCGACAAAATTGGCTCGCGACGCGGCAATCATTGCCAGCGTGGCCGCCCGCGGATACAAGTTTTGCCCCGGCGAAAACCACCGGGTCAACTCCGGGCCAGTTATAATTTCGCCGGCGGCGCCGCGCGTTTCAATTTCCACCGCCGAAACAATTTTCAAGGAGCCAGTTTCGTTCAGCGCCTCCGCTGAAATCTCAAACGTCGCCAGATAAAATTCGCCGCGCTGCGCATCAATCACCACGTTCACGTGCCCGAACATTTTCTCCGCCTGTGCCTGCGCCACGAGGCATTCCGCGCTGCCGATACCGAGCAGCTTCACGCCCGTCGCCAGTTGCCAACCCTGGGCGATGGACAGCGCCACGCGGATGCCGGTGTAGGAACCCGGCCCCAGCCCGACCGCGAGGCATTCGATTTCCGCGCGCCCGATTTTTGCCGCCGCCAGCACTTTTTCAATCATGCCAAACGCATGGGTCTCGCGCCCGCCGGCTTCGGAGGTTTCCGCCAGCACGCGACCGGCGCGGGCGACGGCCACACTCCGTTGCGACGAGGAAAATTCAAGCGCCAAAATCGTCATAAATAATTTTCCGACCCGACTCGCTTATAATTTCTATTTTCACAAAAATCATCCGCCGCCGGGCTTCTTCATTCTTCATTCTAAATTCTTCATTCGCAATTCGCTCCGCCCATTCGATCACCGCCACACCGTCCGGCGACAAAAAACCCTCAATGCCCGCCGACAAAATCTGCGCCGGCGTTTCCAGCCGGTATAAATCCAAATGAAACAATTTCAGCCGGCCGCCGCCGTATTCGTTCACCAGCGTGAACGTCGGCGAATGCACCCGCGCCGTCACGCCCAGCCCGCGCGCGATGCCTTTCACGAGCTGCGTTTTGCCCGCGCCAAGATCACCGGTCAGCGCGAAGACAAATCCGTGTTGCACCGCGCGGCCAAACTTTTCGCCGAGTGATTCCGTCTCCGCCGGACTGTGCGAAATGAATTCCATCAGATTACGCGTAGCGGATGAACGAGGTGTAAACTTCCGGCGGAATATCCAGCAGGCTGAAATCCTTGGACGAAACGAACAACAGGCTTTGCTTGCCCTTGCCCAGCAGGGCGTGGTCGGAATTGAAGATTTGATGTTCCAGCGTGCAGAACTTGCGGTTGTATTCCGCGATGCGGATTTTCACCGTGATGGTGTCGAACTCGCGGGCTTCGCGGACGAATTTGTGCTCGAAGGTCCGCGTCAGGATGTAGAACTTCGTCGTTTTCAGATTGAAATCCGGCATCGTGGCGTTGAAGAACAGTTCGCGGGTCTTGCCCACGAACATCGGATACATGCCGAAATAGACGTTGCCGACGGAATTGGTGTCGGCGTAGGTGGCAATCATCGAATACACAAACCACTTGCCCTCGAAATGGCCGGCGAGGGCATGGGTATCCTGCGGGGCTTTGACATCGGAACCCGTCACCACCGTGGTCGCGCGGGTCATCGCGCGGATAGCGGGAATCTCCGAGGCCGCTTCCATGACTTCCCCGGCCTTTTCGGTGGCGACACGCAGGAGGTCGGTGTTGAACACCAGCCAGAGGCCATAAATCAGCGGCAGCAGCGAACCCAAAAAAAGCAGCGGCGTCTGGCTGTTGAGATAACCGAAGGCAAAAATCACAACGGACATGCTGGCCATGGAAAACATGCGGATTTGCGGCAGCGGCTGCTGCGAGTTCGGCACAAAACAACGGGCGATGGCCAGCGCCGCATAGCCGACAAAGAACGAGGCGTAGGCGACCATGAAGTATTCCAGCTCCAGCTTGGCCCAGATCCCAACCAAGGTGGCGACGCCGATCAACATGAAGCTCGGAATCGGCGAGCCGATCATCTGCTTGGGGACGAGCGACACGAGCATGTTCTGGCTCTTTTCCACATTGCTGCCGAGAAACCATTTGAGCGCGATGTAGCCGCTGTCCAGCGTGGTCAGCACGCAGATTGATAGGAATGAAAAATAGGCCAGCGGCATCCAACTGGTGGCGACCGAGTGGTTGATGAAATAACGGGTGATCAGGTCGTGGGCATACTTGAAGCCGTCCAGCGCGACACTGGCGGAAAGCGGTGCGCCATCCTTGTCCATCACCCACAACGCCAAACAGCCGTGGAACAGCAGCAGCAAAAAGAAAATGCCGCCGCCAAAAAAATAGCTCAGGCGGATGGACGTGTTTTCCCGGTGAATCTGGATGGCGCGCTGCCAGTGTTGAAGATCCAGCCACGGTCCCACCAGCAAACCCACGATCAGCGGAATGGCATAACCGTAGATCGTCGGCCCCGTCCATTCATTGGGGAACGGCGCGGACCAGGTGAAACTGGCCGGCAGAAACGGCTGCAAGCCGCATAAGATCACTCCCATGCAGCCGAGCATCAGCAGTCCCAGCAGCGCGTGGCTGTGTTTGATTTTCTGGATTCCAAATTCTTCCCCGAACAGGCAGCCGGCCGCGAGGATGACAAACACGATCAGGCACAAGTAGATTGCAAAAAGGCCGCCCGACGCGAGCTGCAGCGGCACGAACAAATAACGCACCAGTGCAAACACCGTGAGCGTGAGCGCCAGAATCTGATAGAGATAAAAAATCAGCCGGAACGGCTTGGCGAACTTGTCAAAAAAAATCGCCAGCGATTCCCGTCCGCCGTCATGGTTCCGGGCCACGATCTGCGTGAGAAAACCAAACAGCGCCAGGCCCGCGGCATTCGGAATGGCGAACAGCAGCAGCCCTTGCAGGCCGAACATGAACGTCATTTGCACGCTGAAAAACAACCCCAGCCCCCACATCCAGGCCAGGGCCACGGAGTTTCCCCACAGCAAAGCGTTCAGCCAGCGAAAATTCATAAAGTAATCTTGGTGCTAAATCAATGTTCCGGCAATCGTTCTATGCAAAGTGGACGTAGGCCTGCGCGTTGAGTTGGTGCGAGCCGCCTTTGTCACGGATCAAAATGCCGTCACCGGCGACGAGTTTTCCGATGCAGCTCAATTTCAGTTTCGGAAATTTTTTCTTCCAGCCGTCCAGCAGCTTTACCGCTTGTTTGCTGGCGACCATGAACAACAATTCAAAATCCTCGCCATCCGTCAATGCGGCGGCAAACGCGGGTTTCGCGGCGGAACTTTGCTTCGCGCGCAATTTTGCTTCGCGCGAAACCGGCACGGCCGATTTCAAAATCTCCGCGCCCACGCCGCTCGCCTGCAAAATGTGCCGCAGATCGCCGGCCAGCCCGTCGCTCAAATCAATCATCGCGTGAATCGCAAAATGCTCCGCGAGCCAGCGCGCCTCGGCCAGGCGCGGCTCAAAATCCAGATGCTTCTCCGCGAGCGAACCGCCGAGTTCGCCGGTCACAAAAATCACGTCGCCGGTTTTTGCGCCAGTGCGCAAAATTTGTTTTCCGCGCGGAACGGTTCCCAGCAGCGAAATGGAAATCAAGATCCGTTCGGGGTTCGTCGTCGTCTCGCCGCCGACAATCGCGACGCCGTGTTCGCGCGCCAGCGCGTTCATGCCGTCGTAAATTTTGGCGACGAATTCCGGCTCAAACTTTTCCGGCAGCGCAATCGTCACCAGCGCGGCGGTGGGCGTGCCGGCCATCGCGGCGATGTCGCTCAAGCAGCGGGCGAGCGCCTTGCGTCCGATTTTTTCCGGCGGCGTTTCGCGCGTGAAATGAAAGTCTTCAACCACCGCGTCCGTCTTGAACAAAATCAAGTTGTCCGGCACGCCGAGATCCAGCACGGCGCAATCATCACCCGCGCCGGTTACGACGGATTCGTTCACCGGCAGCGCGCGCGTCAGCTTGGCGATGAGTTCAAATTCGTTCATGCGTGGGCGGGACGGTTTTGCCAGAGCAGCACGGCGAGATTTGCCGCATTGAACAGCGCGTGCGCGGTGATCGGCGCGAGCAGATTGTCCGTCCGGTCATAAAGCCACGTCAGCGCGAGCGCAAACACGAACAGCGGCACGAACGTCGGCGCGTTCAGATGAATCAGCGCGAAAAGAACACTGACGCCGAACCACGCGAGTTTGGGAAAACCAAGCTGCTTGACAAACGGAAACAGCATTCCGCGAAAAATAAATTCCTCCGCGACCGGCGCCAGCACGACTGCAAATACGCCGAGATAAGCAATCGTCCAAACCGATTTCGCGTCCGTCAGCAGTTTCACGGCAACCTGGTCATCGGGCGGGAAACCGAGTTTTTCCAGCGCGTGGATGGACACGAATTGCAGCAGCAACACGACCGGCAGCACGACTACGATGAATCCCAACGCCTTGAGCAGGGCGCGTTTCAATCTTGGTCCGCGAAAACCAAAAGCCACAACCCAGTCGGTTCCATGTTGCCGCAAAAAAAATGGAATCAGCAGCCACGATGCGCCTTGAAAGGAAAGCGTGCCGGCCAGAATGTTGCCGAAGCTTTCATCGTGCTTAAAGCCGGTGACGCCGAACTTGTGCAGCAGGCCGACGGCGACCATGCCGAGACACAGGCAGACGATTTGCACCGCGCACAACTGCATCACGGCTTCAGCCCGCCACGGTTTTTCCGACAACATGATTTCAGTTTATCGCGGCGGCGCAGCCGAGACGATGCAAAATTAGAAGTGGAGCCGCGGCAAAATTCAAATCTCCACAGTCTGCTTGTATTCTGGCACGATGATCTGGGCCTTCGGTTTCATCGCGCGCAAAGTTTCCGCATGGGCGAGGCACTGGGTTTCTTCGCCGTGGATACAGACGATTCTTTTGATGTCGCCGGAAAGGTTCTGGACGTAATTCTTCAATTCATTCTTGTCCGCGTGGCCGGAATAGGTGTCGAGCGAAACGACTTTCGCGCGCACATCGCAAGGTTCGCCAAAAATGTTCACGGGAGTTTTGCCGGCGGTGATCATGTTGCCGAGCGTGCCTTCGGCACAGTAGCCGATGAAGAGGACGAGATTGTTCGTGTCAGCAATGTTGTTTTTCAGGTGATGCCGGATGCGGCCACCTTCACACATGCCGGACGCGCTGATGATGATCATTGGCTCGTGCCTGTCGTTCAGCTTCTTGGAATCCTCGGCGCTGGCGATGTAAGTAAGATTGTTCATGCCGAATGGATTTTCGTTGTTACACATCGTGTCGCGGATGGTGGGTCGCAACGATTCGGGATGCTGGTTGTAAATGTCCGTGGCGTTCACGCTCAACGGGCTGTCCACGAAAATCGGCACGCGCGGCAGCTTGCCGGCGCAAGTCAACTCGTGCAGCACATAGACAATCTGCTGCGTGCGCCCGACGGAAAACGCTGGGATGATGATCTTGCCGCGCTGCTTGAGCGTTTCGCCGACGAGCCGGCCGACGAGTTCGTCCGCGTCCGGGCGCTGCTCGTGGACGCGCGCGGCGTAGGTGGATTCGATCTGGAGATAATCCACGTTCTCGACGGGAACCGGGTCGCGCAACAATTCATCGCCGCCGCGTCCGATGTCGCCGGTGAACAGCCAGCGAAATTTTTTGCCGTTTTCCTGAATGTCCAGAATCACCTGCGCGGAACCGAGAATGTGACCAGCGTCGCGGAACGTGACGGTCACGCCGGGCATGGGCTGAAAGGATTTTTCGTAATCGTGGGCGACGAGTTGCTGGACGCATTTCTGGGCGTCGGGCGTGGTGTAAAGCGGCTCGACCGGCGGTTGATGTTTTTTCGCGCGGACTTTGGAAACGAAGATGGCGTCCTGCTCCTGAATGTGCGCTGAATCCAACAACATGATGCCGCACAGATCGCGCGTGGCGGAGGTGCAATGGATCGGGCCGTCGTAATTTTTGCACAGGCTTGGCAATTTGCCCGCATGATCGAGATGCGAATGGCTCAAGACGACGGCATCCACCTGCCGCGTGTCGAACGGCAGGACTTTATTGAGCTGCTCCGATTCCTGGCGATGGCCCTGGAACAAACCGCATTCGAGCAGCAGCTTTTTGCCGTTGACCTCGATGAGATACATCGAGCCGGTGGTGGTGCGCGCCGCGCCGAAGAAATGGATTTTCATGCGCGCAAAGAAAACGCGCCGGACGCGGAAAGTCGAGATCAATCACCGTCGTTTGCCGCGCCTGTTTGCCGGTGAAATTTCCAATGCGCCGGCGTCAACGCGGCTCGCTGCGAATCTTGATTTGAATCGCCCCGGGAATCTCGCGCCCGCTCACCAGCACCAGATAGCCGCCGCCGCCCGCGCCCGACAGCTTCCAACCGAGCGCTTGCGGGGCGTATTGTTTGATGGCGGCGCGCACGTCCGACGTCATCATTTTGGGAAACAGCCTGACTTGCGCCTCAAAGGAATTGCGGAACTGGCGGCCAAATTCCGCCAAGTCCGTTTTCAAAATGGCCTGCCAGCAACCCTCCGCCGCCCGCGCCAGTGCGCGCGCGCCGGCGGGCGTGATGCGTTCGCCGTCACGGACGTGAAAGCCGTCGCGGCGCGGGCCGAGCGTGACGAAGTGCAGATGCTTTTCGAGCCAGCGCAAAATTTTAAGGTTGTTCACCGAGGTGATTTTTTCCGGCCAGAAACCGCCGCGATAATCCAGCCGGTTCAGGCCGGGAAACACGATGCCGATGGGATCCTGCGAGCCGGAAAATTCCGTGGTGCCGGGCGGGTTTTCGTAGCTGAAAAGCAGTTTGGCCAGCTTCTCCCGGTCGCCGCCCGGCAAGTCGGTCTGCCACAGGTCAATGGCGCGTTTGCGCGAACTGGTGGCCAGACCGCTACGTTCGTTGAATTCCATCGTCGGCTCCAGCGAAATGGTCAGCACCGGTCCGGCGCCGAATTTGGAAACGGACGGTTGATCCAGCCAGCCGCCCGCGAGATCCAGGCGGTAGGGAATGAGACATTCCTTGCGCAGGCTGGTCGTGGAACGCACCGGCAGATTGGCGTGGGGAATCCGCTTCAGCACGACATATTTGATTTTCAACTGCCGGCATAATTTCGCCTTGGCGGGGGAATTGCCGTCTTCGTTCACCACGAAAATGTCCGGCGCGACGCGTTTCAATTCCGCCAAAAAATCCAAGTGGCCCGAACCGCTGCCGATGTGGCAGGCCTTCACGCATTTCAGCGCCTCCAGCATGTATTTGCGTTCGTGCTGGGTGTTGACGGGAAAGCGGCCCTTCAAATCCTTGACGGTTTGGTCCGCGCCGACGCAAACGTGCAGGTCGCCGTGATCCGCCGCCGTTTTCAAAAAATAGACGTGGCCGCTGTGCAGCATGTCAAAGCAGCCGCTGACAAAAACTTTTTTTGGGCGCATATCGGTCGGGCCATCATCGCGAAATGCGATTCCGCCGACAAATCAAATTTGCGCCCGCCAGGCTCACAGCCGGTTCCACCAGATGGTGGTCGGCTTGGGCACGTCAATGGTCACGCGCTTTTCGGGGCTTTGCCGGGTGTAGAGGGAATAGCTCGTTGGCTTCAGGAAAAAATGTCCGGCGGCAAGCCGGCGCAGGCGGTGGTGCATGACCCACGCGGGTTTCAGCCGGCGCACCCAGCCCGGTGCCATGGCGATGGTCTCGGCCTTTTCGCGAATGGCATTGGGCTTCTGGTTCATGTTGTCGCCGGTGTCGGTGAAAATGGACGTGAACGTGTCGCACACCTTGATCGGCACCCGGTTTTTCATCAGCGCCAGCACCCAGTGAAAATCGCCGAGGTCGCGCCATTGCGTGTCGAAATACAGGCCGCGCTCGTGGATGACGTGGCGGCGGATGAAGATCCCGGCGGTCAGCGCCAGAAAACAAAACCACATGTGCTGCGGATGCGGCAGGAGCGACGGGCGGTGGCAGATGTATTGGCCCTCCGCGTCGGTGACAATGCTGCCGGCCAGGGCGACTTCCACTTTTGGATTTTGCTCAAAAAACTTTTCCACCGCCGCCAGCGCGCCGGACAGGTATTGTTCGTCGCAATTCAGATACGCGAGGATGTCGCCGGTCGCGCGCCGGTAGCCACGGTTCACCGCGTCATACATCCCGCGGTCCTTTTCGATGAACGCCTGCACGCGTGAATCGTGCGGCAGCCAGTCCTGCGTGCCGTCATCCGAACACGCGTCCTGCACGATGTGTTCCAGCTCGACGCCCTGCTGGTCAGCCACGGACGCGATGCACAGCTTGAGCCACGCGGAATTGCGGAAGCTCGGCGTGATGATCGAAAATTTCATCGTGATTTTGCCGGAATTTAAAAATTCACGGCCCGGCTCACAGGCAAATCCAACTTCCCGTCCGCGTCCACCACAACGACGTCGGCCGTGGCACGTCGAAAGCCACCCGCCGGTCCGGGCTTTGCAGGGTGTAAACCGAATAACTCGTCGGCTTGATCTGAAAATGTCCCGCCATCAGCCGGCGCAAACGGTGATGCACAATCCATAGCGGCTTCAAAAATTTCACCCAGCCGGGAACCAGCGCCATCGTCTTTTCCTTTTCAAGTTTGGCGCTGGGGCTTAAACACAAGTTGTCCCCCGTGTCCGCAAACACAGAGGTGAAGATGTCACCCACCGCCATGGGCACGCCGGCTTTTTGCAGCGACGTCACCCAGTGCAAATCGCCGACAACCCGCCAACTGGTGTCAAAATACAGACCGCGTTCGTGGATGACGCGGCGGCGGATGAAAACCGAACTGGTCAGCACCGAGAACCGGAGCCAGGCATAATACCGGCTCGGAACCAGGGCGTGCCGGTGGCAGATGTATTTGCCGGTGCCATCAGTCACAATGCCGCCGGCGAGCAGAACTTCCACCTTCGGATTTTGCTCAAAAAACTTTTCCACCGCCGCCAGCACGCCGGACAGGTATTGTTCGTCGCAATTCAGATACGCGAGGATGTCGCCGGTCGCGCGCCGGTAGCCACGGTTCACCGCGTCATACATCCCGCTGTCTTTTTCGATGAACGCCTGCACGCGCGAATCGTGCGGGAGCCAGTCCTGCGTGCCGTCATCCGAACACGAATCCTGCACGATGTGCTCCAGTTCGACGCCCGCCTGGTCGGCCACGGACGCGATGCACAGCTTGAGCCACGCGGAATTGCGGAAGCTCGGCGTGATGATCGAAAATTTCAGTCGGCGGCCGCCCGGCAGCGAAGCCGTCTTGGCGTTATCCGCCGGTTTCATTCCGGCCAAGTTGGATGCATTCGTCACGGAGACAGGTTTTGGTTTTGCCGGTTCGGCTATCGAATTAGTTCGGTCAGACTGGTCAAACCGCTTCGCACTGTCAAACTTTGTCCGGCGGTTTGCGCCGGCGAGCCGGAAAATTTCTTGCCATCAACAAGGCAACCTCTAGGCTGGCAGCGAATTTTCCGGCAATCTCCACATGAAAAGTATCACCAAAGTCTTCTGGTTTTTCGGTCGTTCCGGCGCGGGCAAGACCACGCTGGCGCTGCGTCTCCGCGCCGGCCTGCAGGACCGGAAGATCCCCGTGATTTATCTCGACGGGGACGAAATGCGCTCTTCGCTGTGTTCCGATCTGGGCTTCAAGTCGGAGGCGCGGCTGGAAAACCACCGGCGCATCGCTGAAATCGCCCGGCTGCTGGTTCAGCAGGGAATGAACGTGGTGGTGTCCACCATGGCACCCGAGCACCAGCACCGCGATTTGGTGAGCGGAATTTTGGGATCGAACCTGGTGTGGTTTTACATCCATGCGCCGCTGGCGGTCTGCATCGAGCGCGATCCGAAGGGCATCTACCGGCGGGCCAAGGACGGCCAGATCAAGCTGCTGATTGATTATCCCTTCGAGACGCCGCGGCCGCAGGAAATCCGCAATTACATTGATACGTCGGTTCAAAATGTGGACGACTGTTATCAGGCCATTCTCGAAGCGTCGAAAACCCACTTGAACGACTTTGCCATTTGAGCCGTCGGCGGAGTCCGGCCAAACCTTCAGTCCACCCGGTCGCCGTTCTTGGTAAAATCCATCCGGATCCGGCCCAAGGTCAGGACTATTATTTCCAGCAGGATGAAGCGGCTGAACAAATTCCACAGAAAGACGCCCATAGAACGATAATCGGTGTCGCCTTCGGCTTTGACGATTGACGGAAGGATTGCACAGGCAATGACCATCAAGGTGGCCCAGCGGGTGTTGACCACCAGCACCAGCAAAATACCTGGAACCGCATAAAACAAGATGGACGACAGATGCGGATTGACGTGGCACTGACAAAGGACAAGGACACCCAACAGCGACGTCGCGGACAGAATCGTGAACCAATGCTGCTTGAAATCCTTGAGCAGGGAGGTTTTTTCATCCGGCGCGCCGGACGGCGGATTGACCACCCAGTTTCTGAGCAGCCGGTAAACGCGCAACCAGGCCAGCGGCATGAATTCAAAGAACGCCCGCACCAGCGAGTCGTAAACCGTCAAGGCCCGGCCCAGCGCATTGTGCCAGGCAAATTCAACCGGTCCCGGTTTTGATTGCGGCGGTGCGGCCGGAAGTTTGAGCCAGCCGGCTTGCTGCCCCCAATGGCCCTGGAAGCGCTCAAGTTTTCGGGTGACGGCCGGCGAAACGAGATTTTCATTGAGCTTTCGCCGCTCAATGATGCCGCGCCGGAGATGGTCGTGATGGGGCGATGGGTAAATGGCCGACAAATCCGCCTGGTTCAATTCCAACATCCGCCGGTCAAAGGGCACGCCGAGGAAGTCGCAGAGATTGCGGCACGTCAATTCGGTTTGATCTACAATGTCCGCATAATTTACGCGAATAATCCGCGCGCCGTTCTTTTCAATCCGGTCCGATTGAACGAGGAGTTGTTCCTTTTGATAGATCATCCGGCTCAACATGCCGGGCTTGCCAAAAAACCGCGAGGTCTGCCCGGCTTTTCGAATGCTGCGATAGACTTCCACCGGATTGCGCCAGATGAGAATGAAAGCAGCCTGTGGATACTTCTGGTGAAGCTGTTCCAGCCGGGAACAATAAACCGGTGATTTCTCCCCGCAGATGGCCGCCCCTTTCAATTTGCCGAAGGCACAATATAAATCCACCGGGGTGCGAATCGCATCCGACTTCTTCGGGTCAGCCGGCACGGTCAGCCGGTGCCGGGAAAGCGCCTGGTTGAAAAATTCCATCCGTGCCGGCCAGTCGCGCCGGAAGCGCTGCGCCAGCAGCGAACGCGGGAAATTCCAGACGTCGCATTCATACATCAACGCTATCTGGGGATTCTGGTTCAGCAGCGAGCACAGCAAGGATGTGCCCGTGCGGAAACCACCGACAACAAAGACTGGCCTTTCATCCGACATGGGCAACCAAAATCATCATGGTGGTTAAATGCACGTAGAATTTTAATTTACAATTGAATTCACAGCAACGGCAAAATCAAAAAGATGCCGTCGCCCGGAATTTTTGCGCCACCGGAATCCGCCGGCCCATGCCGAAGGCGCGCGGCGAAATCTTCAAGGCCGGCGCGGCCTGCCGCCGCTTGTATTCGCTGAAATTGATCTTGTTCACCACGTCATTGACAGTCGCCGCCGCGAACCCGTTACGGATAATTTCATCCTTGCCCAGATTTTTGACGACATAGGCATCCAGGATCGCATCCAAAATTTCGTAGGGCGGCAGCGAATCCTGGTCCGTCTGGTTCGGCCGCAACTCCGCGCTCGGCGGCTTCACGATGGAATTTTCGGGAATGATGATTTTCCCGCGATTCACCCAGCGCGCGATTTTGTAGATGTCCGTTTTAAACACGTCCGCAATGGGTGCCAGCGCGCCGTTCATGTCGCCGTAAAGTGTGCAATAGCCGACGGCCATCTCCGATTTATTGCCGGTGGTCAGCACCAGTGCGCCGAACTTGTTCGAGAGCGCCATGAGCGTCACGCCGCGCAGCCGCGACTGGACATTTTCCTCGGCCTCGTTCGGCTTCGTGCCGGCGAAAACTTTTTCCAGTTGTTTCTCCACCGCCAGAAACGCCGGTTCAATCGGCAAAACCTCGTAACGGATGCCGAGATTTTTCGCGAGCGCCTCGGCGTCGTTCAAGCTGCCCGCACTCGAATAGCGCGCCGGCATCGCCACACCCAGGACATTTTCCGCGCCGAGCGCGTCGGCGGCCAGCACCGCGACCAGCGCCGAGTCAATGCCGCCGGACAGGCCGAGAATCACGGACTTGAAGCCGCATTTGCGGACATAATCGCTGATGCCCAGCGACAGCGCGGAGAAAATCTGCTGCTCGCGCGCTGGAAATTCGCTTCTGACTTCTGGCTTCTGGCTTCTGACTTCTGGCGACAAATCCGCCACCAGAATTTCCTCCGCGAAACCTTTTCCGAGCGCGACGACTTCGCCGCGCGCATCCAGCGCGACGCTGTGGCCGTCAAAAATCAACTCGTCGTTTGCGCCGACAAGGTTGACCTGCGCCAGCGGGATATTTTCGTCGCGCGCAACGCGCTGGAGCATTTCCAACCGCGCGCGCTCCTTGCCGTCGTGCCATGGCGACGCGGAAATGTTCAGGATGATTTCCGCGCCCTGCGCGATAAGCTCCTTCACCGGATCGCGGCGGTAAATGCGTTCCGGCCAGAAATCCTCGTCGTTCCAGATGTCCTCGCAGATCGTGATGCCGAGCTTGCGTCCGTTGAAAACGAACGGCTCCACTTTTTTCGCCGGCTCGAAGTAACGATCCTCGTCAAACACGTCATAGGTCGGCAGCAACGATTTGTGCGTGCGCCAGAGGATTTTTCCGTGCTGCAAAACGGCGGCGGAATTTGTCAGCGCGCGGCCGGGTTTTTCAGGATTGCGGTCAACGTAACCGACGCAGAGCGGAACCGCGCCGACATTTTTTGCAGCTTCTTCCAGTGCGGCGAGATTGACGTCAATGAAATCGGTGCGCTGGAGCAGGTCGCGCGGCGGGTAGCCGCAGAGAAACAGTTCCGGCGCGAGGATGAATTCCGCGCCGCGCGCGACGGCCTGTTCGTAGCCGGCGAGAAGTTTTTTTACACTGGCCGCGAAATCGCCGATGGTCGAATTGAGTTGGAGCAGGCCGATTTTCAATGAATAGAAGATAGCCGGAGCGCGCGGTTTCGCAACGCTTTACGGTTCTTTGACGCTGCGGATGGCGGCGGCCAGGTCGCCGAGATACTGTTCCAGGGCGAAGCGGCGGAGAAAAAATTCACGCAGCGGTTCGGCCAAATCGCCTGCGGCCAAACGCACGAGCGCCTCGGCAATTTGTTCCGGCGATTTCGGGTCAACGAGACAGGCATAATCCGGCGGCAGAACTTCGGGAATCGAACGCCAGCGGGTGGTGACAACCGGCAGGCCAAACGCCATGGCCTCCACCACCACGAGGCCAAAACTTTCCGCATGATAATAGGTCGGGAAACAAAAAATATCGTTTTCAACGAACGCTTGCCGCTTCCGTTCCCCGCCGACAAAACCGAGGTAAGTCACACAGGATTTTGCCGCCGGATCAACTCCGGCCTGCAAATCCGGCCGGACAATGCGCGCCGCAAATTCCGCCTGCTCGGAAGCATTAATAAATTCGCCGGCAACGGTGAGTTGCACCCGGACGGGCGAGCCGGAACGGGCCAGCTTTGCGTTGGCCAGCGCCACGGCCTCCAGCGTGTCGAACAGGCCTTTCCCGCGCGTGCAGTGCGCGAGATATAAAACTTTTATGACCCGGGGATCGCCACCATATTTTTCAAAATCAACTGCGGGCGAAATTCCATCGGTGGATAAATTTTTACGCATGGCAAATCTTGCTTTGCGCCGGGGCAGCACAGTTTCCACAAAATCCGGGCACGGATCGGGGATGCCGTTCCCGACCACCCGGACGCGGCGCGACAGCAGTTTTTCCGCGTCGGCCACATTGTAGCGCGACAGCACGATGCTCAAGTCCACCGGCTTGAACACCCGGTAGGTGATTGCGCGCGAACGGATCTGCACGGACGTTTCCAGCCATTTGGCCAGCCCGGCGGCGTGCCAGTGCAAAATAATGCTCTTGAAAAATGGACGGCAGATGAGCATCACCAGCCAGTCGCGATAGACCGCGACGGCTTTGCCGGGCGCGGGGACGTAATACAAATTGGTCACGCCATAACGGAACCGGCACCAGAGGGCTTGCAGGCAGTAATACAGGATCAGGAAAAATTTTGCGCCTTGAAACTCGCCGATGTCCTCCAGGGTTTTGGAATAGCGCGCGTTGACGTGGTAGCACTCGATGCCGTAGGCGTCCGGGGATTTTTCCTTTGGCCGGCGGCAGTCGCCGCCGAAGCCCTCGAGCATGAGCTTGACCATGTAGCTCTGGCCGTGGTGCGGCGGCGGCGTGTGGGCAAAGACAAGTAACTTCATGCTGGCTTCGTGACGAATCTGGTCGAAAGCGACGGGCGAAGAAAGTTTTTTTACACACGACCGGCGGACTTCGACTGGCGTTTTGCGTTTTATCGGATATTTTGTCCGTCCTATTCTATGGACATCAAACGCGTCAACGTCCTTGGCGTCGGCATCAGCGTGCTGAATCTGCCGACCGCGCTGGCGGCCATCGCGGAGGCCGTGCAGACGCGGCGCAAGGGCTACATCTGCGTGCGCGACGCCCACGGCGTCATGCTGGCGCAAAAGGATGCCGCGTTCCGCAAAATCCTGAACGAGGCGTTTCTCTGCACGCCCGACGGCATGCCGATGGTTTGGATGGGCAAGCTGCACGGGCATCGCGAAATGAGCCGTGTCTATGGGCCGGACCTGATGCTGGAAGTCTGCGCGTGGAGCGAAAAAAATCCGTGCCGCCATTTTTTATTTGGCGGCGTGCCGGGCGTGGCGGAGGAGTTGCGCGATAAATTGACGGCGCGTTTTCCGAAACTTCAGGTCGTCGGCTGCTACACACCGCCGTTCCGGCCGTTGAACGCGGCGGAGGAAAAGGAATTGCAGGAAACGGTCCGCGCCGCCCGGCCGGACATCATGTGGGTTGGCCTGAGCACGCCGAAGCAGGAGAAATTCATGGTGGAATTCCTGCCGAAGCTGGACGTGACGCTGATGATCGGCGTCGGCGCGGCGTTCGATTTTCACGCCGGACGCGTGCGGCAGGCGCCGCGCTGGATGCAGCGCAACGGGCTGGAATGGCTGTTCCGCATGGCCTGCGAGCCGCGCCGGCTGGGCAAACGTTACTTGAAAAACAACCCGCTGTTCGCGTGGAAAATCGCCGGCCAGCTCTCCGGCCTGAAAAAATATCCGCTGGAATAAGCCGCCCGGTTTTGTCCCGCCGCGAATTTGTTTGAGCAAATCCCCCGGTTTTGCTATCTGAAGGCTGGAATTACGCACGCATGAACGAAGATCAAACCAAGGCCGCGCCGACGGACTGGTGGACGGACACGGTGGAATGCTGGCAGCGCCTGCCCAACAAGGTTTTTTTCTTCACGCTGCTCGCGGCTTGGGTGCTGCTGTTCCAATTTTGGGGCAACTCCATTTTCAGCTTCGTCCGTTCGCCGTCCCTGTTTGCCTGGCTTCATTATCTTTACACCGTGGGCGGCGAGAACAACGACAGCAGCTACGGGGAACTAATTCCGTTTCTGGTCGTCGGCCTATTCTGGTGGAAGCGAAAGGAGCTGCTTGCCCTGCCGCTGCAACTCTGGTGGCCGGGCCTGCTGCTGCTGGCGGCGGCGCTGGTGCTGCATCTGGTTGGTTTTCTGGTCCAGCAGCCGATCCTTTCAATTATCGCGCTGTTCGCGGGAATTTACGCGTTGACCGGTCTGGCCTGGGGATCGGTTTGGCTGCGGCACAGCCGGTATCCATTTTTTCTTTTTGTGTTTTCCATCCCACTGGTGGCGCAACTGAATTTCATCCTGTTCCCGCTCCGGTTGCTAGTGACGTGGCTGGTGGAAATGGTGGCGCATCTGATCGGCATTGGCGTTATCCGACAAGGCACGCAGTTGCTGGATCCGTCCGGGGCTTACGGTTATGACGTCGCGGCGGCGTGCGGCGGCATGAGAAGTTTGATCGCCATTTTTCTGCTGGCGACGGTGGTGGCGTTCGGCCTGCTCCGCTCGCCGTGGAACCGGATGGGTTTGATGGTGTTGGCGGTTCCGCTGGCCGTGCTGGGAAACATGCTGCGGTTGCTGGCCATCATTTTTGCGGCGGAAATCGGCGGGCAGAATTGGGGCAATTACGTCCACGAAGGCGGCCCGTTCGGCATCATCAGCCTGCTGCCTTACGTTCCTGGAATGATCGGCCTGCTCTGGGTCGGACGCTGGCTGGAAAAACGCGAGGCCAAAAATAAATCCACCGGAGAAAAAATACCGTGAAGCATCAAAAGTGGATCGTCCTTTCAATCGCGCTGATTTTAATCGCGGGCACGGCCGGCGCGTTGACCTGGCTGCGGACGCACCAGCATCTGGGCCGGCCCGGCCTCAAGGCCGAGGTGATTCCCGGCAGCGTGATGATGAAAATCAATCTGCCGGAACGCGTGCTGGATTTCACCTCCACCAACGTGCCGGAGACCAAGGATGTTTTGGATTTTCTGCCACCGGACACAAGTTTTGCGGAACGCCACTACACTGCGCCGGATGGTTTCTGGATGCAGAACACGATCATCCTGATGGGCACCGACCGCACCAGCATCCACAAACCGGATTTCTGTCTGCCCGGCCAGGGCTGGGACATCAAAGACCGGTCGGTGGTGAACATCCCGGTGGCCGGCGCACCGGGCTATCAATTGCCGGTCGCCAAATGGGTTCTCGGCAATTCGTTTCAGATGGCCAACGGGCAGAAACAGTCGGTGGGCGGGCTGTATGTTTTCTGGTTCGTCGCCAACGGCGAAGAAACGCCGGACTATCGCCAGCGGATGTGGTTGCAGGGGCGCGACCTCCTGCGCACCGGCGTCCTGCAACGCTGGGCTTACGTCTCTTGTTTTGCCGTCTGCGCGCCGGGGCAGGAAGATGCGACTTTTGAACGGATGAAAAATTTTATTGCCCATTCCGTGCCGGAATATCAATTTTCTCCGACCGGCCGTTAAACGGCAAAGCTGTAAACCATGTTGCGACGCGACCGTCAGATTCGTATCCAGATTCACCAGTTGGCGGATGCCTGCCTGTTTGCGGCCAGCTTCTGGATCGCCTACGCCGTGCGGTTGGATCCGCAAATCGCCGAATGGCTGCATCTGTCCGCGATTCCCGACGCGACGCTGGACAAACAGAAACTCGTCTGGCTTTGGACCGCGCTGATTCCCGCCGGGCCGCTCATCCTGGAATCGCAAAACTACTACAACCGCCCCACGTTTGGACCGCGCTGGGACATCGTCTGGCCGCTGTTCAAAGGTTGCGCCATCACCACCATCGCGCTCGTGCTGGCGATGTGGGTGTTTCAATTCATCACCCCGCGCGGGATGATGGCTTTCTTCGCGGTCATCAGTTTCAGCCTGATTTATGCGAAGGAGGAACTGGTGCGCTGGACGTTGAGCCGTTCGATGATCCGGTCGCAATCCAAGCGCCGCTTCGTCCTCGTCGGCACGGCGCGGGAAATTGCCCGGATGCAGGCGGAATTGAAGCAGCACACCGACACCAGCGTCGAGGTGATGGCCGAGTTTGACCTCATCGAAACGCCCGTGCAACAGATCGTCAACCTGCTCCATGACCACTCCGTCTTCGGCGTCCTCCTGAGCGCCAAGCACACCAACTTTGAACAGGTCGAATATGTCATCCGCGCCTGCGAACTCGAGGGCATCGAGGTCTGGCTCATTGCCGATTTTTTCAGCACGCAAATCTCCCGCACCAGCTTCGACGAACTGCTCGGCCGGCCGCTGCTGGTTTTTCGCACCACGCCTGAAGCTTCGTGGCAGGGGCTTGCCAAGCAGCTTCTCGATTTTTTTGGCGCGCTGTTCTGGTTGATTGTCCTGTCCCCGGTATTTTTGGCCATCGCCGTTGCCATCAAATTCAGCTCGCCCGGCCCGGTGTTTTTCCGGCAGAGACGTTCCGGCATCAACGGCGCGCCGTTCACCATTTACAAATTCCGCACCATGAACACCAATGCCGAGCAGTTCAAACACGAGCTGGAAGCCATGAACGAAATGTCCGGCCCGGTTTTCAAGGTCACCAACGACCCGCGCGTGACGCCCATCGGGAAATTTCTCCGCAAATACAGCCTCGACGAACTGCCGCAGTTGTTCAACGTCCTGCGCGGCGAGATGAGCCTCGTCGGCCCGCGCCCGCTGCCCGTGGACGAGGTCAGGCGCTTCGACAACCTGGCTCACCGCCGCCGTTTGAGCGTGAAGCCCGGCCTCACCTGCCTCTGGCAGATCAGCGGCCGCAACCAGATCACCGATTTCAGGGACTGGGTGCGGCTCGACCTGCAATACATTGACAACTGGACCATCTGGCTCGATCTGCGGATTTTGCTGCTCACCCTGCCCGCCGTCCTGCGCGGCACCGGGGCGAAGTAAAATTGACCGGCCCGCTTGGATTTCGTGGAAACAGTCCTGCCGCTTCACCTTTTCGCTTGAAAGAGCCTTGCAAACCAGGAGACTGAAGACGCCATACAATTAAATCAAACTGGATGAGACCTTTATTTCACGCCGTCGTTGTGTTCGCCATCTCCATCGCCAGCCTGTCCGCCGGCAACATTTTGCTCAAGATGGGCATGGACCGTTTCGGCGCACTGACCGCCTCCGGCATTCCCACCGTGTCGGCATTGGTGAGGTCGCCGCAATTGCCGCTCGGAATCGTGCTGATGATAGTCCAGTTTGTCGGCACGCTGACGCTGTTCAAGTGGGGCTGGGACGCGAGCGTTGTGATCCCGATCATGGGCCTGTGCTATGTCGGCACGGCGATCATGGGCAAATGGCTGCTTGGTGAGCCGGTCAATGCGATGCGCTGGTTCGGGATTTTTCTGATCCTGGTTGGCGTCTTTTTTGTCGCCCGCTCGGCGGCGCAGGCGAAAGTTCCATGATCCAACTTTGGTATGCCGCAACCGCCTGGGTCGGAATTCTGGTTCTGATGGGTTTGGCTTCTGCGATTCTCAGCCTGCTCGCCACCCGCAGGCATTTTGCAAATCAACTTTCGCCCGCGCTGCCGCAACCCGCGCCAAAGGTCAGCCTTCTCAAACCCGTCGAAGGCACCGGGCCAAACACCTACGAAGCCTTCGCCTCATTTTGCCGGCTGGAATATCCTGGCGACGTGGAAATCATCATCGGCACCGTCCGGCGGGACGATCCGGTGGTGGCGATCGTGAGGCAGTTGCAAACAGAATTCCCAGCAAGGAAAATCCAACTTGTGATTGCCGAACTCAAAGGCACGAACCGCAAGACCAGCATCATGGAAGCGATGTGGCGGCAGGCTTCCGGACAATTTTTATTTTTCTCCGATGCCGATGTCGCCGCGCCAAAAAATTATTTGCAGCAACTGGTTCCCCGGCTCGCGCAACCGGGCGTCGGCTGCCTCACCTGCCTGCCGCGCGGCATTGAGGCGCGCACCGTTGGCGGCAAAATGATCGCGCTGCATTACGGTTTCAATTATCTGCCGCAATGGATGCTCGCGCAGCAAACCACCGGCATTCATTGGGCCATCGGCCACACGATGGCGGTGCCACGAACGGTGCTGGAAAAAATCGGCGGCTTCAATAATTTCCTGAACCACCTGGCCGACGATTACGAACTCGGCCACCGCGCATCGCAGCTTGGCCTGCGCGTCATCGTGCCGCCGCTGCTGCTGGACTGCGTGGTGTCGGCGGAATCGTTTGGCGAGGCATTCACCCGGATGCAGCGCTGGAAGCGCACCATCCGCCGCTCGCGCGGCGCACAATTTCCCGGCGTCATCATCACCTATCCGGTCTTTTGGGCGCTGATCCTCGCCCTGCTCCAACCGCTGGCCTGGTGGTCATGGAGCGCGCTGCTGGCGGTGGTGATGATTCGCTGGCTGCTTGCCTCCAGATTGCAGCCGGTTGTGAAAATGCCGGACTGGCTGTGGTCCTGGTGGCTGCTGCCGGTCGTGGATATCGTGGAAGGAATCACGTTCTTCGGTGCGTATTTTGGCCGCACGATTTTCTGGGCGGGCCGCCGCTACACATTGTTACCCGACGGAACCCTTGAGCCGGCTCAGCGGCGCACAAAGCTGACAAATTGAAATAATTGGTCCGATTTTGTGACCCGGAACCGGACGCTCGAAAGCGACGATACGGAAACTGTGCTGATCAATTTGGCGACCATTAAGCTGTGGTCCGATCTGTTCCCATTCCGAACCCGGCCGTCAAACACCGTCTTGCCAATGGCAGTTGGTGTTTGTATCGCTTCCCAGAAAATAAGGGCGGCTTGCGCCAATCCTTCAATGAAAGCCGAAACATTAATTAATTATTCGTTTTTTGCTCAAATTTAAGCGAGAGTGACCGATGTTAGTTGTTGAAGAAGTGGCCTGATTCCGTAGACGGTTGCATTTAAGAAATGCAGCCTGGTTTGTTGTGTCCATGCTGGAAGATTCCGCCGGTGCATGACAAGCCTGCCTCGGACTGATTTTTAATAAAATGCCCCGCTCTGTCAAATTTCTGTGCCGTTGCTACAGGAAAATTCGCATCGCGTTTTTCCCGCTGGCTTTCTGCTGGGTCGCGTTCCGGCTGTCAGCGGCTCCAGAAACGAATGCCTCACCCGCCATCAGTGAAACGGTCATCACCAACATGGCCCAGTTTTGGGCGTTGCCGCAGGAAGAGAAAAACCAGTTGCATCGCATTCGGATGGAGCTGCTGATTTATTACGCCGACCCCGCTTGGGATGTTTTTTGGGGGAACTCGGATGGCATGGAAGGATTCCTGCCGCTTCAGGGTCTGCCGGTTCCGTTGAAAGGCGGGGATAAAGTCCTCGTTGACGGTGTGGCTCTGCCGATAAGCCAGCAGTTTTTATGGGACAAGACTTCCATCAAAGTTCTTTCCCGCTCCAACGAAATTGCCTCCGTTTCCACCCGGGGGATGCTGCTTAAAACCGACAGCTTAAACGGACACTTTGTGGAACTGGACGCGCTGGTGGATTCGCAACAGTTGATGGCAACGAATGAGTTGAAACTGACACTGCTGGCGGAAGATTTTAGTCTGGCTGCGTTTGTTCGCATTGACCAACCGGTTGAAACACTGCCAGATTTACAGGGCAGGCTGGTCCGGCTCAAGGGGTATTACGATGGAAACCTCGACACTTTCGGGAAGGTTGCCAACATCACGATTTGGATCTCCGGATTTGATTTTATTGAAAACATGGGTTCTTTGGAAACGGATCCGCGATTTTCAATTCCGGTCACTTTGTCTGAAAATTTTGCCGCGGTTGATCCGAAGACAATGATCCGGGTGGATGGCATCGTTCGCAGCCAGCAGCCTGGCGAAGCGGTCACGATTTGGGATGACGCCGGCCAGGTCCGCGTTTTCAGCAAACGCCAGCAGCCACTGCAAATGGGTGATCACATCCAAGCCATAGGCTATCCCTTGATTCAGGGCGTGGACCGGATCCTGCAGGCATCACTGTTTCGTGTGGTCGCGAACAATGCCACGAACCCTCCTGCAGTTTCCGCGAACCAGAAACAATTGCGTCTGGCGGAGCAGGTTCGCGCTTTGGATCAGGAAAGCATTGCCCAACATCCGCCGGTCAGCCTCGCTGGCGTGGTAACCTTGGTGAATGCCCGGAAAAATTACACCTATATCATGGACAGCAGCGGCGGCATTCGCGTGATGCAATCCCGTTTTCAAAACGGGGGCAGGATCGTAATTGGCCAAGTGGTAAAACTGGAGGGCGTTGCTGCCGCCGGTGAATTCGCTCCGGTCATTAACAACGCCGTTGTGCTTCAGACCGGGATGATGAGCTTGCCGGATGCGCCCCTGACCAGTCTGGAACAAGCCCTGACCGGGACGGAGGACGGCCGTTGGATTCAGTTGCGCGGTTATGTTCGCAAGATGACTGTGATGGGCCGGATGCAGGAATTGCAACTCGTCGCCCCGGGCGGCGAATTCATTGCGCATGTTCCCAGGAGCAGAATCCCGCAGGCACTGCAAGGCTCGGAGGTGTTGGTGAGCGGCGTTTGTGTTGTCACCGCCAATGCCCGCCGGCAATTGACCGGCATTGAAATTTGGTCAACAACCAGCGACGACGTTCAAATCAAACAATCCGCTCCGGAAAATATGTTTGCGTTGCCGATGCGTTCCATCGCCAGCCTGCGCCAATTCAACCTGTTCAACACCTTGAATGCGCGTGTGCGCACCAGCGGCACGGTCACCCTGCATGTTCCGGGTCGTTACCTGTATCTCCAGGACGGCGACAACAGCATTTTTGTCCTGTGCGATCAGCTCGATCCGCTGCGTCCCGGCGACCGGGTCGAGGTGGTTGGCTTTTCCGGCAATGATGACGGCGGGAACTTTTTATTGCGCGAGTCGGTTTACCGCCGCCTGGCCACCGGCCCCGAACCGGATCCGGTTCATCTGCCCGCCACCAAGACCATCAACGAAAGTCTGGACGGATTTCTCGTGCGCGCGGAAGGTTTGCTGCTCGATATTGTGGAAAAACCCGAGGAATCGCGCCTCATTGTCCAAGCCGGGGGGCTGGTGTTCGAAGCCAAATTCGATGGGGTTCTGCAATCGGCGAAGGAAAAACTGCAACCGGGCAGCAAGCTTGCCCTCACCGGAGTGTACCGCATTCAGCGGGATGAATACGGCAAACCCCGCTCGTTCCTGCTGAACCTGCGCAGCAGGAACGACGTCCTTGTCCTTGAGCCGACACCGTGGTGGACGCTTTCCCACCTTTTGATGGTGCTGGCCGGTGTCCTGCCGGTTTTTCTGGTCGCCATGTTGTGGGCGCTGCAAACCCGGCGCAAAAACAGTCTCCTCCTGCAAGCCCAGGCGGGCCTGCAGGCGGCGCATGAAAAATTGGAGCGGCGCGTCCTGGAACGCACCCAGGAATTGAGCAAGCAGGTGTTGGCCAAAGACCAGGCGCACGCAAGGCTGTCCGAGGCGCAGCAACGGCTCATCCTCGCCTCGCGTCAGGCCGGCATGGCCGAAGTGGCCACCGGCATCCTCCACAACGTCGGCAACGTTCTGAACAGCGTCAATGTCTCGGCATCCATGATCAGCGATTCCCTGCAGCGGTTCCGGCTGGAAAATTTGTCAAAGGCCGTCGCCTTGTTGAACGGGCAGGACGAAAATCTGGCAAAATTCCTGACGGAAGATCCCCGGGGCCGGGCGTTGCCCGGCTATTTGCGCGACCTGGCGGAAGCCATGGGGGAAAATCAGTTGAACCTGCAGGGCGAAGTGAAATCGCTGGTAAAGCAAATTGACCATGTCAAAGCCATTGTGGCCCTGCAACAGGATTATGCCAAAAGCTCGAGCTTCAAGGAAAACCTGGATCCGGTGGAAACCATGGAAGACGCCGTGCAAATTAATCGCGTCGCCTACGAACGCCACGGCATCCAGATCGTCCGCGAATATGATTCTCCGCCGCCGGCCTTTGCCGACCGGCACAAAGTCCTGCAAATTCTCATCAATGTTTTGAGCAACGCGAAATATGCGCTGGCGCAAGCACCGGCGGACGCCCGGCGCGTGGTTCTGCGGGTTTGTGCGGCGGGCGAGGACCGGGTGCGTTTGGAGGTTTCGGATACGGGGGCGGGCATCGCGCTTGAAAATATGGAGCGAATCTTTACGCTGGGGTTCACCACCAAGGCAGATGGCCACGGTTTTGGATTGCACAGCGGTGCCAATGCGGCCAAAGAGATGGGCGGCCGGCTGTTTGTTCAGAGCGAGGGCCTCGGCCGGGGGGCGACCTTTGTTTTGGAATTGCCCGCCGCGCCAAAAGCCGCCGGGAAAACCAGACCGGAAGTGGAAACGGTATGAAACCGATGTGAAAATATTCATGAATGCCTCAACGCTTCCATCTGGGAACCGGATCCTGATCATCGACGACAATCCGGCGATTCATGAGGATTTCCGGAAAATTCTGGCACCGCAAAGAGCTTCCGATGCCACGCTCCGAGAGACGGAACAACTTTTGTTCGGTCAGGCTGCCGGTGCCGGTGCGGCCCCCGTGGTGGCTTACCAGATTGATTCCGCGTCCCAGGGACAGGAGGGTTTGCAAATGGTTGAGCAGGCAGCCGGCGATGGCCGCCCCTATGCCCTCGCGTTTGTGGATGTGCGGATGCCGCCTGGGTGGGACGGGATTGAGACCATCGCCCGCATCTGGAAAAAACATCCGGAACTGCCGGTGGTGGTTTGCACCGCTTATTCGGATTATTCCTGGTCGGAAATGATGTCGAGCCTGGGGCACTCGGACAATCTGGTCATTCTGAGAAAGCCGTTTGAAGCCGTTGAAGTGCTGCAGTTGGCCCATTCGTTGACCCGCAAATGGGTGTTGGCGCGGCAGGTTCAGGCGCATATCGAGGAATTGGACGGACTGGTGCAGGCGCGCACGCGCAACCTCCAGGAAGCCAATGAGGCGCTGCGGCGGTCCGAGGAGCGCTTCGCCAAGGCGTTTCAGGCCAACCCAGTGCCGCTGGCGCTCCAGCGCATCAATGACCAGCAGTATGTGGACATCAACCCCAGTTTTTGCCAGTTGACCGGGTTTAAGCGCGAGGAGATTCTGGGGCAGGCGGCAGGCGGATTGAAACTGTTTCTCCAGCCGGACACGGAGGGCAAAATACTGGAAACACTCTCCACCCGGCGGCCGATGGCAAACTTGCAAACCGGACTGCGCATGCGCGATGGCAAACACCTGACCGTCCTCATTTCCGCAGAAGCGCTGGAACTGGAAAATCAACCGCACTTGTTGATGTCCGTTCAGGACATCACCGACCGCCTCAACATCGAAAATCAATTGCGCCAGGCGCAAAAAATGGAGGCGGTGGGCCAGATTGCCGCCGGCATCGCCCACGATTTCAACAACATTCTGACCGTGATTCAATGCCATTCGGAAATGCAATTGAAGACCGGAAATTTGGAAGAGTCGCTGGCGGATTCCCTGAATGAAATTTCCCGGGCATCCGCCCGGGCGGCCGCGCTCACCCGCCAGTTGCTTGCCTTCAGCCGCAAACAGATGCTGCAACGTCGTCCGCTGGATGTGCGGCAGTCGCTGGACAGCCTCGGCAAAATGCTGAAACGGATCATTGGCGAACATATTCAGTTGCGCGTTCAATGTCCGGAAAACCTGCCGCCCATCTTCGCCGATGCGATCAATTTTGAACAGATCGTCATCAACCTCGCCGTCAATGCGCGGGATGCCATGCCCCGTGGCGGTCCGCTGACCATTACCGCCGAGCTAGTGACGGTCGATTCCGCGTATAAGGAACGGGAGCCGGACGCCTTGCTGGGTATCTTCATGCGATTGAGCGTCGCCGATGAAGGCACGGGCATGGATGAGAAGGTGCGCCGCAAGATTTTTGAGCCATTTTTTTCCACCAAGGAGGTGGGCAAGGGAACGGGCATGGGTCTGGCCACCGTCTATGGCATCGTCAAACAGCATCAAGGCTGGATAGAAGTTGACACCAAGCTCGGGGTCGGCTCGGTGTTCCATGTCTTTCTGCCCCTGACGGACAAAGGGGTTCAAAATGAGACGGAACTCCGTCCGTCCCAGATTTGGGCCACCAAGGTTGAACAGCGAACCATTCTGGTCGTTGAGGATGAAACCCCTTTGCGCGAGATGGCCGCAAAAATCTTGAAACGGTTCGGCCATCAGGCGTTGGCGGCCAAAAATGGGCCCGAAGGCTACGACCTTTGGCGGCACCACCGCGGAAAAATCGATTTGCTGTTCACGGACATGGTCATGCCCGGCGGGATGACCGGACGGGAACTGGCCGATCGCATCCTGCGTGAGGAACCCCAAATGCCCGTCATTTATTCGACCGGCTATAGCATGGATTTATCCAACTCCGGCATCAAACTGGTCGAAGGTGTTAATTTTCTGCGCAAGCCCTATGACGCCACCACTCTGGTGCAAGCGGTGAAGGCGGCCCTCGCACAATCCGCCAAGCCACCCTCTGACAATGACGGTGGCCGTCGAGTTTGATGCCTTTGCCCAAATACCCGTCAACGACATTGACTTCATTCCCGACAGTCAGGCGACAGACGGGAAAATCAACGCTCATTAACATGAGCCATTGGAAGATGGGGTGGCCGACGGGATTCGAACCCGCAACAACAAGCTCCACAAGCTTGGACTCTACCATTGAGCTACGACCACCAACCAGTCTGCAAAGGATAATTTTTCCAACGCCGCGCGTCAAGTTTGCATCATTGCCATTGTCGCGGGCGCACTTTAGGATTTCCGCAGTTCATGGCCGAATACAAAGTTCAATTCGAGGTTTTTGAAGGCCCGCTCGACCTGCTGCTGTATCTCATCAAGCAGGAGGAGGTGGACATTTACGAGGTCAATCTCACCAAGCTCGCCACGCAGTTCATCGCGCACATTGACCTCATGCGCGAATTCGACCTCGAGGTCGCCGGCGAATTTCTCGTGATGGCCTCGACGCTCATGTATATCAAGAGCCGCGAACTCCTGCCCGTCGAGCAGCAGGCCGTCGTTGAAGGCGAGGACGAAGGCGAAGACCCGCGCTGGGAACTCATCCGGCAGCTCGTCGAATACAAAAAATTCAAGGACGCCGCCGCGCAATTGCAGACGCTCGAGGCGCGCCAGGAAAATGTCTTTCCGCGCCTGCCGGGGAAAATCGAATTTCAATCCGAAGCCGCGCCCGCCAAGCCGGAGGTTGGCATTTTCGACCTGCTCAACGCCGTCAACGGCGTGCTGGCACGGTTCAAAAAGCGCGAAGGCGACGCGCGGGAAATTTTCGAGGACAAATGGACCGTCAGCGAAAAAATCGAGTTCGTCCTCAAAACGATCACCGAGCGCGGCAGCGTGCGCTTCGTGGAATTGTTTGAGAATGCCGCGAACCGGGCCGAAGTCATCTGCACGTTTCTCGCGCTGCTGGAATTGATCCGGCTCAAGCAGCTCGTCTGCGCGCAGCCCGAACCGTTTGCGGAAATCGAAATCCGCCAGGCCGGACCGGTTGTCGAGTCTGCTGAAACTTCGCCAGCGATTGAACCGGCGACGGTGTCCGCTCCCGATCCGGTTCCGCAAGCTGAAATTTCAAATCCGCAAACCGAATCTCATGGAACTTAAATTCATTCTCGAATCCCTGCTGTTCTCCGCGCAAAAACCTTTGAGCGTGAAAGAACTTCGCGACGTCCTCGCCAACGCCGCAGAAGTTGAGGACGCCGACGCCAGCGCCAAACCATTCAAGAAAACCAAGGATGAAGAAGTGGTCGCCGCACTCGAACAACTCGCCACCGAACACGAGGCCGCCGCGCGCAGCTACCGGCTCGCGTGCGTCGCCGGGTCGTGGCAGTTCGTCACGCAGCCGGAATTTTCGCCGTGGCTCAAGGCCTTGGTCGGCGTGAAAAACCGTCCGTCGCGGCTCTCGCAGCCGGCGCTGGAGACGCTCGCCATTATCGCCTATCGCCAGCCCATCACGCGCGCCGAGGTCGAGCAAATTCGCGGCGTGAACGTGGACGGCACGATGCAGACGCTGCTGGAACGCGGTCTAGTGGAATCCACCGGCCGCGCCGAAGTGGTGGGCCGGCCGCAGCTTTACAGCACCACGGCGCTGTTCCTCGAATACTTCGGCCTGGGCAGCCTGGAAGATTTGCCCGCTGCGGAAGAACTCCGCCGCATCCCCGTCGAAAAACCGCCCGCACCCGTCACGGTGGATCCCGGCCTGGCAACCGTTCCACCGGAGCAGCTTCAGTTAAGTGCAGAAGGCAAAATGCAGAATGAAGAAACGGCGGCAGCTCCGGCGGTGGAAATTCCGCCGGCGACAAACCCATGAAACGATTTGATTCTTCATTCTTCATTCTACATTCTTCCTTTGCTTGAACCTTTCCGAACATCGCCAGGCGATTGACCAGCTGGACGCGCATATCGTCCGGCTGCTCAACGAGCGCACGCGCCACGTGCTGGCCATCGGCGACATCAAGCTCAAGGCCGGCGAGGAAATTTACGCGCCGCACCGCGAGCGCGCCGTGTTCGACCGCGTCTGCAAGTCGAACGCCGGGCCGATCACCAATGAGCAGCTCCGCACCATTTACCGCGAAATCATGTCCAGCGCGCTCGCGCTCGAAAAGACCATGACCATTGCGTATTTTGGGCCGGAGGCGACGTTCACGCACCAGGCGGCCATCCAGAAATTCGGCGCGAGCCTGAATTACGCCGCACAAAAAACCATCGGCGACGTGTTCACCGAGGTTTCCAAAAAGAGCGCCGATTACGGCGTGGTGCCGGTGGAAAATTCCACCGAGGGCGTCGTCACGCACACGCTCGACATGTTCGTGGACAGCGAGCTGAAAATTGTTTCGCAGATTGTCCTGAAAATCCAGCAATGCCTGATGAGCAACGCGAAGCTGGCGCAGATCAAAAAACTTTACATTCACCCGCAGTCGCTGGCGCAATGCCGCGGCTGGCTGGCGAAAAATCTGCCGCGCGTGGAAATCGTGGAGACGTCATCGAACGCGCGTTCCGCCGAACTCGCGGCAAAAGGAAAACATACCGCCGCGCTTGGCGGGGCGCTGGCGGCGGAAAAATACGGCCTGAACATTCTGGCGCAGGATATCCAGGACAATTCCGTGAACGTCACGCGCTTCATCGTCCTCGGCCGGCAATGCAGCCCGCCCACCGGCGACGACCGCACGAGCCTGATGTTGAGCGTGGCCGACAAGGCCGGCGCGCTGCATGAGGCCATCGCCGCGTTCCGCAAGTTCAAGATCAACATGACGA